>JAAIGF010098143.1_pt1 | contig 13600 bp, 2 predicted proteins | sample 6487441 | NCBI WGS metagenome assembly JAAIGF01 (sample SAMN13974129, study PRJNA590717) | phyllosphere metagenome | biome: pepper field; feature: multiple bacterial spot infested pepper fields; material: pepper leaves; isolation source: leaves from pepper fields | host: Capsicum annuum ... | reverse complement strand
TGTTGAAGAAGATGCGCGCCGAAGGGTTTCCTTAAGGCGTAGCGAGGAGTTGTGCATGTCACTGTTCAAGCAGTTGTGTGTCGCCATCTGCGTGCTGATGCTGGTGAGTTTCGCCGGCAGCGTCGTGGTCAACGTGGAGAGTTCGCGCGGGCAGCAGGTCAACCAGTTGCGCTCCCATGCGCAGGACGCCGCCACGGCACTGGGCCTGTCGCTCGGTTCGCACCTGGACGACCCGGCGATGCTGGAACTGATGGTCAGCTCGATTTTCGACAGTGGCTATTTCGAGAGCATCCGGGTGATCGGCCCGGATGAAAAAGTGCTGGTCGAGCGCTCCGGCCCGAGCCTGGGCCGAGGTGCGCCGCAGTGGTTCGCCGATCTGGTGAACCTGGCGCCGGCCCAGGGCGACGCCATCGTCAGTGATGGCTGGAATCAGGCTGCGCGGGTCGAGGTGGTCAGCCACCCGTATTTCGCCATCGCCAAACTGTGGCAGACCGCCTACGCCACTTTCCTGTGGCTGGCGCTGATCAGCCTGCTGTGCATTGCCCTGGGCGTGCTGCTGCTCAAGCGCCAACTGCGCCCGCTGGAATACATGGTCGAGCAGTCCAACGCCATCGCCCGCCGCGAATTCCTCAGCGCGCCGAACCTGCCGCGTACTCCGGAGTTTCGCCGGGTGGTCAACGCCATGAACCAGATGGTGGAGAAGCTCAAGACGCTGTTCGACGAGGAAGCTTCACGTAGCGAGAAACTGCACGCCGAAGCCTACCAGGACAGCCTGACCGGCCTGGCCAACCGCCGCTATTTCGACCTCGACCTGCAGGCCCGCCTGACGGGAGAGGAGCGCGCCAGCAGCGGTGTGCTGATGCTGTTGCGGGTCAACGACCTGGCCGGGCTGAACCAGCGCATCGGCGGCCAACGTACCGACCAGTTGCTCAAGGCGGTGGCCGAGCAGCTGCAGCAGGCCAGCCAGGGGCGCTTCCTGCTGGCGCGTAATCGCGGCGGCGAATTCGCCTTGCTGGCCGGCGGTATCGATCGCTATGAAGCCGAGCAACTGGCCGAGCAGCTGTGCAGCGCACTGCTGTCGTTGCAGCAGACCGGTGCCAGCGATTGCTCGCCGGTGGCCCATATCGGCATCACCACCTTCGCACCGGGGGCGAGCAGCAGCGAGCTCTACAGCGCGCTGGATGCCGCCCTGGCCGAGGCTGTCAGCAACGGCCGCAGTCACTGGGCGTTCGTCGAGCACCGCCAGCAGGCCGCCGCCAACAACGAGCGCAACGACTGGCATCGCCTGCTGGACAGTGCACTGGAGCAGGGGCGCTTCCTGCAATACGTGCAGCCGGTGGTCAACGCCGCCGATCCCACTCAGATGCTGCACAACAAGGTGCTGGCGCGCTTGCTCGACGAGCATGGCGAGACCATTCCGGCCGGCCAGTTCCTGCCGTGGCTCGAGCGCTTCGGCTGGACCGCGCGCCTGGATCTGGTGATGCTCGACGCCTTGCTGGCGCAGCTCGCCAATCATGACGGGCCGGTGGCGCTTAGTTTGTCGGGCATCACCGTGCGTGATCCGCTGACCCTGCAGCAGATCTACGAGCGCCTGCGGCTGAACCCGGCAGTCAGTGGCCGCCTGATTCTGGAACTGGACGAAGGCCAGTTGCCAGGTTCCACAGAGCTCGAGGCGATCACCCGCAAGCTGCGCAGCCTGGGCGTCGAACTTGGCCTGCAGCACTTCGGTGGGCGCTTCAGCATGATCGGCAACCTGGCCAAGCTAGGCCTGGCCTACCTGAAGGTGGATGGCAGCTTTATCCGCGGCATCGATCAGGAGAGCGACAAGCGCCTGTTCATCGAGGCCATGCAGCGAGCGGCCAACAGTATCGACTTGCCACTGATTGCCGAGCGGGTGGAAACCCGTGGGGAGTGGGAGGTGCTACGCACGATGGGCGTCAGCGGGGTGCAGGGGCGCCTGTTCAGCGAGCCGGCCGCCTGGACCTGATCAGATCAGGCCGCGCTCTTCGTCGTTGATCAAACGGTTCATGCCACCGAGTGCATCGCGCGCTCGGCTGCGGCCCATCAGTTTGCTCTGGGCTGCGTCAGGCAGGTCAGTGATGCGCACCACGCCTTTCTTGATCAACAGGTCGATCAAGTCCTCGAGTACGCGGATCATGTCCAGGTCGCTCTGTTTGAGCTGCAGCAGGCTGCTTTCCACGTTCTGATTGGAAAACCAAGACCGCGCTTCTTCGCTATCGGCATGCAGCTCGCCGTTCATTCCTTCGAAAGGCTCGGGCTGTACGCGCAGCAGCTCGCCTTCGGCATTACGTTTTATGTAGAACACGGCCTTCTCCGATAAACCTGTCTGCTACAGCTTAGCGCCCCGCCACGAAAGTGTGGCGGGGCCATCGGCCTATCATGGGTCGACTTTGATCGTATGGTTGGCGATCAGCGTGTTGATGTCATAGCTCGGCAGGCTGGCCTGACCCAGGTCGATTTGCACATCGGCCTTGGCCGCGACCTGTTGGCTGGAGGTGTCGGCAGTGTTGAACTCGCCCTTGGTGCTGATCAGCAAGGTAGAGCTGCCGTTGTCGGTCACCAGTTTCAGGTAGCTGTCCAGGTTGTTGCTGTGATCCTGCAGCAGCGAGCTGAGGTCGATGGTGTCGCCCTCGGCCACGTTGAAGTCCTTGATCACATCCTTGCCGAAATCACCTTTCTGCCAGGCGAAGGTGTCGGCACCCGCGCCGCCGAACAGAATGTCATCGCCCGCTCCGCCAACCAGCAAGTCGTTACCACCCTGGCCGTAGAGGATGTCGTTGCCGCCACCGCCATACAGCTTATCCGCGCCGCCGCGGGTATCACCCGCCACGTTGAAGGTCTCGTGGTTGGCGCGGATGTAGTCGTACAGGTCGCCGTTGCTCGGTGCGATGCCGTTCTTCAGCTCCAGGAAGGTTTCCAGGGCCTTCACACCGGCACCGTCATGCAGGTCGGCGGGCCTGGTCGGGTTGCCATCCACGCCCCATTTCAGGCCATCGGTGTTGATCACGTCACCAAAGATGATGTCGTTGCCATCGCCGCCGGAGATGGTGTCGTTACCGACCGTCACGGGCACGTTCGCATTCGAACCGCCATGCAGGGCCACCGAGAGTTCATCGGCCGAGTTGACGATCTCGACCTTGCCCACCGGCACCTTGGTGTAATCCACGCGGGTGATGTTATCGATTGCCATTGTGGCGCTGGCGAAGTTGCTCGACTTGTCATCGACGCTGAAGGCCAGGCGATAGGTTCCTGCGCCGACGACCGCGGTTTCCGCCGTTGTCCAGTTGCCGCCGGTGGTTCCGCCGCCGGTCTGTACGTCGGTCCAGACGCCCTGTACCAGTTGCTGAAGCTTCCAGCTCAGCGCGTCACCGTTGCCGGTATCCGTGGTGCCGTAGGCGAAGCGCAGGCTGCTGAACGCACCGTCGGCAATGGTCAGCGACGGCGTCGTGGCGGTGACCGGAGAGCCTCCCACCGTATCGCGAATCATCAGGGCATCGCCGCTGCGGCCGACCGAGCCATTAAAGGTGCCGGTGCCGGATGTCTGCCAGTTGGTCAGGTTGTTCCAGCCCGTGGTGTTGTTGTCGAAGTTGGCCAGGGTGGCTGCCGAGCCGTTGGCCAGGTAGGTGGACGCAGGCGCGTCGGTAGTATTGTCGAACAGGCTGAGATTCTTCTGGCTGACGCCCGAACCGATACCGATGGCCTGCACGGCGCTCTTGCCGGCGAGCACGTTGAAGGTATCGAGCGAGCCCAGCAGTACCTGATCATTGGTGGTCGATCCGTTGCCGCTGACCGTGGTGGTGTTGCCGTTGTAGTAGAAGGTCGGGTCACCGTCGGACAGGAAGAAGGTCAGGTTCTCGTACCCGGCCGCCTTGGTATTACCAGCAGCGCTCTGGGCGTCGAACCAGGCGCTGGCTTCCTTGAAGGCGGCTTCATAGTTGGTGCCACCATTGGCGGTAAGGCGCTGGATATCGGCTAGCAGGCTGTCGAGCTTGCTGCCATTCTGCAAGTCGGCCACCTTGGTGCTCAGCGTGACGTCGCCAGCAAAGCCAACCAAGGTGAGGTTGACGACCCCATCATGGCCCGCCAGGGTTTTCGCGAAGTTCGACAGCGCGCTCTTGGTCAGGCTCATGCGATCACCCTGCATACTGCCGGAGGTATCGACGAGCAGGGCGATGTTGTAGTTGGTCGCCGGTTGAAGGGTGGTCAGCGTACCGCCTGCGTCACCGAGCAACACGTCGTTACCGGCGCCGCCACCGATGGTGTTGTCACCATTGTCATTGGCCCCACTGCCCGCCACGCGGATGGTATCCGCCGGCTGGTTCACCTTCAGGGTGACGGTGGCGATATCGCTGCCGCCCTTGCCGTCGCTGATGGTGTACTGGAAGCTGGCGTCGCCGTAGAAACCGGCCTTAGGCGTGAAGACCACATTGCCGTTGTTCAGCGTGACCGTGCCGTTGGTGGCGTTCTGCACGCTGGTAATGGACAGCGCATCGCCATTCGGGTCGGTGTCGTTGCCGAGCAGGGTGCTGCCGGCGATCGTCAGGCTGTCGCCGGATTCCACGACCAGGCTCGAGGTGCTCGGTACGTGGTAGAGCATGTCCGAGTCGACGACCTTGAAAGTGCCGCCCTGGCCCAGCTCGACCTTCAGGCGCGCATCGCCGCCCTGATCCCAGTAGATGATCTCGATCTGTTGCGCGCCCGCTTGAGCTGCGCTGATGGTGAACGTTTGGCCGGTAGCGGTAGAGGTCGACTGGATGTTGTTGAACTCTGCAACCACCTGGCCGTTGATACGGATGCTATAGCCGTCATCGGCCGTGACCTTGAACTGGTAGGTACCGGCCGCCAGGTTGATATAGCCACCCATCTTGATGATGGCGTCTGAGGTGTTACCCGGGTCTGTGGACAGCGAGTTGGCTTTGGCGCCGTTCCCTGACGCGACATCCACACCCAGGAAATTCTGCAGGTTGGTGCCGTTGCCCAGACCTGAGGCATTGCTCAAGGTGCCGTAGTCCAGCTTGGTAGCATTGAAGGTCGCCGCCGGATTGTGGCTGTCGATGAACTGGCGAACCTGGCTCAGATTGGTCAGGTTGGCGCCATCGTTGCCTGCGCCGGTGCTCGCATCGTTGTAGCCGTAGTATTCGGCTTTGAGGCCGGTGATCCTGGTGTAGCTGTCGTCCTTGGCATCCGGGGTGCCGTCGATGATGCCGCCGGTGGCGCTCAGGCCGCCGATATCCAGCTTCACCGTTTCCAACGGCTCGGCAACCACATTGTCGGCAAGCGTCTGTACGGTTACCGAGAAAGTGGTAACGCCAGCCGGCACGGTGATCTTCCCGGTGCTTGCGTCATAGGTCACGCCATTGCTGAAGCTCTGGGCGGTCAGCTTGTAGTCGACATTCGCGGTTGCCGTACCGGTGGCGTTGAAGGCCAATACGGTCGGCGTCGAACTGGCATTGCTCAGGGTGACGTTGAAGACCAGGTTGTTGCCTTCGACCACATTGTCATCGGCCGTACCGGGTTGCCCGACGTCGATGGTTTTCACCGTCGGTACCGGATCGTTATCGATGATGGTCGCGGTGCCGATCTTCCCGCCGACATTGAGCGTGAAGGTTTCGGTCGGCTCGCTGACGGTGTCATTGATGGTCGGCACGGTGACCGTGAAGCTGGTGACGCCCGCCGGAACGGTGACCTGGCCAGTCGCGGCGTTATAGGTCACGCCGTTGCTGAAGCTCTGATTGGTCAGGGCTGCGTTGTAGTCACTACCCGCTACGGCCGTGCCAGGGGTCAGTGCGAGACTGAAAGTGGTCGGCGTGCTGCTGGCATTGGTCAGGTTGACAGTGAAGACGGCGTTGTCGCCCTCGTCGACCTGGCCGCCGGTACTGTCCACCGCTGCGCTGACGGAGCCGACAGTCGGCGCCGCATCGTTATCGACAATGGTCGCAGTGCCGGTCTTGCCGCCCACGGTCAGGCTGAAGGTCTCGGTTGGCTCACTGACGGTGTCATTGATGGTCGGAACCGTGACGGTGAAGCTAGTCACGCCAGCCGGCACGGTGACCTGGCCAGTAGCGGCGTTATAGGTCACGCCGTTGCTGAAACTCTGGTTGGTCAGAGTACCGTTGTAATCGCTGCCAGCAGTTGCGGTACCGGAGTTCAGCGCGAGGCTGAAGGTGCTCGGCGTGCTGCTGGCGTTGCTCAGGTTGACGGTAAATACGGCGTTGTCGCCCTCGTCGACCTGGCCGCCGGAGCCGTCCACTGCGGCGCTGACCGAGCCGACGGTCGGCGCGGCATCGTTGTCGATAATGGTCGCGGTGCCGGTTTGGCCGCCCACGGTCAGGCTGAAGGTTTCGGTCGGTTCAGCAACAGTGTCGTTGATCGTTGGAACAGTGACCGTAAAGCTTGTCACGCCCGCCGGCACGGTGACTTGGCCAGTAGCGGTGTTGTAGGTCACGCCGTTACTGAAGCTCTGATTGGTCAGGGCTGCGTTGTAGTCGCTGCCCGCCGTGGCGGTACCGGCATTCAGCGCCAGGCTGAAGGTGGTGGCCGTGCTGCTGGCATTGGTGAGGTTGACGGTGAAGACGGCGTTGTCCCCTTCATCGACCTGGCCACCGGTGCTGTCCACGGCAGCGCTGACGGTGCTGACAGTCGGCGCGGCATCGTTATCGACGATGGTCGCGTTACCGGTTTGGCCGCCCACGGTCAGGCTGAAGGTTTCGGTCGGCTCAGCAACGGTGTCGTTCACCGTTGGCACAGTCACGGTAAAGCTGGTCACGCCAGCCGGTACGGTGACCTGGCCAGTAGCAGCGTTATAGGTCACGCCATTGCTGAAGCTCTGATTGGTCAGGGCAGCGTTGTAGTCGCTACCTGCCGTCGCGGTACCGGCATTCAGCGCGAGGCTGAAGGTGGTCGGCGTGCTGCTGGCGTTGCTCAGGTTGACGGTGAAGACGGCGTTGTCGCCTTCATCCACCTGGCCGCCGGAGCTGTCCACCGCGGCGCTGACGGAGCCGACAGTCGGTGCGGCATCGTTATCGATGATGGTCGCAGTGCCGGTTTGACCGCCCACGGTCAGAGTGAAACTCTCGGTCGGCTCGCTGACGGTGTCATTGATGGTCGGCACGGTGACCGTGAAGCTGGTGACGCCTGCCGGCACGGTGACCTGGCCAGTCGCGGCGTTATAGGTCACGCCATTGCTGAAGCTCTGGTTGGTCAGGGCTGCGTTGTAGTCGCTACCCGCTACGGCCGTGCCAGGGGTCAGTGCGAGACTGAGAGTGGTCGGCGTGCTGCTGGCATTGGTCAGGTTGACGGTGAATATGGCGTTGTCGCCTTCGTCCACTTGGCCACCTGTACTGTCCACGGCAGCGCTGACGGTGCTCACGGTTGGCGCCGCATCGTTGTCGATGATGGTCGCGGTACCGGTTTTGCCGCCTACGGTCAGCGTGAAGGTTTCGGTCGGCTCGGCAACGGTGTCGTTGATGGTCGGCACGGTGACGGTAAAGCTGGTAACGCCTGCCGGCACTGTGACAACGCCGGTTAACGCGTTGTAAGTCACCCCGTTGCTGAAACTTTGGTTGGTCAGGGCTGCGTTGTAGTCGAAACCGGGCAATGCCGAGCCAGGGTTCAGCGCCAGGCTGAAGCTGGTGGCGGTACTGCTGGCGTTGGTGAGGTTGACGGTGAACACGGCGTTGTCGCCTTCGTCCACTTGGCCGCCTGCGCTATCTACCGCAGCACTGACGGAGCCGACGGTAGGCGCGGCATCATTATCGATGATGGTCGCGGTGCCAGTCTGACCGCCCACGGTCAGGCTGAACGTCTCGGTCTGCTCATGAACGGTGTCGTTGAGGGTCGGCACGCTGACGGTAAAGCTGGTGACGCCAGCCGGCACGGTGAGCTGGCCGGTGGCGGCATTGTAGGTCACGCCATTGCTGAAACTCTGGTTGGTCAGGGCGGCGTTGTAGTCGCTGCCAGCAGTTGCGGTACCGGCGTTCAGCGCCAGGCTGAGCGTGGTCGGTGTGCTGCTGGCGTTGGTCAGGTTGACGGTGAAGACGGCGTTGTCACCTTCATCGACCTGGCCACCGGCGCTATCGATAGCCGAACTGACAGTACTGACGGTCGGCGCCGCATCGTTGTCGATGATGGTCGCAGTACCGGTTTTGCCACCCACGGTCAGGCTGAAGTTCTCGCTCGGCTCGCTGACGGTATCGTTGATCGTTGGAACAGTGACGGTAAAGCTGGTGACGCCAGCCGGCACGGTGACTTGGCCGGAGGCGGCGTTGTAGGTCACGCCATTGTTGAAACTCTGGTTGGTGAGCGTACCGTTGTAATCGCTGCCCGCAGTGGCAGTACCGGCATTCAGAGCAAGGCTGAAAGTGGTCGCCGTGCTGCTGGCATTGGTCAGATTGACGGTGAATACGGCGTTGTCGCCTTCATCCACTTGGCCACCTGCGCTATCAACCGCAGCACTGACGGAGCCGACAGTCGGCGCCGCATCGTTGTCGATGATGGTCGCAGTGCCGGTTTTTCCACCAACAGTCAGGCTGAAGTTCTCGCTCGGCTCGCTGACGGTGTCATTGATGGTCGGTACGCTGACGGTAAAGCTGGTAACACCCGCCGGTACGGTGACCTGGCCCGTTGTCGCGTTGTAGGTTACGCCGTTGCTGAAGTTCTGATTGGTCAGGGCTGCGTTGTAATCACTACCCGCATTCGCCGTCCCGGGGTTGATAGACAGGTTGAAGGTCGACGCGGTGCTGCTGGCGTTGGTCAGGCTGACGGTGAAGACGGCATTGTCGCCTTCATCCACCTGGCCACCGGTACTGTCCACGGCTGCGCTGACCGCGCCAATACCTGGGGCGACTTCGGTACCGATGATGGTGATGGTGGCGGTGGCGGTTGCAGTACCGCCATAACCGTCACTGACGGTGTAGGTGAAGTTCTGGGTCTTGATCTCACCCGATTTCAGATTGTTGTCATTGGCGGCAAAGTTGAAGCTGCCGTCGGCATTGACGGTCAGTACACCCGTTGCCAGCGCGACCTTGCCATCGGCAGGGACGTCAGCGCCATTGATCTTGATGACCCCGAGCGTCTGATTGGCCTGAGCATCGCTGTCGTTGTTGAGCAGACCTTTGCCCTGGTCGATGACCAGCGTCTGGCTTTCATTGACCACATAGGCGCTGTTGGCCGAGGCGGGGCCAGACCCGGAGAAACCGGTCAGGAAGTAGTCGGAGCCATCACCGGCGCCGTTTGCCGTAGGCAGGGCTTCGAAACGGATGCTGTCGAACACCTGGGTGCCGGTATCGAGTGAGAAAGTACCAGAACCACCGCCGCTGAATTTGAAGGTGCCACTGGCTACTTCAACACCTTCGTACATGGCCACCCAGCGCCCGACCTCGCCACCTTCTTCGGCAGCGATCAGGCGGCTTACACGGAAGTCAGCCTGGTTGAGATTGCCGCTGAAGTTCAGGGTGATCGATTCGGTTTTGCCCGTGGTCGGATCGTATTCCAGTTGGTCGGGAACCTGGTTGAGCACAGCGCGCGGCGAGCCGGCAACGCCCAGGGCGTTCTGGTTGCCGTCGACAGCCAGCTGGAGCAGGGTGGCGCTGTCGCCATTGCCATCCCGCGCCTGGATGAGGGTCTGCTGGTTGTTACTGTCGTTATGCGCCCAGTTGTTGGTGGCTGAGCCGCTAACCAGGTCGCCAATCGTTACGGTGTATGGGCTGCCAACAGGGTCGTCGACGGCCACAGGATTACTGTTTACCAGAGCCTGGTCGCTACCTTTGCCGGACGTATTGCCGAACTGATCCTGCAGCGTTGCCTCGACGGTGATGGTCTTGCCTTCACCCGGGTTGGCGAAGGTGGTGTCGACGTGGCCGGTGGTGATTTGCGCCGTGGTCAGTGTGAAGGTCTTGATGGTCGTGCCATCGGTGACACTGATGGTGTCGCCGGCCACGGAGCCGGCTGGCAAACCGACTCGTACATCGATCGCACCGCTGAGCTCGTTCTGGCCGATCACCCCATCGTTATTGATGTCTTCACGAATTTCCACGGTTGGAGCTGCGCCCGTGGCACCTGCCAGCGTATCGACGCGGGCGCTGTCGGTTCCCTTGTTCGACGTGTTGCCGAACTGGTCGCGCAGAGTGGCTTCGACGGTGAGGGTGTTGCCTTCACCCGGGTTGGCGAAGGTCGTTGTGACGAAGCCTGCGGTGATTTGCGCAGCGGTGAGCGTAATGGTCTGCGGGGTGGTGCCGTTGGTGATAACCAAGGTATCGCCAGCCACTGCACCGGCTGGCAGACCTACGCGCACGTCGATAGGGCCGTTGAGCTCGGACTTGCTGATCACACCGTCGTTGTTGGCGTCTTCGGTAATGGTCACGACCGGAGCCGCGCCAGTGGTGCCAGCCAGGGTATCGACCTTGGCGGTGTCGCTGCCTTTGTCGGAGGTGTTGCCGAACTGATCCTGCAGGGTTGCTTCAACGGTTAGCGTGTTGCCTTCGCCCGGACTTGGGAAGCTGGTCGTAATGAAGCCTGCGGTGATCTGCGCTGCCGTGAGCGTGACAGTTTGTGGCGTGGTGCCGTTGGTAATGACCAAGGTATCACCAGCCACTGCACCGGCTGGCAGGCCTACACGTACGTCGACGTCTCCGTTGAGCTCGGACTTGCTGATCACACCGTCGTTGTTGGCATCTTCGGTAATGGTAACGACCGGAGCAGCACCCGTAGTACCAGCCAGGGTGTCGACTTTGGCGGTGTCGCTGCCTTTTTCGGAGGTGTTGCCGAATTGATCCTGCAGCGTTGCTTCGACGGTTAGCGTGTTGCCTTCGCCTGGGCTTGGGAAAGTGGTGATAACGAAGCCGGCGGTGATCTGCGCTGCCGTGAGCGTGACAGTTTGCGGCGTGGTGCCGTTGGTGATGACCAGCGTGTCGCCAGCCACTGCACCGGCTGGTAGGCCTACGCGCACGTCGATAGGGCCGTTGAGCTCGGATCTGCTGATCACACCGTCGTTGTTGACGTCTTCGGTAATGGTCACGACCGGAGCAGCACCCATAGTACCAGCCAGCGTGTCGACCTTGGCGGTGTCGCTGCCTTTCTCGGAGGTGTTGCCGAATTGATCCTGCAGCGTTGCTTCGACGGTTAGCGTGTTGCCTTCGCCTGGGCTTGGGAAAGTGGTCGAAACGAAGCCCGCAGTGATCTGCGCAGCGGTGAGCGTAATGGTCTGCGGGGTGGTGCCGTTGGTGATGACCAGCGTATCGCCAGCCACTGCACCGGCTGGCAGACCTACGCGCACGTCGATAGGGCCGTTGAGCTCGGACTTGCTGATCACACCGTCGTTGTTGACGTCTTCGGTAATGGTCACGACCGGAGCCGCGCCAGTAGTGCCAGCCAGGGTGTCGACCTTGGCGGTGTCGGTACCTTTGTCGGAGGTGTTGCCGAATTGATCCTGCAACGTTGCTTCGACGGTTAGCGTGTTGCCTTCGCCCGGGCTTGGGAAAGTGGTGGTAACGAAGCCGGCGGTGATCTGCGCTGCCGTGAGCGTGACAGTTTGTGGCGTGGTGCCGTTGGTGATAACCAAGGTATCACCAGCCACTGCACCGGCTGGTAGACCTACGCGCACGTCGATAGGGCCGTTGAGCTCGGATCTGCTGATCACACCGTCGTTGTTGACGTCTTCAGTGATGGTTACTACTGGGGCCGCGCCTGTGTCGCCGGCAAGGGTGTCGATAGCACCATTGTCTGTAGCGCTGCCAGTATTGCCAGCCGGATCAGTAACCTGAGCATCAACGGTGTACGGGCCGTCAGCCAATGCCTGCGGTACATCGACGGTATAGGTGCCACCAGTCAAAACCGGGGTGGTCACAGTAGTGATGGTGGTGCCTTGGGTAATAGTCAGCGTGACGGTGCTGCCAATTGGCGCATCGGTCGTACCGGTGATGGTTGGGGTGGTGTCGTTGCTAATCGCCGGAGCATCGACGCTGATGGTCGGAGCGGTGGTATCGACTCTATAGCCTTCGGTGTCGGTGGCAGTGCCAACGTTACCGGCGGCATCGGTGGTGCTGATGCTGGCGGAGATGGTCTGGCCAGCGTCGGCGACCAGGTCGGCGCCGGGTACGTCGATACTGAAGCCCAGGGTGCCGTTGGTGTTGGTCACCAGGCCGGTGAAGGTAGTGCCATTGACGGTCAGGGTGACGGTGTCACCGACTTTGGCATCGCCGCCAACGGTGCCGGTGACGGGGATCTGTTGACCCGACTCCGCGATGTTAATTACGTCATCAGCGGTGATATTGGCATCAAGGGTAATGGTCGGTACTGGAGCGATTGTATCGACGCTATAGCCTTCGGTGTCGGTGGCAGTGCCGACGTTGCCAGCGGCATCGGTGGTGCTGATGCTGGCGGAGATGGTCTGGCCAGCGTTGGCGACCAGGTCGGCGCCGGGTACGTTGATACTGAAGCCCAGGGTGCCGTTGGTGTTGGTCACCAGGCCGGTGAAGGTAGTGCCATTGACGGTCAGGGTGACGGTGTCACCGACCTTGGCATCGCCGCCAACGGTGCCGGTGACGGGGATCTGTTGACCCGACTCCGCGATGTTAATTACGTCATCGGCGGTGATATTGGCATCGAGGGTAATGGTCGGTACTGGAGCTGTAACGTCGACAGCACCGCTGTCGGTGGCCGAACCAATGTTGCCAGCCTGATCCGAGACCTGAGCAACGACGGTATATGAACCTTCAGCCAATGCCTGCGGCACATCGACGGCATAAGTGCTGCCAGCCAGCACCGGCGTAGTTACGGTAATGACATTTGTGCCCTGAGTAATGGTCAGCGTAACGGTGCTGCCCACTGGTGCATCGGTTGTGCCGGTGATTGTAGGGGTCGTATCGTTGGTGATCGCAGGAGCATCGACTGTGATGCTCGGGGCTGTGGTATCGATGGTGCCGCTATCGGTAGCGCTGCCGGTGTTACCCGCAGCGTCCGTGACTTCGGCGTCGACGCTATAAGGGCCTTCACCCAACGTTTGTGGCACGTCCGCGCTGTAAGTGCCGCCAGCCAGCACAGGAGTGGTCACATTGAAGACGGTAGTGCCCTGAGTGATTGTCAGAGTCACGGTGCTGCCCACCGGCGCATCGGTTGTGCCGGTGATGGTTGGCGTGGTGTCGTTGGTGGTCGCTGGTGCATCGACCGTGATTGCCGGAGCAGTGGTATTGATGGCTCCGTCGTCAGTCGCCGTACCGGTATTGCCAGCCGGATCGGTCACCTCAGCGCCAACGGTGTACGGGCCCTCAGCCAATGCCTGCGGTACATCGACGGTGTAGGTGCCGCCGGCCAAAACCGGAGTGCTCAAGGTAATAACGGTGCTACCCTGAGTAATGGTCAGGGTAACGGTGCTGCCTACAGGCGCATCGGTGGTACCGGAGATGGTCGGCGTAGTGTCGTTGGTGATAGCGGGCGCATCGACGGTGATTGCCGGAGCAGTAGTGTCGATGGCACCGCTGTCAGTGGCTGAGCCGGTATTGCCGGCAGCGTCGGTGACTTTGGCGTCTACCGAGTACGACCCTTCAACCAACCCAGCTGGCACGTCAGCGGAGTAAGTCCCGCC
>JAAIGF010238863.1_pt1 | contig 13608 bp, 9 predicted proteins | sample 6487441 | NCBI WGS metagenome assembly JAAIGF01 (sample SAMN13974129, study PRJNA590717) | phyllosphere metagenome | biome: pepper field; feature: multiple bacterial spot infested pepper fields; material: pepper leaves; isolation source: leaves from pepper fields | host: Capsicum annuum ... | reverse complement strand
GCCGCGCACCCCGGTGCCGGCCACGACGGAGCCACCCGCCCGCAGGAGTACGCGGCCGCCCCCTCGGGAGCGACCGGCCCCACCGGACACGCGTTCGGCCCGGCCGCCGGCGGACACGACCCCCGCGGTCAGCACCCCACGCTGCCCCTGGCCGAGTCGGGTACCCCCGCGCAGCCGCGGAAGAAGAGCAACGCCCCCCGCGTCGCGGCCCTTCTCGTCGCTGCCGCCCTCGTCGGCGGCGGAGCCGGCCTGGGCGGTACCTACGCCGGACTCTCGCTCTGGGGCGGCTCCAACTCCGCCGCCGTCGCGGGACCCACCGCGGTCACGGTCAACAACCCCGAGGACGTCAACAACACCACGGCCGTCGCCGCGAAGGTCGTGCCGAGCGTCGTGACGATCCAGGCTATGCAGGGCCAGACCGGCGACACCGGCTCGGGCGTCATCCTGAGCAAGGACGGTTACATCCTCACCAACAACCACGTCGTCACCATCGGCGGCAAGTCCGCCGACCCGACGGTGTCGGTCACGACCTCGGACGGACGCGTGTTCTCGGCGAAGATCGTCGGCACCGACCCCACGTACGACCTCGCGGTCATCAAGGTCGACAACGCCTCGAACCTCACCCCGATCGAATGGGCCGACTCGTCGAAGCTCAACGTCGGCGACAACGTCTCGGCCGTCGGTGCGCCGCTCGACCTGCCCAACACGGTCACCACCGGTATCGTCAGCGCGCTGAACCGCTCGATCCTCGTCGCCTCGTCGGCCGCTCCGAAGGACGGCACGGAGTCCGAGGACGGCTCCGGCTCCGGCGGCAACGAGAACCCGTTCTTCTTCGACTTCGGCGAGGGTCAGCAGGGCCAGCAGCAGCAGGCGACGGACTCGATCAAGATCGCCGTCATCCAGACGGATGCCGCGATCAACCCCGGGAACTCCGGTGGCGCGCTCGTCGACGACGAGGGCAAGCTCATCGGCATCAACGTCGCGATCGCCAGCGCCGGCGGATCCTCTTCGGGCGGCCAGTCGGGCAACATCGGCGTCGGTTTCGCGATCCCCTCCGACGTGGCCAAGCGCATCTCGCAGGAGATCATCGACAACGGCTCCGCCACGCACGGCCTCCTCGGCGCGAACGTCCAGGATGCCGCGAGCATCCAGGGCGCGACCACGACCGGCGCGTACGTCGCGGTCGCGGTCGACGGCGGCGCCGCTCAGGCCGCGGGTCTCGAGAAGGGCGACGTCATCACGAAGTTCAACGGCATCCCCGTCACGAACTCAGCCGACCTGACCGCCCAGGTCCGCGCGCTCGCCGCCGGGTCCAAGGCCGAGGTCACCTACACCCGCAACGGTCAGGAGAAGACCGCCGAGGTCACCCTCGGGAAGATGCCGACCAGCTGACGCTCCGACGTCGGACGCCACCCCGCGATAGGCTCGCGGGGTGGCGTCTTTCTCGTTCGGGGCGGGAAATGCGCGAAAACTCCGCCGTATTCCGCTCTACGTCGCGGGACGGCTGCTGACCGCCCTCGTGCCGCGCACGCGCGACCGGTGGGTGTTCGGATGCGCGGTCGGCGTGACCGACGGAGCACTCGCGCTCTGGCGCGAGGCCGAGGCCCACGGCGAGCGGGCGACCTGGCTCGTCGCCGACGCGGACCAGTCGCGCGAGGCCGAGCGTCTCGGCATCCCGTGGATCGAGAAGGACTCCTTGCGGGGGCTGTGGGCGACGGCGCGGGCTCGCGTGATCGTCGTCACGCACGGCTTCGGGGACGTCCAGCGCTACGCCCTCACCGGCGCCTTCATCGTGCAGCTCTGGCACGGCATCCCGGTCAAGCGCATCGGCCTCGACTCCGCCGAGACGACGCGGGCCGGATCGAGGCTCGCGCGGCGCGTGCTCGCGGTGTCGTATCGGCGGACGACCCGGCAGATCTCGCTGCTGCCCGCGGCATCCCATCTCGTCCGCGGTCGATTGGAGACCGCGTTCGCCCTACCGGACGCGCGCCTGCCGGTGACGGGCGAACCGCGCGTCGACGTGCTCTCCCGCGGTTCCGCGGCGGAGCGGCGCTCCGCGGCGCGCGACGCGATCGAGCGGACGCTGGGTCGTTCACTGGGGGACACCCGCGTCGTTCTGTACGCCCCCACCTGGCGGGACGGGGAGGCGGATCCCGCCGTTCCCGACGCGGGGGAGTGGGATGCCATCGCCACGGCTCTCGACCGCCTCGGCGCCACGCTGCTCGTGCGCTCGCACCCGCTCGGCGACGGCGTCTACGCGCCGCCCGTTCCGACCGACCGTGTCGCCGCCCTGGGCAGCGATCGCGTCAACGACGTGACCCCGCTCTTGTCGGGTGTCGACGTGCTCATCACCGACTTCTCCTCGCTCGCCTTCGACGCGTCCCTCGTCCCGCTGCCGGTGCTGTTCTTCGCTCCGGACCTCGAGGCGTACACCGCGCGGCGGGGACTGTACGGGACCTACGCCGATGTCGCCGGCCCCGACCCCGCGCGATCCTGGGGTGACGTGCTCGAGCGGCTGGGCGGCATCCTGAACGATCCGTCCGAGGCGATCGACGCCTCCCGCCGTCGCAGCGCCGCGGTGCACGCGCACCGCGACGGCCGCAACACCGAGCGGGTCTACCGCGAGATCCGGCGGCGCCTCGGCCGCGCGGAAAACACCGACACCCGTGAGGGCGAGAGAAGGGCAGCGCGATGACCGACGCACGCTTCGTCGACGACGGCGGCACCGCGGTGCTCGAGATCAGCGGAACGGGACCACGACCGGCATCCGTCACCCTGATCGGACGGCGGGCCCGCGTGAGCGCGCGTCTGCACGGACGAGGACGCACCTGGCGGGCCGAGGTGCCTCTGCGCGCCGCCCGCTGGGGCGGACCGGAGCTGCCCCTGCCGACGGGGGACTACCGCCTGACGATCGATGCGGGGGAGGCGACGGATGCCGCGGCGCCCCGCATCCCGATCCCGGTGGCCGTGCTTCCGGGACTGCGTGCCGCGTGGACGGGATCGACGCTGCGCGTGGGGCCGCCGGTCGACCCCTCCTCCGAATCCCGCGAGGTGCAGACCGCGCTCGAGAAGGAGTATGCCGCGCACCGCGCCCCGCTCGAGAACGCGGTGTTCTTCGAGAGCTTCTACGGGCGCAATGCGAGCTGCAACCCCCTCGCCATCGACCGCGAGCTCTCTCGTGTCGCTCCGTCCGTGACGCGGTACTGGAGTGTCGTCGATCTGTCCGCGCAGGTGCCACCGGGAGCCGTGGCGGTCGTGGAGGGGAGCCCCGAGTGGTGGCGCGCCCGCAGCGCCGCGCGGCTGCTCGTCGTCAACGACTGGCTGCGCCGCCGATTCGTCCGCCGCCGTGGTCAGACGGTGCTGCAGACGTGGCACGGGACACCGCTCAAGCGCCTCGCGTTGCACCGCCCGGGGTTCGACCCGCGGCGTGCCGTGGCGGTGGTGCGCGAGGCGCGGCGATGGGACGTCCTGCTCGCCCAGAACCCGTACGCCGCCCGCGTGCTGACGAAGGCGTACGCGTTCCTGCGTCGACCGGTGTGGATCGAGGGCTACCCCCGTAACGACGTCCTGCAGACCGACGACGGCCGGGCGACCCGTCGCGCCCTGGGGATCGACGCCGCGGAGAGGGTGCTGCTGTACGCCCCGACCTGGCGCGACGACCGCGAGGCGATCGTCGATTTCCTCGACCCGACCGCGCTGGCGCGAGCGACCGACTCCGTGGTGCTCGTCCGCGGGCACTCGCGCACCCTGCTCCCGGGCGAGGACGCGCGCGGCCCGCGCGTGATCGACGTGACGGGGTATCCCGACACCGCGCGCCTGCTCGCCGCCGCGGATGCGCTCATCACCGACTACTCGTCGGTCATGTTCGACTTCAGCATCACGGGCAAGCCGATGTACTTCTTCGTGCCCGACCTCGAGCACTACCGCGGCGCGATGCGCGGGTTCTACGTCGATCTGCTCGACGCGGCCCCCGGTCCCGTCGTGCGCACCCAGGCCGACCTGACCCGCGCGATCGACGAGGTCGATCCGTCGATCTTCCGCGAACGCTACGAGCGGTGGCAGCGGGTCTTCAACGCCCGGGAGGACGGACGGGCCGCCGAGCGGGTGGTCGCCCGGATCCTGGACCGGGGCTTCGTGGACCGCTAGGGAAGCGGGGTGTTGCGCCCGTCCAGGCGCGACGTGTCGACGGTGTCGCGCGCGCCGCGCGCCACGCCCCACAGGAACCCCGCGCCCCACGACAGGTGCATCGAGGGAAGGACCGCGGCGGTCCAGGCACGGTCGCGCCACCCGCGGCCGCCGCCGCGACCGAGGGCGACGACGGCGACCAGCGCCGCGTACGCGAGGACGGGGAGATGGACGAGGGATGCCGCGGTCGAACGGCGTCCGGCCCTGCGCCGCCCTGTCCGACGCAGACCCGTGAGAGCCGAGAGGGCGACGGCGCCGACGAGCGCGGGGGGCGCGAAGAAGCGCAGGGAGTTGCGGCGTCCGTATCGTCGGACGAGTTCGCCGCGCCACGCCCCGGTCGCGCGGAACTGGCGCACCAGGCGCGACCAGCTCTCGCGGGGCCAGTAGACGACCGACAGGGCCGGATCGAACCAGACGCGGTAGCCGGCGCGTCGCAGTCGCAGGTTGAGCTCCCAGTCCTCGCCGCGGCGGATCGAGGGATCGAACCCGCCGACCTCGTCGAGGGCTGCGCGACGCATGACGCCGAGGTACGCCGATTCCGCCGGACCCTCGACCGCGCCGCCGTGGTACGCGCCGCCGCCGAGCCCGACGCGCGAGTTGTACGCGCGCGCGACGGCCCGCTGGAACGGCGAGCGCCCGTCGGCTCGCATCACCCCGCCCACGTTCGCGGCTCGGGTGCGGGCGAGGGTCGTCAACGCCCGCCGGGCGTAGCCGGGGGAGAGCTCGGAGTGGGCGTCGACCCGGGCGACGGTCGGGAAGCGGCTCGCGGCGAGGGCGAGGTTCAGACCCACCGGGATGTCGGCATCCGGGTTGTCCACGAGGACGATCCGCTCGTCCGCGGCGGCCAGCTCTCGCGCGATCGCGGTCGTCCCGTCGCTGGAGGGACCGAGCGCGAGCACGATCTCCACCGGCCCCGGTACGTCCTGGGCGAGGGTCGACGCGACGGCGCGACGCAGGTATCGCTCCTCGTTCAGCACGGGCATGATGAAGCTCACGCCGGCGTCGTCGGGGGGAACGGGCGCGTCTCTTCCGCCGGGGGTCGGGAGCAGCATCCCTCGATCCTTTCACGCCGCACCTGGCCGGTACCCTGGAACGATGCCCCTCGTCCGTGACGCCCGACTCGCCGTCGGTCTGCTGCGGAAGGCCGTCGCCACCCGCTCCGCGCGGCGTGATCTGCACCGTGCCCTGGCCGAACGGGGGCCCCTCCCCGAGCGGGCGTTCCGCATCGCGGTGTACTTCGCCGACGGCGCCGTGAACATGTACCAGATGCGGCAGTGGTACGCGCCGCTGCGCACGCTCGCCGAGAGGTGGCCGGTCGTCGTGATCAGCCGCACGATCCGCGGCGCCGACGCGCTTCTGAAGGACGGGGAGCTGCCGGTGGCCTTCGCGCCCACCGTGCGCGACGTGGAACAGGTGCTCGCCGAGCAGGACATCCGTCTCGTGCTCTACGTGAACCAGAACACCCGCAACTTCCAGATGTTCCGCTACGGCCGGCGGTGGCACGTGTTCATCAACCACGGCGAGTCCGACAAGATGTACATGACCACCAACCAGTTCACGGCGTACGACTACGCCTTCGTCGCCGGAGACGCCGCCCGCGCCCGGCTCGGCCGGGTGCTGTGGGATTACGACCTCGACCGCCGGACGTTCTCGATCGGCCGTCCGCAGGCCGATCATGCCGCCGGTGAGCCGCCGTACCCCGCCGATGAGCGGACGGTCGTCCTGTACGCGCCGACGTGGGAGGGCGACCGCCCCTCGGCCCACTACGGCTCGATCCGGACGCACGGCGAGGCGCTCGTGTCGGCGCTCCTCGCGACGGGGCGCCATCGTGTCGTCTACCGCCCGCACCCGCGCTCGGGAGTGGTCGATCCCGAGTACGGCGCGGCGAACGCGCGGATCATCGCGGCTCTCGCCGCCGCGAACCGCGCCGACCCGTCGGCGCACCACGTCCACGACACCTCGGCAACGCTCGGCTGGCAACTGCGGTCCGCCGATCTCGCGGTGCTCGACATCTCGGCGATGGTCTACGACCGCCTCGCCTTCGCGGCGCCGCTGCTGATCACCCGCCCGAGCGACCCCGAGGCCGAGGTCGACGAGACCGGCTACCTCTCGGCGTGCGAGTGGTTGGATGCCGAATCCGCGAGCCGAATCGTGGGCGAGGCCGATCGCGTGCTCGGGGACCCCGCAGCCGTCGAGCGCCTCGGCCACTGGGTGCGGCATTACTTCGGGGACACGGCCCCCGGCGCGTCGACCGCGCGCTTCCACGCCGCCGTCGAGGAGCTCATGGACCGGTGGGAGAGGTGGCACGCCCGTGCGGGCGGTCCCTCGGCTTAATCGGGGGGAGTGAGGCGTCCGATCGCCGCGAGCGGGATGCCGAGCCAGTCGGGCCGGTTGCGCGTCTCGTAGATCGCTTCATAGACGGCCTTGTCGAGCTCGAACGCCGCGAGCAGATCGCCCCCGCCGGGGATGGTGCCGCCCGTGGTCGCGGCGTAGCCGTCGAGGAACGCCTCCTGCGCGGCGATGACCCAGGCGCGCACGACGGCGCCGTCGTCCTCCGCGATCGCGCCGGAGACGTAGTCGAACGAGCGCAGCATGCCCGCGACGTCGCGGACCGCGAGGTCGGGGAGCACGCGCTCCTCCATCGGACGGAGGGGCTCGCCTTCGAAGTCGAGCAGCACCCAGCCGTTGCTCGGCGTGTACAGCACTTGTCCGAGGTGCAGATCGCCGTGGACGCGCTGCAGGACGGGCCACGCGTTCGCCGCCGCCCGGGCGTACACCTCGCGGATGCGGTCCGCGTGAGGTGCGATGGCGGGCACCTCGTTCACGGCGATGGCGAGACGACGGTTCCACGCCCCCACGACCGCGGCACGGTCCGTTTCCTGCGCCTCCCGCGTGGGGAAGGCCGCGGCGAGGGCGACGTGCATGCGGGCGACGGCCTCGCCGAGGGCGCGGGCCGGCTCGCGGAAGTCCTGGTTCGCGCCGGCGGCGTCGAGCGCCACCCGCCACGCGTCCTCGACCCCCTCGAAGAACTGCTGCGCGAAGGCGAGCGACCCCACGATCGGCGCACCCTCGGGTGAGGTCCACGCTCCGCGCACCTCTCCGATCGCCGCCGGGACGAAGGTCGCTCCGGCCGCCGCCAGGGCGGTCGGCAGTTCGACGTCGGGGTTGACCCCGCCGTTGACCTGGCGGAACAGCTTGCAGATGACCGGGACGCCGTCCCCCTCGGGGCGGAAGATGATCGACGTGTTGGACTGCTCTCCGCTCAGCACCCGCGCGGTCGCGCGCGCAGCCGGGGCGCCGATCTGCGGCGACGGAAGGGTGCGCGCGGTGAGATCGGGATCGTCCGACAGCTCCGTGCCCGGGACGGTCACCGCGCGGTACAGCAGGTCCGTGAACGCGTCGTCGGTGGTGGCATCCGCCCACACGGTGTCCTCGGACGCGGCTCCGATGAGGCTTCCCGGCAGGACGCTCCCCGCCGGTCGCCGCACCACCGGAACCTGATAGATGATGGCCGGTTCGGCCGCGTCGTCGCGCACGAGCACGAGGTGCGTCTGCGGTGCGGCCACCTCCCACGTCGCGACCACGCTCAACCGCGGGTCGCGTCCTTTGGTGCCGTACCAGCGTTGTCGCGGCATCCAGACCGCGAGGAGATCGAGGAGGTCGCCCATGCCGCGAGAGTAGCCCGGCGAAGCGATCGCCGCGCGGGTCTTGCGCCCGGGGTCCGTGGGATGAGAAGGACTCAGGATGCCGTGCCGTCGGCGTCGCCGTCCTCGTCGGGCGCGGTCCTCCGACGGGGCGGAAGCGCCTTCCGCGCGATCGAGCCCGTTCGGCGTCCCGCTCCGCCCACGGCGCCGGCGATCGCGTCACCGACGCGCTTGACCCCGTGGACGGCCGCGTGCTCGAGGCGTTCCGCTCCCGGACGCGGTTCGAGATCGGCGGGCAGGGCCGACGGGGGAGGGCCGAACGCGCGGCGCGAGTTGACGAGTACTCGCCGGCCGAGGATGTGGTTACCGGCCCCTCCCACGACAGCGCCCACACCGAACGGCAGAGCTTTGCCGAGCCATGATGCGCCGCCGCGCGCGGCGAACTGCCGTGCGAAGGTCGTCTTCAGGCGGTCGACGAGCGGACCGACAGCGGCGCGGGGGAGCGTCTTGGTGACGAGATCGCCCCAGTACGTGGAGCGGCTCGCACCGCGTCCCGCCGCCTGCGAAGCGAGCTGCGCGACGAGGTCGGTGCCCTCCTTGCCCAGCATGAGCGTGAGGACGAGGGCTCGCGCCCGGTCCGGATCGTCGATCGCGACGCCGTGCACCTCGGCGACCGACTGCGCGTACAGAGCGGTCGCTTCGAGGAACCCGACGGTCTCGACGCCGCTGAGGGCCAGCGTGACCCCGGTCGTGATCCCCGGGACGACCGCCGTCGCTCCCACCGCCGCGCCGCCGGTCGTCACCGCGGTGAGATAGCGGCGCTCGAGGATCCGCAGGATCTCCGGGGTGTCGGCATCTCGGTGCCGCAACCGGATGCTCCGCAGATGCGCGAGCACGACGGGGCGCTGCACCGCGAGGGCGCGATCGAGCAGCCGGATGAACGCGGGATGCTCTTCGGATCCGACCGGGGGCAAGCCGCCCTTCCACGGGGCGTCGTCGGACAGGGAGTGGATGCGATGCACCTTCTCAGCAGCCATGTCGCCATCCTCTCCCGACATCGGCGGGCGCACGGATGTCTTGACGCGCGTCGCAGGATCCTCCTCGGGGCATCGCCGCATGAGATCCCCTCGGAGGATCAGACGAAGAGGTTCGCCCGCTCCAGGTCTTCGGCGAAGTCGACCTCGACCGCGTACAGGTCGGAGATGTCGAGCGGTTCCACGCGCAGTCCGTCGTGGGCGATGGCCAGTTCGATGCCGCGCTCGAAGTAGTCCTGGTCGCCCACGCGCTGCAGCTGACGCATCAGCGCCTTCTTGTCGCGCGACGAGATGTAGTTGATGCCGACGGCTTCGCCGACGCCGTCGACGACGACCTTGGAGAGCTCGTCCACGAAGCCCTCGGCATCGACGGTGTACTTGACCTCTTCGTCACCGACGCTCGCGGTGTCGACCGTCACGAAGGAACGGTCCTCGTCGATGAGTCCGGCGGCACGACCCAGCACGCGCGGGTCGAAGACCACGTCGCCGTTCATCCAGAGCACTCCGGAGCGCCCGGTCTTGGTGAGGGCGCGGAGGAGGCTCTTCGAAGTGTTGGTCTGGTCGTACCGATCGTTGTAGACGTAGTCGGCCTCGGGGAACGCATCGACGATCGTCTCGGCACGGTAGCCGACCACCGCGGTGATGCGCGCCGCGCGACCGAATGCGGCACGGATGTTGTCGTGCTGCTGCTGCATGATGCTGCGGCCGTCGGCGAGCGGTGTGAGGGGTTTGGGCAAGCTGCGGCCGAGCCGCGAGCCCATGCCCGCGGCGAGAATCACGATCTGAACAGTCAAGGCTGGCTCCTGGGGGGATGAGTCGTCATGTCCGGTTCACCGGAATGTCACGCCTTTGTGTCCTCTCGATGGTAGCGAGGGCATGTCGGAAATGGCATGATCCGCTCGACTCGTTGTGGTTTCGTGATCGGCTACACCATGTTGCGTCTCTTCGCCGCGCGTACGGCGGTGTCGGAGGGGCTTGCTAGTTTGGAGTGATGACAGCGTCGCTGCCGCAGCCCCAAGAATCGTCCTCCCCCCGGTCGGACGGCGATGCGGTGAGCGCCGATTCCTCGCCCGAAACGCCTCCGACGCCGAAGCCGCGCACCCCTCGTGCGCCGCGCGCGACGACTCCGCGGGCTCCCCGTGCCTCGACCGCACGCACGCCTCGCAAGCCCGCCGCCACGCCCGACACGCCGGAGACGGCCGAAACCAGTAGTGGGTCAGCGGCACCGCGCCCGACGAAGAAGCCCGCGGCCAAGAAGCCGGCTGCTCCGCGCAAGCCCGCCGCTCCGCGCAAGCCCGCGGCGCCGCGGAAGCCCGCGGCATCCCGTCCGTCCCCGGCCGCCGCAGCTCCCGAAGCCGCCCCCGCTCCCACCGTTCCCGACGACATCATCGTCCCGCCCCGGCCTCCGCTGCCCGGCGGCGCCGCTGCGCCCGCTCCGGCGGAGTCCGCCGCCGAGCCGTCGCCGGAGCGTGACGACTCGATCGACGACTCCTCCCGCGGCGCCGTGGTCGACGAGCCGTCCGCGGATGCGACTCCGGATGCCGACGCGCTCGGCGCGGTCGCGGAGCCCGCCGTCGCGGACCCCGAGACAGAAGAGGGAGACGCCCCGGCGGACGCGCAGAGTGCGCAGCCGATCGAGGATCCCACCCCGGCGGATGCCGCGGTCGAAGAGCCTCTCGTCGAGACGGCCGCTCCGTCCGCGACGGTGGCGACGTCCGACGACGAGTCCGACGACGCGGGGGAGCTTCTTCCCGCCGGTGATACCGTCGACGACACGTCGATCGAGACGGATGCCGCGGAGGACGCCCTGTCGAGCGACGGCGGGGACGACGTCGACGTCCCTGCCGTCGACGAGCCTGCGCCCGCGGATGCAGCCGTGCACGGCGATACGTCGGTGGACGTCACCGAGGCCGAGGACGCGCCCGTCGAGAGCGACGCCCCGCACGACGATCCGGAGCTCGCGGACGCACCCCGTCAGAACGACGACTCGGACGACGACAGCGCGCCGGCGAACGCGCCGGTCGAGGACCCGACGCCCGCCGACGCGGCGGTCGAGGAGCCCCCGGTCGACGTCTCGACCGACACGTCGGCCGATGCCCCGACCGAGACGAGCGCCGCGACGACCGCGGGAGCCGCCATCGGGGCCGCGGCGATCGAGACGTCGACGTCGACGGATGCCGATGAAGCGACCCCCGCTCTGACCCTGCGCAACGTGACGAAGACCTTCGGCGAACTGCGCGCCGTCGACGGCATCGACCTCACCATCCCCGCCGGATCCTTCTACGGTCTCGTCGGTCCCAACGGTGCGGGCAAGACCACCACCCTGTCGATCATCGCGGGGCTCCTCCGTGCAGACCGAGGGACCGTCTCGATCAACGGCGTGGACGCCGGCAAGAACGCCCGCGCCGCGAAGAAGATGATCGGCGTGCTCCCGGATCGGCTGCGGACCTTCGACCGCCTGACCGGCCGGCAGCTGCTGTCGTACTACGGTGCCCTGCGCGGTCTCCCCGCCGCCCTCGTCGAGAGTCGCTCCGCCGACCTCGCGCGTGCTTTCGATCTCGTGGACGCGCTCGCGCGTCCCGTGTCGGACTACTCCGCCGGTATGACGAAGAAGGTCATGCTCGCCGGTGCCATGATCCACTCCCCGCGGTTGCTCGTCCTCGACGAGCCGTTCGAGGCCGTCGACCCGGTTTCGAGCGCGGTGATCCTGGACATCCTCGGTGCGTACGTCTCGCACGGGGGAACGGTCATCCTGTCGAGCCACGGAATGGAACTCGTCGAGCGCGTGTGCTCGCGCGTCGCGGTCATCGTGTCGGGCCAGGTGCTCGCCGAGGGGACGGTCGACGAGGTACGCGGCGAAGCGAGCCTCGAGCAGCGCTTCCTGGAACTCGCGGGCGGTCTCGGCGACGTGGAGGGCCTGGAGTGGTTGCACACGTTCTCCGGCTGAGGCTGGCCATGATGCTCGGCGCCCTGCGCGGCGACCGGGACGATGTTCTCCGCCGAGTGGTCGGACTCGTCGTGCTCATCGCCGGAACGATCTTCGCGGCGGTCAATGCGAGCGGTCTCGGTGAGGTCGATCGCCTCACGGCGGGCATCGTCACGGTGCTGGCCGGCTCGGCGATCACGCTCGGCTTCGCGGTCGGCCCGCCGGTGACGGCCTCCGTCGACCCGCTCGACCCGCGCCGCTTCGCCGTGGTCGGACCGGAACCGCGCCCGCTCGCCGGTGCGCTGCTCCTCGCGGGGTTCCTGAGCGTTCCCGTGCTCGCGGTCCTGGTGCTCGCGATCAGCGTCGCGATCGCCTGGAGCGAGCAGGGGGCGAGCGCGTTCGCGACCATCGCGTCGATCATCCTCGGCATCACGACCTGCGTGCTCCTGGCTCGCGTGAGCATGGCCCTGGGCGCCCTGGTCAAGAGGCCGCGGCAATCCCGGGAGCTCGCCGGGGTGTACCTCGTCGCGGTGCTGGTCGTGGTGGTGCCGGTGGCGGTGTTCCTGGGCTCCCTCGAGTGGCGGGGCAGCGTGCCCACGCAGCTGGTGTCCGCCGCCGAGGTGCTCGCGTGGACGCCGGTCGGTGCGGCGTGGGGGATCGCCCTCGCGCCGACGCCGGGCGCCGCGGTCGGCAGCGCCGTCGTCGCCGTCGCCACGGTGGCGATCCTCGCGGCGGTGTGGTTCGTGCTCGTGCGGATCCTGTTGACGACCACTCCGCGCCCCGTCGCCGCACGCGAGCGCGGCGGTCTGGGGTGGTTCGCCCTGCTTCCCGGGACGCCCGGAGGCGCCGTCGCCGCCCGCAGCCTGTCGTACTGGCTCCGCGATCGCCGCTACCTCGTGAACATCGTGGTCGTCCCGATCGCCGCGGTGCTGTCGATGATCCCCCTCGTCGTGGCCGGTGTCCCGATCGAGGTCGCGGCCCTGTTGCCCGTCCCGATCATGGCGCTCTTCTTCGGCTGGCTGCCGCACAACGATCTCGCGTACGACTCGACCGCGCTGTGGATGCACATCGCGAGCGGAGTACGGGGGCTGTCCGACCGCATCGGGCGCCTCGTTCCCGTCCTCCTGATCGGTCTTCCGATCCTGGCCGTCTCGATTCCGCTCGCGATCGTCGCGCACGGGCGGTGGGCGTTCCTGCCCGCCCTGATCGGTGTCTGCGCCGCGCTGTTCCTCTCCGGGCTCGGCCTGTCCAGCATCTCCTCGGTCGTCGCGCCCTACGCCGTCTCGCGCCCGGGAGACAGCCCGTTCCAGCAGCCGCAGCGCTCCGGTTCCGGCGGCGTCCTCGCCCAGGGGCTCGTGATGCTGGGATCGCTGCTGGCCGCGTCGCCCGCGCTGTGGTTCGCGGGTCGTGCTCTGGCATCCGACACCCAAGACGCGGTCGTGGCGCTCTGGGTCGGTCTGGTGGCAGGCGTCCTCGTGCTCGTCGTCGGAGTCGTCGTCGGCGCGCTGCTTTTCGAGCGGCGCGGAACGCGCCTGATGGAGTTCGCCGAGGCGACCTGAGCGTCGTCTCTCGCGCCGAACCGGTCCGCCGGCTGCGCGCCGCGGCTACACTGGCACACCATGAGCACGCCTCTCGACAGTCCTGACAGCGGGGGTCTTGCGACCCTGGATCGTGAGCTCGAGGAGCTCATCCGCGAAGAGAACATCGAGCCGGGTGACCACGAGCGCTTCTCGCATTACGTCAAGAAGGACAAGATCCTCGAGTCGGCCCTGACCGGCAAGCCGGTGCGCGCCCTGTGCGGCAAGAAGTGGACGCCGGG
>JAAIGF010267198.1_pt1 | contig 13615 bp, 15 predicted proteins | sample 6487441 | NCBI WGS metagenome assembly JAAIGF01 (sample SAMN13974129, study PRJNA590717) | phyllosphere metagenome | biome: pepper field; feature: multiple bacterial spot infested pepper fields; material: pepper leaves; isolation source: leaves from pepper fields | host: Capsicum annuum ... | reverse complement strand
GCGCAAAACTCTGAAGTCCCACCGACGAGCATCCCTCCAGCAAGGCGGCCCAGCCCCGACCTGAGCCCTGCGAGAACCGAGCTGCTGTAGACACGTCACGTAGCGAAGTCAGAACGCCGCCACGGAGCGCTGTTATTCACATCGGACGCTCGCGAGACCCTGTCCGGCCGTGCGTCGAAAACGATCGTTTTCGGTGGGCTCTAAGCTTCATGAATGCGGCGCGCACCGAGCCTCCTCGTACTCATATCGGCGGCGTTGCTCATGTCCGGTTGCATCTCGACAGTCGGCCTCGAGCGCTTGCCTTCTCCGAGCCCATCGGTCAGCAAGGCGAGCATCGATGAGGCTCCATTCGTCGCGCTCAACATCGTCGACCCCGACTATGAGGTGCCCGAGACGGTATCGGGCGAGGTTGCACGCTCGTTCTCGCAAGGCGGCGAAAACGGTGCGTATCAACTCACCATGTCGCAGGGCGAAGCCGATCGGGGGGTCCGTTACACGCTCCGGTACGACTGCACCCCGGCGGCGGCCAGAGTCACCTTCATGGCCACCGGTTCTTCAAGCGGAATGGTGGCAAGGGCGGAAGGCTGTGACGGCCCCGGCGAGGTGACCGGGCTCACATTCGACACCGCCGGGGAAGCCGTGGACGTCAAAATTCAGTCGAACGACGATACCGTGGCGGGCGCTTGGGCGACCCTGGTCGCGGAGGCACCGTGAGCCGTCCCGATGTCCAGGGCCCGGAAAATGGCGGCGCGGACTCAGGGCACACATAGCGCGACTGCCTAGTTTCATGTTGTGTCCGACACGACATCCTTTCGGCGCGGCGAGGACTACGGGCTAGGCCGTAGGAGACGGCGATGGCTGACAGCTGCCGCTGCGGTGCTGCTTGTCAGCGTTCTATCGGCGTGCGCCGGCGCGAACGATGATCTGGCCGCGCAATACCGTGAGGGAAACACTCAAGGCTTCATCTCCAGCGATGGCAGGGTGGAGGAGATCCCACCGGAAAAGCGCGGCGACGCTCTCGCTTTCGAAGGCGTCGGGGTAGACGGATCCACCGTTTCCAGTGATGACTTCTCGGGCCAGGTCGTCGTGCTGAACTTCTGGTACGCGGCATGCGGACCATGTCGTGCCGAGGCGCCGTTCCTCGAGGACGCCTATGACGAGACTGAGGGCGATGGGGCGCGGTTCCTCGGCGTAAACATCTACGACGGCCCGGAGCAGGCGACCTCGTTCGAGGAAACGTATGGTGTCCCTTACCCATCGATACTTGCCCGAGGCAACGTTGATTTGAAGCTTGCGTTTGCCGAGTGGACGTCGCTGCAAGCGGCCCCAACTACTCTGATCGTCGACAGGGAGGGTCGGGTTGCCGCTCGGATCTTTGGTCAGTTGGAGGATGCCTCAACGCTGCGCACGCTTGTTAGAGATGCCCTTGCGGAGGGCTGATGAACCTGGGCTCCATCGTCTTTGACGGGTCGCTGTGGATAGCGATCCCGATCGCCGCGCTTGCTGGGCTCGTATCGTTCCTTTCACCTTGCGTGCTGCCGCTTGTGCCCGGGTACCTTGGGTTCCTCGGCGGAGCCGTTTCACCGCGAGCGAAGCGGGTAGGCACGACTCGGGCGGAGGATGCCGCTGGCGGCAACATTGTCGTGTTCTCTCGCGCCTCGCACGCTTTACCGCGTGGCCGCCTGCTTGTCGCAGTTGCGCTGTTCATTGCTGGTTTCACCAGCATTTTCCTCATCATGGGAGTTTTCGCCGGCGCTTTAGGCCGGCTTCTTATTGAGTACCAGGACCTCATCACACGCGCACTTGGGCTGGTGGTGGTCGCTCTCGGCTTGGTCTTCGTGGGCTTCTTCAGCTTCGCGCAGAAAGAACGCCGACCGCAGCTGCGGAACGATGTTGGGCTCGTCGGGGCTCCCCTCCTCGGTTTGGCAATGGGGCTTGGCTGGGCACCGTGCATGGGTCCTACGTTGGCGGCGATTTTGAGCATGGCCTACAGCCAGGCTGATCCGACCCGCGCGGGTCTGCTTGCGGTCGTGTACTCGTTGGGCTTGGGTGTGCCCTTCGTGCTGCTCGCGCTCGGGGCCAGCTGGGCGACTCGGTCGGTGGCTTTTGTGCGCCGCCACGTCCGCACGGTCAACATCGTCGGAGGCGTGATGCTGGTGATCCTCGGCCTCCTGATGGTTTCAGGTGCATGGACGGCCATGATGTCCGCATTCCAAGGGGTCGTCGCTGGCGTCCCGACCTTCCTGTGACCTGCAGGGTCAAGCAAAGTGGCAACACGCAGTCCGGGAGTTTCATGCTCGGTGGCGCCGTAGAGCAGGCCCATAGCAATAGTTGGTAACGTCACCGTCGACTAACGAGGAGGGGAACATGCACGTCGCTTCAGACAGCGTTCTCCCTCGCCGCTCGATGACCAGGCTGTTGACACTCGGCGCCGCCGCTGTCCTGATCATCGTCGGGTTGCTCGCACTACACACTCTCGGCGCCGAGTCTCCAGCGCACGCGGGCATCGTGGCCCCTGCCAGCCTTGATGACAGCGGGAAGCCGGCGGGCACCCCGGCCAGCAATCAATCACTGGGCCAGTGTGGCGAGTCGTGTCAGGCCGTCGGTGCCGAGTGGCCGCTTGACCAGGACACGGTGATTGCCTGCGTGCTGGCGCTTCTTTCTGGCTTGCTCGTACTGCTGGCCCCTCGGCTGTCGCTGTATCGAATCGCCGCGGCTTGCATGACAGCTGCGACCTTCGCTGCCTCTCGTAGCAGCGGATACCAGCGAGCTCCATCTCTCATAGCACTGTCCATCAGTCGAACCTGAGGTTTCCGAGGCTCAGCCAGCCGCCTATCCGCGACGCAATCATGACGTCGGCATCCGGATGTGTAAGCACCGGACGACGTTCGCTGGGCGCTTCTGCCCCTAGGCACGACAACGACCGTCAGGCCGGTCGTTCACGCTGATCCCGCCCCGCCTTGAACGGCGACGTGCCGCGTTGCCCGCGTTTGCGACGGCGCTCGAGAGAGCGCGATGAACACTGCCTCACCAACGACCCGTGCATGCCTCAGGACCGGCAGAACCGGGAGAAAGCCCGACTTACCCATGGCCGAAAAAACCAAGCCATTACAGAATTTCGCCTTCTTCGTGACCACCGGCACCCTCACTGCCGTCCTGTCTGCTGTTGGCAGCTATCTCCTCATCGGAGTGCTCTTTTGATGCTGCCTCTGCAATCCCGCACGCCGGTCGACCTTTCATGCGCAGATCCGTCGCGCAACACGTTCCCCGGGTCAAAGCCATGATCCTCGCCGAGATTCCCAGCCCCGAAATCAGCGAGATTCAACTTGGGCCGATCACGGTGCGCTTCTACGCCCTGTTCATCATCATCGGCATCGTTGTCGCGACCTGGCTCACCTCCCGCCGGCTGTCCGCTAGGGAAATCGAACGCGGTGTGGCAGTGGACATCGCGCTATGGGCGGTCCCAGTCGGAATCGTGGGCGGCCGGTTCTACCACGTGTTCACACACCCGGGAGACTACTTCTACCCTCAGGCGGATCTCTGGAGGGTGTTCTACATCTGGGAGGGCGGGTTGGCCCTCTTCGGGTCCATCATGTTCGGCGCAGTTGGTGCGTACATCGGGTGTCGACGGGCGGGGATACCGTTCACCTCCTTCGCGGACGCCGTTGTCCCAGGCTTGCTCGTTGCGCAGGCGATCGGTCGACTCGGAAACTACTTCAATCAGGAGCTGTTCGGATCCCCCACCACTCTCCCGTGGGGTCTCCGAATCGACGCCTCCAACCCCGCGTTTCCAGCAGGGCTCCCCAGCGACACTCTCTTCCACCCTCTGTTTCTCTACGAGATGCTGTGGAACCTCTCCGGGGCAGCTCTCATCCTGCTCATCGAACGGCGCACTCCGCTGCGCTGGGGCAAAGCGCTCGGCTTGTATCTCACGATCTACGGCACCGGTCGGGCTTGGTTCGAGTCGTTCCGCATTGACCCGACGGAACTTCTCCTGTTCGGCATCAAGATCAATCTCCTCATCGCAGCCATGGTCGCAGTCGTGGGGATATTGATCATCGTCGTTCAGAGCAGACGCCACCCCGAACCGGGTGGCGGATCGGTCCGAGCTGGCGACAGATCTCCTCTAGCCCGCACCGGCGCCCTGTCCTCCAATTCAAAGGAGCAACCATGACACGCAAATCGCTTACGCCGGCCGAAAAGTACCGTCGACGACGGCTGTACCTCCGGGGCGGTCAGGCCATCATGCTGACCGGGATCACCGTACTGGTAGTTCACTGGCTTGCCCATCTGGAAGCATTCGGTCCATCCCAGCCAGAGGGATGGACCGACCTTGCTGCCGGATACCCGATGGGGATGCTCCTCCTCATTGCGGGAGCGATCATTGCGAGCAAACAGCCGTCATGAACCTGTGCAACGAAACGACGAGCCAGAGCAGCCACAACTCCAGACCCTCTCGGGTTCGAAGGGGATTCCTGCGATGACACCGAATCGAATGACCCGCCGGACGTTCCTCGCCGGAGGTTTGAGTACCGCGGCCCTTCTTGCGCTCAGCGCATGCACCCCCGCTTCGGCAACGTTCCTCTCCCCCAGCGCAGGGGCGGTGACAAGACGAGAAAGGGAGCGCCCGACCACGGGTTCACTCGTCAAGGTCGACCTCGATGCCGCACCCGTCACCTTCGACGTAGCGGGGACGCTCGCGGAAACCTGGGCGTACTCACAGATCCCCGCCCCGATCATCCGCGTGAAACGCGGAGATCGACTCCAAGCAGTGGTACGAAACGCACTTCCTGAGGAGACGAGCATCCATTGGCACGGGCTCGCGCTGCGTAACGACATGGACGGGGTCCCTCACCTCACCCAGGACCCGGTGGAATCGGGTGCGGCGTTCACCTACGACTTCATCGCCCCGCATCCAGGGACGTACTGGTTCCATCCTCACACCGCGTCGCAGCTGGATCGCGGGCTCTATGGCGCGCTCATCATTGAGGATCCGGACGAGCCGCTCAGCTACGACGCGGAGTGGGTCGTGATCCTTGATGACTGGCTCGATGGCATCACGGCGACACCTGACGACGTGCTCGACGAGCTTTCGGGTGGGATGACCGGCATGGGAGAGATGGAGGGTCTCATGCGCATGGGGAATCGCCTCATGGGAGCTACCAGCGCCGCGCTCGGAGGCGACGCCGGCGATGTCTACTACCCGCGCTACCTCATCAACGGGCGACCTGACACTGACCCGGCGACCTTCCAGGCGGCGCCGGGAGACCGCGTCCGCATCCGCCTCATCAACGCGGGCAGCGACACTGCGTTTCGAGTCGCACTCGCGGAGCACCGTCTCACCGTCACCCACACGGATGGCTATCCCGTAGACCCAACCGAGGGTGACGCAGTTCTCGTCGGGATGGGAGAGCGGTACGACGTGGTCGTCACCGCCGGTGATGGTGTCTTCGCCCTCGTCGCCGAAGCGGAAGGGAAGGCGCAGCGAGCGTACGCGGTAGTGCGGGCAGGCGCCGGCTCAAAGCCGCCAGTTGACGTCCCGGTCCGGGAACTGCGCGGCCAGCTGCTGACCGCCGACCACCTGACCGCAGCTGACGACGTCGCTTTCCGTAAGCGTGTCCCCGACCGAGAGATCACGATTCGCCTCACTGGGGGGATGACGAGGTACGACTGGGCGCTCGACGGCAAACCCTTCAATCTGAAGAAGCCGATGCAGTACGCGCACCCGATCGCGGCTGGAGAAAGAGTGCGCCTCAGTTTCGAGAATGAAACGGATATGTGGCACCCGATGCACCTGCATGGGCACACCTACCAACATGGTGGAGGCGGACCGCGTAAGGACACCTCGATCGTGCTGCCTAAACAACGGCTCACAGTCGACTTCGATGCCGATAATCCGGGCAGATGGCTGTTGCACTGCCACAACCTTTACCACGGCGAATCCGGAATGATGGGCGTCCTTGCGTACGCTGTCTGACCAGCGCGTGGACATTCGGATGCAACCCACCCCTCCGCATGCCGGGGGCTGGTGGGCCGTTCCCATGGCGGTCTCCGGCGGGATCCTCAACGCGGGTGCCTTCCCAGGATTGAGCTGGTGGCCACTTGTTTTCCTCGGCACTCCGCTCCTACTCGCTTCACTTACGGCAACGCGTCTACGGGTAGCGGTGACGTCGGCGGTGGCCGGGTCGGCCGCATTCTGGGGGGTGCACACATACTGGCTGACGGTGTACCTCGGCCCAGCCCCTTGGCTAGCTCTTGCCGGGCTCCAGACCGTGTTCATGGCGGTAGCGTGCGTCACGATCGCGCTCATCTGGCGCACGACCGAGCACCGGATACGCGCGACGTCTGGGCGGTTGATCGCGATACCTATCATGACCGCCGCGGTTTGGACCGTCCGGGAGATGGCCGCAGGCACCTGGCCATACGGCGGGTTCGCATGGGGAAAGCTCGCTTACTCCCAAGCCGACAGCCCACTGGGCGAACTCGCCGCATGGGTCGGGGTGAACGGGTTGAGCTTCCTGTTGGTGAGCCTGTGCGCCCTCACTGTTCAAGTGGCCCGAGATCGGGAAACTCTGCCGAAGCTCTCGCTGGTCGCTCCGGCTGCCGTCGCGGTGGCGCTCATCTCGGTGCCTGCATTTCCGGTGGAAACCACCGGTACGCTGCGCGTTGGCGCGGCGCAAGGAAACTCAGAAGCGGGTTTGCTGGCCGCAAACGAACCAGGCAGGATCCTGCAGGATCATCTTGCTGCGACCGAGCCGCTCTTGGGGCAGGACCTTGACCTACTGGTGTGGCCAGAGAATGCCGTCGACATTGATCCGTTGCGAAGTCCCGAGACATCGGGGATCTTGGACAGGGTCTCAGCCCGAGTGAATGCACCGATCTTGGTCGGAGCCCTAACGGCCAGCGGCGGCGAAGAATTCAACAGCGCCCTGTTGTGGGAAGGCGGGGAAGGCGCAACAGGCCGGTACGACAAGAAGCACCTGGTTCCATTCGCCGAGTACCTGCCAGATCGAAACTTCTGGTACCCACTCGCGCCCGATCTGTTCTCCCTCATCCCTGGAGACTTGTCCATCGGCACCCGCCCCAACATCCTGGACGTCAGCAGCGTTACCGTCGGCGTCGCAATCTGTTTCGACATCGTCGATGACGCACTGATCGGCGAGATGATTGATGGCGGCGCCGAGATCATCCTCGCCCCGACGAACAACGCCGACTTCGGTACAACAGATCAAAGCGCTCAGCAGCTTGCAATTGCCCGAATGCGAGCAATCGAGACGGGCCGCAGTGTGGTGAACGCGTCGACTGTCGGTGTATCGGCGATGCTCGGTCCGAGTGGCGCCACCATCGATCAGCTCACGCCATTCATCCCGGGCGCGATGATTGGTGAAGTACCACTGAGCTCCACCATCACACCCGCCATGGCATTGCGCACACCCTTGTCCTGGGCCATCACAGCTCTGAGCATCGTCAGTATTACCGTGCTCATCCCAGCTCGCCGGGGACGTGCTCGTTGAAGCGTGGCCACCACCTAGCCTCGTCTCGAGCAGCAACGCACGCGCATCGAGAACCTTCAGATGCGCGTGCTTCGGTGCAACCAACGCTCCGCGGCCTACTCGCTTCACCGTCGCCAATCAAGGCACCTGCGTTGCGCAGCGTGTCGGCGTAGTGCTGGACCCGGACGGGCACTTCCACGACCCACAGGAGAGAAGACGTGTCATCAATTGAAGAAATGGTCCGCACCCACCCGACAGTTGACGCCGCGGACGCTGACGCTCTAGCAACGTGTATCGAAGCGTGTCTCGAGTGCGTCGCAACGTGTTCGGCATGCGCGGACGCGTGTCTAAGCGAGAAGATGGTTGCCGAGCTGACCGAGTGCATTCGCCTGAACTTGGAATGCGTGGACATCTGCGAGGCGACGGGACGTGTCCTGTCGCGGTTCGGCGGCGGGCTCACGGACGCTGGACGCGCACTGCTCGAAGCGTGCCGCACGGCATGCGCCCGGTGCGCGACCGAATGTGAGCAGCATGCGAACATGCACGAGCACTGCCGGGTCTGCGCGGAGGCGTGCCGGCGTTGCGAGAACGCGTGCATGGCGATGTTGGGACAGTAGCTCCGCCACTAGCGGGTTCAGCCGGCGGGACCATTTCAAAGCAGGGAGAGAAGCTCCCTGCAGGCCCGCTGTGACCGTTCCGCAGCTTCCATCCGAGCGGGGAGAGCGATCGCGTCCTTGTCGGGCTCGCGGGTGTTTATGTCTGGCGAGCTGGCCGCAAGGCACCGCCGTACCGCTGCCCTCAACACCGATTGCTCAGTCGTTGCCTGACCGAGCAACACCGCAACCTCCCTGCAAGCTTCCGCGAGGCGCGTGCCCGGCTCGTCCCCCGTGCGAGAGCCACGCGACAAAGTCGCCACTGATTCGCCCAGAGCGTCTACATCTCGTGCGTATCCGAGAAACTTGGCAATGAAACTCGCCTTCTCCGTGACGGTCATGCGCCCTTCGAGAGGCCGTAGCTGAAGTATCTGCTCGAGAACGGACGAGAAGTTCCCATCAGATCGTCCATTCGGATCGAGTGCGCGACCCGACCTTGATACCTGCGGTTGGCGTGTCATACGGCGATCCCGCGCGCGCGGAGGAACGGAGCAGGATCAATTCGTACACCGCCGACGTACACCTCAAAGTGGAGGTGGCAGCCGCTGGAGGCACCGGTGCTCCCGATGTACGCGATAACCTGGCCCGCGCGTACCCGCTGCCCGTAGCTGACGTTGTAGCCGCCGTTGATGATGTGGGCGTACCCGGTGATGGTGCCGTCGGCGTGTTGAATCTTTATGTAGTTGCCCCACGCGCCGCTGTATCCCGCAAAGATGACGGTGCCAGGGTACGCGGCGTAGATAGGCGAGCCGCAGCTGCTCGCGAAGTCAGTTCCGCGGTGCCCTGCGCTCGTGCAGTACCCGTTGCGACAGATGCTGCCGCGGGTTCCGAACCCAGAGCTCACCCATCCGTGCGCCGGTCGAACCCACCCGGAGGACTGAACCTTCCCGCCGCCTCCCCCACTATTGGAGCTGCCGCCTCCCGCTCCACTGTTGTTGTTTTGTGATTGTCGGCGCCGTTCTTCCTCGCGTCGGCGCCGTTCTTCCTCGCGTGCGCGGGCGGCCGCTGCTTCCCGCTCCCGGCGGATGCGCGCCTCGCGCTCCCTGCGCCTCGCTTCCACCCCGGCCTGGTACTGGCTGATCGTGCGGGAGGTGGTGTCTTGAAGGGCTGTGAGTTGAGCTTCAAGCACGTCACGGTACTCGTTCTGACTAGCCAGCGCAGCCAGGGCTGCCTGCGCCGCGGCTTGCGCAATCTGCATCTTCTTTTCGGCCTCTGCTTCCCGGCGGTCGCGTTCGTCGCGAGCTACCTGCGCTTGATCGCTCAGGCTACGTGCGCTGTCACGGGCGCCGGCAGCGTCCGCGTAGACTTCCCGGTTCGCATCAACGAGACGGTCCATCGTCCCCAACCGGGACAGCAAATCGTCCGCGGAACCGGCAGACCCCGAGAAAAACAGGTCCAGGGTCGGATCGGTGTTGCCTGAGCGATATTGCTCAGCCGCGAGGGCGCCTAGCTTGGCTGCGGCAGCATCGGCCCGGGCCGACTCTGCGTCGGCCTGTTGCTGGAGGGACTTGGCGCGCACGACCGCGTCCTCGTAGGCCTCCAGTGCGAGGACGTGTTCTTGTCCAAGCCGGTCGGCTTCGGCTTGCTTCGCGTCAACGTCCTGCTCGAGTGACCGGATCAGCCCTTGGATTCGAGTGACTTCAGCGCCCTTCGCGACCTCGTTTCTCCGAGCCTTTTCAACGTCATCCCAGGTCGGGTACTTCGCGGCGAATGCTGGTGTAGCGAGGCTGGCTCCGGTGGCGGCGAGGAAGACCCCGATCGCGCCGGCACTCAGCGCGCGCCTCCGCGTGATTCCTCCACGCAGCGTGCGAGCCTCTTCGGGAGTGGGGCCGCAGCCGCATGGGACGTCGTCGGTGACGTTCTGGATGTCCGTCATCGTCGGTCAGTCCGGCAAGGTCGACTGCTCGGAAACGGGCAGCGCGGTGAGCCCCGTCTCGCTGGCGATGAGGATGTCACCGGTGTTGGTGATCGCGACCGCTTGCGGGGTGGCTGGGGCGACCCCCACCTGCTCCCACTCCTGAGAGCCTGCCTTCGAGGCCCAGAGGGTGTTGCCGGCGCCGATCCCGACGATGCGGTGTCGGTCGGGCGATGTGTTCAGCAGCGCGATCAGTGGCGCACCGTCCCACGGGGCGAAGCGACCCCCGCCGTCGAGGCTGACCTGTAGTCCGTCGGGGGTAGAGGCGATGAGGCGTTCATCTGCGTCGACGGTGAGGTTGAACGCCGGCAAAGCGCTGCCGGTGGGTTCCCATGTCTTGCCCTGGTCGGTGCTGGTGAGGATGTCGGGGTTGTCGGTGGTGATGCCGTACAGGGTGCCGCTGGGGCCGGCGGCGAGGACGTGGAAGTCTTTCTCGCCGGTGAAAGCGACGGGTTCCCAGGATTGTGCGGTGTCGGTGCTGCGGATGATGCCCAGGTGCGGGGCGCCGAGTTCAGGAGGGGTGTCGGGTCCGGGGTGGCCGGAGGCGATGAGTGTGCCGTCGATCGAGGTCAGACCCATCGCATCGAACACGGGGCCGGCGACCGGGTCACCGAGCTGACCGTCTTCGGTGGCGGTGTAGATGCCTTCGTGGGTGCCGATGAGAAACCCGTCTCCGTCGGGGTTCGGGACGATGCCGTGCACGTGCGTGGTGGCCGCCGGCTGTGGTGATGCCACCTCCGGCTCGGGTGCGGTGCAGCCGGCGAGGCTGAGTGCTCCGGCAGCGATCACGGTGACAGCGACGACGGGACGGCGGCGAGTGAATGGGCGGGGTGAGCGGAAGCGCGGGTGTGTCATGGTGGTGACCTTGCGCAGCCGGGACCGCCGAGTGGGACGGCGCGGGAGCCGTCCCACTCGGGCCGGTCACAGGCTGGCGAGGATGTCCTCCATCGAGGAGATCTCGGCGGTCTGGTCGTCGACGATCTTCTGTGCGAGGTCGGTCGCGTCCGGGTTCTGCCCGTTGTTAACTTCTTCCTGCGCCATCTCGATTGCACCATTGTGGTGCTCGATCATCTGCTCCAGGAACAGCTTGGCCGCCTCGGTGCCGGTGGCCGCGTCGAGGGCTTGCATGTCCTCTTCGCTCATCATCCCGCCGCCGTGATCCATGCCGTCCATGTCCATGCCGGAGGTGTCGGCGCCCCACTCCTCCAGCCAGCCGTTGAGCGTGTCGATTTCGGGCTGCTGGGCGGCTTTGATGCCATCGGCGAGGTCAACGACCCGCGGGTCGATGTCGTCCTTGCTCAGCAGCATGTCGGACATCTCGATCGCCTGCTGGTGGTGGGGGATCATCATCGTCGCGAACATGATGTCCGCGTCGTTTGCGTTCGCGGACGCGTCAGCGGAGGGTGCGGCGCTGCTGCTGGAGCCGCCGTGGTCCATCCCGGACATGCCACCGCCGGCGTTGCCGGTGTCGGAGCAGCCTGCGAGGACGAGTGCGGTGGTCAGGGCGAGTGCGGCGGTCGCCGCGGTACGGATCTTCATGAGGTTCTCCAAAGGTTCGTCGATTGAGGCCCCGCCTGGTGGGCGTGGGTGAGCCGTGCCTGCACGAAGGCAGGCATCGGCTCCTCAGGTGCGACTTATGCAGAGAACCGTCAGCGAGGGTGGGTGTGCCGGTGCGAGGCGTGCCTGCCACCAGGGCACGGTCGGGGATCCGCGTTCGGGGTCGGTGGTCCGCCAACTCCTGCTGATGCGGGCGAGGATCAGCAGGGTCACGAGCAGGGCCAACACGCACGCCATCCACATCATGGTGTCGTGCCCGCCAGCGCAGTCAGCACACTCCCCGGCGGCTGGTTCTCCGACTGGGGCGGCGTCGTGCGCTTGGTGCGAGTCTGCGGGGGCGGTGGTGACGGTGTCGGGATGGCCGGTGCTGGTGGCGTGGGTGTTCAGGGAGTGCATCGCCAGCAGCCCGGCGACGATCCCCGCGGTGATCGCAAGCATCACCAGGAAGGTGCGGGTGAGCGTGCGCGTGCGTCCCATCGCGTCCGCGAGTGTGATCAGCGACATGCTCCCTCCTTCCTTCCTCATCGTCCAGGGTAGGACCGTGCCCTTTGTGTGGGCTGCTACGTGCGGGTGACTGCGCCGGGGGTGAGGTCCAGTCGGCGCAGGAGCTGCGCGTTCAGCGCTACAACGATCGTAGATAGGGACATCAAGATCGCGCCGATCGACATCGGCAGCACGAACCCGATCGGCGCGAGAATGCCGGCAGCCAGAGGCACAGACAGCAGGTTGTATCCGGCCGCCCACCACAGGTTCTGCTTCATCTTCCGGTAGCTCGCCCGTGACAGTTCGATCACCGACAGCACCGAACGCGGGTCGTCGCTGGCGAGGATGACTCCGGCCGAGGCGATCGCGACATCGGTGCCGGCGCCGATGGCGATACCGACGTCGGCTTGGGCCAGAGCGGGCGCATCGTTCACACCGTCCCCGACCATCGCGACCTTCCGGCCCTCGTCCTGCAGCTTCTTCACCTTCGACGCCTTGTCCTCCGGCCGCACCCCGGCGAAGTACCGGTCAATGCCGAGGTCCGCGGCAACGGACGCGGCAACGGCGTCCGCGTCGCCGGTGATCATCACCACCTGCACGTCCCGGTCGTGAAGCGCCATCACTGCGGCGCGAGACTCGGCACGGATCTCGTCTGCGAGACGCAGCGCACCGGCGACCTTCCCGTCCACGAGGACGTGGAGGATGATCGCGCCCTCCTTGCGCCACTCATCCGCGACGGGCAGCTCGGTAGCGTGCTCCTGCTCGAGCATGTACGGGCCACCGACCTGCACGGTGCGACCGTCCACGCGAGCGCGAACGCCCACGGCAGGAGACGACTCGAAGTCGGTCGAGGCGGGAACGGTGAGCTGCTTGTCCCTCGCGGCGTTCACGATCGCGCGGGCCAACGGGTGCTCCGAGTCCGACTCCGCACCAGCAGCCAACGCCAGCAGCTCATCTTCGGAAGCATCACCGGAAGGTTCGATGGCGGTGACCGCGGGTGCGCCCTTGGTGAGGGTGCCGGTCTTGTCGAACAGGACCGTGTTCACGGTGCGCATGCTCTCCAACGCGAGCCGGTCCTTTACGAGCACACCACCTCGGGCAGCGCGCTCCGTCGCGATCGACACGACCAGCGGAATCGCCAGACCCAACGCGTGCGGGCAGGCGATCACCAAAACCGTGATCGTGCGGATCACCGCATCATCGGGCAACCCCACCAGCGTCCACACGACCGCGGTGATCACCGCGGCTCCCAGCGCGAACCAGAACAGCCACGCCGCAGCACGATCCGCGAGCCGCTGCGCCCGCGACGATGAGTTCTGCGCGTCGGTCACCAGCTTCTGGATCCCCGCGAGAGCAGTGTCATCGCCCACTGCGGTGATCTGCACCCGCACCCCGGAGTCGGTGGCGACGGTGCCGGCGACGACCTGGTCGCCCTCACTACGCCGCACCGGGCGGGACTCGCCGGTGATCATCGACTCGTCCATGCTGGCTGAGCCCTGCACAATCCGCCCATC
>JAAIGF010204798.1_pt1 | contig 13615 bp, 10 predicted proteins | sample 6487441 | NCBI WGS metagenome assembly JAAIGF01 (sample SAMN13974129, study PRJNA590717) | phyllosphere metagenome | biome: pepper field; feature: multiple bacterial spot infested pepper fields; material: pepper leaves; isolation source: leaves from pepper fields | host: Capsicum annuum ... | reverse complement strand
TGGCCCCTGATCATCGCCGTGCTGCACAACGGCGGCGCGGCGGTCCTGGTCATGCTGTGCATCACGATCTGGGTGCGGCTGGCGTCTGAGCGCAGCAACCCGAGCGTGGCGGCGTGACGGACGGCCTGCCGACCCGTAGGTAAAATGGCGGCCGGGCGCAGGCGCGTCCGGCTTGTTCTTGTTCTATGTTCTAAGTTGGAAGATCGATACGCATGGCGACCCTCACCGTCACCACCGTCAACCTGCGGCTGCGCCAGTACGCCGCGCTCACCAAGCCACGGGTCACGCAATTGGCCGTGTTCTGCGCGGTGATCGGCATGTTCCTGGCGTCGGACGACCTGCCGCCCTGGCGGATCGTGCTGGCCGGCACGGTCGGCATCTGGATGCTGGCCGGGGCGGCCTTTGCCATCAACAGCCTGATCGAGCAACACATCGACGCGCAGATGGCACGCACCCGCCACCGGCCGATGGCGCAGGGCGCGATCGGTGTCACCCAGGCCCTGGCGTTCTCGGGGGTGCTGGGCGGCCTGGGCATGCTGGTGCTCTACCGCTGGGTCAATCCGCTGACGATGTGGCTGACCTTCGCCACCTTCGTCGGCTACGCCATCATCTACACCATCATCCTCAAGCCGCGCACGCCGCAGAACATCGTGATCGGTGGCCTGTCGGGCGCGATGCCGCCTGCCCTGGGCTGGGCGGCGGTCGCCAACGACGTGCCGGCCGAGGCCTGGCTGCTGGTGATGATCATCTTCGTGTGGACACCGCCCCATTTCTGGGCGCTGGCGCTCTACCGTACGGCCGACTACGTGAAGTCCGGTCTGCCCATGCTGCCGGTCACCCACGGCTCGAAGCTGACCCGCCTGCACATCCTGCTCTACACCATCGCCTTGCTGGCGACGACGATGCTGCCGTACGTCATCCGCATGAGCGGCGTGATCTACCTGGCATCGGCCATCGCCCTGGGGCTGGTGTTCCTGGCCTACGCCATCGGCCTGTACCGCGAGTACAGCGAAGCGCTGGCCCGCAAGACCTTCAAGTTCTCGATCCTGTATCTGTCCTTGCTGTTCATCGCCTTGCTGGTGGATCACTGGGTGCTGGTTGCGCCCTGATCGCTGGCTGGCATAACAGGCCCTTCGGGGCCGCGGAAGACCTGATGACGACCACGCACCACCTCAGCCGGCGCCGTGCGCTGACCCTCGGCCTGGCCGCCCCCCTGGCGATCTGGCTGGCGGGTTGCGAGGGCGGCAACGCCAAAGCCGCGTTCCACAGCACCGACATCACCGGGGCGTCGCTGGGCCAGGATCTCAGCCTGACCGACCATCAGGGCAAGCCGCGCACGCTGGCCGACTTCAAGGGCAAGGTCGTGGTGGTGTTCTTCGGATTCATCCAGTGCCCGGATGTCTGCCCGACCGCCCTGGCCGAACTGGCGCAGGTGATGCGCAACCTGGGTCCGCAGGCCGAACAGGTGCAGGTGCTGTTCGTCACGGTGGACCCGGAACGGGACACGCAGGAAGTCCTGTCGCAGTACGTCTCGCAGTTCGATTCCCGCTTCCTGGGGCTGCGCGGCGACCTGCCCGCGACCGAGCGCACGGCGAAGTCGTTCAAGGCGTTCTACGCCAAGGTGCCGACGCAGGGTGGCAACTACACGATGGAACACACCGCGGGCCTGTTCATCTTCGACCCGCAGGGACAGGTGCGGCTGTTCGCCCGCTACAACGCCGGCGTGGACGCGCTGACCAGCGACGTGAAGCAATTGCTCGCCTGACGCGCATGCGTCGGCGGCTGGCTGCACGGCCAGTGCGATGAGTTGCTGGATGGGAAAAAAAGACGGGGCACCCTGTGGGTGCCCCTTATTAATTCCGTCTCGTAGGATTGGGGGAGGAGAAGCGAGACGGCGTTGCGCATTGGATCGGACAGTGCATCCAACGGGTGAACAGGCGGGGGAGCAAGTTCACCGCCGCGCTATCACGAGTTGCTCGAAATTGCGCGCCAATGATGATTGGAGCCCTATCTCGCCGGGAAGTTTCGTCAAATTCGCCACAACCGATGGGCGGCGTGGTAACGAAACGTTCCCGGGTCAACCCTTAGCTCAAGCGTACTCGGCCAACGCCGTACGCATCTTCCCCATGGCACGCGACTCGATCTGGCGGATACGCTCGGCCGATACGCCGAATTCGTTGGCCAGTTCCTGCAGCGTCGAACCGCCGTCGTCCTGCAGCCAGCGCGCTTCGATGATCCGACGCGAGCGCGGGTCCAGGGTACCGATGGCCTGCAGCAGGCCTTCGCCCTGCAAGGAATCGCGTTCGCGCGACTCCAGGACGCGGGTCGGCTCCATCTGGCCGTCGTCCGACAGATAGGCGATGGGTGCGAAGTCGGTTTCACCGTCGTCCGAGGCACGGCCTTCCAGCGCCATGTCCTGGCCCGACAGACGGACTTCCATCTCGGCCACGTCTTCCGGACGCACGTTCAGCGACTGGGCGATCTCGGTGACCTGGTCGGGCGTCAACGCGTGCGCATCGCGCTTCATGCTGCGCAGATTGAAGAAGAGCTTGCGTTGTGCCTTGGTCGTCGCAACCTTAACTAAACGCCAGTTCTTCAGGATGTACTCATGGATCTCGGCCTTGACCCAGTGAATGGCAAACGACACCAGACGCACGCCGCGCTCGGGGTCGAAACGCTTGACGGCCTTCATCAGGCCGACGTTGCCTTCCTGGATGAGGTCGGCATGGGGCAGACCGTAGCCGAGATACTGACGGGCGATGGAGACGACCAGACGCAGGTGCGACAGCACCAGTTCGCGGGCAGCGCCCAGGTTCTCGTCGTCCCGGAATTGGCGGGCGAGCCGGCCCTCTTCCTCGACGGTCAGGATCGGCAGGCGATTGACCGCCGAGATATAGGCGTCGATGGTTCCCAGCGCACCGGGGTTGGCGATCGCGACGGCCAGCGCGTTGGCGTCGTGGCGGGGCGAAAGCGGAAAGGAAGCGGAAGAGCTCATATTGTGGTACCTCCTGAGGGAGATTTTAGCACTCGCATTTTCTGAGTGCTAATGAAGGCTGACAATCGCAGCGATAGTGTTCGGCCATCGTCGCCTTCATGGTGCGGTGCATGAATAAAAGACTGCCGGGGCAGCAATAAGTTCCTTCATGGGTTCTCGTGATGCCCTGCGCGTTCGATATCGATGTGTTGCTGGGGACCCGGTTCCCGGCAGCTTCTATGGATCAGCATGGCCAGACTTGCCCGGTTGTACGCCCCGAATACTCCTCAGCTCCTGGAAGCACGCTTTGTTCCTGAAATCGTCGGCCAGGGGGCCGCGCTGGGGCGGGCTGCCCACTGGTTGAGTGCGGAATTGCGCGGCCGGCCGGTGTCTTTACACGCATGGGTCGTGCTGCCCGAACGGCTGATCGCGCTGGCGACGCCCACCCACCGTGAAGGCATTCCACGCTGGATGCAGGGCATCGGCCGTCGGCTGGCGGCGGAGCAGGGCGGCGGTGTCTTTGCCGGTCGGTATCGATCGACTTTGTTGCAGCCCGGACAGTGGGTGATGCCTGCCATGCTGTGGCTGGAGACGCTTCCCGTGACGGCGGGCTTGGTGCCGGATGCTGAACAGTGGCGGTTGGGGTCGGCTGCGTACCACACCGGTCTGGACGGTCCTGGGGCAGTGGTCGACCACGCGGATTATTGGGCCAGCGGCAACACACCTTTCGATCGGCAAGCCAGCCACCGCCGTGCGTTGCGGGACGGGTTGGGCAGCACGCAGCGAACGCGCATCGAATCGGCTTTGCAAGGGCAATGGGCGTTGGGCGACCCCGTGTTCATCCAGGAGGCCACGGCCGAGAGCCGTCGGGCGGCACCTGCAAAGCGGGGAAGGCCGCCAATGAAACGGCCGGAAAATGCACCAACATGATGCTCTGTCCCCATTTAATTGCGCCTCCTTTTGGTGCGGGTATTTAATTGGGGACGGACCGTAGCGATTTTTGTTGCGGGGCGTGGTGCGTCGCAGTATCTTGCGATTCCGCCGCGCGTATTTGCGCGGGTTTGCACCGTCTTGCCTCGATCCGGCTTTCTTTCGCTGAAGCCGGGTGTCTACGGAGTCCGCTATGTCCGCTGCCCCCCAGGTTTCGTCCCCGGCCGTGTCGACCATCGATGCCTCGCGCATCGGTCTGCCCGCGCGTCAGGGTCTGTACGATCCGAACAATGAACACGACGCCTGTGGTGTCGGCTTCGTCGCCCATATCAAGGGGCAAAAAAGCCACGCGATCGTTCAGCAGGGCCTGAAGATCCTCGAAAACCTGGATCACCGGGGCGCAGTGGGCGCCGATGCGCTCATGGGTGACGGCGCAGGCATCCTCATCCAGATCCCGGACGCGTTCTATCGCGAAGAACTGGCTGCGCGCGGTGTTGAGCTACCCCCGCCGGGCGAGTACGGCATCGCCATGGTGTTCCTGCCCAAGGAAGCCGCCTCGCGCGTGGCCTGTGAGCAGGAGCTCGAGCGCGCGGTTCGCGCCGAGCGGCAAGTGGTGCTGGGCTGGCGCGACGTGCCCATCGACGAAACCATGCCGATGTCGCCCACTGTGCGCGAAGTCGAGCCGGTCATCCGCCAGCTGTTCATCGGCCGCGGCCCCGACGTCATGGTCCCGGACGCGCTGGAGCGCAAGCTGTACGTGATCCGCAAGGTCGCCAGCCATGCCATCCAGAAGATGGGCCTGAAGCACGGCCAGGAATACTTCGTCCCGTCGATCTCGACGCGTACCGTGGTCTACAAGGGCCTGCTGCTGGCCGACCAGGTCGGCCGCTATTACCGCGACCTGGCCGATCCGCGCACGGTGTCGGCACTGGCGCTGGTTCACCAACGCTTCTCGACCAACACCTTCCCGGCCTGGCCGCTGGCTCACCCGTACCGCCTGATCGCCCACAACGGCGAAATCAACACGGTCAAGAGCAACTTCAACTGGCTGCGCGCGCGCGAAGGCGTGATGAAGTCCGCCGTGCTGGGCGACGACCTGCAGAAGCTGTATCCCATCGTGTACGAGGGCCAGTCCGACACGGCGACCTTCGACAACTGCCTGGAATTGCTGGTGATGTCCGGCTACCCGGTGGCCCAGGCGATCATGATGATGATCCCCGAGGCCTGGGAACAGCACACCACCATGGACGAGCATCGCCGCGCGTTCTACGAATACCACGCCGCCATGATGGAGCCGTGGGACGGCCCGGCGGCCATCGCCTTCACCGACGGCCGCCAGATCGGCGCCACGCTGGACCGCAACGGCCTGCGTCCGGCCCGCTACCTGATCACCGATGACGACGTGGTCATCATGGCGTCGGAAGCCGGCGTGCTGCCGGTCTCGCAGAACAAGATCGTCAAGAAGTGGCGCCTGCAGCCGGGCAAGATGTTCCTGATCGACCTGGAACAGGGCCGCATCATCGACGACAAGGAACTGAAGGACCAGTTCGCCAACAGCCGCCCGTACCGCCAGTGGATCGAGCGCATCCAGATCAAGCTGGACACCTTGCCGGCCCCGGTGTCGGTCGCGCCCGTGCAAGAGCCGCGCGCCGCGCTGCTCGACCGCCAGCAGGCATTCGGCTGGACGCAGGAAGACTACAAGTTCGTCCTGCAGCCCATGGCCACCGCCGGCGAAGAAGCCATCGGTTCGATGGGCAACGATGCGCCGATGGCCGTGCTGTCGAGCCGCAACAAGCCGCTGTACAACTACTTCCGCCAGTTGTTCGCCCAGGTGACCAACCCGCCCATCGACCCCATCCGTGAACAGATGGTGATGTCGCTGGTGTCGTTCGTCGGCCCCAAGCCCAACCTGCTGGACATCAACAACGTCAACCCGCCGCTGCGCCTGGAAGTCGCGCAGCCGGTGCTGGACGCGGCCGCCATGGCGCAGATCCGTCACATCGAGCGCGTGACCGGCGGCAAGTTCAAGAGCTTCGAGCTGGACATCACCTACCCGGTGGAATGGGGCAAGGACGGCATCGAAGCCCGTTTGGCCGCCCTGTGCGCCAAGGCGGTCGATGCCGTGCAGAGCGGCTTCAACATCCTGATCGTGTCCGATCGCCTGGTCGATTCGCGCCGCGTGGCCATCCCGGCCCTGCTGGCCACCTCGGCCGTGCACCAGCACCTGATCCGTGCCGGTCTGCGCACCAGCGCCGGCCTGGTGGTCGACACCGGTTCGGCCCGCGAAGTGCACCACTTCGCTCTGCTGGCAGGCTACGGCGCCGAAGCGATCCACCCCTACCTGTCGATGGAATCGATTGCGGTCGCGCACGCCAACGACCCCAAGGTGCCTGCCGACAAGGCGGTCAAGAACTACATCAAGGCGATCGGCAAGGGTCTGCAGAAGGTCATGTCCAAGATGGGCATTTCGACCTACATGTCGTACACCGGCTCGCAGATCTTCGAGGCCGTGGGCCTGAACAGCGAACTGGTCGACAAGTACTTCCGCGGCACGCCCAGCAACATCCAGGGCATCGGCATCTTCGAAGTGGCCGAGGAAGCCCTGCGCACCCACCAGGCCGCCTTCGGCAACGATCCGGTCCTGGCCAACGATCTGGAAGCAGGTGGCGAGTACGCCTTCCGCGTGCGTGGCGAAGACCACATGTGGACGCCGGACGCCATCGCCAAGCTGCAGCATTCCACCCGTGCGAACAACTACCGCACCTATAAGGAATACGCGCAGATCATCAACGACCAGAGCCGCCGTCATCTGACGCTGCGCGGCCTGTTCGAATTCCGCCTCGATCCGGCCAAGGCCATCGCGCTCGACGAAGTCGAACCCGCCAAGGAAATCGTCAAGCGTTTCGCCACCGGCGCCATGTCGCTGGGCTCGATCTCGACCGAAGCGCATGCCGTGCTGGCCGTGGCCATGAACCGCATCGGCGGCAAGTCCAACACCGGTGAAGGCGGCGAAGATCCGACCCGCTATCGCAAGGAAATCCGCGAAGGCTCGGCCGGCATCACCGCCAAGGATTCGCTGGCGTCGCTGCTGGGCAAGGACATCATCGAAGTCGACGTGCCGCTGCAGAAGGGCGACTCGCTGCGCTCGCGCATCAAGCAGGTGGCCTCGGGCCGCTTCGGGGTGTCGGCCGAATACCTGACCAGCGCCGACCAGATCCAGATCAAGATGGCGCAGGGTGCCAAGCCCGGCGAAGGCGGCCAGTTGCCCGGCCACAAGGTGTCGGAATACATCGCCAAGCTGCGCGTGTCGGTGCCGGGCGTCGGCCTGATCTCGCCCCCGCCGCACCACGACATCTACTCGATCGAAGACCTGGCGCAGCTCATCCATGACCTGAAGAACGTCAACCCGCGCGCCAGCATTTCGGTCAAGCTGGTGTCGGAAGTGGGCGTGGGCACGGTGGCGGCAGGCGTGGCCAAGGCCAAGGCCGACCACGTCGTGATCGCCGGCCATGACGGCGGCACCGGTGCCTCGCCGATCTCGTCGATCAAGCATGCCGGCACGCCCTGGGAACTGGGCTTGGCCGAAACGCAGCAGACGCTGGTGCTCAACCGCCTGCGCAACCGCATCCGCGTGCAGGCCGACGGCCAGATGAAGACCGGCCGCGACGTGGTGATCGGCGCGCTGCTGGGCGCCGAGGAATTCGGCTTCGCCACCGCACCGCTGGTGGTCGAAGGCTGCATCATGATGCGCAAGTGCCACCTGAACACCTGCCCGGTGGGCGTGGCCACGCAGGATCCGGTGCTGCGCCAGAAGTTCAGCGGCAAGCCCGAGCACGTCGTGAACTACTTCTTCTTCATCGCCGAAGAAGTGCGCGAACTGATGGCCCAGCTGGGCATCCGCAAGTTCGACGACCTGGTGGGCCGTGCCGACCTGCTCGACATGCGCAAGGGCGTGGAGCACTGGAAGGCGCGTGGCCTGGACTTCAGCCGCGTCTTCCACCAGCCCGACGTGCCGGCGGAAGTGTCGCGCCGCCAGGACGAAGAACAGGACCACGGCCTGGCCAAGGCCCTGGACCTGCAGCTCATCGAGCGCAGCCGCCCGGCCCTGGAGCGTGCCGAGAAGGTGTCCTTCATCACGCCGGTGCGCAACGTCAACCGCACCATCGGCGCCATGCTGGCTGGCGAAGTCGCCCGCCGCTACGGCAACGACGGCCTGGCCGAGGACACCATCCACATCCAGTGCAACGGCACGGCCGGCCAGAGCTTCGGTGCCTTCATGGTCCAGGGCATCACCCTCGACCTGGTGGGCGAGGCCAATGACTACGTCGGCAAGGGCATGTCGGGTGGCCGCATCATCGTGCGTTCGCCCAACGACTTCCGCGGCTTCGGCCCCGACCACATCATCGCCGGCAACACGGTGCTGTACGGCGCCACCGAAGGCGAAGCCTATTTCAACGGCGTGGCAGGCGAGCGTTTCGCCGTGCGCAACTCGGGTGCGACCACGGTGGTGGAAGGCACGGGCGACCACGGCTGCGAATACATGACGGGCGGAACCGTGGTGGTGCTGGGCGAGACCGGCCGCAACTTCGCTGCCGGCATGTCGGGCGGCGTGGCCTACGTGTACGACCCCGAAGGCCACTTCAAGAAGTGCGTGAACCCCAGCATGGTCGACCTCGAGGCCGTGGTGCCCTCGGCCACGCAGGAAGAGGCCAACCAGCGCGAGATCTGGCACAGCGTGGCGCGCGGTGGTGAGCGCGAGACCGACGAAGCCATCCTGCGTCGCTTGGTCGAGAACCACTTCCGCCTGACCGGCAGCTTCCGGGCGCGCGACATCCTCGACCGCTGGGCCACTGCGCGCGGCAACTTCGTCAAGGTCATGCCGCACGAGTACCGTCGCGCCCTGGGCGAGATCTGGCGCGCCCGCCAGCCGCAGGCCAAGGTCGCTGCCTAAGCGCTGCCCCACACGCAACGCCGTCTTTCATGACGGCCCCGACAAGACTTGCCCGCTGCCCCGATTCCACCGGGCGGCGGGTCACCGGATCTATCAGGACACATCATGGGTAAGGTCACCGGATTTCTGGAATACCAACGCCTGCAGGAAGCCGCCGAGGCGCCTGCCGCACGGCTCAAGCACTACAAGGAATTCGTTCTCCATCTGAACGACGACGAAGCGCGCCAGCAGGGCGCCCGCTGCATGGACTGCGGCATTCCGTTCTGCAACACCGCCTGCCCGGTCAACAACATCATTCCGGACTGGAACGATCTGGTCTTCCGCCAGGACTGGAAGCGCGCGCTCGACGTGCTGCACTCCACCAACAACTTCCCCGAGTTCACCGGCCGCGTCTGCCCGGCACCCTGCGAAGCCGCCTGCACGCTGAACATCAACGACGCCGCCGTCGGCATCAAGTCGATCGAGCACGCCATCATCGACAAGGGCTGGGAAATGGGCTGGGTCGCCCCCCAGGTGTCCCGCGTCAAGACCGGCAAGAGCGTCGCCGTGGTCGGGTCGGGCCCGTCGGGCCTGGCCTGTGCCCAGCAACTGGCACGCGCCGGCCACAGCGTGACCGTGTTCGAGAAGAGCGACCGCATCGGCGGCCTGCTGCGCTACGGCATCCCCGACTTCAAGATGGAGAAGTCGCACATCGACCGCCGCGTCAGCCAGATGGAACTCGAAGGCGTGAGCTTCCGCACGTCCACCTTCGTCGGCGCCACCGAAGACGGTGCGCTGTTCGGCCAGGGCCTGACGGTCGTCACCCCGGCCGAGCTGGAAGCCCAGTTCGACGCCGTGGTCATCACCGGCGGTGCCGAAGCCCCGCGTGACCTGCCGATCCCGGGACGCGAACTGCAGGGCGTGTATTACGCCATGGATTTCCTGCGCCAGCAGAACAAGGTCGTGGCCGGCGACAAGCTGCCCAACCAGACCCTGGCCACCAACAAGCGCATCGTCGTCATCGGCGGCGGCGACACGGGCTCGGACTGCGTCGGCACCAGCAACCGCCAGGGCGCCAAGTCGGTCACGCAGATCGAGCTGATGCCACGTCCGCCGGAAGAAGAGGATCGCCCGCTGACCTGGCCCTACTGGCCGCTGCGCCTGCGTACCTCGTCGTCGCACGAAGAAGGCTGCGAGCGCGATTGGGCGATCACGACCAAGTCCTTCAAGGGCAAGGCCGGCAAGCTCACCGCCCTGGAATGCGTCCGGGTGGAATGGGTGCGCGACGCCGCCACCGGCCAGATGAAGATGAACGAAGTCGAGGGTTCCGCCTTCGACATCCCCGCAGACATGGTGATGCTGGCCATGGGCTTCGTGTCGCCGGTCCAGAAGGTGCTCGATGCCTTCGGTGTCGAGCGTGACGGCCGTGGCAACGCCCGCGCCAACGTCGAGGACTATCGCACCAACCGCGAGAAGGTCTTTGCCGCAGGCGACATGCGTCGTGGCCAGTCGCTGGTGGTGTGGGCCATTCGCGAAGGCCGCCAGTGCGCCGCTTCGGTCGATGCCTTCCTGATGGGCTCGACCAATCTGCCGCGCTGATAGAACGCCGTCGTGCGCATGGCGAACAACTGACTAGGCAGCGACCCGGGCGTAAACTGGTAGAATCGAAGTCCGATTCCTGTGGCGGGCGTGGTCATCCCACGCCCGCCCTGTTTTTGTTCCCCCGATATGGCTCGTGACTTTTCTTCTTCGTCCGACCCGGTCCTGCGCTTCGAGGGCGTGTCGGTCGGCTATGGCGACCGCACCCTGTTGGCTGGCGTAGACCTGGAGGTTGGCGCGGGGCAGGTCGTCGCCATCATGGGTGGGTCGGGCTCCGGCAAGACGACGATGCTGCGCGCGGCGACCGGCCAGATCCGGGCCTTCGCCGGCAAGGTGTCCGTGCTGGGCACCGACCTGAGCGCAATCAGCCAGAGCGCACTGTTCGACCTGCGTCGCCGCATGGGCGTGCTGTTCCAGCAGGGCGCCCTGTTCACCGACCTCGACGTGTTCGAGAACGTCGCGTTTCCGCTGCGCGAACACACCAGGATGTCGGAAGCCGAGATCCGTGAGCGCGTGCTGGGCAAGCTCGAAGGCGTGGGGCTGCGTACCGCTGCCCACTTGAAGACGTCCGAGCTGTCGGGCGGCATGGCGCGCCGCGTGGCCCTGGCCCGCGCCGTGGTGCTGAACCCCGAAATGGTGCTGTACGACGAGCCGTTTGCCGGCCTGGACCCGATTTCCCTGGGGGTCACGGCCCAGTTGATCCGCAAGATGTCCGACGAACTGCATTGCGCATCGGTGCTGATCACCCACGACGTCAAGGAATCCTTCGCCATTGCCGACTACGTGTACCTGGTCGGCCAGGGCGGCGTGGTGGCGCACGGCACGCCTGCGCAGTTGTCGGCGTCCGAAGATCCCTACGTCAAACAGTTTCTGCATGGCGAGCCCGACGGTCCGGTCACCTTCCAGTACCCGGAAACGCCGGCCTATCGTGAATGGCTTGCCCGCCAAGGAGGCCGCTGATGAGCAGCGTACTGCGCCCGGTGGGCGCGATCGGACGCGGCGTGCGCGAAAGCCTGGCCACGCTCGGGTTCTTCGTACGGTTCATGCTGACCGTCTTCGCCCGCAGCGGCACGGCGCTGAGCCGGCCGCGGCTGGTGTTCCAGCAGATCCACTTCATCGGCAACTACTCGCTGATCATCATCGGCATCTCGGGGATGTTCGTCGGCTTCGTGCTGGGCCTGCAGGGTTACTACACGCTGAGCCGCTACGGCGCATCCGAATCGGTGGGCCTGCTGGTGGCGCTGTCGCTGGTGCGTGAACTCGGCCCGGTGGTCACCGCGCTGCTGTTCGCCGGCCGTGCCGGCACCGCGCTGACGGCCGAGATCGGCCTGATGCGCGCGGGCGAACAACTGGCCGCCATGGAAGTCATGGCCGTCGACCCGATCCGCCGCGTGCTGGTGCCCCGCCTGTGGGGCGGCATCATCGCCATGCCGGTGCTGGCTGCCGTGTTCTCGGCGGTGGGCATTCTGGGCGGCTGGATGGTGGGCGTGGCCATGATCGGTCTCGACAGCAGCGGCTTCTGGTCGCAGATGCAAAGCGGTGTCGACGTCTGGGCCGACATCGCCAACGGTGTGCTCAAAAGCGCCGTGTTCGGGGTTGCAGTAACGTTCATCGCGCTGTTCGAGGGCTATCGTGCAGTGCCGACGCCAGAAGGCGTGTCGCGGGCGACCACCCGCACCGTCGTCGCCGGATCGTTGGCCGTGCTCGGTCTGGATTTCCTGCTTACCGCAGTCATGTTTGGGGGCTGAGCGCGCGCTCGGCAACGAAGGAGTAGTTCATGTCGCGAGACAAGGTCGATATCTGGGTGGGAATGTTCGTGCTGCTGGGTGCAGTGGCATTGGTGTTCCTGGCATTGCAGGCAGGAAACCTGGGCAGCCTGTCGTTTGGCGCCAAGACGTATGACGTCAAGGCCAATTTCGACAACATCGGCGGCCTGAAGATGCGCGCGCCGGTCAAGAGCGCCGGCGTCACGGTCGGCCGGGTGGCATCGATCGGATTTGATGACAAAAGATTTCAGGCTGTCGTGACCTTGCAACTGGAAGAGCAATATCAGTTTCCTGCTGATTCATCGGTCAAGATTCTGACGTCCGGCTTGCTGGGCGAGCAGTACATTGGTATCGAGGCGGGCGGCGACGAAAAGAATTTCGCTCCCGGGGGAACCGCGACCTACACGCAGAGCGCAGTAGTGCTCGAGAACCTGATCAGTCAGTTCTTGTATGGCAAGGCGGCGGAGGGGCCGCAGGGGGCGTCCGCGCCTGAAGCGGGCGGCGTGCAATAAGCACTGCATTGGATAAAGAACAAACATGAACAAGTCTTTGATCGGCCTGGCCGTTGCGCTGGGTCTGACGGGTTGCGCGACGGTTGACCGCCAGGATCCGCGTGATCCGCTGGAAGGGTTCAACCGCGGGGTGTATCGCTTCAACACGGCTGTCGACGACGCCGTGCTGCGTCCGGTGGCACAGGGCTACGCGACCGTGGTCCCGCGCCCGGCGCGCGAATGTGTGTCGAATTTCTTCGGCAACCTGGGCGACGTATGGTCGTCCGTGAACAGCTTCTTCCAGGGCCGTGGCCACGACGCGATCAACAGCGCCGGCCGCGTGATGCTGAACTCCACCGTCGGCGTCTTCGGCTGTTTCGACCTGGCGACCGGCCAGGGCGTGCCGCGCGTGAAGAACGACTTCGGCCAGACGCTGGGCGTCTGGGGCGTGGGCTCGGGCCCGTACATCGTGTTGCCGCTGCTGGGCCCCAGCACGCTGCGCGACACCGGCGGCCTGGTGGCCGACGTCTACGGCGATCCGGTCTCGCACCTCGACAACATCCGGGTGCGCAACAGCCTGGTCGGCCTGCGCATCATCAGCACCCGTGCCGGTCTGCTCGACGTGACCAACCTGGTCAACGACGTCGCCATCGATCCGTACAGCTTCACGCGCGATGCCTATCTGCAGCGCCGCGAAGCACAGATCAACCGTTACGGTTCCAGCCGCAACAACGGCGAAGATCCGAACTACGCGCCGCTGCCCAACTACGAGGACGACGACGCACCGGCCGCCAACTCGCGGACGACGCCTGCCACGGCGCCGGCTGCGCCGGGCGCCGGTGTCATTCGCTGACGTCCGTTCACAATCGGTCGCGGACCGGCATGAACCTGCGGGCATCATGCTGGTCCGAAAGAAAAGGACTCT
>JAAIGF010197780.1_pt1 | contig 13615 bp, 9 predicted proteins | sample 6487441 | NCBI WGS metagenome assembly JAAIGF01 (sample SAMN13974129, study PRJNA590717) | phyllosphere metagenome | biome: pepper field; feature: multiple bacterial spot infested pepper fields; material: pepper leaves; isolation source: leaves from pepper fields | host: Capsicum annuum ... | reverse complement strand
TGGGGTTTTCTCCTCCTGCGCAATCGGCAGCGTCACACGCACATAGGTTTTTCCATTCCTGCCACCACAGAAAAAGCGCGCTCCTATCAGCCGCGCGCGCACACGCATGTTCTCAAGTCCGTTGCCAATCTTCGTCTCTGTCTTACCGCCGCCGATGCCAATGCCGTTGTCGGATATGGCCAGCGTCAGCGCGTCGTCGTTGCGCGTCAGGGCAACCGCTATGTGGTCCGCCTGGGAGTGGCGGATAGCGTTGTTAATGGCTTCCTGAGCGATGCGGAAAAGCGCAATGGCGACATTGGCCGGCAGCCTGCCGCTCTCGCCGTCGGAGCCGTCCTTCAGGCCCCAGGTCATGGACAGGCCGCTGTCACGGGTCGACCGTTCGAGATGGTTTTCGATGGCATCGACAAGGCCGAAAAGCTGCAGGACCGAAGGTCGAGCCTGTTCGATGATCTGGCGCAGATCCTGCATCGATTGTTGCAGGCTGCGAAATAGCGGCTTCAGATCCTGACCGGGCACGGATGGCAGAAGGCTGAGCCGTTCCAGACGTTTGGCAAAGCGGGTCAGATCGCCAAGCGTCTGGTCATGCAGATCCATGCCGATCCGCTGTCGCTCCGCCTCCAGAAGTTCAGTCAGGCGCGCCGCGCCCTGCCGCAGCGCCTCCTCGCGCACACGGGCTGCGGCCTCCACAATGGCCGATTGCTTGGCCTGCTCGGCAGCCCTGATGGCATAGAAATAGGGGGCCAGAAGATCGCCGATGGATTGCGCGCGGGCAAGATCGTGCGGCCCGTAATGATCAACCGTCAGGCTGGAGAAGGACAACGCGCCGATGGTCTCGCCATGGACTTTCAAGGCAACATGCAGGCGGCTCTTGAGACCGTGTTCGTGGATCGGATCGCAGAACGAGCCCTCGAAATGAAACCGTGGATCAAGCGAGGCATCGGCGGTAATGAAACTGTCCGTCTGGCCTTCCAGCAGCGCCCGCAATGGACTGTTTTCGATCAGCGCCGGCGGTCTTTTGCTCCAGTCGGTTTCCAGCCCGCTTTCATAGGCTGTGTGAAAGGTGCTGCCCGGCGCGATGATGCAGACATCCATGTGGTCGTGCGGAATGATCTGCGCGATTTCCTGCGCAACGGTACGAATGGCCGACTGGAAATCCAGCTGCCCTGCCAGCAGCCTGGCAATGGTCAGGTACTGGCGAAACGAAGAAGCCGCAGCGTCCTCAATCATGGTCTCCTCCCGGATACGCGCCATCCCTCCCGGACATTGCGTATCGTCTCTATTCATTCCTTATCACAGGTTCCATGTCTTGCGGGAAACCGCAACTGATCTGCTAGAACCCGCAGCTGCGTGGCCCAGATGTGTCTGTACAGCATCTGGGAATTCGAGCATCATCATTGCCGCTGGAGGAACGCTCCAGAGAAAAAACTTCCGGAACTGACGTCGTTGAGGAGCGGCACCGGAAGAAGCCGGCGGGACTGGCACCCAGGGAGAGAGACATGACCATGAAATTCATTCTAGCGGCAACTGCTGCCGCCATGCTGAGCACTGTTGCGTCCACGGCTGTTGCGGAAACGTCGGCCAAGAAGATTGCGCTTTCAAACAATTATGCCGGAAATTCCTGGCGTCAGGCCATGCTGACCAGCTGGGACAAGGTGACCAAGGACGCCGTCAAGTCCGGCGTCGTTGCGGCCGCCGATCCGTTCACCACGGCCGAAAACCAGGCGACCGAGCAGGCGGCGCAGATCCAGAACATGATCCTGCAGGGCTATGATGCGATTGTCGTCAATGCTGCATCGCCGACCGCGCTCAACGGCGCCATCAAGGAAGCCTGCGATGCTGGCATCACCGTCGTGTCCTTCGATGGTATCGTGACCGAGCCCTGCGCATGGCGCATCGCCGTCAACTTCAAGGAAATGGGCCGCAGCCAGGTCGAGTATCTTTCCAAGAAAATGCCCAAGGGCGGCAATCTGCTGGAAATCCGCGGCCTAGCCGGTGTCTTTGTCGATGACGAGATTTCCGCAGGCATCCATGAGGGCGTCAAGCAGTTTCCGCAGTTCAAGATCGTCGGCTCCGTGCATGGAGACTGGGCACAGGATGTGGCTCAGCGTGCCGTCGCGGGCCTTCTGCCAAGCCTTCCGGAAATCGCGGCTGTCGTGACCCAGGGTGGCGATGGCTATGGTGCGGCGCAGGCTTTTGAAGCCGCCAAGCGCCCGACGCCAACCATCATCATGGGCAACCGCGAAGACGAATTGCAATGGTGGAAGAAGCAGAAGGATGCCAGCGGCTATGAAACCATGTCGGTTTCCATCGCCCCCGGCGTCTCGACGCTCGCCTTCTGGGTCGCGCAGCAGATTCTGGATGGCCAGGAGGTCAAGAAGGATCTGACAGTGCCATTCCTCAGCATCGATCAGGCCAGTCTCGAAAAGAGCCTTGCAACGACCCAGAAGGGTGGCGTGGCCAATGTCGAATATTCGCTGGAAGACGCCAAGGCCGTCATTTCCTCCGCCAAGTAGGCGGGCACCGCACGGCAGGTGTTGAACGTTTCACCCGGCACGCTTTGCCGGGTGATGCATCACGGACTTGAAATCCCTTACACAAGAGACGGCAGCGTGGAATGACGGATATGTCAGAAACCGGGGCGGTGGTGTCGGTCCGCCAGGTCCGCGTCGAATTCGGTGCGGTCAAGGCGCTTGATGGCGTCGATTTTGAAATTCGCCCGGGAGAAGCGGTGGGGCTTGTCGGCCATAATGGTGCGGGCAAGTCGACTATCGTCAACGTCATCAATGGCGGATTGTCTCCGCATCACGGCCAGATCGCCTATGAGGGAGATGAGGGCGGGGGCATTGCCACGGCCCGCGCACACGGCGTGCGCTGCGTGTTTCAGGAACTGTCGCTCTGCCCCAACCTCACCGTTGTCGAGAACACCCGTCTGATGCATGGCGGGCTCTCAGGGCTTGGTTGGCGCAGCCGGGCGGCAACCCTTATCCGTTCCTCGCTCAACGAGATCTTTCCCGGCCACGGCATCGATTGCCTCGCAACCGTCGGCTCGCTCTCCATTGCGGAACGGCAGATGGTAGAGATTGCCATCAATTTTCTCAGCGTTACCGAAGATCCGAAACTCGTCATTCTGGATGAACCGACATCGTCGCTGGATGCCCAGCTTGCAGGGCAGTTGATGGCCCATGTACGCCGCTTTGTCGGCAGGGGCGGGGCGGTTCTGTTGATTTCCCACATATTGGGCGAAATCCTCTCCACCTCCAGCCGCATCGTCGTGATGAAGGATGGGCGTGTGGTGACCTCACGGCCGTCGCAGGATTTCACGGTCCGCAGCCTTGTGGAGGCCATGGGCAGCGTGGTCAAGGAAAGCACGCGCAACGCTACGTCCGCCGACGTCAGCGCCACAAAGGTCATTGACGTTCCCGCCATCGCGGGTTCCACCATTCCCTTCTACGCCCGCAAAGGCGAAATCATCGGCCTGGCCGGTCTGGGCGGGCACGGACAGACCGCGACGCTGCTTGATCTGTTTGCGGAAAGCAGCAGCAAATGGTTTCCCTCGGCCAGCAAACCTATGGCCTTTGTTGCGGGAGACAGGGCACTGAACGGTACCTTCCCGCTCTGGAGCATCCTGCGCAACCTCACCATCGGCAATCTCCCCGCCCTTTCCCGGCGCGCTGCCGTCAACCGCAGCGCTGAAACGGCCTATGGCGAGGACTGGAAGCAGCGCATGGGCATTCGCACCCCCGATATGACCAACCCCATCCTGTCACTGTCGGGCGGCAATCAGCAAAAGGTCCTGTTTGCCCGCGCGCTGGCGGGCGATGCCGCCATCGTTTTGATGGACGATCCCATGCGCGGTGTCGATATCGGCACCAAACAGGAGGTCTATGCCACATTGCGCCGCGAGGCCGCTGCCGGGCGCACCTTCATCTGGTACTCGACGGAAATGGATGAGGTACGGCTCTGCGACCGGGTCTATGTGTTCCGCGATGGCGTCATCGTGTCGGAACTGGAGGGTGACAGCATTACCGAGGACAATATCCTTGCCGCTTCCTTTGCGGGAGAGGCTGCATGAAAAACCCGCTGAACAATTTTCTGCCGATCCTTATCCCGGCCCTGTCGCTGCTGGTGCTGCTGTGTGCCGTGTTCTACATGCAGCCGCGCGCCATGAGTTATAACGGGCTTAATCTGCTGTTCAACCTGGCGGTTCCGATCGCGCTGGCCACCATCGCGCAGATGATCATCATGGCGGTCAACGATCTTGATCTGTCCATGGGCACCTTCGTCAGCTTTGCCGCCTGCGTGACTGCGGTCTACATGCCGCAGCAACCGGTCTTTGCCTGCTTCATTCTGGCCTGCGCTGTCGGGGTCTATGCACTTCTCGGCGTTATCATCACCCTGCGCGATCTGCCCTCGATTGTCGTCACGCTCGGCATGAGTTTCGTCTGGGGTGGCCTTGCGGTGCTGATCCTGCCAGCACCCGGCGGCGAGGCCCCGGCATGGCTTCGCGCCGTGTTGATTTCAAAGCCGCCTATGGTGCCCATGGCCATTGTCGCCAGCGTGGTGATTGCTGTCGTCTCCCATCTGCTGATCATGCGCAGCACATTCGGCGTCCTGCTTCGCGGCGTCGGTGGCAACAGCCGGTCTGTTGCCCGCGCGGGCTGGTCCGTGCTGGCGCTGAAAGGTGCCGCCTATGCTACCGCTGCCGTTTTCGCCGTCGCTGCCGGCATGGCCCTTGTGGGGCTGACCACATCGGCGGATGCCAACATCGCCCTTCGCTATACCTTGCTGTCGATTGCAGGCGTCATCCTCGGTGGTGGTGAGTTCGTTGGTGGCAAGGTCTCGCCGGTTGGTGCCGTCATCGGCGCGCTAACGCTGACCCTCGCCGGGTCCTTCCTGTCCTTTCTGCGCATCTCGCCGGATTGGCAGATCGGCGCGCAGGGCGCCATCCTCATCATCGTGCTGGCCTTGCGCCTTGTCATCAATCGCCGCGGACGGCAGGAGAAGACGCTATGAACCGCCTGGCAAAGCTTTCCCGGAAGCCCTGGCTGTGGTCCTTCGTTGCCGCCCTCGCAACGTGGCTTGTGACCATTCTCTTCACGGGCGGCGCCAGCACGGCCAGCCTTTCGCAGGCCACGCTTACCTTCGCCGCCTTCTCCGTCATCGTCGGTCTGGGGCAGATGCTGGTCATTACGCTCGGGCCGGGTAATGTCGATCTTTCCGTTCCGGCAACGATCACGCTATCGGGCACGGTGGCGTTGAAGGTCATGGATGGGCAGGACAACATGATCCTGCTCGGCCTTCTGGTCTCTGTTACGATTGGCCTTGCCATCGGCATTCTCAATTATGGTCTGATCAAATATCTGCGCATACCGCCCATCATCGCCACCCTGTCGATGAGCTTTCTCGTGCAGTCCTCGGCCATCTGGTACAATCGCGGCCTGCGGGTCAAACCGCCTGAAGCGCTCGCCTCCTTCAGCACAGGCACAAGTTTCGGGGTGCCCAACACGGCTATTGTGGCGCTTCTCATGTCGCTTTGCGTCTGGTGGCTGCTGGACAGATCGATGTTCGGGCGCTGGATTTCTGCCATCGGACAGAACGCCTTTGCAGCCCGCATGGCCGGTATTGCCGTGGATGGTTGCCGGTTGGCCACCTATGTCCTGTGCGCCGTCCTTGCCTCCGTCTGCGGTTATCTTCTGGCCAGCTTTTCCGGCGGTGCCGCACTCAACATGGGCGCGGAATATCTGCTCACGTCGATTGCGGTCGTCGTTATCGGCGGGTCGGCGGTGGCGGGCGGAAACTCCAATGTGCCCGGCATCTGGGGCGCCTCGTTGTTTATGTTCCTGGTCGTGTCGATGCTGAATACCTACGGGTTCGGTGCCGGTGTGCGGCTGATCATGACGGGTCTCATCATCATCAGTGTGATAATTGCCGCCAGCCGACCCGCTGGATCGGCGCGTTGAACAGCATGAAATCACAACAACTATCACCGGAAACCATCATGCCGAACGCCCGCACCGGGATTTACGAAATCCACGATCCACGCTTCCGCCACCTGATTGTCCCGAGTTCGGCTCTGGAAGAATTGTACAGCGATTGCCGCTGGGCCGAGGGGCCGGTCTGGTTCGCTGATCTGGAATGCGTGATTTTCAGCGATATCCCGAACCAGCGTTTGCTGCGCTACGCATCCGGCGGCGACGTTTCCATTTTTCGAGCACCGTCCAACTTCGCCAACGGCAACACGCGGGATCGAGAGGGCCGCTTGATCACATGCGAACATGGCGGGCGCCGCGTGACGCGCACCGAACTGGATGGCCGCATCACGGTGCTGGCCGAAAGCTTTGAAGGAAAGCGGCTGAATTCTCCCAATGACGTGGTGGTCAGGTCGGATGGCAGCATCTGGTTTACCGATCCAAGCTACGGCATCCTGTCGGATTATGAGGGCTATAAGGCGAAGCCCGAGCTTGCCACCCGCAACGTGTTTCGTCTCGATCCTGTAAGCGGGGACCTCACCATCGTCGCAGATGATTTCGGCCAGCCCAACGGCCTTGCATTCTCTCCCTGCGAAAAACTCCTCTACATCGCTGACTCGGCATCGAGCCATGACGAGACGTGGCCAAGACACATCCGTGTCTTTGACGTGATGGATGGCTGCCGTCTGACCAATGGCCGTGTTTTCGCAACCATCGACAAGGGCCTGCCGGACGGCTTTCGTCTGGACACTGAGGGTAATGTCTGGACGAGTGCTGGAGATGGGGTCCACTGTTTTGCGCCTGATGGAACGCTTCTCGGCAAAATCCTTGTGCCGCAGACAGTTGCCAACCTTACCTTTGGTGGTCCGCGCCGCAACCGGTTGTTCATTACGGCAACTAGGTCGCTATATTCCGTGTATGTCTGCGCCACCGGTGCCCAGCACCCCTGAAGCGGTCTGAGAGTCTAACCTCGATAGAGGTCGATTTCCGGCCCTATGCAGGCCGGAAATCAGGACATCAGGGATGTTTGAAGAAAAACGAAACGCTCCGGGGAATGACATCTGAAGAAGCCGCGACAGTCTGTTCCGGCCATATGCGTTCTCCGACATCATGGACGGAAACGGGCTGATCGGAAAGATTGAGGCGCAACTGCAGGATGGCGCTTCCTATTTTCCAATCGACAAACACGCAGTCGTCTGGCGCTTCCACCACGCGGCCGGAATATGCTCCAGCTTCTGGAAGCCAGGGCATGATTGTCTCACGACGAATTTCGATCAACCGCCGCAGCAGGGCGGACCATTCCTTGCCATCAGCGGTATCCGCCTTCGCCCAATCGAGCTTTGATCCTTCGAACGTGGCCTCAGCATTGGGGTCGGGAATATCCTTTTCCGATTTTCCTTCAGGATAGCCACCGAAATTCTCGGCCTGTGGCGGCCGATTATCGCGGATGGATTTCGCCAGTTCCCCAGTGTAGTCGGAAAAGAAATGGAACGGCCTTTCGTCCTTATAGGTGTCCCCCATGAACAGCAGCGGCACCTGCGGGGACAAGATCAGCATCGCCGTCAGTGCCCGGTAAAAATCATCGTCTGCTGTCATATGCAACCGGTCGCCCATGGCCCGGTTTCCAACCTGATCGTGATTTTGCAGGAAGTGAATGAAGGCGGTAGGGGGCAGGCATTCGCTCGGAGGAAGCTCCGTGCCGACAATCGGCTCGCCAGGCTCCAGATATCCGTCGGACATGATCTTGCGCAGCTTGTCGAACGGGTGGTCGGCAAATTTTTCAAAGATACCGGATGTTTCGCCGGTGGCTATGCGACGGATGACATGGTGGAATCCGTCATTCCAGTCCGCGATAAAAAGCCCCTCCGTGAGAAGGTCAGTGCCATTCGGCGGATTTTCGATCATCAGATGCACCTGACGGTCGGTGAAGGACCGCCGCACCGTCGAGGAAATTTCCTCGAGAATATGAGGCTTGGTTTCATCCTTGATCGCGTCTACCGCATCCAGCCGTAGACCGTCCAGGTGGTACTCTCTCAGCCAATGGATCGCATTGTCGATGAAATAGCGTCTTACGGGCTGTCGACTGAAATCGATTTGGGCACCCCAGTCGTTGTCTTGCCCCTCGCGAAAGAACTCAGGCGCGTAGACACCGAGGAAGTTTCCCTCGGGGCCGAAGTGATTATAGACAACGTCGAGGAAAACCATCAGGTCGAGCCCATGCGCCTTGTCGACAAAGGCCTTCAGGTCATCGGGAGAGCCATAAGCGCTATGCGGCGCATATTGCAGCACGCCATCATAGCCCCATCCCCTTGATCCAGGGAAATGCGCGAGCGGCATGATTTCGACCGCAGTTATTCCGATCTGTGCAATGTGTTCTAGCTTTTCAGCTGCTGCCGCAAAGGTTCCCGCTTCTGTAAAGGTACCTATGTGGATCTCCTGGACCAGCGTTTCATGCCAGGGTCGCCCGCGCCAGTCCTGGTTTTCCCAAGTGTAAGCACGGGGGTCGGTCAGTACCGACGGGCCGAAAACATCGCCCAATTGCTGGCGCGAGGCTGGATCTGCCACCACGCGCCCGTCGTCCAGCACGAACCCGTAAGTTTCGCCGAATGGCTGGTGGTCGATGAAGACATCAAACCAGCCATCGTCGGAACGGGTCATCGCATGATCGCCGGAAAGGCGGAGTTTTACCTGTTGCTGAGCGGGAGCCCACAGGCGAAATCTTGTTCCGCCTGCAACAAAGACAGGTCCCCAGGCTTCTTCGGCCCGGCTGTTTCCCTGTCCATCCTTAAGAGCCAGATTATCAAGCATGTAACGAACCCTGTAATTGCAAAAATACTGACGCTTTTGTTGCTCGCTCGGGTGTCAACCGTGCGGGCGAATGACGACCTTTACGCAACCATCGGTCTTGTCGCGGAAAGTCTTGTAGGCATCTGGCCCTTCTTCGAGGCCAATGCGGTGCGTGATCAGGAACGATGGATCAATCTTGCCATCCACAATCAACTGCATCAGAGGCTCGAGGTAGCGCTGGACATGGGTCTGCCCGGTTTTCATGGTCAGGCCCTTGCCCACAAATGCTCCAAGCGGCGTTGGTACGGCAGAACCGATGAAAACGCCGGGGAGCGAAACGGTGCCACCGGGGCGGCATGCAAGAATGGCCTGACTGAGGGCATAGGGCCGCTCTGTCGATGTCATCTTGCTCTGAAGCGTTTCCATGACGCCTCCGGTCCCATGGCTTTCCATGCCGACAGCCTCGATTACGGCGTCGGGCCCCTGGCCGTTGGTCATGTCGAGAATGCGCTGCTGCAAGTCTTCGTCATCATAATCCAGCGTTTCAGCGCCAGACTGCTGGGCAAGTGCCAGACGTTCCGGAATTGTGTCGATAGCGATGACGCGTTCTGCACCCAAGAGGAAAGCAGACTTGATTGCGAAAAGGCCTACGGGTCCGCAGCCAAATACGGCAATGGTCTGCCCGGGTTTGATATCGCAATTTTCCGCGGCCATATAACCTGTCGGAAAAATGTCACTTAGAAACAGCACTTGTTCGTCGCTGAGACCTTCAGGCACCTTGATGGGCCCGACATCCGCGTAGGGAATACGAAGATATTCAGCCTGGCCACCAGGGAATCGGCCGTACATTTCGGAGTAGCCAAACAGTCCGGCTGTGGGATAACCGATTTGCTTGGCCTGCATTGCGCCGGATGGGTTTGAACGTTCGCAAAGCGAAAACAGGCCGCTCTTGCACATGCGGCAATCGCCGCAGGAAATGGTGAATGGGACGACGACCCGGTCTCCAACCTTAAGCTTGGAATTTCCGCGGCCGACTTCCACCACTTCGCCCATGGTCTCGTGGCCCATGACATCACCTGAATGCATGCCGGGCACGAACCCGCCATAAAGGTGAAGATCCGATCCACAGATTGCGCAACTGGTGACCTTGATGATCGCGTCCCGGTCGTCCTGGATGATCGGGTCATCCACCACTTCACAACGAATATCGCCGCTTCCGTGCCATGTCAGAGCTTTCATGTGGGCGTTCCTTCTTGCTGAGTTCCAGAAGACGGATCAGGCCAACGGTCAAACTCCACCAGCCCCAAAATATTGAGGACAAGCGTCGTTCGGTTGTGATGGTCTTTTCAGTCAGGTTGAATGGGGAACACGCCAGAGGACCGAATGTTCCTCGATATTATCGCACGGCAAACAGGACGCGGACTGTTTCTTCGATCAAACGCGCATGAACGACGCAACAGCAACGTATTCGGTCAAGTATGAGCAATGCGCCGGATGATGATTTGAAATAGCGTGGAGAAACGAATTTGAAGGATTTGGTGGAGCTAAGCGGGATCGAACCGCTGACCTCTTGCATGCCATGCAAGCGCTCTCCCAGCTGAGCTATAGCCCCATAAGGGTTCCGGCATTTATCCGGTTCCGGGAACCGAAGCGTTTGATTGCGTTCGGTGGCGGCTTGATACTTGCGCTGTGGTGCATTGGCAAGCCGAAAAATTCGCCCGACGACATTTTTTTGACGCCGGGCGAAAAATTGTGTGGAAATCAGGACTCGTCGTCGTCGCCGTTCACGCCGATGATGTCGGAAACATCGTCGTCATCTTCGTCTTCGTCGGCTTCCAGGAATGTATCGTCGTCATCGTCGAGTTCGACATCGTCGTCGCCGTCGATATCTGGAATTTCATCAGCGCTGGCATCGCCATCGGCGTCTTCCAGAGGCACCAGTTCGACTTCCGTGTTTTCGGTATCGACTTCGGCAACATCTTCCTCTTCAGCCTGCTCCATCTTGGCAGCGGCAGTCGTTTCCTCGAAGAAGGAAAGCGGCCAGGACTTGCCCGTATAAGGAGATACGATGGGATCGCGGTTCAGGTCGTAGAATTTCTTGCCGGTATCCGGGTCTGTGCGCTTGGTTCCAAGGTCCGCTTTTGCCACTGTCTAAGCCTCAAATTGTGAGATGAGTTCGGTGTTTACGCCGTGTTTCCGGCAGTAGACGGTAAATTCTAGCCGGTCCCATTAATCGCTGATGCCTTTCCTGTCAAAGATAAACTTCAAGAGCGGTCTGAGCGCCCCAGGTTCACGCCTCTCTTGATGATCGGTATCGGCACTTATAAGAAGCACCAGCATCATCCTTCGTTACGCCAGAGCAGGATATATTATAATGACTTTCACCATTGCTATCGATGGTCCAGCTGCCGCAGGCAAAGGCACGCTGTCGCGAAGGATCGCCGAGGTCTACGGCTTTCACCATCTGGACACGGGTTTGACGTATCGCGCCACAGCCAAGGCATTGCTGGATGCTGGCTTGCCGCTGAATGACGAGACCGTGGCCGAGCGGACGGCGCTGACGCTGGATCTGGCGGGGCTGGACCGCGCTGTGCTGGCAAGGCATGAGGTGGGGGAGGCCGCCTCCAAAGTGGCGGTCATGCCGGCTGTAAGGCGCGCGTTGGTTGAGGCGCAACGTGGCTTTGCGGGCAAGGAGCCGGGCACGGTGCTGGATGGCAGGGATATCGGTACGGTCGTCTGCCCGGATGCGCAGGTAAAGCTCTATGTCACGGCTTCGCCGGAGGTCCGTGCGCGGCGCCGATATGACGAGATTGTTGCCTCTGGCAATGCCGCGGATTTCGACGCCGTTTTCGCGGATGTGAAGACGCGTGATGAGCGCGATATGGGTCGCGCCGACAGTCCGTTGAAACCAGCTGAAGACGCGCACTTGCTTGATACGTCGGAAATGGGTATAGAGGCGGCGTTTCAGGCAGCCAAGTCGATCATCGATGCTGCTCTGAAGAAATGAGATTTGCGGGGATCCCGAAAGTTCGGACCCCGTTTAGACCGGAATGTCCCGAAAGCATGTCCTGCGCCGGAAAGCCTCACAATGTTCAAGAGGCGGGCATGGATTTCGGGAGTGATCAACGCGAACCCCCGGCGCTTTGTGTTCCTTGCGGAGCACTCTCAGGAGATTTAATGTCAGTAGCTACACCCACGCGCGACGATTTCGCAGCCCTGCTCGAAGAGTCCTTTTCTTCCAACGACCTTGCTGAAGGCTATGTTGCCAAAGGTATCGTTACGGCGATCGAAAAGGATGTTGCAATCGTTGACGTCGGCCTCAAGGTCGAAGGCCGCGTTCCGCTGAAGGAATTCGGTGCGAAGTCCAAGGACGGCACTCTCAAGGTCGGCGACGAAGTCGAAGTTTATGTTGAGCGCATTGAAAACGCTCTGGGCGAAGCCGTTCTGTCGCGCGAGAAGGCTCGCCGCGAAGAGAGCTGGGTCAAGCTCGAAGCCAAGTTCGAAGCTGGCGAGCGCGTCGAAGGCGTTATCTTCAACCAGGTCAAGGGTGGCTTCACCGTCGATCTGGATGGCGCTGTTGCCTTCCTTCCGCGTTCGCAGGTCGACATTCGTCCGATCCGCGACGTAACGCCTCTGATGCACAACCCGCAGCCTTTCGAAATCCTCAAGATGGACAAGCGTCGCGGCAACATCGTTGTATCGCGTCGTACGGTTCTTGAAGAGTCCCGCGCCGAGCAGCGTTCTGAAATCGTTCAGAACCTCGAAGAAGGCCAGGTTGTTGACGGCGTCGTCAAGAACATCACCGATTACGGTGCGTTCGTTGACCTCGGCGGCATCGACGGCCTGCTGCACGTCACCGACATGGCATGGCGCCGCGTCAACCATCCTTCGGAAATCCTTAACATTGGCCAGTCGGTCAAGGTTCAGATCATCCGTATCAACCAGGAAACCCACCGTATCTCGCTCGGCATGAAGCAGCTCGAGTCGGATCCATGGGATGGCATCTCTGCCAAGTACCCGGTTGGCAAGAAGATCTCTGGTACCGTCACGAACATCACCGACTACGGTGCATTCGTCGAGCTGGAGCCAGGCATCGAAGGCTTGATCCACATTTCCGAAATGTCCTGGACCAAGAAGAACGTACATCCCGGCAAGATCCTGTCCACAAGCCAGGAAGTCGACGTTGTCGTTCTCGAAGTCGATCCTTCCAAGCGCCGTATTTCGCTCGGTCTCAAGCAGACCCTCGAAAACCCATGGCAGGCATTTGCCTACAGCCATCCGGCCGGCACTGAAGTTGAAGGCGAAGTCAAGAACAAGACCGAATTCGGCCTGTTCATCGGCCTCGAAGGCGACGTTGACGGCATGGTTCACCTGTCCGATCTCGACTGGAACCGTCCAGGCGAGCAGGTCATCGAGGAATACAACAAGGGCGATACCGTCAAGGCCGTCGTTCTGGATGTAGACGTCGAGAAGGAACGCATCTCGCTCGGTATCAAGCAGCTCGGCAAGGATGCTGTCGGCGAAGCCGCAACATCTGGCGAACTTCGCAAGAACGCCGTTGTTTCCGCTGAAGTTATCGGCGTGAACGAAGGTGGCATCGAAGTGAAGCTCGTTGCACACGAAGACCTCACATCCTTCATCCGCCGCAACGACCTGGCACGTGATCGTGACGATCAGCGTCCTGAGCGTTTCTCGGTTGGTCAGGTTCTCGACGCACGCGTCGTCAACTTCTCCAAGAAGGATCGCAAGGTCATGCTTTCGATCAAGGCTCTGGAAATCGCAGAAGAGAAGGAAGCTGTTGCTCAGTTCGGTTCGTCCGACAGCGGCGCTTCGCTCGGCGACATCCTTGGCGCGGCTCT
>JAAIGF010167269.1_pt1 | contig 13625 bp, 11 predicted proteins | sample 6487441 | NCBI WGS metagenome assembly JAAIGF01 (sample SAMN13974129, study PRJNA590717) | phyllosphere metagenome | biome: pepper field; feature: multiple bacterial spot infested pepper fields; material: pepper leaves; isolation source: leaves from pepper fields | host: Capsicum annuum ... | reverse complement strand
TGCCGATGCGCCATGTCATCAATGCTGCAATCGCAGTGGCGATTGTGGTGCTGGTGGCGGTTCTGGTTGGAACGGAAAGCCATTTCGTTTTCTGGCTGATCGTGCTGCTATCGCTGGTCTTCGGAGTCCTTCTCATCATCCCCATCGGCGGGGCGGACATGCCTGTCGTGGTGTCGATGCTCAACTCCTATTCCGGCTGGGCTGCTGCGGGCATCGGCTTCACGCTTGGCAATCTCGCACTCATCATTACCGGCGCGCTGGTCGGCTCCTCCGGTGCCATCCTCTCATACATCATGTGCAAGGGCATGAACCGCTCCTTCATCTCCGTCATCCTTGGCGGCTTCGGCGGCGAGGCGGCAGCGGCGACCACGGATGACGGTGTACAGCGCACGGTCAAGCAGGGCTCCGCCGACGACGCCGCTTTCCTCATGGCCAATGCCTCCAAGGTCATCATCGTCCCCGGCTACGGCATGGCGGTTGCGCAGGCTCAGCATGCCCTGCGTGAAATGGCGGATACGCTGAAAAAGAACGGCGTGGAGGTGAAATATGCGATCCATCCGGTCGCAGGCCGCATGCCCGGCCACATGAACGTGCTGCTGGCGGAGGCGAACGTGCCCTATGACGAGGTCTTCGAACTCGAAGATATCAACTCCGAATTCGCCCAGGCCGATGTGGCCTATGTTATCGGCGCAAACGATGTGACCAACCCGGCAGCCCGCGACGACAAGTCATCACCCATCTACGGCATGCCGATCCTCGACGTGGACAAGGCCAAAACCTGCCTCTTCGTCAAACGCTCCCTCGGCTCTGGCTATGCAGGCATCGACAATACGCTGTTCTACAAGGACGGCACGATGATGCTGCTGGGAGACGCCAAGAAGGTGACGGAAGATATTGTGAAGGCGATGAACCACTGAGCTTGGAAAGTTATCTAAGCTTGAGTGTAACCACTTCCCGTGGCCCTGCGCGAGCAAACCTCTGCTTTAAAAATTAAGGCATTGATTTACTGTATCTTCCGCTGGCAGCAGGGCCGCCAGCCATAAAGCCATCCAGCTACAGTAGACCTTTTAGCTCGCTGCGCCGCGCATGCGGGCGGCGCCGTCTACTGCGGGCTTGTATCTTGGGTCCAGGCGGGCGGCGTGGCCGTAGGATTTGGCGGCCTTGTCGCGTTCGCCGCGGCGCTCGTAGACGAGGGCCTGGTTGGCCCAGGATTCTGCGACCTTGTCATCCAGCGAAATGGCGTGGTTGAAGTCGGCAAAGGCGTTTTCGTCGTCGTTGAGCGCGACGTAGGAAATTCCGCGACCATTATAGGGTTCAGGTGAATTCGGCGACAGGGAGATGGCCTTGGAGAAATCTTCGATGGCCTGGGCATGCTGGTTGCGCAGCTGGTAGATCAGGCCGCGATTGTGGTAGGCGCGACCGTCGGTCGTGTCCATGTTGATGGCGGCGGTGAAGTCGTTGAAGGCTTCGTTGGTGCGGCCCGTCTGGCGGTAGAGATTGCCGCGACCGATCAGAGCCACATCGTAATTCGGGTTGATCTGCAGGGCGGAGTTATAGTCCTGAAGGGCCTGTTGCTGCTGGCCCATATTGCGGTAAACCAGCGCGCGGTTGGCATAGGCCTGATAAAAGCGCGGGTTCAGTTGCAGAGCCTGATTGAAGTCGGCAATCGCACGCTTGGAATCACCCGCACGGCCATAGGCCGAGCCGCGAACGTTATAGCCTTCCGGATCCTGCGGATTGGCATTGATGACCGAAGTCAGTGAGGAGATGTTCTGCTCCGACCCTTGAGCCCGGTCGATCTGGAAAACATCACTGGTCTGGTTGGTCGTGGCGCAACCGGACAGCGCGGCAACGAGGCCGCAGACGAGAAGGGAAGAGCGAAGCCGCATGTGTTTTCTCTGAGATACGCCGTGAAAGAGGGCGAACGGATGTCTGGAATCACGGGTATCAACAACGTTCATGCGATATGGGTTCCCTCTAGGCATTTCCAGCAAAAGTGCGACGCGGTTTTGCGGGTGGACAATGCGTTAAACAAGAAGTTAGAGCGTTTTGCGTTTCGATGATACGCATAAAACGCTCCAAAGCCGGTTTCCACAGTCGACTGAAAAACTCGAATGTCGAACCACAAACTCAAAGAGCGGCGGCGAAATAATCGCCCCCGCCCCATAAGCATTCAAAAACGTCGAAAAGACGGCCTATCGGCCAGTCCTTTTAGCGGCTTGCGCGGGGAGCCGCGATCAGGCCTTCGCGCTGCATGCGCTTGCGAGCCAGCTTGCGAACGCGGCGAACAGCTTCAGCCTTTTCGCGAGCGCGCTTCTGGGAAGGCTTTTCGTAGTAATCGCGCATCTTCATTTCGCGGAAAATGCCTTCGCGCTGCATCTTCTTCTTGAGAGCGCGAAGCGCCTGATCAACGTTATTGTCGCGGACTAGTACCTGCACGTGAATCCCGTTCCTTTGGTTTGGTTATTTTGCCGTGAATGAAGGCATTCGCAAGCAAACAAAAAAGCGTTCGTTTGACCCTTCGGCCACGCGATTGGTGTGGTGCAATATCAGATCATCAGCGCCAAGTCCAGACGTTAACTGTGCCCGCCCGTGAAAAACCCGTGGCACGGAGGAATCTTCTGGTCCATGTCAAAACATTCATGTCGCGGCGTCGCAAAATGAACACTGCGCTGCTTATTGATTTGCCATGTGTATGCTTCTGCCGGAAGAGTGAAGCCGGTGTTGTGAGGAGTGGTTTGCGAATGCGCAAATTTTCGGTTTTTGCCGTGGCCCGCGAGGCGATGCGGGCGCACAAGGGGTGGGAGGCTCAGTGGGCTTCTCCCGAGCCGCGCAAGGAATATGATGTCATCATCATCGGTGGCGGCGGGCACGGGCTGGGTGCTGCTTACTACCTTGCCAAGGAACACGGCATTACCAATGTCGCGGTTCTGGAAAAGGGCTGGCTTGGCGGTGGCAATACGGGCCGCAACACCACCATCATCCGCTCCAATTATCTCTATGAAGAGAGCATGGATATTTACGAGCATTCCCTGAAGCTGTGGGAAGGCTTGAGCCAGGATCTCAATTACAACACCATGTATTCTGCGCGCGGCGTGATGATGCTGTCGCACAATGTGCATGACCAGCAGTCGTTCAAGCGCCACATCAATGCCAACCGTCTCTATGGCATCGACAATGAATGGCTGACGCCGGAACAGGCGAAGGCTTACTGCCCGCCGCTCGATATTTCCGCCAGTGCCCGTTACCCGATCAATGGTGCCGCACTTCAGCGGCGCGGCGGCACGGCGCGGCACGATGCGGTGGCCTGGGGTTATGCGCGCGCGGCGTCGGATCGCGGCGTGCACATCATCCAGAACTGCGAAGTCACCGCCATTCGTCGCGGGCCTGATGGTGCGGTGACGGGTGTCGAGACCAATCGCGGCTTTATCGGTGCGACGAAGATCGGAGTGTCTGCCGCCGGTCACTCCTCCGTCATCATGAACATGGCGGATGTGCGCGTGCCGCTCGCCTCCAACCCGTTGCAGGCGCTGGTGTCGGAGCCGCTAAAGCCGATCTTCCCCTGCGTTGTCATGTCCAACACGGTGCATGCCTACATCTCGCAATCCGACAAGGGCGAGCTGGTGATCGGTGCCGGTACCGACCAGTATAATTCCTATTCCCAGACCGGCGGATTGCAGATCATCACGCATACGCTCGACGCCATCTGCGAGCTGTTCCCGATCTTCCGCCGCGTGAAGATGATGCGCCAATGGGGCGGCATTACCGACAACACGCCGGACCGTTCCGCCATCCAGAGCGTGACGCCGGTGCCGAACCTCTTCGTCAATTGCGGTTGGGGTACGGGCGGGTTCAAGGCGACGCCGGGCTCGGCGCATCTCTTTGCGCATCTGATTGCGCGCGGGGAACCGCACCGTCTAGCCTCCGGGCTGACGCTGGAGCGGTTCCGCACCGGGCGGCTGATCGATGAGGCGGCGGCTGCGGCGGTGGCGCATTGATGCTGTCTGCTGCGCTTCTTGCCGCAGCCATTGCAACGGCGCCAACGCAGGTCAACAAGCTTGTGTTGGAGGAAAAAGACTTTCGCATGCAAACGATCCGCAAGGCTCAGGGCGAGGTGAACTGGCCGTTTGTAGCGAGTGAAGGAATTCTGCTTTGCGCGCCGGTGATCGGCGACAAGGCGGTCTATTTCGTCGGAACGAAGGAGGATGGCGGGCAGGAGGAGCCGATCATCCTCAGCGTCAACCCAATGATGATGTCGATCATCAATATGGGAAAGGCCAGGATTTTCCGCGACTTCACGACGATCGATGAACTGATGGGCAGACTTTATCCCTACATCACCATGGGAAAGCGCCTGTGTGACCAACCTGCCGGAACCGTCGTTCCGGAAAGCTCTCTTTGAGGGAAAACCATGCTGCTGATCCGTTGTCCATATTGCGAAGAAGAGCGCTCCGAACTGGAATTCCGCTGGGCTGGCGAAGCGCATATTGCGCGCCCGGAAAACATCTCCGCGATTTCCGATGAGGCCTTCGCGGAATATTTCTTCATGCGCGATAATGACAAGGGCATGGTGTTCGAGCGCTGGCGGCATATTCATGGATGCGGACGCTTCTTCAACGCCGCGCGCCATTCCGTGACCGACAAGATTTACCTGACATACAAGGCGGGTGAGCCGAAGCCGGATATGGCCTCGCTCATGCCTTCCAGCGAAGGAGCAGCCCGATGAGCGGCGCTTATCGTATCAAGGGCGCTGGCCGCCTGACGCCTGCGCGCACCGCCCGTTTCAGCTTCGATGGCAAGAGCTATACCGCACTTCAGGGCGACACCGTCGCCTCGGCGCTGCTGGCCAATGGCGTGCATCTCGTCGGACGCTCGTTCAAGTATCACCGCCCGCGCGGCTTTCTGTCCGCCGGGCCGGAAGAGCCGAATGCGCTGATCGATGTCTCGCGCAATGCATCCCGCCGCCAGCCGAACGTTCGGGCAACGGTGCAGGAAGTGTTCGATGGCGCCATCATCGCCTCGCAGAACCGCTATCCGTCGCTGTCTTTCGATGTCGGCGCGATCAATGACTTCTTCTCGCCCTTCTTTGCGGCAGGCTTCTACTACAAGACCTTTATGTGGCCGAAGGCAGCATGGCACAAGCTCTATGAGCCCATCATCCGCCGTGCGGCAGGTCTGGGCAGCGCGCCCGATGAAGGCGATACCGACCATTATGCCAGCCGCTTTGCCCATTGCGACGTGCTGATTGCCGGTGCCGGTGTGGCTGGTCTGACGGCGGCGTTGGCTGCGGCGAAGACTGGTGCGAAGGTCATTCTTGCGGATGAGAACCCTGTTGTCGGCGGTGCGCTTCGCTTTGAAAGCGGCACCGTGATCGATGGGCTGAACGGTTACGACTGGGCGCAGAAGGCGTTTGCCGAACTGAAAGCCATGCCGAATGTTCAGGTGCTGACGCGCACGACAGTTTTCGGTTACTACAATCACAATTTCATGGGCCTTGCCGAGCGTGTGACCGACCATCTGGCCAAGCCAGAGAGCCATGAGCCGCGTGAGCGCCTGTGGCAGGTGCGGGCGAAGAAGGTGGTGATGGCGACGGGCGCTATCGAGCGCCACATGGTCTTTGCCAATAACGACCGCCCCGGCATCATGCTCGCTTCTGCGGCGCGCAGCTTTCTCAACCAGCACGGCGTGACCGTCGGTCACAATGTCGGTGTCTATACCGCGCATGACAGCGCCTATGAGGCCGCGTTCGACCTGAAGCGTGCGGGTGTGACCATCGCAGCCATCATCGACTGCCGCGAAAACGTAGGAGCGAAGTTGCTGGAAGAGGCGCGGGGGCTGGGCATCGAGGTGCTGGCCGGTCACAGCGTTTACGACACATCAGGGCGTCTTCGCGTGTCCTCGATGACGGTGGGGCGCAATGGCGGCTCGTCAAAGCGTAAGATCAAGGTGGATGCGCTGATCGTTTCCGCAGGCTGGACGCCATCGGTGCATCTGTTCTCGCAGTCTCGCGGCAAGCTGAAATATGATGCGGAAAACCAGCGTTTTCTGCCGGATGTCCATGCCCAGGAAGGCGTTTCCATCGGTGCCTGCAACGGCACGGATGACCTTTCCGCACTGATTGCCGAAGCGGCTGCCGCAGGCGGCGGTGCCGTGGAGTTTTCCGGCAGCAATGCGCATGTCTGGACCGGCGGCATGATCGGCGCTGCGGAAGGGGCTGGCGAAGAGCATAGCGTCAAGGCCTTCATCGACTTCCAGCACGATGTCTGCGCCAAGGACATCCGCCTTGCCGTGCGCGAGAGCATGCATTCCATCGAGCATATCAAGCGCTTCACCACCAATGGCATGGCGTCCGATCAGGGCAAGATGTCCAACATGCATGGTCTGGCCATCGCTTCCGAAGCCTTGGGGCGCGATCTGCCGAAGGTGGGGCTGACAACATTCCGTGCGCCCTACACGCCTGTTACCTTTGTGACGCTGGTCGGCCACTCCCGCGGAAAGCTCTTCGATCCCGCCCGCAAGACGCCGATGCATGCGCTGGAGGAAGAAGCCGGTGCCGTGTTCGAGGATGTCGGCAACTGGAAGCGCGCATGGTTCTATCCGCGTGCTGGCGAAGACATGCATCAGGCCGTCAACCGCGAATGTAAGACGGTGCGCGAGAGTGTCGGCGTGTTCGATGCGTCCACACTCGGCAAGATCGAGGTGGTGGGGCCGGATGCGGCGAAGTTCCTCAACCTGCTCTACACCAATGCCTGGGATACGCTTAAACCCGGCCGCTGCCGTTACGGCATCATGACCCGCGAAGACGGCTTTGTGTACGACGATGGCGTGGTGGGCCGCATGGCGGAAGATCGCTTCCATGTGACGACCACGACCGGCGGTGCGCCGCGCGTGCTGCACCACATGGAAGACTATCTCCAGACGGAATTCCCTGACCTCAATGTCTGGCTGACCTCGGCCACCGAGCAATGGGCTGTGATTGCCGTGCAGGGTCCGAAGGCACGCGAGGTTATCGCGCCGCTGGTGGAAGGCATCGACCTTTCGCCGGAAGCCTTCCCGCATATGGCCGTTGCCGAAGGCAAGATGTGCGGCGTGCCGACGCGGCTGTTCCGTGTGTCCTTTACCGGAGAACTCGGCTTCGAAGTCAACGTGCCCGCCGATTTCGGCCCCGCTGTGTGGAAGGCGATTGCTGAGCGCGCGGAAGCTGTTGGCGGTTGCCTCTATGGCACCGAGACCATGCATATCCTGCGTGCCGAAAAGGGCTATATCATCGTCGGTCAGGACACGGACGGCACGGTGACGCCTGACGATGCGGGCCTCGGCTGGGCGGTTTCCAAGAAGAAGACGGATTTCGTCGGCATTCGCGGGCTCAAACGCCCGGACCTGATGCGCGAGGGGCGAAAGCAGCTCGTCGGGCTGCTGCCGAAGAACGCGCATGAGGTGCCGGAGGAGGGCGGGCAGATCGTCGTCGATCCGAACGCGCCAAAGCCCATGACCATGCTTGGCCATGTGACCTCTGCCTACTGGTCTGAAAATCTCGGTCGCGCGATTGCCTTCGGCCTGGTGGCCGATGGGCGGGCGCGCATGGGCCAGACGCTCTACATTCCGCTTGCCGACCGCACGATTGCGGTTGAGGTGACGGACATGGTGTTCTTCGACAAGGAAGGAGGCCGCATCAATGGCTGATCTCGTACACGCCACCCGCACCACGATCCTCGATGGCGCACAGGGCGGCTCCGCTGGCGTCACGATCAAGATGGCTGCCCCGGCTTTTCGCATTGCTCTGCGCGCTAGGCCAGAAGCGGTCGAGGCACTGTCGCAGGCGCTCGGCATCGCACTTCCAACGCGCCCAAAAAGCTCCGTAACCTCGGGCCTGCGCTCAGCCCTCTGGATCGGCCCGGATGAATGGCTGGTAATCGACCAGGGTGAAAGCGACCTCATGGCCGCTCTTTCCAACGTCTCCGGTCTCTACTCGGCCACCGATGTTTCTCATCGAAACACGGCCATCATCGTCTCCGGCACAAACGCCGCCACCGCCATCAATGCCGGCTGCCCGCAGGACCTATCCCTCGAAACCTTCCCCGTCGGCGCATGCTCCCGCACGCTTCTCGGCAAGGCGGAAGTAGTTCTGCTGCGCGTGGCGGACGATACGTTCCGCGTGGAATGCTGGCGCTCGTTTGCTGAGTATGTGTTCGGGTTGCTGGATGAGGGCGCGCGGGATGCGTAGCCCATCGCTTAGCCAAAAATTAACGTCAAATTTAACCAATTTGATAAGGCTCTAGTAAGCTTTCACGGAAGGTTTAAGATTCGGTGCGGGGTTATCGCTCTGCAACGAATCCAGGAGCCTCCTATGTTGCGCCATATCCTTTGTGGGATGATCGCCGCTGCTTTTGCGACTGCGGGAGCGTCCCAATCGTTCAGTCAATCCATCACCTCCGGGGAGATGTTCGATCCCGAGGCCGCCGCCAAAGGTATTACCTACTCGCACGAAGCGTGTTCCATTCTTGAAAAGCAAAACACCGCCATCGAAGTAAGTTCCGGCGGAGTGAATTACTGTCTTCGATATTATGCTGCCGGTCTAAAGGAAGGCCATAACGACGTCGCTGCGCTTTGGCTTCACGGTGACATAATGGGAAGCCATGAAAGCCCGCCGAACAAGCGCCTCAAAGGGCTCGGCGTGGAAAAAATGATTGATCAGGAGCAACAGCTTTCAAAGCGGTTTCAAGTGCCATTTATCTTTCTTGGTCGCCTAGGAAGCTATGGCAGCGCGGGCCGACATTACACGATGCGGGAACGGCAGATAGAGGCAGACATCGTCGCCGCAGGCATCGACGCATTAAAGAAAAAATTCGGAATCAAGACATTTTCGTTTGGCGGGCATAGTGGCGGCGGGGTGCTTGTCGCGGAGTTGCTCAATCATCGCGACGATATCCAATGCGCAATTATCTCGTCTGCTCCCGGCGCGTTCAGAGATTATCTGGCTACATATAAAAGCCCGGACACAACTAACCCTATCGTGCTCGACCCCATCGCCTCCACCAGCGCTATACCAAATCATGCCGGTAGCCGTGTATTTGTGTTGGCCGATCCACGGGACAACAATGTCAAGTTTTCGCTTCACCAGCGTTACATCGATGCCTTGAAGCACCAAGGGATATCAGTCGAGTTTATTTCGCTAGAAAAAGCGCTCGGTCCCGAGTTTCATGACATGGTCGATTTCGCTGAAACGGCAACGGGTATGTGCGCTGCTGAAGCATCAACTGATAGCATCGTCAAAACGCTACACGAGATGCCTGTTCAGGGGGAGAGAAAGACGAACTGAGGGGTAATTCAAGCCGCTTTCTCCTGTGCCTTCATAAAGCCCACCGTGGCCGCCCACAGCACGACACCGATCAGCAGCAGCACGCCTGCAATCGAATATTGCACCGGATCGCGCCCGGTCCACGGGCCGACGAGGAAGAAGCAGCTGACGGCGCCGATGATGGGCAGGATGGTGGGGGTGCGGAAATGCTTGTGGGAGACCTTGTCCTTGCGCAGAACCAGCACCGCGACATTGACGATGGTGAAGACGCCGAGCAGCAGCAGCGCCGTGGTGCCGCCCAGCGCCGGTACGCCGCCCGCAAAGGCGATGAGGCCGATGGCGATCAGGGAGGTGAAGATGATCGCGACATAAGGTGTGCGGCGGCCCGAATGGACCTTGCCGAGTGCCACGGGCAGCACGCCTTCGCGGCTCATGCCATAGATCAGGCGGCTGGCCATCATCATGTTGATAAGGGCGGAATTGGCCACCGCGAACATCGTGATGACGCCGAAAATGCCGATGGGGAAGTTGGGTGCGCCAGCCGCGACGACCTTCAGAAGCGGCGTTTCGCCTTCGCCGAGATCGGCTGCGGAAACAAGCGTGATGGAGGAGATTGCGACGAGGACATAGATGACGCCGGTTATGACGAGGCCACCGAGCAGCACCTTCGGGAAAATGCGCGCGGGCTGCTTGCATTCCTCGGCCATATTGACCGAATCTTCGAAGCCGACCATGGCGAAGAAGGCGAGTGTGGTGGCCGCGACGACCGACCAGATGACGCCGCGTTCGCCTGCTGGCTCGAAGGTCCAGACACGCGAGACATCGCCCTGACCGTTGCCGATGGCCCAGAAGCCGATGCCGATGATGATCATCAGACCGGTCAGTTCGACCACGGTCAGAACCACATTCATCTTCACGCTTTCGCCGACGCCGCGGAAGTTGATGAGGGCAATGAGCGCGATAAATGCGATGGCAACGCCGGTGACGCCAAAGGCTCCGAAATCAAAGCCGGTAACCGTGGTAAAATTGGCGGCAAAGGCGCGCGAGGCCGTGGAGGCCGAGGTGACACCCGACGACATGACGGTGAAGGCGACAAGGAACGTGATGAAATGCACGCCGAAGGCCTTGTGCGTATAAAGCGCCGCACCTGCTGCCTTCGGATATTTGGTGACCAGTTCGAGATAGCTGCAAGCGGTGAGCAGTGCGACGCCGAAGGCGATCAGGAAGGGAAGCCAGACAACGCCGCCGACCTCTGCTGCCACCTGTCCCGTCAGCGCATAGATACCGGTGCCGAGAATATCTCCTACAATGAAAAGCAGCAGCAGCCCCGGCCCCATGACCCTTTTGAGCTCGGTCGCCTGCTCGCCCGCGTCATCCGGTTGCGTAACATTATGAGCCATCTCGATAATCTCCCCCAAAAGCTATGCAGCTTTTAACGCGAAGGAGGATGGCAGGTTCCCGTTCGATAGGAGAAGATATGCGGCTACAACACTGAGCGGCCCGGTAGTCTGGTAAGGTAAGTGTCTCAGGCGTCTTCCGGGCGGTCTTTCGGGTCGAATTGCGCGATCGTCGTCCAACGGGCGGTCAATGCTGGTTTCTTTTCATTTTCGATTTCGACATTCACGTCATAGGTGGTCATCAGCATGGCCGCACCACGGAAGCGGGCTTCGGCAAGGGTGAAGCGACCGCGAATGCGAGCGCCGCTTTTAACCGGTGCAACGAAGGTCACCTTGTCGAAGCCGTAATTGATGCCCATGGTTTGTTCGCGGATTTTCGGCAGCGCACTGTAATTCATGGCGGAGAGAAGCGACAGCGTGAGGAAGCCGTGGGCGATGGTGCCGCCGAAGGGGCTTTCCGCTTTTGCGCGCTCGGGATCGGTGTGGATAAACTGGTCATCCAGCGTCGCCTTGGCGAAGGCATCGATCATCGGCTGATCGACGGTGATCCAGTCTGACACGCCCATTTCCGTGCCGACAAAACCTTTCATCTCGGCGAGCGATACGTCTTTCACGGCAAACCTTTCTCTGAAAATCTCTGGCCGGTTATAGAGTGGGCGCGGCCGCGCAATCAACTGCGAAGATAGAAGACCACAGAGCGAGGCGGCACATGGGCGGGGTTGCCGAAATCGACGCCCACCGCCTCCCAGCCTTCACTTGGCAGAGCGAAGGTTACAGTGTCTCGGGTGCGGTTGAAGAGGACCGCGAGGTTCACCGTTTCATCCGTTTTCGTGTCCAGCGTCTTCAGCACCATGGCGAAGGGCGTGCCTTCCGGGCGCTGCCAGTCCTCGACGCTCATCGGTGTGCCGGAGGGAGCCAGCCATTCCACATCATCGGTATTTTCTGAGAAAAACCGGCTCTCGCTGAATACTTCGAAGCGCTGGCGAAGGCCATTGAGAAAGGCTGTGTGATCCACCAGTTCGGGCTTCAGAGCGTCCCAGTCCAGCCATGTGATGTCATTGTCCTGCGCATAGGCATTATTGTTGCCGCGCTGGCTGCGGCCACCTTCATCGCCCGCCGTCAGCATGATTGTGCCGCGTGACACAAAAAGGGCGGAGAGCAGTGCCTTTACGTCCGCTACGCGCGCGGTATTGACCGCTTGATCGTCCGTCGCGCCTTCGAAACCATTGTTCCAGGAGTGGTTCTCGTTGTGGCCATCGCGGTTGTCTTCGCCATTGGCTTCATTGTGCTTGTGCGCATGAGAGACGAGATCGAAAAGCGTGAAACCATCATGGGCGGCGATGAAGTTGACGCTGCGGGTTTCGGTGCGATTGTGCTGCGAGAAGATGGGCGCGGAACCGGCGAGCGCATCGGCGAGTGCGCCGGTGGTTGAAGCATCGCCGCGCCAGTAGCGGCGAATATCGTCGCGGGCGCGGTCGTTCCATTCAAGGAAATTGGGCGGGAAGTTGCCGAGCTGATAGCCGCCGGGGCCGATGTCCCATGGTTCTGCGATCAGCATTCGGTCGTGCAGCAGCGGGTCGTTGTGCATGTCACTGAGTGTTTCGCTGGCGCGGTCAAAACCATCTGCCGCGCGACCGAGGATCGGTGCGAGGTCGAAGCGGAAGCCATCCACGCCTGCATGGGTCATGAAATGGCGCAGCGTATCTAGCACCAGTTGACGGACTTGGCGGTGATCGCAGGCCAGTGTGTTGCCGGTGCCGGTGTCGTTGACCAACGTGCCGGGGTCATCGCGGAGGTGGCGGTAATAGGTGAGATTATCGAGGCCGCGCAGGGATAGTGTCGAGCCGAAGCGGTCGCTTTCGCCGGTGTGGTTGAAGACGAGATCGAGGATCACGCCGATGCCTTCCGCCTGCAGGGCCGAAACCGTATCGCGCAGTTCCGCGATGCCGCCGGGGCAGAGGCGCGGGTCCAGCGACATGAAGCCGACGGGGTTGTAACCCCAGCCATTCGTCAGGCCAAGCGGCGGTAGATGGCGCTCATCGATCCAAGCGGTGATCGGCATCAGTTCCACGGCGCTGACGCCGATTTTCTTGAGATGGGCAATGATGGCGGGGTGCGCCAGGGCGGCGACGGTGCCTTTGATGGCGTCCGGCACATCCGGGTGCAGCATGGTGAAGGGCTTGACCGCGACTTCGTAGATCAGGCCGCCGCGTTTGAAGTTTGGCGGCTGGCGTTTGACGGGGCTGTAGGCTGAAACGATGGCCTTGGGCATGATCGCGCCCGTGTCTTCGCCGAAGGTGAAGAGGGCCGGGTGGTTTTCGAAGGGGCGGTCGATCTGCGTGGCGTAGGGGTCCAGCAGCAGTTTTGATGGATCGAACCACAGGCCATGGTCGGGCGCGTGAACGCCGTGGGCGCGAAAACCGTAGCGGGTGCCGATTAAGGCTTGTGGGACGGTGATGCGGTGGATGTCGTCATCGCCGCGGGTTAGGGGCAGGCGGGCGGTTTCGGTGTTGCCGGTGGGGTCGTAGAGACAGAGCTCGATTTTCGACGCGTCGCGGGAGTAGACGGAAAATGCCGTGCCGTTATCCGTCGGGGTGGCGCCTTGGAGGGAAACATTTGGCATGGCTGGGCCCTTTTGGGAGGCTGAGATTGTGTTACTCCGTCGCCCCGGCCTTGAGCCGGGGTCCAGTGTGATCAAGTCCCTGATCACGAAAGGGTCTCTCGCGGCGCTGCTGGATGCCGGATCAAGTCCGGCATGACGGAAGTGCGAGTTGGGTTTCCGTACTTTTACGTCCAGTTCGTAGACCCGGTGTGGATCCTCGGGTCAAGCCCGAGGATGACGTGGAGCGAGAGGGTGCGGCTGGGTTGTATCTCTCCCCCTGTGGGAGAGAAAGCGATTTCAACATCTTAAGCGCAGCTTAAGTGTTAGA
>JAAIGF010153228.1_pt1 | contig 13634 bp, 8 predicted proteins | sample 6487441 | NCBI WGS metagenome assembly JAAIGF01 (sample SAMN13974129, study PRJNA590717) | phyllosphere metagenome | biome: pepper field; feature: multiple bacterial spot infested pepper fields; material: pepper leaves; isolation source: leaves from pepper fields | host: Capsicum annuum ... | reverse complement strand
TTCTCTATCCATCCTTAAATACAGACCCATATCATTTTCAACTATATCCAAGAACCAAGAACCAAGAACCAAGAACCAAGAACCAAGAACCAAGAACCAAGAACCAAGAACCAAGAACCAAGAACCAAGAACCAAGAACCAAGAACCAAGAACCACAATAATTATATATAGCTCACTTGTTATTTCTCAAGCCCTTACAAATCCAAACTACACTCCATACCACTAGGCGAATCTACCGCAACTCTGTCTATCCATATTTCTATCTAAAAGCGCAGAAATACCCTCTACACACAGAACGGAAGGCAGAGAATAATGTCATAAGACCGACCTTTAAGCCGGGATGTCTCCACTTTACCTATTCAGATATCCCGGCTTAACCGGAGGTCGATGACATGTTCTCTGCCTGGAGTGGATGTACTAAAAACCTGCCGAACACCAAAAGAAAAGCCGAGCAAACCCCAGGCATTCCACCTGAATTTGCTCGACTCTATTCAAAGTTCATTGTATCGCTCTATACTATCTTAGAACAATTCCTACGACTACTCGACCGTCACACTCTTCGCCAGGTTACGCGGCTTATCCACATCATGCTCCAGTGCGAGCGAAGCATAATAAGCAAGCAATTGCAGCGTAACTACCGACAGTGCTGGGCTCAGCAGTGGCAATGTTTTTGGAATCGTCATTACATAATCCACGGATTTTAGCAGGTCGGTACGGTGCTCTTCATACGAGATGACCATCACTTCGCCGCCGCGTGCTTTTACTTCTTTGATGTTACTGATCGTTTTCTCCAGCACGTCTTCCTGTGTCGCCAGTGCGATCACTGGAATACCTTCCTCAATCAGAGCCAGTGTACCGTGCTTCAGCTCGCCTGCAGCATACGCTTCGGAGTGAATGTAAGAGATCTCTTTCAGCTTCAGCGAGCCTTCCTGTACAACGGCATAGTCTACGCCACGTCCAATGAAGAACAGATGCTTGTGCTGTGCGATATGCTCCGCATATTTTTTGATCTCTGGTGCCATTTCAAGTACCGTTTCTACTTGCTCTGGCAGAGATTCCATTGCTGCGAGTGTTGTAGCAATCTCCTCTGTTGTCTGTGTGCCACGTACCTCAGCCAGATGCAGACCGAACAGATAGAATGCGATCAATTGGGATGTATATGCTTTAGTAGAAGCAACTGCGATTTCTGGACCTGCCAGTGTAGCAATCACATCGTCTGCGTCACGAGCGATTGAGCTACCTACAACGTTCGTTACCGCGATAACATGCGCGCCATTTGCTTGTGCTTCACGCAGTGCTGCCAGTGTATCTGCTGTTTCACCGGATTGACTTACCACGATAACAAGCGTGTTTTTGTCAACGATCGGGGAACGATAGCGATACTCAGAAGCAACATCTGTTTCCACTGGAATTTTCGCCAGCTTCTCGATAATGTTACGTCCTACCAGACCTGCATGGTACGCTGTACCACATGCAACGATCTGCACATTACGGATATTACGAATCTGTTCAGCCGTTAGCTTCAGATCGCTGAAATGAACGCCTTTGCCATCGTCATTGATGCGACCCAGCATGGTATCACGATATGCTTTTGGTTGCTCATGAATTTCTTTCAGCATGAAGTGGTCATACCCACCTTTTTCAGCTGTTACTGCATCCCAGTCGATACGAATCATTTCCCGAGAAATGAAGTTGCCTTCGATGGTCATCAGTTCAACCGCATCACGTGTCAGAACGGCCATTTCACCGTCATTCAGGATGTAGACATTACGTGTATATTTCAGGATTGCCGGAATATCGGAACCGATAAAGTTCTCGCCTTCACCTACGCCGATAACGAGTGGGCTCGCTTGACGTACAGCAACCAGCTTATCTGGCTCATGCTCAGTCAATACGCCAAGTGCAAACGCACCGCGCATGTATGTTACTGCTTTTTGAACGGCTTTTACGATGTCGCCTTCATACTCACGTGCAACTAGGTGAGCGATAACTTCTGTATCTGTTTCGGATACAAATTGAATACCAGATTGAATCAGTTCGTCTTTCAGTTCCAGATAGTTTTCGATAATACCGTTGTGTACAACCGAGAACTGATGCTTTGCATCTGTATGTGGATGAGAGTTTGCATCCGATGGTTTACCGTGTGTAGCCCAGCGTGTGTGTCCGATACCCGCTGTACCTACGAGTGGATGTTGCTCCAGCTTCGATTCCAGGTTAGCCATACGTCCTTGAGCCTTAACGACCTGCAGACCTTGTCCAGTGAAAACGGAAATACCCGCTGAATCGTATCCACGATACTCCAGCTTACGCAAACCGTCGATCAAAATTTCTTGTGTATCCTGACTTCCAATATATCCAACAATACCGCACATGTTTATATTCCTCCGCTTCGATAGTTCATTCTAGGGATGAATGGCATGTGAGCAAGTGGAAACAGGAGCTCAACCTGTATTCAGTTGTGAATGTACATGTTTTCGCTCGCTCTGCTTCCTGCTGCTATGCACATTCATAGTTATGATGATTTGTCATGCACCTGGCAGAATCTTTGTCACCAGGATCGCTCCTAGCATTTGGATTCTACTTTACGGCATAGTGCGTTGCCGGAAGGTCCCCGCCGAATGTTTCGAACACCTTCACCTCGTCAGCTCGATTCATTTCCGTCCGTTTCGAGCTCTGGCGCTTGATCTTGCAAAATGTACCTCGATCCTCACTTTCTATATTTAGAGTAAAGCTGCTATTTTCATAACCTAATGTTACAGTTATATTACAAATGGCAACTTGTTCATTATATTCATCTTTATTCATTATGGCAATGATAAAAATGTGACAGACCTATGATAGCTCCATTTTATGCTTGATATAGAGCTAGCAAGGTCATATATCCTTTACCATTAACCCACAAATAAGACGATTAAAACACGAAGCAGACGAGGGTTGTATTCAATTCAGCAATGGTATACATTTGAAAACTTGCCTTGCATCCGTAGGAACTGTACCGGATCAACTGAATAATGTGTTAATACTGATAGCTATAACAACGAGTATGAAAAAGGAGCGTTATTTTCTTATCGGCACTTAATTCCCATATTATTACATTAAACCCTTGAAATACTTATTACTCGCATTCGCATATTATAACTCGTTCGCATCATAATGATTCAGCGCAATACCTTCGATATCCGTTTCTTCCCGTATAGACTCTATCTACAAAAAAGAGCATCCCGTTTATTGGGATGCTCTTTGCTATTACACGAATTATACAAGCTCTGTTTTCACAACTTCTACGATATCCGATACGAATTGCTCCAGCTCGTCCTTGTCCGGACCTTCCGCCATAACACGAATCAGTGACTCTGTACCCGATGGACGTACCAGCACGCGACCGTTACTACCCAGCTTCGCTTCTACGTCTTTAACTGCCGCCGCAATGGCTACATTACCTTCATAGCGCGCTTTGCTTTCAACGCGTACATTAACAAGTACCTGCGGATACTTGTCCATCATGGATTTGAGTTCGCTCAGCTTTTGACCGGAACCGACGAGTGTATCTACCAGCTGAACCGCCGTTAGAATACCGTCGCCTGTTGTGATGTAATCAAGGAAGATCACATGGCCAGACTGCTCACCACCGAGGGTATAACCGCCGCGTCTCATTTCCTCCATCACATAGCGATCGCCAACAGCTGTCTGCGCCGTACGCAGTTCCAGCTTCTCGGTTGCTTTGTAAAAGCCAATATTACTCATAACTGTCGATACAATCGTGCTGTCTTTCAGTTTACCTGCGCGATTCATCGCATCGCCACAAATACACAGGATGTAGTCGCCATCTACCTCTTCACCTTGATCGTCAACTGCAATCAGGCGGTCAGCGTCTCCGTCAAAAGCAAGACCGATATCTGCTTGATGACGCAGCACCTCCTGTTTGAGCTTCTCAGGATGTGTAGAGCCACAATGATCGTTAATGTTCAGACCATTCGGTTCTGCACCAATTGTGATCACATCAGCGCCAAGCTCTTTGAACAGGGCTGGTGCCAGCTCATAAGCCGAACCATTCGCACAATCCATCACAATTTTTACACCTTTAAAGGAATGAGTGATTGTCGATTTCAAATGCTCTAAGTATTTAAACTTGGATGTATCATCGTTCACGATTGTGCCAAGCTCTGCACCAACTGGACGTGGCAACGTATCCTGCTCCGCATCCATCAGCTCTTCGATTTTCAGTTCCGTCTCGTCGGTCAGCTTGAAGCCATCTCCACCGAAAAATTTGATCCCGTTATCTTCAACCGGATTATGCGAAGCCGAGATCATAACACCAGCGTCTGCTTTCAGCAGACGGGTAATATAAGCAACTGCCGGCGTGCTGACAACGCCCAAACGAATAATGTGAGCTCCGATCGACAACATTCCTGCGATCAGCGCAGACTCCAGCATCAGACCAGAGATTCGTGTGTCCATACCGATAACCACAGTTGGTTTCTCTGCACCGTGAGTCAGTACATAACCACCACAACGTCCGATTTGATAAGCCATTTCTGCTGTAAGCTCTTTATTAGCGACGCCACGCACGCCGTCTGTTCCAAAATATTTACCCATGAAGTATGCTCCTTATAATTATATTCAGTTGGATTCTCTAGTGAATCGTACAATATGTTGCTTTTCCAAAATTCCTTTTACATCTTGTATCTCAAAATAAAATGAATAGGCGCACCCCAGTGTATCGGAGCAGAAATGTCTGACCGATTCACTAAAGTGCAACCCCTTCTTTATACGTCTTCTGTACCACATCTGTCAATAGGACGCTGTGCAGAGAACGACATTATACTCAATGATAGGTACTCGTCGATACCGGCGGTCTGCTTATCGCTTGATCGACTGTACTGGCTGGCGCACTGGAGGGTGTAGCCTGCGCTCCTGAATCAGTGGAGGAGTCTGTACCGCCATCTGTCGCTGGAGGTGTGTCTGTTCCAGTACTACCTTTCCCTTCCTCAGAAGGAGCTTCTGTCCCTGCACCGGTACCCGATTCACTGCCAGGCGTTTCGGTTGGAGTGGAAGGGTTGCTACCTGATTCATTTCCTGTGCCCGTGCCATTGCCAGTACCGGGCTCTCCCTCCGTAGTGCCTGTGGAGCCATCGGTACTTGTTTCACCATTATCTGGCGGCGTTGTCGAGCCTGTGCTCTCGGTAATGGTGACTGTCACACTAAGCTGCTCGCCTGGATTAGACAAACTTACGGTTTCAGGTAGTACGACTTGCACAGGTAGCTTATACGTACCTGCTGCACGTCCACTCAAGTTAATCGTCGCTTTAATATCTTCAGGGCGAACCGCCTGAATTGCATCCGGCGCACCTTTAATATTAATCGCGACCTGCTGACTTTGCGGCTCTGTAATGGTCGCATTCAGATTCGCACCAATTCCGGTCAATCGTACCGGTACATTTTGCACGGTTCGTTCGGAGAATTCCTCGGTCGTAATCTTCACCTGTACAGAGGATGGAGAAATACGATCTGTCTCCTCTGGTAAATCAAGCGCAGCGGTCAATGTGACTGTACCGGCTTTATTAATCGAGCTCAGATTCACAGAAGCTGTAATCGAAGACCCCAGAGACGCAAGCTCCGACTCTGATCCATATACGGTCACTTCATCCGCACTAACTTCTGTACCAGCCAGCACCAGATTATCTGGTAATTGACCGATATAGCTTAGATTGAGCGGTATCGTTCTGGAGGATGCACCGATCGGCACCTGCACCTTAATCGACGCTGGTGATAGCACTGCATCCTTCATTGGAGAACCGCTTTTATCATATACAGCCAGAGTCACCGTTTTGCTTACCGTATCACTCGCACCTGCAATATTGATTGTTCCCTGTACACTGCCCACATCAGCTAGACGGCTTTCTGGTAAAGTAACATTCACCTTATCTGTACCATCCGTGATGACCGGATCACCTTTTTGATAGCCTTGTGCAGGTTCACCCTCAACTTTAATTTGTGGAGTGAAGGCATTCGACGTTTTCTCCTCAATGGTTACTTTCACAAAGCCAGGCGTAGAGGAAACGTACTGCACACTCGCAGGCGTCTCCGCTACAATTGGTAAACTTACCGTTCCCGCACCTTTAACATCACTCAGATTCACTTTAGCTTTATAACTATTCGTAGAAAAGTACGATATCAGATCCGATTGTCCTCGTACCTCAATATTTACAGTGGAAGGCTCAATAGATTTGAGTACATATTTATCCTCATCAAATCCATAAGGCTGTACTTCAACATTGTTAATCACACTGGTGCCCATCGCAGCGGATGAGGTGGAGGTTGGCATCGTATTATTATCCATATGAACCATAACCCATAGCAAAATGCTCACCACAAGCGCGAGCACTTTGGCGACAGTATTATTACTGATCCATTTGTCCATCATCACCGTTGCCCCCCTTCCGCTTCCAGAACGGGATTTTTTTCTCTGCTGTCACATTTGGCTTCAGTGCTTCGTGCAGCTTCGAAATCAAAGATTCTTCGTTAATGTCGCGAACGACCTGTCCGTTCATTGCTAGCGATACCTGACCCGTTTCCTCCGATACGATTAGCGAGATTGCATCGCCAACTTCACTAATCCCGATCGCAGCCCGGTGACGTGTCCCGAGTTCCTTGCTGATAAAAGGATTCTCTGACAAAGGAAGATAACAAGCAGCGGCTGCAATCTGCTGCCCTTGAATAATGACCGCTCCATCATGCAGCGGTGTATTCGGTATGAAAATATTAATTAGCAGCTCCGAGCTAATCGCTGACTGCATTTTTATGCCTGATTCCGTATACTCATTAAGCCCGGTCGTACGTTCGAATACAACAAGCGCTCCGATTTTACGACGGGATAGATAATGAACGGACTTGATTACTTCATTGATCATTTTTGTGATTTCTTCATCATCAGCAACCGTACGCCCGAATATTTTACCGCGTCCGAGCTGCTCCAGACCACGCCGCAATTCCGGTTGGAAAATGATAAAAATCGCCAGTACTCCGAAGGTAAATGCCTGATTCATCAACCATTTGAGTGTGTATAGATCAAACCAGCTACTCAGCGCCCAGACGACCACGAGCACAAGAATACCCTTGAGCAGCTGTACAGCACGTGTACCACGCACCAACAAAATAAGCTGATAAATGATATACGTTACAATCAAAATATCAATAATATCTTTAATGGAATCTTTCCAAGTTAAGTCCGCAAAATACTCCATACTGCAACCCCCGTTATGTTCTATCTGGTGGACCTTTAACCTGGCATCTGCTGTCCAAGCTATACAATTCGTATGTGCCAGTAACGATACCCATAATGGGCGCTATTATCCTATTACCCCAACCTGCTGTCTATATTACGTACTCTTTAGAAAATAAATTGGTTGGTACCGCGGTCAAAGGTTGTAAACGAAGGATGAATCTTATTCCTATTTCTTTATTTTACACGGTTTTTCATTCAACATGCAAAGAACATCCTGAACTCCACAAAAAAAGACGCCATCTTGGTAAGAGGCGCCTTTCATTTCATCATTCAATTGGTAGAGGCGACATCCGCAAATGCAGTTGAAATTTTGTACCAGAGCCAGCCTACTGCTTGATCTATCGTCTGAACTTGTCCGGAGATATGAGCAGTACTTGCTTGAAATACGCTACCGTCGATAACTGTTACATTGCCTTCAACGTCACCGTAGATCCTGGCTTGTCCTTTTTCTATCGTCAAATTGCCGGCAATCGTCTTTCCTTCCGGCACAATAACCGTATTTCCTTCAATCACAACTTGATCTAGATTCTGCCCTTTGACGATCATCTCAGGACCTTCATCCCAAAACGGCAGTGTACCGAGCAAAATCACCAAAAATGCGGCGGCTGCGGTTAGAGCCGGATGACGTTTTAACCATGTAACAATAGCCGGTGCCTTTTTAGGCTTCGGCAATGACTGCATGATCCGGTCAGTGAGCTCATCAGATACTGGCGGTTTGCGATGATTGACAGCAAACAAGAGCAATTCGGTTTGCTCTAGCTCTTTAAAAACGGCTCGACATTCTGAGCATTCCGCCATGTGCTGCTTCAGCTCTGCTGCCTGTTCATCTGGTAGATCGCCGTCCAGATACTCATGAATATAGGAGACGGCCAGTTTGCAATCCATATGAGCCATTCCTTTCTCGTAAAATAGTGCCTCATGCATCATACCACAAACGGCAATGTGCATGGAACAGCAAATACTCTGTTAAATACGCTCTAGCTTCATTAACGTTTCAAAAATACAACAAGATTTCTTAGAATATTTTTCCAAGCATAATGTGTACGTCAATAGCGATATATCATACATTTCATTAATTAAAATCGTATATCATCTATTAAAACCAGCCTACTACTGCGCTCTTCTTTTTCTATATAGATTTAGCAGATGAGGAAGGTTTAGAGTAAAATTCTTAGGATGCCTCTATCCAGGATGTTAACAATTTAACGAATCCATACTCACGCTGTTTGATCGCTGACTCTATTCAATATCGGCTCATCAGAGATCCATATGAATACTTATCTAAAAGACAGCATCATTCACACAAAAATAAAGCAATATGTTCAAATGCTAGCCCTGCTTCTAAATGTAACTCTGATGAGAAAAACATTGCTGCATATTATTCGACTGTCACATCATTCAGTGATATGAGGTTACAGCTTATTTTCCAGCTTCTTACGCAAAAATTCCCGTCCACGGTGAACCCGCGTTTTAATCGTCGTTACAGGCATATCCATCACATCACTAATCTCTTGCAGAGATAGCTCCTGCAAATAGCGTAGCACCATCACCGTTTTGTACTTATCTGGCAGCGAATCAATCGCCTGATGAATAAGCTCTTGCGTTTCAGTCAGCATATATTCACTTTCCGGTGTACGCTCATCCCCAGGAATCAAGGCATAACCATCCGTATTATCCTGATCATTCAGCTCCGCATCCAGCGAAAAGCTTGGCTTACGCTTACGCAAACGATCAATACACAGATTGGTAGCGATCCGATAAATCCACGTCGAAAACTTCTGCTTTGGATCATAACGATCCAAATTTTTATACACTCTTAAAAACGTTTCCTGCACCACATCTTCTGCCTCATGTCGATTACTGAGCATCCGATAACCAAGATGAAAAAGCTTGTCCTTATATAAATCCACGATTTCGGCAAACGCGCGCTGATCGCCTTTAAGCGCTAGCTTCACCAATCTCGTATCCAGATTATCCACCATCACTCCCCCAAACTATGTTCCCAATATGTATATGATATGTTTTTCACCAATTTACAGTCCACTTAAAATCGTACTGGATGATTCCCTAAATTGCAATCTTAATCCAGCAGTAAATCTACAATTTGTTAAATTTCATCTATTTTATGCTTATTTTGACGGTACTCCGCATAGTTCGGTACTCCGCATAGTTCGGTACTCCGCATACAAAATGGAGCGGGCACTTATGCCCGCTCCATTTTTATGCTTCATTTCCGTCATAACCCGTGATCAACCAGTATTACGAAGACCTGCGGCAATTCCGTTAATTGTAAGTAGTACTTCGCGCAACAGCTCTGCATCATCAGAACCATCTTCACGAATCGTACGAAGCTCACTCAGCAGCTGCACCTGCAAATAACTCAGCGGATCAACATACGGATTACGCAAACGAACCGATTCTTGAATCACCGGTACATTATCCAAAATCTCCTGCTGACCACTAATCTGCAGCACAAGCTCACGAGTCAGATTAAATTCCGCCTCGATCATACCGAAAATACGGGAACGCACCTCATCATCTTTGCACATATTCGCATACTCCTGTGCAATTGTCAGATCTGCCTTCGCAATCGCCATCTGTAATGTATCAATAAGCGTTTTGAAGAATGGGAACTCTCTGTACATCTGTTGCAGTGTCGCCATATTTTCTGGGTTGTTCTGATAAAAATGCTGAAGTCCTGTACCAGCTGCATACCAGGCTGGCAGCAGATAACGACTTTGCGTCCATGAAAACACCCATGGAATCGCACGCAAATCCTCAAAACGATCACTGTTTTTACGCTTCGATGGACGCGAACCAATATTCAGCTCGCCAACCTCAGGTAGCGGTGTTGATTGTTTGAAGAATTTCATAAAGTCCGGATCGCGGAAAATTAGATCCTGGTACTTGTTCAGTGAAACCTCAGAAATGCCACGTACAATCTCATCCCAAGCTTTATTATTATCTCCAGCCGGTGCCCCTATCTTAGCCGTCATAGCTGACGTAATTAGAGCAGAGATCGCTTGCTCCAGACTGCGATAAGCAATCCCTTGCAAGGAATAACGTGAAGACAACACTTCGCCTTGCTCTGTAATTTTGATCCCGCCACCGATCGTATGCGGCGGCTGTGCCATGATACTACGATCCAAAGACATACCACCACGACCCAGCGCTCCACCACGACCGTGGAAGAACTTGAGCTTAATGTCATATTCTTGACCCATTGCGGTAATCTCATTCAGAGCCAGACGCAGTTCCCAGTTTGCTGTTACCACGCCGCCATCCTTATTACTATCGGAATAGCCAAGCATAATTTCATGCAAATTGTTCATCGAAGTCACACCTGCACGATATGCAGGGATATTCAGCACACTACGCATAATAGAAGGTGCAGCATGCAGATCATCAATCGTTTCGAATAAAGGTACTGCCTGAAGCGTGCAGTGCACCGAACCATCTGGTAACAGACGGAACAGCCCCATTTCCTTCGCGAAAACCATAACTTCAAGAATATCACTTGCACCTTGAGTCATACTGATCAGATAACTAGAAATACACTTCTGACCAAATTCTTGCTGCGCACGCGCAATCGTACGATATACCGCCAGACATTCAGCTGTACTATCGCTATAGTTAAAGTAAGGCGAAGTGAGCGGACGTGGATCAACGAGCAGCTTACCAAGCAATTCGATCTTAGCAGCTTCGGTCATCTGAGAATAATCATCCACAATCTGCATACCTGCCAAAATCTCTTTCAAAGCATTCTCATGCTCTTGACTATGCTGACGAACATCCAGTGTAGCTGTATGGAAGCCAAATAGCTCTACCTGACGAATCATCTTCTGTACATACGTATCAGCAACATAGTCGGCATAATGATGACGCAAGCTCTTATCAATCGTCCAGAGGTCTTCGAGAAGCTCTGACATATCGTTATAACGCTCCAGTGTACCTCGTTTTGAGTCATCTACGATATTGTTCAGCTTACGCAGCATATAAGCGATTTTGATACGATAAGGCTCATTTTCATTGTTCCAGCTATATGTTTTTTCAATCGTCACGTGGAGGCGATCTTTTTGAATAGAAGACAGCAGCTCCTCTGAGACATCAATAATCGTTGTGCTAAAACTGAGCGAGTTCATCATTTCACGCAAAATGCGTTGATATTCACGAATCGCCAGCTTGCGCTGCATTTGCAGTGTTTTCCATGTCACATCAGCAGTTACAGATGGATTACCATCACGGTCGCCACCGATCCATGAACCAAAACGCAAAAACGACGGTACATGCCAGTGATGATCCGGATAGTGCTTCGTTAGAGAACGCTCCAGCTCTTGATACAGCTCCGGTAACACATCAAACAGCGTTTCATGGAAATAATACATTCCATTTCGTACTTCATCTAATACCGTTGGCTTACGATCACGCAGCTCATCGGTTTGCCAGAGCGTAATGACTTCATTTAGGAGCTTCTCACGTAATTGCTCACGCTCACGGAAGGTCAGAGTCGGATTGTCCAGCAGCTTTACATCCTCAGAGATACGTTTATGAATGTCGAGAATAACACGGCGCATCGCTTCAGTCGGATGAGCAGTCATCACTAATTCCAGCGATAGATCAGCCAATAGAGCTTCGATCTCGTCCGCTGTGAAATTGTTGTTTTTCAGCTCCTGTACTGCACTTTCCATCGAACCCTTTTGTAACGTTTCGCCGGCTGAACGCTCGTAGTCACGTTTACGACGAATACGATGATTCTGTTCAGCAATATTAACGAGTTGAAAATAAATAGCAAAAGCACGTATAACCTGATGTCGATTATCTGAATCCAAATGACGGATTAATGTTTTAAATTCGTCAAAGACTTCGGGTAACGCTACAGCACGTAACGATTTGCTTGATTCGCGGATCTTCTCTACAATATCCAAAAGCTCTTGTCCGCCCTGATGCACGAGAACCTCACCTAAAATGTTCCCCAAAAAGCGTACATCTCGCCGCAGCAAATTGTTAGAATGGTTTTTACTTACATTCACAGTCAACTCAGACATGCTTCTCCTCCTATCCTTCCCTACCGGTATTGATTCTATTGAAGGTTAACATCTTCTTCACATCATACAACAAAGATAGTATGAATACTTTAATTAATTTAAAGGTTATGACTATTTATGCAAACATTCTGTCAATCATTCATAATGACTTCACAGCGTTATCGCACTACATCATTATACTACAATCCTACAAACAGTACGAGATTTGCTTCGTAAAATTCCTTCCTCATTTCAATCTATAAGAGAAAAAGAACACTCACATTAGAAGTACATTCGTATTAGAAGTACATTCATATTAGAAGCGCATTCGCATTAGAATCATGAAAGCAATATTAATCCTGTGAGCAAGGCAATAATCATTTTTACGTAGACCTACTAGGTACGCGATCTCTATAATTAAACCTTCATCCATTTAAAATCGCCTTCAAATCATTTCATTATCTGTATCTGTTACAATTCATACAAGCAATTTCGAATACGCTTCCATAAATCCCGATTTTAATTAACAGTTAGATGCTTCTTCATACAAACCGCTCAATATATTTGTGGTTAAAAATAAAACACATGCTATTAGGATGCAAATAAAGCAACCCATACATCCATTCATCTTTTGAACACAAACCTATCTATACCGAATAACCATACTTTATAGCTACAGATAATAGCAGATACATAACAAGCACAACTACATTCTATACAGTTACTAATTTCTAAATACTTATTAAAAAAGCCGTATATAGCAAAAAAAGACCGTTTCCGGTCTTATTTACATAATGGAGCGGGTGATGGGAATCGAACCCACGCTACCAGCTTGGAAGGCTGGAGTTCTACCATTGAACTACACCCGCGTACAATCGGGATGACACGATTTGAACATGCGACCCCCTGGTCCCAAACCAGGTGCTCTACCAAGCTGAGCTACATCCCGATGTATGAAAGATTAAAAATGGCGCGCCCTAAGAGATTCGAACTCCTGACCTTTTGATTCGTAGTCAAACGCTCTATCCAGCTGAGCTAAGGGCGCAAATGGAGCGGACGACGGGAATCGAACCCGCGACCCTCGCCTTGGCAAGGCGATGCTCTACCGCTGAGCCACGTCCGCATGGTATGCGCGTGGAGGGACTTGAACCCCCACGTCGTAAGACGCTAGATCCTAAGTCTAGTGCGTCTGCCAATTCCGCCACACGCGCATATTTTGAATGAAGAATGGTGAGCCATGAAGGACTCGAACCTTCGACACCCTGATTAAAAGTCAGGTGCTCTACCAACTGAGCTAATGGCTCTCATAAATGGCTGGGGGTATA
>JAAIGF010136590.1_pt1 | contig 13638 bp, 12 predicted proteins | sample 6487441 | NCBI WGS metagenome assembly JAAIGF01 (sample SAMN13974129, study PRJNA590717) | phyllosphere metagenome | biome: pepper field; feature: multiple bacterial spot infested pepper fields; material: pepper leaves; isolation source: leaves from pepper fields | host: Capsicum annuum ... | reverse complement strand
CGGTATCCGTGTCGGTGGCGCGGTTGAGCTCGGCGGTCTAGATCTGCCTCCAAACTTCCGCCGTTCAGAGGCGCTGCTGAACAAGGCGAAGCGCTTCTTGCCAGGTTTGAAGACCGAAGGCGGAAAGCAATGGATGGGATTCAGGCCTTCACTGCCGGATTGTCTGCCTGTCATCGGCCCTTCCAGGGCCAGCAATTCGGTAATTTACGCCTTCGGCCATGGCCACCTCGGCCTGACGCAATCAGCGGCAACCGCGAAACTCGTCACTGATCTTGTGACAGGAACCCATCCGGCGATATCCGTCGATCCGTTCCGCGCCAGCAGGTTTGGCTAAGCCAAAAGCAAAAAGGGCCCGTCCAGAAGGACGGGCCAAATGCACTATGCTTGATGATCAGAACGGAGAATCCGGGAAGTAGAAGTCCTTGGCATTGTCCTTCGTTACCAGCGTCGCGTCCAGAATATAGGTTCCGCGAACAGGAATCTGATCGTAGAAGCTGGCCGCAGTCAGTTGCATGGCCGTCGCTACCATTGCTGGCGGATAGAGCACGTCGACAGGGATCATCTTGTCGCCATCCATGACCTTCTTGATCATATCCTTGGAACCTGCGCCTGCGACGACATACTTGATGTCGGTGCGCTTTGCCTGCTCGATAGCCTGGAGAACGCCAACTGCCATGTCGTCATCCTGACACCAGACGACATCGATCTTCGGATATTTCGTCAGATAGTCCTGCATGACCTTGAAAGCGTCGTCACGGTTCCAGTTGCCGAACTGGCGGTCGAGAATCTTGACCTTGGAACCGGCTATGCCCTTGTCGAAACCATCCTGTCTCTGCTGATCGATTGGGATCGGAAGACCTCTGATAACCACAACTTCTGCCTCTGGTGTGGTTTCGGCAATGTATTTGCCCGCGACTTCGCCAAGCGCCGGGTTATTGCCGGCGACATAGAGATCGCGAACCGTATCGTCGTTTACGCTGGGTGCGCGATCAACGAGCGCCACGAACTTGCCGTTGCTCTTGACTTCCTTGATGGCGTTGACCAGCGGATCTGGATCGGAAGGAAGAATGACGAGTGCGTCGATGCCCTGCGTTTCAAGATCCTGCACCGCATTGGCCTGCGTTGCCGCATCGGGCGACGTCTTCACGATGACGTTGAGGCCCGGATGTTCCTGCATCAAAAGCTTCGCTACCCGCTCGGCGTGATAGACCACGCCGGATGTCCAACCATGGTCTGCGGCCGGAATGGAGACGCCAATGGTCACCTTCTTGTCCTGTGCCTGCGCTGCCCCTGCAAGTGCTGCCAGCGCGACAGCCATTCCCAGTAATCGTTTCCGCATGTGTTTTCCTCCCACATAGATAGGTCTTGGTTGTCAATCCGGGCGACCTGTTGACCCGGCAGCTTTCACGATCTGCGCATCAGAGACCGTTGAACCAGCATGGCGATGATGATGATCGCGCCCTGTATCGCGCCGATCAGATATTCGCTGATGAAGTTGGACAGCAGCATGATGTTGCCGACCAGTTCCAGAATGAAGGCACCGCAAATTGTGCCCCACACCCGACCGGCGCCACCTTTCAGCGCTGTGCCGCCAACAACGACAGCGGTAATGGCCTGCAACTCCCACATCATTCCCGTTGTTGCGGAGGTCGAGCCGAGGCGCGGTACATAAAGCAGAACCGCAATGGCAACGCACACGCCCTGAATGACGAAGGCGACGGTGCGCACCCGGTTGACGGCAACGCCTGAATATTTCGCGACGTCGCGATTTGAACCAACGGCTGTGACGTGGCGACCATAGCGGGTGCGATAGAGAATGAAGGCCGCTATGGCGGTGACCGCCAGAATGACGAGGATCGGGATTGGCACGCCAAGAAAGGAGCCAAAATAGACAGGACGATACATGGATTGCAATTGAGGCTCGCGCAGCGTAATGGCGCCGCCTTGCGAAAGCCAGGTCGTCAGACCACGGTAGACGCCCATGGTCCCGAGCGTCGCGATGAAAGGCTCGATCTTGCCTACGGTGGTAATGAGACCATTGGCCAGTCCACACAAGGCGCCCGCAACCAAAGTAAACACCACGGCCAGCAGCAGCATCGCTGCCGGATCAGCCACAGCACCGGAATTCATCAGCAGGATCATCAGGCTGGCCACGAATGCGACCATCGACCCCACGGAAAGATCGAGATCCCCGGCAGAGATGACGAAAGTTGCACCAACCGCAATGATCGCAATAAAGGCGCTGCGTGTTGCCACATTGGCCAGATTGTTGATGCTGATGAAATTCGGGTTCACCAAGGCCCCGACAATCAACAACAAAAGCAAGGCAACGAAAGGTGCAACGGCACGCAAATCGATATCGCGCAGCGACCGCCCTGCCCGCTTTTCTCTGCCATCTTCACTGACACTCATACCCAAAACAGACCTCCCACCCTGTCACATAAGGCCATACGGCCTTTGCTATGCTGCCGATTGCGCTTTAAGCCCGGCGGCATAACGCATGATTTCCCGTTCATTGATTTCGTCGCCTTCCAGCATACCGACCATGCGTCCCTCGCGCATGACCGCCACGCGGGTGCATAGGCCGATGACTTCCTGCATTTCCGACGAAACGACGATGACCGAGTGGCCATCCCGCGCGAGTGCCGAAATGAAATGATAGATCTGCTGTTTGGTGCCGACATCGATGCCGCGTGTCGGCTCATCGATGATGATGATTTTCGGCTCGGTCTCCATGACCTTCGCAAGCAGCAATTTCTGCTGATTTCCGCCAGACATGCGTCCAGCAGCCACACTGCCATCGCGTACCCGAATATCGAACCGGCGGCGTGCCCTTTCGAGAGACCTGGCTTCACTGTTTGAACTGAGATAGCCGAACCGGCCGTGACGCTCCAGAGATTGAAGCGTCAGGTTCAGTCTCATGCCAGCATTCAACAGCAAGCCTTTTGATTTTCGATCCTTGGTCATATAGGCAAGGCCGGCGTCGATGGACGCGTGGAGATCGTGCGGCGGCAAAAGCTCGCCATTCACGCGAACCTCTCCGGAGGACCGCGCGTGCAAACCGACGATCGCTTCCGCCAGTTCCGTGCGACCGGAGCCGATCAAACCGGAAAAGCCGATGATTTCTCCCTTGCGAAGATCGAATGTCGCATCCTGAACGTAACGTGTGGAAACGCCTTTGACGCTGAGAACAACCCTCTCATCAACATCCGGCTCACGCTTTGCAGGATAGAGGCTGGAAAGCTCTCGTCCGACCATCAGCTGCGCTATCGCCTCACCATCCAGCATGGAGGTTGGAGCCGTCTTGACCCAGTGGCCGTCACGCAAGACAGTGACCCTGTCCGTCAGCTCCATGACTTCATCGAGCTTGTGAGAAACGAAGACGAAGCTCGTCCCCTTGTCCCGAAGTTTTCTGACCTGCTGAAACAGATAATTCGTTTCTTCCCGAGACAGTACCGCTGTCGGCTCGTCCATGAAAACGATGCGGGCATCGCGGCTGATTGCCTTGGCAATCTCGACCATCTGCTTTTCAGCAATGGAGAGGCTGGAAATAAGTGCGTTCTCATCGACATGACAGCCAAGCACATCGAGCACGCGGCGGGTTTCCGCACGCATGGCTTTTCGATTGAGCACGCCGAAATGCGTTAACTCACGGCCAAGAAACAGGCTCTCTGTTACCGTCAGATGTTCGGCGAGATTGAATTCCTGGTGAATGATCACGATCCCAAGCGCTTCGGCAGCACCATTGGGGGGCAGCTTGACCGGCTTGCCATCAAGAAGGATCTCGCCTGAACTCGGCTGCTCGAAGCCCGACAGGACTTTGACAAGCGTGGATTTGCCTGCGCCATTTTCGCCCATCAACGCGTGGATTTCACCAGCCTTCAGGTCAAAATTGACGCTGAAGAGAACCTGAACACCGTTGAAAGATTTAGAAATGCGCCGCGCAGACAGCACTGTGCCTTCGCCTTCCGTGACATCCGACTGCATGATTTCCTCCAGACGTCTCCCTACGTCTGCAACTCGTGTAAACCTTTACACTGGCGATGTAAAGGTTTACATTGGCGTCAATCAACACATTTCGTTGATCCTGTTTGACGGATCGGCAAGTCTGTGTAGTGTCCGGTCGCGCATATATCCGAGGCCCACATTGTCGAATCCTTCATCTGCCACCATTGAAGACGTTGCCCGTATCGCGGAAGTTTCCATCGCTACGGTTTCGCGCGCTATCCACACGCCTGAAAAAGTCGCCAATTCCACCCGGCTGAAGGTCAATCAGGCGATCGCCGTAACCGGTTACACGACCAATGCGATGGCGCGCAGCCTGCGACTGGGCCGCTCCAACATGATCCTCGTCGTTGCCCCCGACATCGGGGATCCGAATTTTTCGAACATTCTCGTGGGTCTGGAAAACGAGGCGCGTGCCCATGGCTACGGCATCTTGATCGGCCATACCCAAAATGATGCACAGCGTGGCCTGGAATACTTAAAATTCCTCAATTCCAACCAGGCCGCCGGGCTCATCCTGTTTACCGGCATATTGCCATTTGGACATCAGGCGATGACGGCTCGCCTGCCACCATGTGTCGGGGTTTTCGAGCCTATTTATAATGGCGGCATCCCCTATGTGGGTGTGGATGACAGCGCAGGCGCTCGCAAGATTGTGGACATGCTGATAGCAGAGGGCCACGAGCGAATCGCCTTCATCGGGGACTCCCGCACACGCCTCGCTTACAGCCGCCGTCGTCAAGGATATGTGGAAGGATTGACGGCAGCAGGATTTACGCCAACTCCCAGCATGATGATCGAGGGCGACGGAACATTGGAGAGCGGGCGTCTGGCCGTTGAACAACTCTTCATGCGCGACACATTGCCAACCGCTTTCATGTGCGTGAATGATCAGACAGCAATCGGCGTCATGATTGGCCTTACCGCGCGCGGATACGATATACCGCGCGATTTTTCCGTCACTGGCTTCGACGATATTCCTCAGGCAGTTTTCATGTCTCCCGCCCTAACGACAATACGCCAACCAAGGACGTCCATCGGCAAACACGCAATGGCACTTCTGCTGGATCTGTTGGGCGGCCAGCAACCGGAACAGCCGGAAATCCTGCTGACACCTGATCTGATCGTAAGAAATTCCGTTGGCGCACCAACGAAACGGCCGATCCAGAAATAAACCGACGCAAGCGTGCCGCTCGGGATTCCTAAAGAATCAATAGCCTTCGCGGCGGGCAGGTTCTTCCTGATGCGCTGACGCCCAGAGTTCTGCCTGAACGGCCCCCTGGAAATCGGCGACTTCCTGTCGCATGGCGCTATCGCTGTATCCGAGGTTCAGCAACCGGGCGGCCAGCGCACGACACTCGTCGCGCCAGAAGCGGTTTGCCTCTTCTCCATGAAGGTCATCAAGCATTTGAGCGCACCGCTTTATGTCAGCGATACGGTTTTTGGCAGGAAACGCAATTACTTCTGAACGCTTGGTCACACGCACACCTTAATGCTCGGGGGAATCAACGCTCTATCTTTACCGGGGGCATGGTTAACGAAGTCTGCAGATGCGAAACTCTTACTGCCAAAAGACCATAAAACAGGCCAATCACAGTCGCAAGACGACAATATAAAGTTGCATTCGTTGGAGTATCAAACCCTAACACAGCTGCTCAAAAGGCAAAGAATGAGCGTTGCCTCAGCCAGACGGGAGTTTCTCGGCAATTTGTGTAAATTTTACCATTAAACATTACGGAAATTTCATCCAGGGGGCTGTAATGGAAGTACAACTGTGTTGAAACCCCGTGCGAATGATAATATATTAAATGCAAAACAAGCTTTATAAAATGCATGCTCCGTTGTCGGGACATGTTATGGCGGAGGAAAATAGCATGTACGCCCCGCGCTTTTTTGTGAGCATGATGTGCGCGTTGCTGGTCTTCGCCATTGCAACATATATTATCCATGGGTCCTTCTATACCGCTTTCCTCCAGACGGTGCTGTGTCTCGTCATCATTCAGGTGGGATATTTCATTGGCGTTCTTCTGATGGTCGCCAAAGAACAGAAGCGGATGCAGCAGAAATACGGATTTTCGAAAGAAGCTGGACCCTCGGCTGAGAAGTCCGGAACTGAAAACCTTCCCCCTATCGCTCATAGCCCAAAGCTCAGCGATTTCTGAAAAACTCGTCGCCATCAGACTTATCGCTGATGCGAAATTGGCTTACAGTTTCCTTATCTCTGACATTTTCTACAGAAAAATGTTCGTGAAACGAAACGAGGAGTAGGCATGGCCCCGGGTTTGCAGTCCATTTGCGTCATTATAGCTGCCAAGAATGCGTCCGATACGATCGGCACCGCCATCAGCTCCGCCTTGGCTGAACCTCAGGTCAGTGAAGTTGTCGTCATAGATGACGGTTCGACCGACGCTACGGCCGACGTTGCACGGTCTTTCGATGATGGAAGCGGACGACTGAAAGTCGAGAGGTTTGACGTCAACCGAGGCCCATCGGCCGCTCGCAATCATGCCATATCCGTTTCGACAGCTCCCCTGATTGCCATTCTGGACGCAGACGATTTCTATTTCCCTGGACGTTTTGCTGCGATGCTTGCAAATGATGACTGGGATCTCGTTGCGGACAACATCGCTTTTATTCAGCAATCGATGCCCGGCGCGTCAGCAGTCGTGCCCGCACGATTCGAGCCTCAGGAACACTTCCTTCAGCTTTCCGAGTTCGTCGAGGGCAATATCTCGAAGCGCGGCGTAGAGCGTGGTGAAACCGGATTTCTAAAGCCGGTAATCCGACGCTCCTTCCTCGATGAACACAAGCTCCGCTATGTCGAAGCGATGCGGCTTGGCGAGGATTACGAGTTATATGTTCGGGCGCTCGCCCTCGGCGCTCGCTACAAGGTCATTCGCAATTGCGGATATGGAGCAATTGTTCGCGGTGACTCGCTGAGCGGCCGCCATCGCACGGAAGATCTCCGTCAACTCTACGAAGCAGACAAACGCATTCTGGAAACCTGTGCTCTGAACCCGCAGGAGACGGCTCTTCTTAAAGAGCACGAGCGTCACATCCGGGAAAAATTCGAGCTTCGAGATTTTCTGGATGCCAAAGCAAGAGGTGGGATGGCTGGTGCTTTGAAACATGCGCTGCAACGCCCGATCGCCGTCCCAATGATAGCAAAGGGCATATGGCTGGACAAAACGGCGCGCTATCGCAGCAAACCAAAACAGGTTGCTGATATCAGATACCTGCTGCAGGCAAAGCCGCTCAAACAATGATCTGAGCGGCATTCTTGCTTAGAAATAGTCCCTCTTGATCGTTTCCAGGACCGCCTGAAAACGCTCCTTGCGTTCTTCCAGTCGACCATCTGGGCTAAGCCGTGGCTCCGCGCGGCTTGCTTGCCACAATGCGAGCGTGGAAGGTGCCGCCAAAACCTGCTTTGCGAGTTTGCGGAGCGCCCTCTGTTCCTGAACGGGGCGAACGAGAACATCGCCATCGTGATGATGGCCAGAAGAGGCGTGCTCAGCACTATTAACGGGTGGAGGCGGCGGCGGGAAGCTCATGCCCCAGAATTTCGAGCCCTTCTTAGCCGCTTCCGCTCTGGTCGAGACGGGAACATAACGTGGCTCGTACTTGACACCAACGCTTCCAGCCCAATCGCTCCATTTGAAGCTGTTGATGGATGTCGATGTGCTCACGGCAACCCAGGGGACGCGGAAAGCATCGGCAAGGATCGCACCGTGCATCGATTCCGCAACGATGAATTCCGACTGGGCGATATGTTTGATGACAGCTTTTGCCTCACCGCGCGGATCGAGATAGGTCAGCCCGGCAGGCTCGCAGGCGAAGTCCCAGATGCCGAATTCAGCTGATTCCCAATGGGGCACGAATGTCTTTTTGTGGATCTTCGGCAAACCCTGAAATTCGGGCATTTCCGTTACCATCACGGCAGGGTCCACTATTCCCATTTCCGAGGGGAGGCCCAGCTTGGCGGCTGTCATTTCACCGCGAACGCACCTGATATCCCAAAGCTCCTTGTTGGATATATCCGGTACCGCACCGTATCCATAGCCACTGCCAATAACCAGTCTGCGTTGCGCGGGTGGAAACAGCACATCGTTGAGAACGGTGCCGACGCCAACCAGCAGCAGGTCAGGATGAACGTCCCGCAGGCCTGGCAGCAGGAAATCCCAAAGCCAGAGATTGAGGTCATCGCCAAAATTTCCGTGGTGCGATTCCCAGTGATATGGTCTCATGGACTACTCCTGAATAAAAAAAGGCAGGCGCTACGGGTCATCGTGGGCCGGTCAGTTTACCGGTTCCCAGCTCCACCGCCGCGCGCAGAATAGCAGGATCGCGCATCATCCATTTGAACAGGAGGCCCATTTCCGGCGCCTTGCGGCGCTTCAACTTGCCAGCCTGGCTCCACAGCGCCTGTTTGCGAGCCGTGTTTTTATAGGATGCGATCGACTCTACGTCGGCGGGACGAGATGAAAACCTCTCCTGCAACGTGTCAAGCGCTACCCATGTGTTGAACTGTTGGCGCAGGAACTCGGGTGACGTATTGTCGATGCTGTGAAATATATTCACCCCCATTCCCCGCATAGCACCAGCATCGTCGCACAAAAGGGTGCGGCTGGATGCAAGGATGCAATCGCAGAAGAACAGGACGTCTTCCGCAGCCAGCCTCAAGGCAGGATCGAAACGAACCTTCTCGAAAAGAGGACGGCCTATGACCATGCAGGAGAGGTGCAGAAAGCTCCAGTTGCGCAGCATGACGCTCGCAAGGTCCGGCAATTCAATGACCTTCGGAGTTTCGGATAGTCGGTTCGCTGCCTCATTCTTTTCCAGTTCGGACATGGCGAAGTGGTAATAGAACTCGTCGCTGGCCTGCATCGATGCCCAGTAGCAATCTCCGCCGAATGTATCGAGACTGAAGGCTGCGTTGCTCAAATGGTCGGGCGTCCAGATATCATCCGAATCCAGAAATGCGACATAGGTCGTTTCTGCTGGAACGTGGTCGAGCCCCGTATTGCGTGCGCCGCCTGGACCGGCATTGGCCTGCTTGACGATCTTGATCCGGCTTCTCTGGCTTTCAGTCAGTTCATCAATTTCTTTTTCAATCGGATAAGGCGACTCATCGTCAACGATAACGAGGTCGAAATCCTGCAGGGTCTGTGAAAAAACGGATGCTAGTGCCCTACCGAGTACGCCATGCTGTTTTTGATAATAAGGAATAACGACAGTAAATTTCGCCATTGTTTCGCCCCTTGTGTTGATCAAGAAGTGGTCGGGCCCGACCGAATGCGGCCCCGATGAGTGGCAAACCTCCCGCCAGCAAAATGGTTGCTGGCCTCCAAAATATAGGAAGCACGTATGCCCCCAGCTCCGAGCGTCAAGACGATTACCGCGAATGTCGGTTGGAGCGTTTTATCAAAAACAGGCACATTCGGGCTTAAGTTTGTCACGGTGCCGATTCTCGCACGATTGCTGACGCCAGAAGAGTTCGGCGTTGTCGCAGTCGGCCTGACGGTCGTGCAGTTTCTAACCATGATTGCGGGTGCAGGACTAACCTCCGCCCTGATTGTGGAAAAGGAAGAGGATATGGACACGATCCATACTGTCTTCTGGGCAAATCTTGCAATTTCATGCACGATGGCAGCCATACTCTACTTCGGCGCGGAATTTTTCGGGGAGCTGCTCGGCGCAGTCGAAAGCGCCTATCTTCTGCGAATTATGGCTTTTCTCATTCCGCTGCAACTGGCTGGCGATGTCGCCTATTCCCTCTTGGCCAGACGCATGAATTTCAGCAAGGACGCCATCTGGAGCATGACCTCGGAAAGTGCGGCGGCCATCGTCGCAGTCGTACTTGCCTTCGCAGGGTTCGGTGTCTGGGCCCTGATCATCCAGCTGTTCGCCGCTGCGCTGATAAGGCTCGTGGGCCTCTACGCGGTGTCCCATTACAAGCCAAGCTTTGTCATGAAGCCTCGTCGGCTCGTTCCGCTTCTTGGATTCAGCTCGGGCCTGATGGGTTCAGAGATAGCGAATTTCGTGACGTTCCAGTCGCCAATGGTCATTATTGCCCGACATCTGGGACTTGCAGACGCTGGCGCCTATTCGGCATCCAACCGATTCGCCAGCATTCCAAACCAGGTGGTCCTTTCCGCGGTGATGGGTGTTCTGTTCCCGGCATTCAGCAGAATGATGGATGACAAGCAGCGTCGCCGCGATGCGCTGATGTTCAGCACACAGGTGCTGACAGTGCTTCTGGCACCGATGATGTTTGGCCTATGGGCCATTGCCGAACCCGCCATGCTCGTGATTTTCGGACCAAACTGGGCCTATGCCTGGCCGGTGCTTGGGCTACTGGCGTTATCAAAAGCAATACTGACGCCCTGCAGCACATTTATTCCTTACTTGAAGGGCGCCGGCTACGGTCGGGTTCTCTTCTGGTCCGCGACAATCCGTGCAGTTGTCACGACAGGTGCAGTCTGGCTTGCAGCAATTTACGGCACACTTATCGATGCAATGGTCTGGCTCTGCATCGTTAATGGGGTGACACTGATTTTCTATTCCTGGGCCGTTTTCAAGGCCAGCGAAACGCCGCTTTTAAAGGGTCTCTACGTCAGTAGCCGCCCTATGATTGCGTCCTTCGTGATGGCACTTGCGGTACGCTATATCCTTCATATCTTCTCCGACAGCCTGCCTCACGCCTATATGCAGGTGCTTGTGGGAGCTGTCGCAGGAGGCGCGATCTATGGAGTTCTGATTCTCATCACAGAAAGAGAACTTCTGCGAAAGATTCTGGGTCTCGTGCGTGAGCGGAAAGCAAAACAGGCGGCAGCTTGAGAAAGCCACCGGGAAAACTCGCCGTCTTTCTGCCACAATTGAGAACTTTTGCCACACTGTTGCGCCGTCGACTGCGGGCAAAGCGGCGCGATAATGCTGCATCGCAACATCGGTATGATTTCTCCCGCCGCCGACGGAGGGACTGTCCTAGAGGCGACCAAAGGAAATTCTCTGCTTTTTCAATGACCTGGCCTTTCTCTCCTTAGGGGAGATATGGACCTCCAGAGTTTTACCCGCAACAATTAGAAGACCCCTTTTGCCGCGCTGCCACATTTTACCCTCATGTAGGCCAGACACTTTAGCACGGGCTTTCGTTCGTCCTAATTTTAACGCGGTGGGGGGAGACACCGCCTAATTGAGGGGAACTGACGTGACTTTTGATCAGAACCTATCTTCCCGCATCAACTTGATGCGCATTATATTGATATCGGGCATTGTTTTTGTGCATGTTCCACACAATCCGGAGACCAGCCCTTTTCTCGGCGTCTACGGCTTTTTTGATTGGCTAAGGGTGTTCCTGGGTGATGCGCTGTTCCGCATCGGTGTGCCCTGCCTGAGTGCGATTTCAGGTTATCTGCTGTTTCGCAAGGGAATGCAGGCATTTGACTATCTGGCCACCGTCAAGTCGAAGGCGCGGACAGTCCTCCTCCCATTTTTGCTATGGAATGGCGCGCTTGTTGCCGCTGTTCTCCTCCTGCAGCGTTTCGGCGTGGGCGTCGGCTATTTTCCGGATTTGTGGAACGCAACGCCGCGGGAAATGATGAGCCATGGCGCGGCAGTCGAGGAATTTCCTCTGAACGTGCCGCTGTATTTCTTGCGGGATCTTTTCGTTTGCATTCTTCTTTCGCCGATCCTCGCATTTCTGGTTCGCAGATACGCATGGGCCACATTGGGGGTTCTGCTCGTCATTACCGCATGGCCTGAAGTCACGCTGTTTATCGTCCAGAAGAAATCCATCCTCTTCAGCTTCACGCTGGGAATTGCGCTGGCGCTGTACAAGATCGATCTCAAGGCTCTCGATGCCCATGCCGTTAAAATCACGGCTGCGGTTTTGGGAGCCTCTGCAATCCTGGCAACCGCTCTCTATTTTACAGGACCGGATTTTCCGTTCGAGCTTGAGTTGCTTCGCAACCTCCTCGCTGTCTTTGGCGCGATGGGTTTGTGGGCGTCATCCTCCTTGCTCATTCGCAGCAAGGCTGGAAAACGTCTCTCGGAAACGGGGAGCCTCAGCTTCTGGATCTTCTGCGCCCACTATCCGCTGCTGGTAATGATGTGGATGGTCTGGAACAGAGGCGGCCCAGATTTCTACCCCGCTTTCTATCTCGGTGCGGTAGCACTGTCCTTCATCATCCTCGTTATCAGCAATGCGCAGGTGCGGTCAAAGCTGCCTAAACTCTACGCTGTCTTGACGGGCAGTCGCAGTGACAAGCCGGGGCCTTCTATCAAAGCCCCAAAGACTTCCCATCCCGCACAGCGTCCTGTCGAAGCCCTGCCTGCAACTGCAAAGGTGAACCAATGATCGCATTTATCACCCGCGTTCAGTCGCGCATGTTCCTGTCCACATGTGTGGCCCTCACACTCGGTGCGTCTGCGGCGATGGCGCAGAGCCCTGTCGCCCCACCCGCGCCTGGCAAGGAGCCAGCGCCCGGCCCCGCATCAGGTCCGACGGCAGCGCCCGGAAACGGCAAATCCTTTGTCGAGAATTTCGATTCAATGGACCGTTCTTTCTGGTACGTTTCCGATGGCTGGAACAATGGACCGCATCAAAACTGTACCTGGTCGAAGAAGCTCGTGAAATTTGACGGTGGGCAACTTCAACTCGGATTTCAGGAAGGCAAGGTCAAGGATCGCAATTTCTCCTGCGGAGAAATCCAGACCAAGGGCCGCTATCGTTACGGCACCTACGAGGCACGGATAAAGACGGCAACCGGCTCCGGCCTCAATTCGGCTTTCTTTACCTATATCGGGCCAACCGACAAGAAGCCGCATGATGAAATTGATATGGAAGTCTTGGGCAAGGACCCGGCAAAGGTCCAGCTCAACCAGTATATTTCCGCAAAAGGCGGGAATGAGAAGCTGGTCGACGTGGAAGGTGGCGCGGACAAGGCCTTCAATGACTACGCCTTCATATGGGAGCCGCAGCGCCTGCGTTATTTCGTGAACGGGAAGATGGTTCATGAAGTTAAAGACCCGGCAAAAATTCCGCAAAATCCGCAGAAGATCTTCTTAAGCCTGTGGGGCACGGACACGCTGAAAAGCTGGATGGGCAAGTTTGCCTATAATGGACCGACAGTCATGAATGTCGACCGGCTCGCTTTCACAGCGCTCGGCGACAAGTGCCAGTTCCCAGAGTCCGTCGCCTGCCTTTCAAACTGAGCGGCCTTTTGACCGAAGCCTCTCGATCATTTCCCGCTCAGGACCATTTTATGACGCATGTTCTTTATCTAGCACATGACCTTGCAGACCCGGCCATTCGTCGCCGGGTCATGATGTTGCAGGCTGGTGGTGCCAGAGTGAGCCTTGCCGGTTTCACCCGTGGCGAAAACACGTTGGCGAGCGTCGATGGGCTGGCGCCAATCGTCTTGGGCGAAACGGCAGACGGGCGGTTTGCCCAGCGCATCACAGCCGTTGGCAAATCCTGCGTCGCACTTAGCGGTCAAATGCGTGGTGTGGAGAAGCCTGATGTCATCATCGCTCGAAATCTCGAAATGCTGGCAGTCGCGCGCCGTGCCACCTCGATTTTCGGCCGCGACATTCCTGTGGTTTACGAGTGCCTGGACATTCACAGATTGCTTT
>JAAIGF010319103.1_pt1 | contig 13647 bp, 12 predicted proteins | sample 6487441 | NCBI WGS metagenome assembly JAAIGF01 (sample SAMN13974129, study PRJNA590717) | phyllosphere metagenome | biome: pepper field; feature: multiple bacterial spot infested pepper fields; material: pepper leaves; isolation source: leaves from pepper fields | host: Capsicum annuum ... | reverse complement strand
GGATCCTGGTAGATGTGATCCACACGCTGGGTGTTGAAGGACGACGCGCGGCGCTTGATGCCATGCACCTGGTAGCCTTTTTCCAGCAGGAACTCGGCAAGGTAGGAGCCGTCCTGACCTGTGATACCGGTGATGAGTGCTATCTTCTGCACAATGTCTCTCCAATTGACTCTGTTGGACAACGCGTTTGTTTTATAGGTAAACCAGAACAACAGTGATGATTAAAAGCGCAAAGCACCACATAACAAATTAGAAAAAAAGGCGTAGAGAGCGCATGCGAGGCGCTTAAAATAATGAACAGAAGTGGAAAGAAATAAAGAGGTGCAGTTAGCAGCAGCACAAGTATAACGCACGCCCCAAGCACACCAAATAAAGCCAACACATAACACAGCGAGTTGATCCACTCACCACCGTTTTTTACACGACTAACTAGGTCAACATTTGGAAACAACCAATTACCGCCTATGAAAACCTCTCGAAACGGCGTAAGAACTCTTTCATTTAAGCTGCCAGAACCTGCCAATGTATCAGCTACCCGAGAAGGCAAAAAATCTACCGATAAAAATAAGAACGGCGGCAGTAAAAGAAATCCTGCTGAGCACAGCAAAAAGAAATACCGACTAGAGCCAAACACATATACCAGCGAAAACAAAGAAAAGAAGACCCCAAAAACGGAAGTCGACAAAAAAGAAGCAGCGCAGAGCGTGCACCACAGCAATGGCTGTCGTCTCCATGCTGCGATTACAAGCGCAGGCATTAAATAAAGAGCAAGATAGCTTGGCTCTCTAAAAATACCTCCAGAACGAAACCCCTGATTATTTATGTCTAACTCCGTAAGCACATTCCTTTCGACCTCAATGGCAGAAGGCAAGTAGTACACAACAGCGCCAGAATAAAAATATATAGTCAGTTGAAAAAAAAGCAGAAAAGAAAAGCATATACAAATAAAAATATACACTTCAACCAAACTCTCTGTTCGCTTGAAAAATACTGACAAAACAGCTGCAGAAAAAATATAAAAGCCAATACGAAACTGCGAACCCAAATCCGAGACCCCAAACCCATATGATATGGCCAATAGAAATACAAAAGCGATTAAAAAAAACAAAAATACAGTATATTCAGAAAGACGAAAACCGGAGAAAAAAGCGGCATATATCAGAGCAAAGAAAACTACAAGATCACCAATTGAAATAGCACCAAAAGCTTTAAAATTAGACAATAATGGAGAGACAAGAACCATACCTAATGCAATAGTAAAAAACAAAGCTCGAAGCATTCCACCTGGCGCTGAACTATTCATGAGAGATATTTCTTCATAAAATACTTAATACGCTCAACACATAATGATGATATAAACGAAATACCAGGAACGTAAGCATTTAGCCAAGCCAGCCGACACAAAACTCTATATTTAACAGCTGAGCTATGCAGCAAAACCTCTAAACTAAGCCTATAGGCTGTAGCTTTATCTTTTGTGAGTTGCCTCACCACCTCGCCAGCGATAAATCTAGCTCTAGCCCTACTCAAAAGCGACTCATCAATAACAAGGGGGTAGCTTTTCTCTACAAGGAGATCAAGCGCAGAGAGTGATTCACGAAGAAGGGGCAATGAAATATGGCTTGTTCCGGAGCTATGTCTTCTATACCGAGCGAGTAGCTCATCGACTTTAATAATATCGCCCTTGAGTGAAATCTCCAGGAAAAACAACCAATCACTGACTGTTTTAAGCCTTGAATCATAACCACCGCTGGGGATAGCAACTTTTCTGACCATAATAGAGCAACCGCCTGGTATTCCTAACTTAAGGAGCATATCCTTGAAAGAATGTACATCCTCCCTAGCATTTTTATTTGTTACAGTAAGGATCTCTCCAGTACTAGACTCAAACATCTCGACAGGGTGGTAACACAATACGGCTGTCGGGCATGCATCAAGAGCGGCTACCTGTTTAGATATTTTTCCGGGCAGCATGATATCGTCTCCAGCAAAGAGAGATACATAATCGCCATTACAATAGCTTAGCGCATGATTGCAGTTCGCCGTGACACCAAGATTTATTTTGTTAGTCAGTATGACCAGTTTGCCAGGAAAACGCCGGGAGTAGTCATTAACAATTTCTACGGTAAGGTCTGTCGAAGCATCATCAGATACGATGACTTCAAGATTCGGATAATCCTGAGAAAGCACCGATTCGAGAGCTTCAGACACAAATTTCTCAGCATTATAAACAGGCATCATCACACTAACTTTTTTCACTGCATGCTCCTAACAAAACGCGAGGCAACAAAAGCTGTAAACAGAAAATACATAAAGTAATTCAAAGCAAAAGCATACATCGCACCAATCACGCCATATGCATCGCTTAGAATAAAAACCCAACACACATACATCAGACTAAAAATCACTTCAGAAAAAAGGAAAGTTTTTGTCATCGCCTTTGCAAGCATAACAAAAGAAAGTAAAAAAGAGGCTATTTTTAGCACATCTCCTAACAGCTGCGGCGCATAAAGATATAAAGCACCTCGAAACTCATCAGAAAACAGAACCAGAGTAATCTCACTGCGAAATAAAAACACTAAGCCAGCCAAAGCCGACACTAGAGGCATAAGATAGAGATAAGCTGATTTTATTTCATCGACAAACTTATCTTTTTGAACAGTCGCCGAAAGCTTTGGCAGATAGTAAACACTTATAGCCATAGTAATAAAAAGTAGGTAGGCCTCAGAAACCTTACTAACGGCTTGCCAATAACCAACCTCCTCCCAAGAAAATTTACCAGCAAGCATATTACGCACTGCAATTTGCACTAGAGGCGCAAGTAACGCAGAAGTTAGTGTCATGATCGAGTATTTCGCAAGTTTTACACAATGCTGAGCATTGAACGCGGGTAAAAAAAAACTGAATGTAAAATAGGAGCTTCTAGTAAGAAAAGCGGCTGCAATAAAGAACATTAATCCTTGCCCTAAAACATATCCGTAAAGAGCACCGTGCAAACCATAGTAGTAACTGAGGACGCAGACCGGCACCAACCCCAGCACTGCTCCGATTACCTGTATGAGGGCAAGCCGCTTAACGTCCATCATGCCGTTGACGATTGCAATTATAAAATTATATACAGCCACAAATAATTGAGAGATCGCAAGCGAAACAATTAACAATTGCCACCCCTCCTCCCCCATAAGTAGAAACGCAATTTCAGCACTAAAATAAAGCGCAACTAAACACATGCAGACAGCAGAAAAAAGCGTATAAAATAGGCCGCTTCTAACAAGCCCGACAATCAAATGACAACTACTGCTCTTATACTCCGATATATATTTGATCATTCCTGCGGAAATGCCGCCACCTGCAAAAACGATCATCAATGACGCCACACTCATGAACTGCCCAAATTGGGCGACCCCCTGCGGACCGGAGATAACTGCAACAATCTTCATTACCGCAAAGGCAGACACCAGCTTCGCGGCAGTTGCGATAGCCGAAAAAAAACCGGTTTTAAATAAATTCAAAAAACACCCAACCGCTTATTCAAATTGATTGACGATATGAGCAACAGCAGATATTGATTCCATATCTAAAACAGGACTTATAGGCAGACTAATCACTTGACTATGAAGCAACTCCGTTATCGGCAGTTCTAGGTTAGCATATTCACGGTAAGCCATTTGACGGTGAGTTGGAATTGGATAATGCACGAGTGTTTGAACACCTCGCGAATCAAGATATGCCTTGAATTTTTCTCGTTCCTTACACCGCACCACGAATAAGTGCCAAACGTGCTGCTGCCCTAAAGCTTGATGCGGCAGTAGCACTGCATCATTGACGATATTTTCTAGATAGAACTCGGCAGCCTTTCTTCTGGACTCGATTTCTTGACGTAGATAGCGAAGCTTGACGCGAAGGATCGCCGCCTGTATTTCATCTAAGCGACTGTTAACCCCTTTATAGCGGTTCTCATATTTCTTTTCACTTCCATAGTTGCCAAGAGTGCGAATAACATTTGCCATTTCTTGATCATTAGTGGTTACGGCGCCGCCATCACCTAAAGCCCCGAGGTTCTTCCCAGGATAAAAACTGAATCCAGAGGCATGCCCCCAGTTGCCTGCTCTTGTTCCTTGCAGCTCAGCTCCATGGGCTTGTGCCGAGTCTTCTAATAGGAGGAGCTCATGCTGCTTCGCCAACGCCAAAAGCTCTGGCATGGGCGCGAGCCTTCCATAAAGATGGACTACAACTATAGCTCTAGTTTTAGCGGTGATGGCCGAGGCTGTTCTTTGGTACGACAGATTGTGCGTATTCTCATCTGGTTCCACAAAAACCGGTTTGAGACGGTTTTCTGTAATCGCCAATATAGTGGCAATGTACGTATTAGCGGGTACAAGGACCTCATCACCATCCTTTAATTTACCTAGTTCTTTCCAAGCGCGCAGAGTAAGAATTAATGCATCTAAACCGTTAGCGACACCAATAGCGTATTTGGCACCGCAAAATTTCGCAAATTCTTCTTCAAAGGATTTTACTTCTGCACCCTGAATATAATATCCAGAATCTATAACCCGTGTGACAGCATCGATCAATTCCTGACGATGTTGCGCGTTGATGGATTTTAAATCAAGAAACGGAATCATTGGATTTTTATCTCATAGAAGTCATGTACAGTCGCCCTGGCGCCAAAACCTTCCTTTTGCGCCAAAAGCCCTTGATTGAGAACTGTTCCTGCTTGCTCGGTCGATATGCCGAAACTGAAAAATCGTTTGTCGCTGAAATGAACTTTCATCAGTTGGTCGATGAGGTAATCCAGTGCCCCTATCTCTCTACCTATGTCAGAGTTGGCCATGTATTGGGTATGGACGACGCCCTCATTCACGAATACAAGCGCGCCGGCCAGCAAGACATCATCGCGCGACGCCAAAAATAGCCGAATATTTTCGGGAAAACGCCGGTTTAGCAGCTGAATCTCTTCGATACTGTGAACGGGCTTCGTCCTGTGTTGCTTATCCAGAATCGAACTCAGCAATTGCCAGTAGGCCTCCAACTCAGCGGACTCCTGAACGCAGACATTCTCTTTCTTCGCCTTGTTTACAGACCACTTCCGCCCTTTGGTATAGGTGTAGTCGGCCTGCAAATCGACGGTCGAGCCCAAGTCCCGGCGAATCAATTTGGCATCGTGTAGAAACAACGCATACAGATCTTCCTGAGCGGGGAACTTAGAGTAGAGGTCAGGAATCCGCTTGTAGATAATTTTGCTGATTCCATTCACGGCGGCGAAGTCGATGAGCGCCTGAAATACTTCGAGCACCTGCCCCCCGGAAGCCTTCTTCGCGAGGATCACTCCACCGAAGGTCAGTCCCTGATGAGAATGAAGGGTTTCACCATCGCGATTAGCCGGTAACAGCGCAATGATCCGAGAACTCTCATCACGGAAGACAATAGAGAAATCATTGAAGCGGTCAGCGTGGTACTCCATGTAGTTCCGTGCAAACATGAAGTGTCCATTTTTCGCAGAACGATTGAACTCGTCCCAGTCACTGGATTGACTGGCGTCGTATAGAAAAGAAGTGATCACAGAATACCTTCAACCAGCTCAGCGTAACCGAAACCATCGAGCCCCATGTTGTTGCCATTGTAAAAACTGTACACCTTGCCATTGGGCGCCGTGATGACAGAGGGATAACTGAGGTGTTTGGAGTCCCAACCGTCTGGCGATACCGTCAGCCCCAACGCCTGATCATTCCTCTGCCAACTCACCCCATCCTTCGAAACTGCTTGACCTGCCTGGTATCGACCGTCGGTAGTCCCGAAGGTGAAATTCATGATGTAGTTTTGCTTTGAGTCCCGATAAACACGAGGGCGGCCGATGCGGTACTCCGCGTTGCCAGGATCATTTTGAATGACCTTGGTTCCCGCCAGGCCAAATCGTTTTCCATCTTGGCTTTCGATATAATTGATATCGTACTGAGGATAATCGACATCGTTGATACGCTCCCAGCCATTGCCTGTCGCATACCAGACTTTGAACAGCCCGTCTTCTTTCAGAACGGAATGGACAGCTCGTATATACACCCCCTCATCCGCACGGTCCAGGATGGGGCACTCCGAGTGGCGCTGGAAGCTCTCACCACCATCCACGCTGATGGCAAGCCCCGTGTAGGCCAGGAATTTTGCTTTCTTGACCAGCTGAAAGCCAACGTAGTACATCCATATTTGCTCATCAACGCGAATCACATCGCCCAGAATCACACCGTTATCGTCGAACATTCCTGCTCGCCCAATGTTCAGTACGGGATCGCTGGAGACCGACAGGACAACCGAGGGATCGTCGCTGGCGACGTCAACGTAGCCTATGCGACTGACGCCGTCTGGATCACGAAAGGCTGAGAAAACCCGTATGACACTGTCATTCAGGAGAAAAGCGGTTGGCGTCAATGCCGAGTTGTCTCGCCATCCACCATCCTTCGCCGGTGAATAAATCAACCCTCTTTTGATCCACTTCACTTCACGCCTCCTTTATTTTGAACAACCGGAACGCACTGATCTTGGCAAGTTCTGTCGGCTGTTCCTGATAAAAAGATCCGCTCTCCGTATTCTTTCGAATCAACGTGCCTGCCCCTAGGAAATTGTCTGCACCGATAACCACATTGTTTTCAATGGTGCAATTGACACCCAGAAAGGAACGCGCGCCGATGTCACAATACCCCGAAATGACACAGTGTGAAGAAATAAAACAGTCCTCGCGAACAACAGAACGATGCCCAAGGTGATTACCACTCCACATCACGACATTGTTGCCGACTTCAGTGAACGGTTGCAGCGTATTGTCTTCTAAAATGAAGCAGTTATCGCCTATCTTCACGTTGGGCCAGACAAATGCCTTACTGCTGATGTAGGACACCAGCTCATAATTCATAGCTTTAACTCTATCATAGAGCTGCCGCCGCACTCTATTCAACTTGGTTGAGCTAGCGGCGACAAAACCGTGATAGCAATCACTGGGAAATTTATCAGAAACCTCACTCAATGGCACGACCGGAAGTCCGAACAGGACATTACTCTCAATAAATTCCTCATCCATGGAAAAAGCTACTACGTCATAATTAGAGTCATGCGTAAAATATTCATACGCTAGCTGAGCCGTTTCTCCACCACCGAAAATCACGATTTTCTTAGCCATTAACGATACCCTCGAAGTCACGGTAGTTTCTGATGTAGTCCGACTCATCATAGTGCTCGCTGGCCATTACAACCAAAACGCAATCAGAGCTGAATTCATGCATTTCCCTCCAAACGAGCCCTTCAATTAAAAGCGCTTTATTTGGAGAGTCGAGCCAGACATTGGTTTTCGATTGACCGTCATCTAATAGCATCCGACACTTGCCAGATACGCATACGGCCACTTGCTTCAAGTTTCGATGCGCATGAAAGCCTCTGCTAACATTTTCTTTTGTACCAAAAATGTAATAGATCCTCTTAATTTCGAAAGGAATCACCCCATTTGCTTCCAAGGCAATCAATGAGCCACGCTCATCACCAATAACTGATAAATCAATAAACTTGAAAGAGCCCATACCTGCCCACCAATCAGCCTTAACGAACATTAAAGAAAATCGCCTCTAAAAAGCAGCCTTATAGAATTCCTTTTCGAGCATGGCAGCCTCTGCAGGCTAGCAGCGCAGGCAGGTTTATCAAGAGTAATTACCGACTCACAGATTGACAGCACCCTACAAAACATGCAGCCGCGACCAGTTAAGCTGGCTACCAGAATGCCCCCCTATGCACCTCGCAGACTTTCGATGGATCGTGCACGCCCTAATAGTATCTGCAACAACGTAGCAAAACATCCTAGCATCAATCCTAATATCAATCCTAATGACACAATCAATAAGGTGTTAGGTTTAATAGAAGAGCGGGGGTAGATAGCTTGCCTGTCAATGTTCACAAGTTGTAGAGCTTGTAGGTTTAAGTTAAGCCCCTTGAGCTCTGCAGCCTCCTGGCTCCACTTCGCATAATTCTCGATGTATACATCCTCGTCCGCACGCTGCTTGAGCAGTTCCACTTCGCGGTTTTGTTCCAGCCGTCGTAAATCAGCCTGGATCTGGGCAATGCGCGGCTCGGTGAACTCATCCGAACGCCGCTTTTGCAGAGCATTGCGTTCGGCTTCAAGCGCCTCAGTGCCCATGAAATAAAGGGGAATCTGCTGATTATTGACTTCCGTACGGATCACGTTACCGGATCCAATCAAAGGGGTACTGTCGGAAAGAGTGGATGGCGTACTGGGCTTCTCGATACCCAGGTCTTTTGCAATCATGATGGCTTCATTCAGTTGAGCGATGCGGTCATCACGGCGCGTACGCAGCTGCTTACGTAACGAATTCAGCTCGTCCTGAAGTTCAGCGCGCTTGATGGCATCGGCCTCCGTGAGGGATGCAATTTTCGCTTGTTTTTCCGCCTGATATGCGGCCCGCTCTGCCGCCATGCGCTGCTCCAGTTTGGCCAGGCGGTTACGGATGATCACTTCTACGTCTTCTGCGAGGGCGGTGCGCTCCTTTTGAATAACGTATTGGATCAGCCCATTGACGATGTCCGCGCCCTTCACCCCCCAGGGATAGGTATAAGCGAGACCTACATAGGAAAAGCCACCATCCGTACGATTGGCAGCGGGTCTGAGTATTTCTAAATCTTCGATGACCTGGTTCAGCGCCTGCTCAGGCGTCTGTCCATCGCTTACGGCGTCCGGCCCAAAAAGCTCTTGGTTGGCGTTGAAGTACTCCAGGCGGTACTCGTAGGAGCTAATACCTGCACCAACACGCTGCAGTGCTTCTTCGGGTGTTAGTTCGTACAGCCCTGACGCATTGAGTTCATCCAGCACATTCATTGCCACCGGGCGCAGAATGCTCTGCGTGCGGTAATACTTTGTTGCCAGCAATGCATAAGCAACGGACAACAGCGTGACAACGGCAGCAACGCCAATGATCAGCTTCTTGCGCTCCCACAAAGCGCGTATTAGCTCGCCGAGATCGATTTCGTCGTTCTGCGGTCGGACGGTTGGGACTTGCGACATGGGCTCAGTCATCCTGTTTCAAGGCGGGCGAGAGAAATTCGAGGCACGGAAAAACGTGATCGCTCGGACGGGATGCGCAGACGATCAATCCACTTACATAAATCATGCAGAGGGCGATGATGCCACGGCGGCTGAAGGGGAAGACAACAGCTGGATGTGCTTGTAGCACATAGGGCAAAAGCCTAAGTTGGCGGATAGAGGAGCCAGCGAACCGAGGTACCCCAGCACGGAGCCAGCAGGCTCACACTCGATAGATGGGCGGCTAGGCGCCGATAGGGCTAAATTGAATATTGTCATAACCGGATCCGGCAATCGTTGCCTTCACTACACTCCTGTAAACCTGCAACGCAGTGCGGGCTGTGGCATCGCGACCCGACAGACGCGGGTTTGCATCAATCGGAATATTTTCTAGCTTCTTATAATATCTAGTACTGACTAGACCCAGCCTGGAGACCAACCCATTAGGGTTGACTATCGAGGTGGGCCGTTGCCCCATCGAACGCGCATTCTAACCATTCTTTATGAATCAATTACCATCAATGTGAACGAATCCTCACATTTTTAACTTTGCTTTTTACGTCGATGAAAGAGCCGTAGCTTGAATCCGAACGTTCAACCCGCGTGCGTAGTAGGCATCTAATAAGACTCGGCTCAATGACGCCTTGGCCCCCTCCTCTCCATGCACCAACCGAATCTCCCCGGGCCACTGTTCCATCGCCGTCACGAAGCCGATCAGCCCTGCCTGATCGGCATGTGCCGAGTATCCGCCAATGCTGTGCACAGCGGCGCGGATCTCGTAGCGCTGGCCATCGAACTCTACATAGCCGTTGCGCGGGCCGAAGCGCTGGATGGTATGGCCTGGCGTGCCTCTGGCCTGGTAACCGACGAACAGCACGTCGTGCCGCGGGTCGCCGAGCATTGCCCTGAGGTAGTTGACGATGCGACCGCTGGAGCACATGCCGTTACCGGCGATGACGATGGCCGGCCGGGCGCTGCTGGCCAGGTGATTCAGAATTCGCTGGTGGTCTGCGTGGCTGTCGACGGTGATCAGTTGCTCGAACGCCAGCGGCCTTCTGCCGGACTGCACGCGGGCCTGGGCTTCGTCGTTCCAGTGCTCTTTGAGTTCTCGATAGGCCAGGGTGAAGCGGCTGGCCAGGGGTGAGTCGAGGATGATGGGTAGGCGGGGCCAGTCGGGTTCAGCAGGGGCATTTGGTGTGGTTTCAGGATTTTCGCGGGCGTGGCCCGCTCCCACGGGTGGTTCTATAACGGCTGGGGTATCCAGCTTTTTGCTGTGGATGATGTCTTCCAGTTCGTAGAGCAGTTCCTGGGTGCGGCCGACGCTGAAGGCGGGTATCAGCACGGTGCCGTTATTGGCCAGGGCATGTTCGATGACCTGTTCCAGGCGCTGGCGGCGAGTGCTGCGGTCCTCGTGCAGGCGGTCGCCGTAGGTACTTTCCAGCACCAGGATATCGGCACGGCGCGGCGCCACGCAGGGCTTGAGGATCGGCGCACCCGGGGCGCCGAGATCGCCAGAGAAAACCACGCGCTTGCTGGCTTCGCCGGGTTTGTACTGCACATCGACTTCCACGTAGGCGGAGCCCAGCATATGGGCGGTGCGCTGCAGGCGTACCTTGGCCTCGAGGCCTTCATCATTGTGCAGAGTGAACCAGTGATCGTAAGGCAGACCGATGATGCGTTCCTGTACTTTCTTGAGGTAGCGCTCGACCTGCTTCTGGTCACGGCTGAAGGTGAGTTTGAAGGCGTCCTCGAGCACGATGGGCAGCAGCTTGGCCGAAGGCTCACTGCAGAGGATCGGCCCTTTGAAACCGGCGGCCAGCAGATAGGGAATGCGTCCCACATGGTCAACGTGCACATGGGTGACGATCAGGGCGCGGATACCGTCGAGCGAGAATTCGATAAGTTGGTGGTCGGCCTGCGCACCGAGTGGCGATGCATCGGTGCCTTGGAACAGGCCGCAGTCGACAAGGACACTGCTGTGCTGCGTGATATGCAACTGATGGCAGGAACCGGTTACGCCGTCCTGGGCGCCATGATGGGTGATGCGCGGGTACTCCATCGGTTAATCCCTTAACGTCTGGCAGATGAATTTTCGAGCACGCAATGATGCGTTATGGGTCGGCGTGAAGAAAGCGCCTGGACACATCCTGTTTCGCTGTTTTTTTGCGCGCGGGGCAGACTGGGCGTGCGCTAGAAACCTGGGTGTCGCGTTGTTCAACCCAGGCTACAGAGGCTCATGAAGCAAAGCAGCGTATTACTGAGCTCTAGGGGCGCAGGTAAGCTGCTCTAGACACAGCAAATCGCGGGCATGGCCCGCTCCCACAATTGTATGCTGGGCGGCAGCCTGCGCCTGGCTGCCGCCCATTGGCCTGCAAAAACCGCGAAAAGCTCTAGAGCTTGAAGGTGCTGACCAGGTTATTGAACGACACGGCCAGGCGTGACAGTTCCTGACTGGACGCACTGGTCTGGTTGGCGCCGGCAGCGGTTTGGGTGGACAGGTCCTGGATGTTGATCAGGTTGCGATCCACCTCCCGCGCGACGTTGGCCTGCTCTTCGGAGGCAGTGGCGATCAGCATGTTGCGGTCGTTGATCTCGGCGATGTTCTGAGCGATGCGCTCGAGGGATTCACCGGTGGCCTGGGCCAATTCCTGGGTGCTGTTGGCGAGGGTGCGACTGTTGCCCATGGCCTTGACCGCGTCGTCGGCGCGCGATTGCACGCTGGCGATCATCGCTTCGATCTCCCCGGTGGACGATTGGGTACGCGCGGCCAGGGCTCTCACTTCATCGGCTACCACGGCGAAACCGCGCCCCTGCTCACCCGCCCTCGCCGCTTCGATTGCCGCGTTGAGCGCCAGCAGGTTGGTTTGCTCGGCGATGCCGCGGATGACGTCGAGCACCTTGGCGATATCACGCACGCTACCGGCCAACTCATCGACGATGACCGTCGAGTGGCCAATTTCGTCGTTCACGCTGGTGATCGCCTTGACCGCATCCCTTGCCTGGTCGCGGCCGCTGGCCGCTTCCTTGCTGGTGTGCCGGGAGGCTTCAGAAGTCGAGGTGGCGTTACGCGCCACTTCTTCGACTGCCGCGGACATTTCGGTAACGGCAGTGGCGGCCAGCTGGATCTCGTCGTTCTGACGGGTCAACCCGCGGCTGCTTTCTTCCGTCACAGCGTTGAGTTCTTCGGCCGCCGATGCCAGCTGGTCGGCAGCGCTGGCAATCTGCTGGATGGTGCCCTTGAGGCCGCTCTGCATCGCGCCGAGAGCGGTCAGCAACTGGCCGGCTTCGTCGCGATGCCCGCTTTCGATGGTCTTGGTCAGATCGCCGCCGGCAATTTGTTCGGCATTGCGAACCGCTGAGGCGATAGGTGCGCTGATCACGCGGCTGATGAACATCCCCAGCAGGATGGCCGCGATAAAGGCGACACCGATACCGATATAGAGGTTGAGCTTGGCAGCCGCCTCGCTTTTGCGGGCCTCTTCGCCGCCCTCGCCGATCTGTCGGTTGTTGGACGCGACCATGGTGCCCATCTCGTCGATGACGATACGGTAGGCCTCATGCAGCTCACCGGACATCAACTGCTTGGCGCCCGCCAGATCACCGCGCTCGATGGTCGCCACCGCGCGATCGATGATCGCCTGATAGGCCGGCCAGTCCTTCTCCATACGATCACCTGCGGCTCGCTCATCATCAGCCAGGGGCGTGGTACGGTAGGCAGCGAACGCGCGCTCGCTGGTCTGGCGGTTCTCCTTCATGGAGGTGAGGATCGCGCTTCGTTCGGCGGCGTCACTACCCGCCGTCGCAGCCGCCAGCAGGCGATACAGGTCGCGGCTTTGCGCAACCGCATTGGAGCGCGCTTCGGCGGTCTTGGCGACCGAGACGAGGTTGTTGGAAAACACCGATTGCAGGCTCGAAGACAGCGAGCCGATTCCCTGGCTGCCGATGACGCCGACGATCAGGGTGATGGAGGCGCAAAGCGCAAATGCGAGATACAACTTGGTTGATATCTTGGCGTCGTAGAACCAGTTCATATGCAGGCCTGCACGGGAGGAGATAAGGCGCACTCGCCAGGAAGGCGGCGGCATCATCAGCGTATCGACCGGGCTAAACAGGGCTGAAGGGCTGGGCGGGGGTTTATTTGAAGGACAATGCGCTCATTGGGGAGCACGGCCCATTGCAGGCCTATGATATGACTTGGCGACAATCACCGGCGGCGTTAAGCGCGGAAGCGACAGGTGGGGCCGAAGGGCAGCCGTTGCGGTGCCGGACATGGGTATCATTCGTCCTCGTCGTTCACTCGGTCACGCAACTCCTTGCCCGGCTTGAAGTGCGGAACGAACTTGCCATCCAGGCGTACGGACTGTCCCGTCTTAGGGTTACGGCCCACCCGCGGGGCGCGGTAATGCAGGGAAAAGCTGCCGAAGCCACGGATCTCGATGCGATCGCCAGTCGCCAGCGCCTGGGACATCTGTTCCAGCATGGTCTTGATGGCCAGCTCGACATCTTTGTTTGAAAGCTGCCCTTGGTGGGTGACGATTCTTTCGATCAACTCCGACTTGGTCATACTTTTC
>JAAIGF010161255.1_pt1 | contig 13652 bp, 11 predicted proteins | sample 6487441 | NCBI WGS metagenome assembly JAAIGF01 (sample SAMN13974129, study PRJNA590717) | phyllosphere metagenome | biome: pepper field; feature: multiple bacterial spot infested pepper fields; material: pepper leaves; isolation source: leaves from pepper fields | host: Capsicum annuum ... | reverse complement strand
CTCCAAGGCGATGGCTATGGAATATGGCTCCTGCCCTGTCGAACAGCCAGCTACCCATATACGGATGGGATCATCTGACTTCTTCGTTCGCAACAAGTCTGGAAGAATCTTAGTCTTCAAGGCATTGAATGCAGATTGATCACGAAAAAAACTGGTAACAGGAATGAGCAAATCATAAAAGAGCGATTCCTCTTCGGCAGGATGTTGTTCCAGATATTTTTGGTAGGCCTGGATATCGGCCAGCTTCAACATCAGCATTCGGCGTACGATTCGCCGTCGGATTGTGGTCTGTTTATACAGACTAAAATCCGCGCCCATATGTTGCTGTATCTGCAGGAGAATTTTTCGGTAAACATCCTCTTCATCACCGGCCCGATCTTCCATATCCAAAGACCAATCGGCTCTTGTAAGACCAAAGAAGGTGGATAGCTTTCTGCCGATCTGTTCGGGCGGAAGCACAAAGTCGATAATATGCGCATCTACCGCGTGGTTGGGCATCGCCGGAAATTCGGCCGTACTATCTTGTGCAATGGTGAGGCCTCCTCGCTCCCGTATGGACATCAGACCTTGCGTACCGTCTTCGCCGCTGCCCGACAGGATAACAGCTGCGGAACTGGCATCATAGGCAAGCGCTAGCGAATTGAACAGGACATCGACCGCCCGGTTGGATTTCTCTTTTACGGGACGCATGTTAAGCTTCAAAAAGCCATCGGCTACGGTAACTATTTTGTTGGGCGGGATAACGTATACGTGATCTGGCTCAATAGGCAGATGTTCACTGATGGAAACAACGGGAATAGTCGTAACCTTTTGTAGGAGTTCGGGCAGCAAACTATTCGTGCCGGGCAGCAAGTGCTGCACCAAAATGAAAGCGATGCCCGAGTTCTCGGGGATACCTTTCAGCATTGCTTTAAATGCATCAAGCCCCCCGGCAGATGCACCAACACCGACAACGGGAAACTGCTTGTCTGTAGCTAAAGGTGGTACTATATCTTTCGTCATATGTTATTCCAGCCCGCAGAACTTAGGCCATGCTGGATAAAGATACATGTTAACACTCGGATTATGGCAACAATATTCTCTTAAAATAGTGGCAATGACCTGCACGAAGGTGCGCGCTACAAGGTATGTACTATGAATCATGGCATTATGGAACCTGTGTAGTAATAGACCACATATTTCCTGCGAAGTCCCTAAACATTCCTCGCTTGTCGACGTCGCCCTCTTTTTGCATAGGCTTCTCCAATCCCTCGCATCCAAACGCGAGCGCGCTACGATACACCTCTTCAACATCCGCCACGTATACATGCAAAAGCACTATCATGGGCGGATAATGTGCATTTGCTTCTGCAAACATGATAATAGAGTCATGCAGCTTAATTTCTGCATGAAGAATCTTCCCGTCAGCGCGGTCAAAACGCCGCACTAGCCGACCGCCATAAACGCGTTCGATAAATTCAATCAACTTATCAGCATCATATATCACCAAATAGGGAGACACAGAATTATATCCATCAGGTTTGAAATTATGCATAATTAATCCGATTTAATGACTATCCATTTAAATAGCTAACATTGCAAAAGACAGTTGGTTTTTATAAGATTGATGAAGAGCTTGTAGAAAATAGGAATTAATTTAAAAATGATTTAGCATCAACCATTTGCAGTATTAAATCGTTATCTAATAAACGTAAACCATAGGTTTATCGCCCGTGGTATAAAACTTTAAAAAGATGACTATATTAAAAAACCTCATTTCTGCTTTTGCGGGATCCGTGGCGCTCAACGTGATTCACGAAGTCGTGCGCAAAACTTGCGTAGACGTTCCACAAATAAATAGTGTGGCTGAAGAAGCCATTCAAAAGTCCTTCTCAGCGGCAGGTATTAAAGAGCCTAAAGGCAATGCGCTCTATGGCTATGCCCTCACGGGAGATTTAGTGGCTAACACGGCTTACTTTACAGGCGTTGCGGGCAAGTCCAACAAAGACACGTTGATTAAGGGTTTAATTATGGGTGCAACTGCAGGGTTAGGTGCACTTACATTGACCTCGCCAATGGGATTGGACGCTGCGCCAGTCAATCGAAGTCGGAAAACCCAAGTGCTTACCGTGCTTTACTATGTAGCAGGCGGGCTTGTGAGCGCAGGTGTAAGCAATTCTCTGCGCAATCGCGAGAAAAAAATCAAGAAGACTTAAGCCAACTATACGTAGTGGAGATTTAAGAAAGATTAAGGTAAAGTGGACGGACCCATAGCCAAATGGGCGCTACAATAGTTGTGGTGCAAGATCGCTCAACGTAATTCAAGCCCCCGTCTTTGCAAAGCAGCAGAACGATTATAGCGCTACTGTTGCTTTGCATTTTTAACATTGCATTCTTTTTTCCGCCGTTTACTTTTTATGCATTAACTTAGCCTCTTGCAAGAATAGTAGACATGAAAAAAAAATCTGAAATTGAAAATAAAAGCAAGGTAGATCAAACGGCTCAAAGATCGGTGGGTATAGATAATTCTTTTGCCATTGTCGGTATCGGATTTGGAGCGAAGTCGTTGGCATCTTTGCAGATTTTCTTTTCAAACCTACCGGCCAATCCGAATGTGTGTTTTGTGCTGCTAAGCAGTTCCATAGACAGGCAGCCTAAAAATCTTGAACAAGCTCTAGAATCAGAGAGTAAGCTCCCGATTGTACACGCGGTTGATGGTCAAGCTTTGATGCCCAATACCATCTACCTTACTCCGGATGATAAGGAAATAGGCCTACACCAAAAACGCTTACTTTTTTTCGAACCAAAGCAAGCGAATGAGTCTCGCATGCGAATCGATCATTTTTTCGAAAGTCTAGCCAACGATCAAGGCACTTTGAGCGTCGGGATTATTTTTTCTGGAATCGGCACTGATGGTGAAACAGGTATACGGATGATCAAAGAGAAGTTTGGGATGACCATGTCGCAGCAGTTGGAACCCTTAGCATATCATTGTTCTCCTGCAACGGGTGCGCAGCATCAATTTATCGATTATGTATTGCCTCCGGAAAATATGCCCGGTAGACTTATTGAGTATCTCCGACATCCAGCACTCACCTCATCCACCAAAAACAATTTAGATAGTCCCGAAAATGAGGTCCATATTCAAAAAATACTGATGCTGCTCAGAGCAAGTAGTGGGCACGACTTCTCGCAATACAAAAAGAACACGATTTTACGCCGAATCGAAAGAAGATTAGCTTACCACCAGCTGTCAGGCTGTGAAAGTTACATCGCTTATCTGCGGGAAAACCCCTCCGAATTGGATATACTTTTTAATGAGTTATTAATCAATGTGACGAAGTTTTTTAGAGACAAAACCGCATTTGATACGCTAAAAGCTAACTTGTACAAGCTATTGAAAAGCAAAGAAGCGACCGATCCGATTCGGATATGGATTGCGGGATGCTCGACAGGAGAAGAAGCGTATAGTGTGGCGATACTTATCGCAGAATATTTAGAACAATCCGCTAGCCACCTGCAGGTTAAACCTCAGATTTTTGCGACCGATCTCGATGCGCAGGCGATCGAGCAAGCCCGCGCTGGCTTTTACTTTTCCAACATTGTTTCGGAACTCAGTGAACAACAACTGAACCGCTACTTTGATAAGAAAAACAACGGCTATTCCGTAAAGAAAGAAATTAGGGAGACCGTAATTTTCGCTCAACATAATTTGGCTAAAGACGCACCTTTTACGCGACTAGATCTGCTATGCTGTCGAAATGTTATGATTTATTTAAATGCCGAGCTACAGAAAAAAATTATACCTATTTTTCACTATTCCTTAAATAATAAAGGGCTGCTATTTTTAGGCCCTGCGGAATCTATCAACGGTTATCAAGATGTGTTTGAAGTGGTTGATGCTAAATGGAAAATTTTTAGACGAAAAGTAGCTTTATCTGCTGTGGGTAAATCTTTGGATTTTCCCTTTCATGTCGCGGGACAAGACAAACTACGCAAATCCGAGGCAAACCATAAATCATCATTAAAAAACACATTGGCAGAGCATTTCAACAGGTTGCTTTTGAAAAACCATACCCCTGCCGCGTTCCTCTTAAGTGAAAAAGGGGAAATCTTATTCGTAAACGGAAATCCAAACCGCTATATTGAACTGCACGCCGGCGAAGCAGTGATGAATATCCACCGCATGATCCGCGAGGAGCTCCGATATGTATTGAGTAATGCGTTTCATCAAGCGCAGCGACACCGATCATCGGTAAGTGTCAAAGATGTTAAAATAGTAGATACAAACAGCACGCTATCCGTTTCTTTTACGGTACGCTATTTAGACGAATCATCACTACAAGGCATGTTTCTCGTAACCTTTTATGAGCACGAGCTTCCCAAAAGTCATCAACATCGAAAAAAAGGCAATAGTGGATCCACGGTTGAAATGGAGGAGCTGGAGAAGGAACTGAACTATACCAAGCAGCAGCTTCACAGCACCATAGAGCAGATGGAGACTTCTGTCGAAGAGCTGACATCAACCAACGAAGAATTACAGAGTACCAATGAAGAGCTGCAGAGCACAAATGAAGAGGCCCTAACAACAAAAGAAGAAATGCAGTCTCTCAACGAGGAGTTGATGACGATGAACCACCAGTATCAAACCAAAACAGAGGAGCTTATTCAGGTGAATAACGACATGAAGAACCTGCTAGACAATATAGAAATCGGCACCATTTTTCTTGACACGAAACTACGTATTCTTCGTTTTACGCCGCAAATAACCAAATTGTTTAACGTCATACCCACCGATGTAGGAAGGTCGATCACACATATCGCCTCGCATGTTGATTATCCGGCGATTGAGGATACCATACAAGCCGTTATCGATACGTTGGTTGGCAAAGAATTGGAAGTTCGTACGAAAAGTGATGAGTGGTATAACCTTCGGATCATGCCCTACAGGACAACCGACAATTTTATTAGCGGCGCGGTACTGACATTTACAAAGACGACCAGCACGAAATCGCTACGCACACAATTTTCCGGTTTGCTGACCTATGCTTTTTCTACTATTCATCAGCATGTAGATCCGGTGATAGTGCTGGATGCTGATTTTAAGTCGATTCTCTATAACGATGCTTTTTTAAAATTTTCAAACTTAACAAAATCAGTATTAGAAGAACTTTCTTTTCTAGAGATTGTTAGTAATAAATGGCAGATGAAGGAATTAGTAGACGCTTTAAAAGTGCAAGGACCATCACATACTATAAATGTTCGGCATCCATCAAAGGGCGACGAAGTTCTTCATCTACAAATAAGTATTGAAAAACTTGTGGACGAATTATTAGTAGTGCAAGCCAGTGTCATTACTTTTCATCCACTTAAAGGAAAACGCCATGCAAACAGAGCAACATGACAATCGTTACGCAGCTCTCCGAAATAGAGCCGAAATGCTTCATCATCAAGCCTTAAAAGTTTTGCCATTAACAAAAGATGACAAAGTGGCGAAACTGATCAATGAGTTGGAAATATATGAAATTGAACTGGATATGCAACGCGATGAAATCATCGCTTCGCAGGATGCGCTTGAACTTGAGCAGGCCAAGCTAGCCGGCTTTTTCGACGCTGCTCCTGTGGGTTATGTTATTTTAGACTATACGGGAACAATACAGCAGATCAACAAGAAGGGCACGCAGTTGCTGTCGCGCACGACACAGCTTATACATGGCTTTAATTTTGGATTATGTATTCACCCAAGCTCACGCGCAGCATATTTTACCTTTATAGAAGCCTGTAAGGTAAAGTCCGAAGGAGCAAAATGTGAGGTAATGATGCATATACCGGGAGGTGCTGTTCAGTATATGATGCTGGACGGAGGAAGTTCTACGAATGGGCCGGCAGCGCGGGAAACATATTATATCACCATGACTGATATTACCGATAGCAAGTTGGAAGCCCAGCGTATATTGGAATTGACCGAAGCATTTGATCTATCATTGGTCGCCTCGAAATCCGGCACATGGAAAACTTCTATTGGAAATGATCGTATAACGCTAGACCGACATGCCAAACAAATTTTAGGCCTTAACAGTAGTGATGAAGATTATAGTTTGGAATACATTGCAAGTTTGTTTGCCGCAGCAGACCGTTCGAAGTTCGTCCATATCAATACGCCACCAATGCAAGAGGAACACATAGACCTTGAACTGCAGCTGTTACCGGTAAGAAGACGATCAAGATATATACTGGTAAAAGGTCGAGCGGTATCCGATGGAAATGGCAATTATTATTTTACAGGCATCATAACAGACCATACCGATCGCAAGAAAAGTTTGGCAATAGAAGAAGAAAGACGAAAAGTTCAGCAAATTCTATTAAAGAAAACTGCTGTGGAATCGCAGGAGGAGGAACGACAAAAGATTGCCGCTGTTTTACATGGCAGTGTCTGTCAAGTTTTATACGGCGTGCGATACAGTTTAAACAACCTTAAGCACAGAGATGCGCTACCGGAGGAGCTTTTTGAAGCGGAAGATCTTCTGCAGCAAGCTATCACCGAGCTTCGGACACTTTCGGCGGAAATGACCTCCTCTACATTAATGGATTTCGGTCTTGTAGCCAGCATGCAGGACAATGCTCGCCGACTGCACAAGCTAGGTTATTTTGTGGATACCGATCTCGATTTAGCCATTGATCGGCTGACAAAGAAAATGCAGCTCTATATATTTAGAATTGTTCAGGAACTGATCAACAATAGTGTTAAGCACTCGGGAACCAATAGCGTGAAAGTTGCCATAAAAGTTGATCAAGCTGCTATACATGTTCATGTACAGGATTCCGGCAAGGGCTTTGATGAAGGTTTGGAATCTGCCATAAAGAACGGTTCTGGCATTCGAGGAATAGCCAACAGAGTATCTTTGTTAAATGGTCAACTTGAGCTACTATCGGACGAGGGAGCACAATTTAATATCAGGATTCCGCTTGATCCGGTAGAAACTTTCCTATATGAGTAGCCAACAGTCCAATAATATTGTCGTTATCGGCGCTTCGGCGGGCGGCATAAAAGCTTTGGATGATCTTTTTGCATCATTGAAACCAGGTGTAAATGCCAGTATATTCGTGGTGATACATTTAAGCGAATTCGCCAACATACAGCATATTATTGCTGATCTGCAGAAGCGTTGTCGACTGGAAATCTCGGTGCCAGAAGATGGCGAGGCGATCGTGCATGAAAAAATTTACTTTGCCCCCAACGATCAGCACATGATGTTAGCGCGGGATCTCATTTTGATCAAAGGTGGCGCGTTAGAAAACAGGTGGCGTCCGTCCATAGATGTGCTATTTCGGACAGCGGCAGCCGCTTACGACTCTTGCGTGACCGGCATCATATTGAGCGGATTACTGGACGATGGTACTTCTGGTATGCTTGCGATAAAGGGCGCCGGCGGCCGATGTATTGTACAAGAACCCGAGGAGGCGCGTTATGACGATATGCCGAGGAATGTTCTAGCAAATATACAGGTAGACTACCGAATCTCTGCCCACGAAATTCCATATGTGCTGGCCGATATTTTTTCTCGATCGGAATGCCTGCCGCAGGAGGTATCCAAACAGCTCAAGCAGGAGGCAGATATTACTTTAAGGATGGCCAGCGCCGTAGGCTCAACGGTTTCTTTGGGTTCGCCCACCTTGATGACCTGTCCGGATTGTGGCGGGGTTCTGACATCAATTTCTGAAGAGGGACACCTGCGCTATCGATGCTATACTGGACATGTGTTCAACGGCGACCATCTCGATAGTCAATACATCAAGCGTACGGAGGAAACCCTCTGGGTCGCTCTTCGAATGATGGAAGAGCGACGAAATTTTATCTTGACTATGGACCAAAATGCAGATGCGAATAAACAAGCACGCGTAAATCGGCAACATCAACGCGCTAATGAGCTTAAAGAGCACATTGAACAGTTGAAGCGGCTTTTGAAGGCATTAAACAATTAAGATCGTTCTTGGACGCTGCAAATCGCGCCTTTGTTGGCATAAGCGGGGCCTGTTCTAAAAAAAGCTAGCCATACGGCTAGCTTCAACTAAAAATGTATGTGCTTTTAGTTTCCCTACACATCGGCTACATTACTATGAGAAAGAGCTATTTTCGTTAGTAGCTCATCTGTTTCTTTCTCTTCAGCCAATGTTTCGCCAAGCAATTCTTTAACTTCATTATGTTCCATCAATTTTGCGAAGGTGACGACACAGCCGTAACTGGCAATCTCGTAATGTTCAACTTTTTGGGCTGCGACGATAAGCGCTGCGTCGAGCACCTCGGGACTATCGCGAAATTCCTCTATGATCTCTTCTGCTTCCGAAAGCAATCCCTCCATTGCTTTACACTTCTTGCCGCGTGCAGTCAGGCCGAGCATAGAAAAAGAAGTTTTTAAACGTTCGATTTGGTTTTCGGTTTGTGCATAGTGGGCTTCAAAAGCTGCCTTCAATGCTTCTCCCTGCGCAGCTCGCGCTAATTTTTTCAAGCCTTGAAGAAGCTGCCTTTCTGCGCCTAAAATATCTCTTAGTTCGTCTACGAAAAGTTCATGCAAATGTCCATTTGGCATGGTTTCCTGTTGTTGTGCTTTGTTTGCCATAATAGTTTTCATTTATTTAGGTACAGAACGACTTAGCAGCCGACAGGTTCTAGTGTTAACTTCGTGAATCGCAGCTTTAATACGGAAAAACAACGTATTTATACCTCGCCATGTTCACAGACCAACGAAATGTGGTATGCAAGCTCTAGCGAGCAAAAAATAAAAATGGACTGATTTAACTGTTCGCAACTACCTGTTCGCACAAATTTATACGGCATTTTCTAGCTAGACGCAAGCCTTTATTGCGAGCATTCAGCAAAGTCCCTAGCTTTATGCTACCGCAACATTAACGCGGGGCGCTTATGGAAAGGACGGATTTAAAAACTAGTGGAAAACCCCTGCATACGATCATTAGCATGCAGGGAGGAAATGTCGCCCAGTATTATCGTGTAGCATGCAACGGATACTTTGTTGGTGTAGGCTTATTCCATAATCATAATGCAACATGTACGTTTGCTTTGGTGAGGAATGAGGCTGGGGATAGACAAATGTTAGGAAAAATTTCTGAAGAATATCCTTTGGAAGTTAGTGAACTGCATCAACTCGAAGCTTATTTTTACGCTATGTTTCCTGCCGTGACATAGACCTATGCAGCACGTATAAATCTTGGAAATTGCATATCGTATGACTGCATTAGTGATCATCAGCGAAGTAAAACGCAGGCTGTTACTTATAACAACGAAGCAACAGTGCAGACGAAAAACAAAAACACATGAGAAAGTATAATATACCTGTACAAGTAAAAGGGAAGCAAATGGACATCACGGAAAGCAGAAATTTCAGTACCGAAGAAGAGGTCGTTAAGGCCTTCCATAATGCAAGAAACCGTCTTGGAAGTATTAACCAGTGGCAACAATTTGCCGGAACGACCTCGGCAAGCTTCGAACTATTTGACTCGCTCGGCCATCAGGTAACCCGTTTTCCAAAAGTAAATGATCATGTCAGGATCGATATTCCTGGTCCGGGAAGCGTGGTCGGCAGCGGGTACGACTGGGTAAAAATTACCCAATTCGAGGATCGACCAGAAGATTATTACACCCTGATAACCTTACAACCTAGTGTGCCTCCTGCTAACCTGGGAACGCGAGATGAAGTAGCACATTTTTTCAAACCTACAGCAAGCACCAACATCGAAATCAAGGTGGAGAACCTCGCCTTACATGTCAACTATTTTGGACGCAATGAGGAAACGAATAATACCAGCGAGCTGTTTGTGGAGAATCTCCGGAACTCCATTATTGGTTTTGGAGCAAAATTAGGGCTTTCGTATCCGCAGTGGAAAAAACTGGTTGAAGGTTTACTGATGTCTGAAAGGTTAGGGCCTAATGATCTTCCTTTAAAATAACATACAGTAAAATCCTGCAGCTGTAAACAGCCTGTTGGCTGGTTAATAAAAAGGATAATCATACAGTCTGCAGAACTATTTAGTACGAAAGACGGTTCGTTAAAATAAACGATAACCTTATGGAAAATTCCAATACGCAAAAAGATCCAGATGAATGGACCACGGGTGAAGAGCCTATGACGGGAGCACAGGCCTCCTATCTAAAAACATTGTCTGATGAGGCCAAGGTACCTTTCGAAGAGGGGCTTACCAAGGCGCAGGCATCCAAGCGGATAGATGAGCTGCAACATATCACCGGTAGAGGTTTAGATAGCACATCTAAGCAGTAAACTTAAAAAAAGTAAAGGGCTGGAAGAGATTATCTTCCAGCCCTTATTATGTAAGATTGACACAGCCTTACGGATGCCCACCTCCACCTGCCGCTCCATAGATTTGACCTGTGGAGAAGCTGGCGCCGTTGTCCGCCAATTGTACGAATATTGAAGCCAGTTCCGCCGGCTGCCCGGCGCGCTGCAAGGGCGAGTCACCGCCAAAGTTTTCCAGTTTATCCTGCTCCTGACCGCCGCATACCTGCAGTGCTGTCCAGACTGGCCCCGGTGCCACACCATTTACGCGAATGCCTTTTGGCCCAAGCTGTTTGGCCAGCGACTTCACGAAGGCCACGTTGGCCGCTTTGGTCTGCGCGTAATCAAAGAGATTCTCGCTTGGGTCATAGGCCTGCACCGAAGTGGTCGCGATGATGGACGAGCCAGGCACGAGATGTGGAAGCGCCGCTTTGGTGATCCAAAATGGTGCATAAATATTTGTTTTCATCGTCGCATCAAAGCTCTCTTCGCTGATATCGAGAATGGACATATTGCTTTTCTGATACCCCGCATTATTGACTAAGAGATCGAGACCTCCCAATGCTGCTACGGTTTTCTCAATCAACTCGGTACAAAAATTTTTATCCGTAATATCTCCTGGCAAAGCTACAGCTTTGCGTCCCGCCTGTTTGATAAGGGCAACGACCTCTTTTGCGTCCTCTTCTTCTGCGGGAAGGTAATTGATCGCTACATCAGCTCCTTCCCTAGCGTAAGCGATGGCCGCCGCACGTCCTATGCCTGAATCACCGCCGGTAATTAGGGCCTTACGGCCGGTCAACCGTCCACTACCCTTGTATGTCTTTTCACCATGATCGGGCAAAGGATCCATCTTCGATGCCAAGCCTGGATGTGGCTGCTTTTGCTTAGGATAAGGAGGCTTTGGATATTTATGCAGCGGATTTTCTAGCGCTGCCGCGCTATTGGTTCCATGTTCACAATTCGCTGTTGCTATCGCCGGGGCTACGACTAAGGTGGCGACCGTTGTGCCTAAGCCCTTAAGAGCCTGTCGTCTACTTATATTACTGTTTTCTGATTTCATATCTATTCATTGTTTAATTCTGTAACTGAAGCTACTGGATTAATATTGGTTATAGGCTCGAGCGGCGCTATCTGTCGATGCAGCGAGCGCGCTACGGCTCAGTATGGACTCACTTTGGTAACCTTTCCTTTCACTGCTGTCATTGCTGGCTGGCAACATTCTGTTAACCACGGTAAGCGTGTTGGAAAGTATGCTTGGGCAGAGCCCCTGCAACGCTAGGGCTACTTTAGCTGTCAGCGTTAAGACAATTTCCTTTTTGCCCGATTCCATAGCATCGGCGATCTCGGATGCTGCACTTGTAGCGCTTTGCGAGACAAAAGGTAGCGAGTCGGCGATCTTGAACCAAGCATATTCTAGCTTGTGACTTCCTTTTACACGAATATTTCGAGGACTACCGGTGCGCATTAAGCTGGGAACAACCGTCAACACGTCGATACCCTCGGGTCCTAGCTCAGCCGCCAATCCTTGACTTAAGCCCACTAGCGCGAATTTACTGACACTATAAGGCAGCATGTGTGGTACGGCAATTTTACCACCAATGGAAGCAATATTTACCACTTGCCCAGCAGACTGTGCAGTGAAATGTGGCAAAACGGCTTGTGTACAATAAAGACTTGACCAGCAGTTGCTGTCCATAATCTTTTTATAATCGTCGCTATCCATGACGGCATGCGGACCTACCAACATTGCGCCAGCATTGTTTACCAGCACATCGATACGTCCGTAGTGGGCTAGGACATGCTGCACAAGCATTTCCACTTGATGTGGGTCAGTTACATCGGCAGGATGCACAAAGACCTCCGCTCCCATTCCATGCAGCGTTTGCTTTGCTACTTGCAAATGCTCGTCACTTCTTCCACACAGGGCAAGCAAGGCTCCTCGCTTCGCCAACTCCTGCGCCAAGGCAAAGCCCAGTCCTCGTGAACCGCCCGTTATAAGAACAACCTTCCCTCTTATGGCTAATTTTCGTCGCTTCCTGCGTTGCATATGTGCAAAAGCGGCAGTCGCAGCAGCCCATAGGGCAATCTTTGTTAATTTACCAAAAATCATAATCCTGTCTTTTTACGATGTTAATGTGTTGCTGATGCGATACATTCCGCGTATAAACCACTTTACCGAGCTATAGGCTACCGCAGTTGTCCAACACTAAGGCTTTAGTACCACCTTTACACAGTCATCTTTTTTCTTATCAAATAGTTCATATCCATGTACAGCGTCGGCTAATGGAAGGCTGTGCGTAATAATATCATCCAGCACTACTTTGTTTTCATTAACGAGCTCGACTAACTTATCGATGTAGTTGAGCACAGGCGCCTGGCCCTGCTTGATGGTGATTCCCTTGTCGAATATGCGGTGCAAAGGAAAGTTATCATAGGGCGAACCGTATACCCCCACAATGGATACGGTTCCCATGCGGCGCACCGCCTTAAAACACATATCAAGCACTTTCATTGAACCAACCTCAAAATTCACAGTTGCTTTAACCTTATCGAAGAAGCCGCGTTCCGGTTCAAAGCCCACCGCATCTACGCACACGTCGGCGCCACGCCCTCTAGTCATTTCACGAATAGCCTCGATGACATCGACCTCGTTTGGATTTAACGTATCCACGTTGTTCACTGCTTTAGCTTTGGCTAAGCGGTAATCTAGTGGATCTATAGCAATAACCCGGCCCGCGCCATTGAGCCAAGCGGCTTTTTGTGCCATAAGCCCTACTGGACCTGAACCAAAAATAGCGACCACTTCACCACCTTTGAGCTGCGCCCAGTCGATGGCAGACCAACCTGTTGGGAAGATATCTGTTAAAAAAAGGGCTTGCTCGTCAGTTAAATGATCGGGCACGATCCGCGGGCTGATATCCGCATACGGCACGCGCACATATTCTGCCTGTCCGCCGGAATAGCCTCCATATAGGTCTGTATAGCCGAATAATGCCGCGCCTTTTTGATCCAATAGATCTCCGTTCGGGCCATAGTGTTTGTAATTGGAATGCTCGCAGGCCGGCGAAGCATCATGTGTGCAGAAAAAACAGGTTCCGCAGGAAATGGGAAAAGGCACCACCACACGGTCGCCTTTTTTTAAATTGGTTATTTCCGCTCCGACCTCTTCCACAATCCCCATGAATTCGTGCCCCATAATCATAGGTTCTTTTTGTGGTACTGCACCATTGAGGATATGGAGATCAGATCCGCAAATGGCGGTTGATGTAACCTTTAAAATAACGTCTCTTGCATCAAGGAGCTTTGGATCTTCGACAGTATCGACGCTGATCTGTCCTGCTTTATGGAATACTGCTGCTTTCATAT
>JAAIGF010191649.1_pt1 | contig 13654 bp, 26 predicted proteins | sample 6487441 | NCBI WGS metagenome assembly JAAIGF01 (sample SAMN13974129, study PRJNA590717) | phyllosphere metagenome | biome: pepper field; feature: multiple bacterial spot infested pepper fields; material: pepper leaves; isolation source: leaves from pepper fields | host: Capsicum annuum ... | reverse complement strand
CACCATCGAACTGCCGGAAGGCGTAGAAATGGTAATGCCGGGCGACAACATCAAGATGGTCGTAAACCTGATCGCGCCGATCGCGATGGACGACGGTCTGCGTTTCGCTATCCGTGAAGGCGGCCGTACTGTAGGCGCCGGTGTGGTTGCCAAAGTTATCGCTTAATTGCCGATAGCTAAAATGAAGAAAAAGGGTACTTCGGTACCCTTTTTTTATTCTCCAGAGAAGAATTGAAATACAAACCATTCTTATTTACAATGCGTGTAATTGGTTAAAAAATGAGTTATCCGCATATGTATGTCTGTCTGTGCAATGCCGTTTCCGACAAAGTCATTCGACAGGTCGTTCGTCAGCATCAGCCCCAGTCGTTGAAGCAATTGAAGCAGTTTGTGCCGGTTGGGACGGAGTGTGGTAAATGCATCCGTCAGGCCAGGTTGATCCTGGAAGAAGAAACAGCAAAAAATGCGGAATTGTATAAAGTCGCATAAGTGATAAGGGCATTCTTTTGACTCTGTGTTGGTCGCTTCTACACTTTTTAGTACTGGAGCGGAGGAGCTGAGTCATGAAAGGCGATAAAAATGTCATTACACATCTGAACAAACTGTTGGGTAACGAGCTGGTTGCAATCAACCAGTATTTCCTTCATGCCCGCATGTTCAAAAACTGGGGACTCAAACGTCTTAACGATCATGAGTATCATGAGTCGATTGACGAAATGAAACACGCGGATCGTTATATCGAGCGTATCCTTTTTCTGGAAGGTGTCCCTAATCTGCAGGATCTTGGCAAACTCAATATCGGCGAAGACATCGAAGAGATGCTGCGTTCAGACCTGGCGCTGGAACTTGAAGGTGCGAGGGATTTACGCGAGGCGATCTCCTATGCCGACTCGGTGAGGGATTATGTCAGTCGCGATCTGATGATTGAGGTGCTCGCTGATGAAGAAGAGCACATCGACTGGCTGGAAACCGAACTGGAACTGATTGCGCGTCTGGGTATCCAAAACTACCTGCAAACGCAATTGAAAGAAGAGTGATTTTTTCCACCCGACATTCTCTGCGATACGGCTGTTGTTCAGTCGTTAGCTGGTGAATAAAACACCACCTCTAACTTTCGATTGCTTCCTGAGCAAATTTACGTATAATGCGCGGGCTTACCTGAGATGGTAAGCCCGATTCGTATGAATCTGAGGCAGGTACCTGATACCCGCCGAACAATACTCCCGATATGGGGGTTATGTACTGAACGATTACACTCCCCCATCAATCGTAATGGGTGTGAGGAGTAATTATTTCCGTTTATAAAATAATTGGAGCTCTGGTCTCATGCAGAACCAAAGAATCCGTATCCGCCTGAAAGCGTTTGATCATCGTCTGATCGATCAATCAACCGCGGAAATCGTCGAGACTGCCAAGCGCACTGGTGCGCAGGTCCGTGGTCCGATCCCGCTGCCGACCCGCAAAGAGCGCTTTACCGTTCTGATCTCCCCGCACGTTAACAAAGACGCGCGCGATCAGTACGAAATTCGCACTCACAAGCGTCTGGTTGACATCGTTGAGCCAACCGAGAAAACCGTTGATGCTCTGATGCGTCTGGATCTGGCTGCCGGTGTAGACGTGCAGATCAGCCTGGGTTAATCAGGTCATTGAGCGATTGAGAGGTTGAAACAATGATTGGTTTAGTCGGTAAAAAAGTGGGTATGACCCGCATCTTCACTGAAGACGGCGTATCTATCCCCGTAACCGTAATCGAAATTGAAGCAAACCGCGTGACTCAGGTGAAAACCCTGGAGAACGACGGATACCGTGCTGTCCAGGTCACCACCGGCGCTAAAAAAGCTAACCGTGTAACCAAGCCGGAAGCAGGTCACTTCGCTAAGGCCGGCGTAGAAGCTGGTCGCGTTCTGCGTGAATTCCGTCTGGCTGACGGTGAAGAATTCGCTGTAGGACAGGACATTAGCGTTGAAATTTTCGCTGACGTTAAGAAAGTAGACGTTACCGGTACTTCTAAAGGTAAAGGCTTCGCCGGTACCGTTAAGCGCTGGAACTTCCGCACTCAGGACGCTACCCACGGTAACTCCTTGTCTCACCGTGTTCCGGGTTCCATCGGTCAGAACCAGACTCCGGGCAAAGTGTTTAAAGGCAAGAAAATGGCAGGCCAGCTGGGTAATGAGCGCGTAACCGTTCAGAGCCTGGACGTAGTACGTGTTGACGCTGAGCGCAACCTGCTGCTGGTTAAAGGTGCAGTCCCGGGTGCAACCGGTAGCGACCTGATCGTTAAACCGGCTGTGAAGGCGTGAGGAGATAGCAATGGAATTAGTATTGAAAGACGCGCAAAGCGCGCTGACTGTTTCCGAAACTACCTTCGGTCGTGATTTCAACGAAGCGCTGGTTCACCAGGTTGTTGTTGCTTATGCAGCAGGTGCCCGTCAAGGTACTCGCGCTCAGAAGACCCGTGCTGAAGTAACTGGTTCCGGTAAAAAACCGTGGCGTCAGAAAGGCACCGGCCGTGCGCGTTCTGGTTCTATCAAGAGCCCGATTTGGCGTTCCGGTGGCGTGACTTTCGCTGCCAAGCCTCAGGATCACAGCCAGAAAGTAAACAAAAAGATGTACCGCGGCGCGCTGAAAAGCATCCTGTCCGAACTGGTACGTCAGGATCGTCTGATCGTTGTCGAGAAGTTCTCTGTTGAAGCACCGAAAACCAAACTGCTGGCTCAGAAACTGAAAGAACTGGCGCTGGATGATGTGCTGATCATCACTGGTGAACTGGATGAGAACCTGTTCCTGGCCGCTCGTAACCTGTTCAAGGTTGACGTGCGTGACGTGGCAGGCATCGATCCGGTAAGCCTGATCGCCTTCGACAAAGTGGTTATGACTGCTGATGCTGTTAAGCAAGTTGAGGAGATGCTGGCATGATTCGTGAAGAACGTCTGCTGAAGGTGCTGCGCGCACCGCACGTTTCTGAAAAAGCGTCTACTGCGATGGAAAAAAATAACACCATCGTGCTCAAAGTTGCTAAAGACGCGACTAAAGCAGAAATCAAAGCTGCAGTACAGAAACTGTTTGAAGTCGAAGTCAATGACGTCCGCACCCTGGTTGTTAAAGGGAAAGTAAAACGTCACGGACAGCGTATCGGTCGTCGTAGCGACTGGAAAAAAGCTTACGTCACCCTGAAAGAAGGCCAGAATCTGGACTTCATCGGCGGCGCAGAGTAAGTCGGAGGAGTAAAAACAATGGCAGTTGTTAAGTGTAAACCGACATCTCCGGGTCGTCGCCACGTTGTTAAAGTGGTTAACCCTGAGCTGCACAAGGGCAAACCGTATGCCCCGTTGCTGGAAAAAAACAGCAAAACCGGTGGCCGTAACAACAATGGCCGCATCACCACTCGTCACATCGGTGGTGGTCACAAACAGCAGTACCGTATTGTTGACTTCAAACGCAACAAAGACGGTATTCCGGCTGTGGTCGAGCGTCTGGAGTACGATCCGAACCGTTCCGCGAACATCGCGCTGGTTCTGTACAAAGACGGCGAACGCCGTTATATCCTGGCGCCGAAAGGCCTGAAAGCAGGTGACCAGATTCAGTCTGGTGTTGATGCTGCAATCAAAACCGGTAACACCCTGCCGATGCGTAACATCCCGGTGGGTTCAACGGTTCACAACGTAGAAATGAAACCGGGTAAAGGCGGCCAGCTGGCTCGCTCCGCTGGTGCCTACGTTCAGATCGTTGCCCGTGAAGGTGCTTACGTTACCCTGCGTCTGCGTTCCGGCGAAATGCGTAAAGTTGAATCCGACTGCCGCGCAACGCTGGGCGAAGTCGGCAACGCTGAGCACATGCTGCGCGTTCTGGGTAAAGCTGGTGCTGCACGCTGGCGTGGCGTTCGTCCGACCGTTCGCGGTACGGCGATGAACCCGGTTGACCACCCGCACGGTGGTGGTGAAGGTCGTAACTTTGGTAAGCACCCGGTTACTCCGTGGGGCATTCAGACCAAAGGTAAGAAGACCCGCAGCAACAAACGTACTGATAAATTTATCGTACGCCGCCGTACTAAATAATTTTAGAGGATAAACCATGCCACGTTCTCTCAAGAAAGGTCCATTTATCGACCTGCACTTGCTGAAGAAGGTAGAGAAAGCGGTGGAAAGCGGTGACAAGAAGCCCCTGCGCACCTGGTCCCGTCGCTCAACGATCTTTCCAAACATGATCGGTTTGACCATCGCTGTCCATAATGGTCGTCAGCACGTTCCGGTATTCATCTCTGACGAGATGGTCGGACACAAGCTGGGTGAATTCGCGCCGACTCGTACTTACCGCGGCCACGCGGCTGATAAAAAAGCCAAGAAGAAATAAGGTAGGAGGAAGAGATGGAAACTATCGCTAAACATCTTCATGCTCGTTCTTCTGCTCAAAAGGTTCGCCTGGTGGCTGACCTGATTCGCGGTAAGAAAGTGTCGCAAGCTCTGGATATTCTGACCTACACCAACAAGAAAGCTGCTGGTCTGGTCAAAAAAGTACTGGAGTCTGCCATTGCTAACGCAGAACACAACGATGGCGCTGACATTGACGATCTGAAAGTTGCGAAAATCTTCGTAGACGAAGGCCCGAGCATGAAACGCATTATGCCGCGTGCTAAAGGTCGTGCGGATCGCATCCTGAAGCGTACCAGCCACATCACTGTGGTTGTGTCCGATCGCTGAGACTCTGGAGACTAGCAATGGGTCAGAAAGTACATCCTAATGGTATTCGCCTGGGTATTGTCAAAACTTGGAACTCTACCTGGTATGCAAATACCAAAGAATTCGCTGACAACCTGGACAGCGATTTTAAAGTTCGTCAGTACCTGAACAAGGAACTGGAGAAGGCCTCCGTTTCTCGCATCGTTATCGAGCGTCCGGCTAAAAGCATTCGTGTGACCATTCACACTGCTCGCCCGGGCATCGTTATCGGCAAGAAAGGTGAAGACGTTGAAAAACTGCGTAAGGGCGTAGCGGATATCGCTGGCGTACCGGCGCAGATCAACATCGCTGAAGTTCGTAAGCCTGAACTGGACGCAAAACTGGTTGCCGACAGCATCACTTCTCAGCTGGAGCGTCGTGTGATGTTCCGCCGCGCGATGAAGCGTGCTGTTCAGAACGCCATGCGTCTGGGCGCTAAAGGTATCAAAGTTGAAGTCAGCGGTCGTCTAGGCGGCGCTGAAATCGCACGTACCGAATGGTACCGCGAAGGTCGTGTTCCGCTGCACACGCTGCGTGCTGACATTGACTACAACACCTCCGAAGCGCACACCACTTACGGTGTCATCGGTGTGAAAGTGTGGATCTTCAAAGGTGAGATCCTGGGTGGTATGGCTGCCGTTGAACAACCGGAAAAACCGGCTGCTCAACCGAAAAAGCAGCAGCGTAAAGGCCGCAAGTAAGGAGAGTCGCTGAATGTTACAACCAAAGCGTACAAAATTCCGTAAAGTGCACAAAGGCCGCAACCGTGGTCTGGCTGCTGGTACGGATGTGAGCTTCGGCACTTTCGGTCTGAAAGCTGTTGGCCGCGGTCGCCTGACTGCTCGTCAAATCGAAGCTGCTCGTCGTGCTATGACTCGTGCTGTTAAGCGTCAAGGTAAGATCTGGATCCGTGTATTCCCGGATAAACCGATCACTGAGAAACCGCTTGAAGTGCGTATGGGTAAAGGTAAAGGTAACGTGGAGTATTGGGTTGCCTTGATTCAGCCAGGTAAAGTCCTGTACGAAATGGACGGGGTGCCGGAAGAGTTAGCCCGCGAGGCATTCGAACTGGCAGCAGCGAAACTGCCGATCAAAACCACCTTTGTAACTAAGACGGTGATGTAATGAAAGCAAAAGAGCTGCGTGAAAAGAGCGTTGAAGAGCTGAATACCGAACTGCTCGGACTGCTGCGTGAACAGTTCAATCTGCGCATGCAAGCTGCCAGCGGTCAGCTGCAACAAACTCACCTGTTGAAGCAAGTGCGTCGTAATGTCGCACGCGTTAAGACTTTACTGACTGAGAAGGCGGGTGCGTAATGACCGATAAAATCCGTACTCTGCAAGGTCGTGTCGTTAGTGACAAAATGCAGAAATCTGCTGTTGTCGCTATTGAGCGTTTCGTGAAACACCCGATCTACGGTAAATTCATCAAACGCACGACCAAGCTGCACGTGCATGACGAGAACAACGAATGTGGAATTGGCGACGTGGTTGAAATCCGCGAATGCCGTCCGCTGTCCAAGACCAAATCCTGGACCTTGGTTCGCGTTGTAGAGAAAGCGATTCTGTAATAGAGTATTGCTCTTCTCTTGATAATAAACGGCTCTGTAAAGGGCCGTTTATTTTTTCTACCCACAGTCGATAAGTGGTGTTATAATGCTGCGCCCTCGATTCTGGGGTATTAATGACCCGCAAGGGTTCGAAAAGTAGTAGTTGACATTAGCGGAGCACTAAACATGATCCAAGAACAGACTATGCTGAATGTGGCCGATAACTCCGGTGCACGTCGCGTAATGTGTATCAAGGTTCTGGGTGGCTCGCACCGTCGCTACGCAGGCGTCGGCGACATCATCAAAATTACCATTAAGGAAGCAATTCCCCGCGGTAAGGTGAAAAAAGGCGATGTACTGAAGGCGGTAGTGGTGCGCACCAAGAAGGGTGTTCGTCGCCCTGACGGTTCTGTCGTTCGCTTCGATGGTAATGCATGCGTTATTCTGAACAATAACAGCGAGCAACCTATCGGTACGCGTATTTTTGGGCCGGTAACTCGTGAACTGCGTACTGAAAAGTTCATGAAAATTATCTCTCTGGCACCAGAAGTACTCTAAGGAGCGAATCATGGCAGCGAAAATCCGTCGTGATGACGAAGTTATCGTGCTGACCGGCAAAGATAAAGGTAAGCGCGGTAAAGTTAAGAACGTCCTGACTTCTGGTAAGGTCGTTGTTGAAGGTATCAACCTGGTTAAAAAACATCAGAAGCCGGTTCCGGCGCTGAATCAACCAGGCGGAATCGTTGAAAAAGAAGCTGCTATCCAGGTTTCTAACGTTGCAATCTTCAATGCGGCCACCGGCAAGGCGGATCGTGTAGGCTTTAGATTCGAAGACGGCAAAAAAGTCCGTTTCTTCAAGTCTAACAGCGAAATTATCAAGTAATTTGGAGTAGTACGATGGCGAAACTGCATGATTACTACAAAGACGAAGTGGTTAGCAAACTGATGACTCAGTTCAGCTACAATTCTGTCATGCAAGTCCCTCGGGTCGAGAAGATCACCCTGAACATGGGTGTTGGTGAAGCGATCGCTGACAAGAAGCTGCTGGATAACGCCGCAGCTGATCTGACAGCTATCTCCGGTCAAAAACCGTTGATCACCAAAGCACGCAAATCTGTTGCAGGCTTCAAAATCCGCCAGGGCTATCCGATCGGCTGTAAAGTAACTCTGCGTGGCGAACGCATGTGGGAGTTCTTTGAGCGTCTGATTTCCATTGCTGTACCGCGTATCCGCGACTTCCGCGGTCTGTCTTCGAAATCATTCGATGGACGTGGTAACTACAGCATGGGTGTGCGTGAGCAGATCATCTTCCCGGAAATCGACTATGACAAGGTCGATCGCGTTCGTGGTTTGGACATTACCATTACCACCACTGCGAAAACCGATGATGAAGGCCGTGCGCTGTTGGCCGCCTTTAACTTCCCGTTCCGCAAGTAAGGTAGGGTTACTAATGGCTAAGCAATCCATGAAAGCACGCGAAGTTAAACGCGTGAAATTAGCTGATAAATTCTTCGCCAAGCGCGTTGAGCTGAAAGCTATCATCTCCAATGTGAACTCATCCGACGAAGATCGTTGGGATGCTGTTCTCAAGCTGCAGACTCTGCCGCGTGATTCCAGCCCGTCCCGTCAGCGTAACCGCTGCCGCCAGACAGGTCGTCCGCACGCTTTCCTGCGGAAGTTCGGGTTGAGCCGTATCAAGGTCCGTGAAGCCGCCATGCGCGGTGAAATTCCGGGTCTGAAAAAGGCTAGCTGGTAATTGTCACCAATTGAATCACGGGAGTAAAGACAGATGAGCATGCAAGATCCGATCGCGGATATGCTGACCCGTATCCGTAACGGTCAAGCCGCGAACAAAGTTGCGGTCACCATGCCTTCCTCCAAGCTGAAAGTGGCAATTGCCAACGTGCTGAAGGAAGAAGGTTTTATTGAAGATTTTAAAGTTGAAGGCGACACCAAGCCTGAACTGGAACTGACTCTTAAGTATTTCCAGGGTAAGGCAGTGGTAGAGAGCATTCAGCGTATCAGCCGTCCTGGTCTGCGCATCTATAAACGCAAAGATGAGCTGCCGAAAGTTATGGCCGGTTTAGGTATCGCAGTTGTTTCTACCTCTAAAGGTGTGATGACTGATCGTGCAGCTCGCCAGGCTGGTCTTGGTGGCGAGATTATCTGCTACGTAGCTTAATCGGGAGGGAAGAATGTCTCGTGTTGCAAAAGCACCCGTCGTCATTCCTGCCGGCGTAGAGGTAAAACTCAACGGTCAGGATATTTCGATCAAGGGTAAAAACGGCGAGTTGGTTCGTGAGATCAATGCCGCTGTCGAAGTTAAACAAGCTGATAACGTGCTGACTTTCGCCCCGCGCGAAGGTTTTGCCGATGGCTGGGCTCAGGCCGGGACTACTCGCGCTCTGTTGAACAGCATGGTTATCGGTGTTACCGAAGGCTTCACCAAAAAGCTGCAATTGGTAGGTGTAGGTTATCGTGCAGCCGTGAAAGGTAATGTGGTGAATTTGGCCCTGGGCTTCTCTCACCCGATCGATCACGAACTGCCTGCAGGCATTACTGCTGAATGTCCGTCTCAGACTGAAATCGTACTGAAAGGTGCGGATAAACAGCTGATCGGTCAGGTAGCGGCTGACCTGCGTGCTTACCGTCGTCCTGAGCCTTACAAAGGCAAAGGTGTCCGTTACGCCGATGAAGTCGTGCGTACCAAAGAGGCTAAGAAGAAGTAAGGTAACACTATGGATAAGAAATCAGCTCGTATCCGTCGTGCAACCCGCGCACGTCGCAAAATCCGTGAATTGGGTGCGACTCGTCTGGTGGTACATCGTACCCCCCGCCATATTTATGCGCAGGTTATCGCACCGAACGGTTCTGAAGTCCTGGTAGCCGCTTCTACTGTAGAAAAAGCTATCGCTGAGCAACTGAAGTATACCGGTAACAAAGACGCGGCCGCAGCTGTTGGTAAAGCTGTTGCTGAACGCGCTCTGGAAAAAGGCATCAAGGGTGTGGCCTTTGACCGTTCCGGGTTCCAATATCATGGTCGAGTCCAGGCACTGGCAGATGCTGCCCGTGAAGCTGGCCTTCAGTTCTAAGGTAGAGGTGTAAGATGGCTCACATCGAAAAACAAGCTGGCGAACTGCAGGAAAAGCTGATCGCGGTAAATCGCGTATCTAAAACCGTTAAGGGTGGTCGTATTTTCTCCTTCACAGCACTGACTGTGGTAGGTGATGGTAACGGTCGCGTAGGTTTTGGTTACGGTAAAGCTCGCGAAGTTCCGGCAGCGATCCAGAAAGCGATGGAAAAAGCCCGTCGCAATATGATGAATGTCGCGCTGAACAACGGCACTCTGCAGCACCCGGTTAAAGGTGCACACACAGGTTCTCGTGTGTTCATGCAGCCAGCTTCCGAAGGTACCGGTATCATCGCCGGTGGTGCAATGCGCGCCGTTCTGGAAGTTGCAGGGGTTCACAACGTATTGGCTAAGGCCTATGGTTCCACAAACCCGATTAACGTGGTTCGTGCAACTATTGATGGTCTGGCTAACATGAAGTCCCCGGAAATGGTCGCTGCCAAGCGTGGTAAATCCGTTGAAGACATTCTGGGGTAATTGACCATGGCAAAGACTATTAAAATTACTCAAACCCGTAGTGCAATCGGTCGTCTGCCGAAACACAAGGCAACGCTGCTTGGCCTGGGTCTGCGTCGTATTGGTCATACCGTTGAGCGTGAGGATACTCCTGCTGTTCGCGGTATGGTCAACGCGGTTTCCTACATGGTTAAAGTGGAGGAGTAACAGATGCGTTTGAATACTCTGTCTCCGGCCGAAGGTGCCAAACACGCGCCGAAGCGCTTAGGTCGCGGTATCGGTTCCGGCCTCGGTAAGACTGGTGGTCGCGGCGTCAAAGGTCAGAACTCTCGTTCTGGCGGTGGCGTACGTCGTGGCTTCGAAGGCGGTCAGATGCCTTTGTATCGTCGTCTGCCGAAGTTCGGCTTCACTTCTCGCAAAGCGATGATTACAGCGGAAATCCGTCTGTCTGATCTGGCGCGTGTAGAAGGCGATGTTGTTGATCTGAATACGCTGAAAGCTGCTAACGTCATCGGCGTTCAGATTGAATTCGCGAAAGTGATTCTGTCTGGCGAAGTTGCACGTCCGGTAACGATTCGTGGTCTGCGCGTCACCAAAGGCGCTCGTGCTGCTATCGAAGCTGCTGGCGGCAAAATTGAGGAATAAGTAGCAGATGGCTAAACAACCAGGATTAGATTTTCAAAGTGCTAAAGGCGGAGTTGGCGAACTGAAACGCAGACTGTTGTTTGTTATCGGTGCGTTGATTGTTTTCCGTATTGGCTCTTTTATTCCGATTCCTGGTATTGATGCCACTGTGCTTGCCAAATTGCTCGAACAACAGCGCGGCACCATCATTGAAATGTTTAACATGTTCTCTGGTGGTGCTCTCAGTCGTGCTTCGATTTTCGCTCTGGGGATCATGCCGTATATTTCGGCATCCATCATCATTCAGTTGTTGACGGTGGTTCACCCGGCTCTGGCGGAAATTAAGAAGGAAGGGGAGGCTGGCCGACGTAAAATCAGTCAGTACACCCGTTACGGCACTTTGGTGTTGGCAATATTTCAGTCAATCGGTATTGCTACCGGTTTGCCGAATATGCCTGGAATGCAAGGACTGGTGATTAATCCGGGCTTTGCATTTTATTTCACCGCTGTTGTCAGTCTGGTTACCGGGACAATGTTCCTGATGTGGCTGGGCGAGCAGATTACTGAACGGGGTATCGGCAACGGTATCTCGATTATAATCTTTGCCGGTATTGTTGCGGGATTACCGCCGGCCATTGGCCATACTATCGAGCAAGCGCGGCAAGGCGATCTGCACTTCCTCCTGTTGCTGTTGGTTGCAGTGCTGGTATTCGCAGTAACGTTTTTTGTGGTGTTTATTGAGCGTGGTCAGCGTCGTATCGTTGTTAACTACGCCAAACGTCAGCAAGGACGTCGCGTATACGCAGCACAGAGTACGCATTTACCGCTGAAAGTGAATATGGCAGGGGTTATCCCGGCTATCTTCGCTTCCAGTATTATCCTGTTCCCTGCAACCATTGCATCTTGGTTCGGGGGCGGTACTGGTTGGAACTGGCTGACAACTATTTCGCTGTATCTGCAGCCTGGGCAACCGCTTTATGTGTTACTCTATGCATCTGCAATCATCTTCTTCTGTTTCTTCTACACTGCGTTGGTGTTCAACCCGCGTGAAACAGCAGATAACCTGAAGAAGTCCGGTGCATTCGTGCCAGGAATTCGTCCGGGAGAGCAAACGGCGAAGTATATTGATAAAGTGATGACCCGCCTGACTCTGGTCGGTGCGATGTACATTACTTTTATCTGCCTCATCCCGGAGTTCATGCGTGACGCAATGAAAGTGCCGTTCTACTTCGGTGGTACGTCATTATTGATCGTTGTTGTTGTGATCATGGACTTTATGGCTCAAGTGCAAACCTTGCTGATGTCAAGTCAGTACGAGTCTGCATTGAAGAAGGCAAACCTGAAAGGCTATAGCCGCTAATTAGGTTTAGCTTGAGAAGTTACGGAGAGTAAAAATGAAAGTTCGTGCTTCCGTCAAGAAATTATGTCGTAACTGTAAGATCGTTAAGCGTAACGGCATCGTTCGCGTCATCTGCAGCGCCGAACCGAAGCATAAACAGCGCCAAGGCTGATTATCTCGCATATTTTTCTTGCAAAGTTGGATTGAGCTGGCTAGATTAGCCAGCCAATCTTTTGTATGTAACTGCAATATCCATTTGAGTATCCTGAAAACGGGCTTTTCAGTATGGTATTGCTTTATAAAATTGTAGGAGTGCATAGTGGCCCGTATAGCAGGCATTAACATTCCTGATCATAAACATACCGTAATTGCATTAACTGCTATTTACGGCATCGGCAAAACCCGTTCCAAATCCATCTGTGCTGCAACGGGTATTGCTGAAGATGTTAAGATCAGTGAGCTGTCTGAAGAGCAAATCGATAAGCTGCGTGACGAAGTAGCCAAGTTTGTTGTAGAAGGCGATCTGCGTCGTGAGATCACCCTGAGCATCAAGCGTCTGATGGACCTTGGTACTTACCGTGGTTTGCGTCACCGTCGTGGTCTGCCGGTTCGCGGTCAGCGTACCAAGACTAACGCCCGTACCCGTAAGGGTCCGCGCAAACCGATCAAGAAATAATCGGGGTGATTGAATAATGGCAAAGGCACCTATTCGTGCACGTAAGCGTGTAAGAAAGCAAGTCTCTGACGGTGTGGCTCATATCCATGCTTCTTTCAACAACACCATCGTTACTATTACCGATCGTCAGGGTAATGCGTTGGGTTGGGCAACTGCCGGTGGTTCCGGTTTCCGTGGTTCTCGTAAATCCACTCCGTTCGCCGCTCAGGTAGCAGCAGAGCGCTGCGCTGAAGCTGTGAAAGAGTACGGTATCAAGAATCTGGAAGTTATGGTTAAAGGACCTGGTCCGGGCCGTGAGTCTACTATCCGCGCACTGAACGCGGCTGGTTTCCGCATCACTAACATTACTGATGTGACTCCGATCCCTCATAACGGTTGTCGTCCGCCGAAAAAGCGTCGCGTGTAACGCCGCTTTTAGGATTGCTGGAGAAAGAAAATGGCAAGATATTTGGGTCCTAAGCTCAAGCTGAGCCGTCGTGAAGGCACCGACCTGTTTCTAAAGTCTGGTGTTCGCGCGATCGATTCCAAGTGTAAAATTGAACAAGCTCCTGGTCAGCACGGTGCGCGTAAACCGCGTCTGTCTGACTATGGTGTGCAGTTGCGTGAAAAGCAGAAAGTTCGCCGTATCTACGGTGTTCTGGAGCGCCAGTTCCGTAACTACTACAAAGAAGCCGCTCGCCTGAAAGGCAATACAGGTGCAAACCTGTTGCAGTTGCTGGAAGGTCGTCTGGACAACGTTGTTTACCGTATGGGCTTCGGCGCGACTCGTGCAGAATCTCGTCAGCTGGTAAGTCACAAGGCTGTCATGGTAAATGGTCGCGTTGTTAACATCGCTTCTTATCAGGTATCTCCGAATGACGTAGTCAGCATCCGCGAGAAAGCGAAAAAGCAGTCTCGTGTTAAGGCCGCTCTGGAGCTGGCTGAACAGCGTGAAAAGCCAACTTGGCTGGAAGTTGATGCTGCCAAGATGGAAGGTGTGTTCAAGCGTATTCCTGAACGTACCGATCTGTCTGCGGACATTAATGAACACCTGATCGTCGAGCTTTACTCCAAGTAAAGCTTAGTACCAAAGAGAGGACACAATGCAGGGTTCTGTGACAGAGTTTCTAAAACCGCGCCTGGTAGATATCGAGCAAGTCAGTTCGACGCACGCCAAGGTGACCCT
>JAAIGF010154538.1_pt1 | contig 13668 bp, 7 predicted proteins | sample 6487441 | NCBI WGS metagenome assembly JAAIGF01 (sample SAMN13974129, study PRJNA590717) | phyllosphere metagenome | biome: pepper field; feature: multiple bacterial spot infested pepper fields; material: pepper leaves; isolation source: leaves from pepper fields | host: Capsicum annuum ... | reverse complement strand
TCTACCTCTTCGAGAACAACCAATTTATTCCGCAGACGCTCGATCTTATCCATGATGCAGCCTTTATGGCCGATTACCAGAATCTCTATAAATATTACCGAGATTCCATATTTGCACGCTTTCGCCGTACCGAGAATTACCTGTACATGATTTTCCAAACGAGCAAGAAAGCGACAGATCTTAAAGCTTTCAAGTGGCTCATAAAAGATGGGAAGCTGCATTATCAGGATGATCGAAGCATACATGAAGTACGTCTGCCCGATCAGTTTGAATTTGAATGGACAAAAACGGGTCTTGAAGATCGGCGCCTAGGAAAATATCCCCACGTATCAATCCTAGACAAAGTTTTCATCGAAGCATTACATGGCGATATCACGTTTAAGGTCGAGGACAATACCGATAGCGGAAAAGGTATTTTTTCGGAAAAAGTTACCAACCTCGATCAGCAGCTCGATGATGCAGAATACCATTATGCCGATTTAGGCAATCTGATCGCCATACGCATCAAACCTTATCAGGAAGAGTTTCGCGCTTACGTTTTTAATCAGCGCACGAAAGAGGTGGTTAACCTTAAATCCCTGAACGACTCTGCAATACTATTGCCGGATAACCAAGGTATTATTTTCTCTAATGGTTACTATCTTCAGAATGGCACGCACAAGCTCTTCGACGGTGGTCTGGAAAACGTCACCTTCCTGCGCAAAATAACATCCCCGAATGGCGAGGATTTCTTATACGTCTTTACGCAAACGGAAAGCAACACCTACATACTGATGTCCTACAACATCATTCAACAGGCTGTAGAAACACCCATTATCTGTAATGGCTTCACCATATTTCAAGATGGCAGTCTGACCTATTTTAGGACGGAAGCTGAAGCTACTAGGCACCATCAGGTACAAATTTGGGACACACCCTACATGGCCGTCCTAAAGGAAAACGAAGAAAAGAAAAATGACCCGCTTTACAAGGTCGGCAACAAGCAGATTGTACAGGCCATGGCCGAAGCACAGGAAGTGATCCAATTGCTGCACAAGGAAGATAGCTACGAAGGTCTCTACGAAGACATCCTGAAGAAATCCACCAGCTTACTGGACTCCTACTTTTGGATCGAAGACGAAGCGTTAAAAAACCTTGGCCAGCCACTCAAGCAAATTCGGGAAGTAGCCAACACGGCCATCGACGAGTTTGTCAAAGTACAGGCACAACGCAAACATGCCGAAGAACGACTATCAGCGGCAAAAAAGAAGCTGGAAGAATTACAATTTACGGTCAATAGCACATCAATTACCCAGCTGGACCAGTTGGTTAACCAACTTGCTGATGCACGCCGAATTTTAGGCGAAGTAATCGAACTGAAAAGCGTTCGCTATATAGATCTTGAGCAGATCGAAAAAATTCTGGTGCAACTAAACGATATCATCGAGGAGCTGTCGCAAAAAACCATCTCCTTCCTCTTAAAAGATGATGCTCTCAACAGCTATGAAGCACGTGTGGTTGAGCAACGTAAATTGGTCGAAGCTATTCAGAAAGCCTTTGATGCGAAAGCAATTGAAGAAAACAACTTGGCTATATCGACCGAATTGGAGTTACTGATCGACATCTTGCATAGCCTCAAGATCGATGACGCCACACAAGCAACACAAATTGTAGAAAAGATATCGGTGATCTTTGCCTCCCTCAACGAGGTACGCGCCCAACTGACGCGCAAGCTACAGTCCTTAAAAAGCAAGGAAGCTACGGCGGAATTCTCTGCGCAGCTCACCTTACTGGAGCAATCGGTAACCAATTATTTAGAACTTTCTTCCTCTGCCGAGAAAGTAGAAGAATATTACACCAAAATCTTGGTGCAATTGGAGGAGCTAGAAAGCCGATTCTCCGAATTTGATGATTTTGCTCTCAAGATCGCCGATAAGCGCGATGAAATTATCAAGGCCTTCAACAGTAAACGCGAACAGCTTGTCGAGCAAATTAACACGCGCAGCATCGCCTTAGAGCAGATTGGCCTTCGTGTGTTAAAAAATATCGAAAACAAATCCAACACCTTCCAAAGTCGGGAAGAAATCTTGAGCTTTTATGCCGCCGATCTGATGATCGATAAGGTGCGGCAACTCGTCGCTGAGCTGAATGGACTGAACGATGTTTCCAAAGCAGAGAATTTAGAAAACCTGCTCAAGAAATCGCAGGAAGATGCACTACGTACGCTGCGCGACAAATCAGAGCTCTATGTGGATGGCGAAAACATCATTGCCCTTGGCAAACATAAATTCACGGTCAACAAGCAGTCATTGAGCCTTACCTTGGTGAGGAGAAACGAAGAGCTTTTCTACCACCTTACGGGAACAAGTTTCTACCAAAAAGTACGAAATGACGAGTTTTTGGCCTACGCAGACATTTGGGACCAAGAGTTGATCTCGGAAAACAAAACCGTTTACCGCGGGGAGTACCTAGCTTACAAAGCATTTTTGGCATCTCAGGAGACAGTCGATTTTAATGTGGAAAGCTATATCACCCAAACGGTGGAACAGCAGTACTCGGAAAGCTACATGAAAGGCGTGCACAACATCGATGCATTAGCCATATTCCACGCACTGGAGCAACTGGACAAGAAACTGGAACTTTTGCGCTATGAAGGTTCCTTACGGGCTTCAGCACAGCTCTTCTACAACCATCTACCCGAAGAGGAACGATCGCGTCTGGCGCGTTTGATACAGTCTACACACCGAGTCTTAAAAGCATTCCCGAATTCCAATCATTACCATTCGGCGATTACGGAAATCATGAAACAGTTTATTGCAAAACCGACACAATTGGGGACGATGACTGCGGAAGCTTCCGAGCTAGCGACTTATCTGTTTGAGACCTTCACACAGTATGGAAAGTTTGCTCTCGCCGAGCAGGCCGACCACCTTCGCCAGCAGTTTTTACGATTTTTGGGCGAAAAGAAAGCGCAGAAGGATTTTGAAAGCGATGTGCAAAGCAGTCATTTTGACCTTACGGATCGATTCTATTTAGCACTCAACTGGCTGCATTCTTATGTTGATCAGCAAAAAAATGCGGAGCAGCTGAAGCATTTGATCCCAGAAACAGCCGCGGCCCTCCTCTTCCCGAACGATAACTATCAGCTCGTTTTCGCGCATGAGGATATACGTCTAGAAAATCTCAAAGGCAATCATCCCGCCTTAGCGAACGGAAGCTACAGTATTTCCTACCACGTCTTTATCAAAAAACTAAGCAAGTTCGCCAAGGAGGATGTACCACGTTATGAAGCTTTCACCAAGCTAAAAGAACAGATCAGCAAAACCTACGAAAAGGAGTTAAAGATCAACGAATTTGAGCCCAAGATCTTAACATCCTTTGTCCGCAACAAACTGATTAACGAAGTGTATTTTCCGCTGATCGGAAACAACTTGGCAAAGCAACTGGGTGCCGCTGGCGACAACAAGCGTACTGCACGAATGGGCATGCTGCTCTTGATATCTCCACCGGGATACGGAAAAACTACACTGATGGAATATCTAGCCAAGACCATGGGGCTACATTTTGTCAAGGTCAATGGCCCAACAATCGGTCATCATATCAGTTCCATTGATCCCGTTGAGGCGAAAACATCCGGCGAACGCGAAGAGCTAAAAAAGGTAAATCTGGCCTTCGAAATGGCAGACAATGTGATGCTGTACCTCGATGACATCCAGCATTTAAGTGCCGAATTCCTTCAAAAGTTCATCTCCCTAGCCGATGGTCAACGTAAGATCGACGGTATCTTTGACGGCGAAAGTAAGACCTACGACCTGCGTGGAAAGCGCTTTTGTATCGTCATGGCTGGTAATCCATACACAGAGAGCGGCGCTAAATTTCAGATCCCCGACATGTTGGCCAATCGGGCCGATGTATACAACTTGGGTGATGTGATAGGTGACACCGAGCACCTGTTCAACCTCAGTTTGGTCGAAAATGCAGCTATCGAAAATAGTTATCTTGCGAAAATTGCCGGCAAGTCTTTCCCTGATTTTTACGCGTTAATCAACTTTGTCGAAACGGCTGCCGAGCAGCTTCCAAACCTGGAAGGCAACTACCTTAAACAGGAGATTGACGATTTCATCGCTGTGTTAAGGCATGTACTTACTATCCGAGACACGGTGGTCAAGGTGAACCAAAACTACATACGTAGTGCCGCCATGCAGGACAGCTACCGCACCGAACCGCCATTTAAGATGCAGGGATCGTACAGGAACATGAGCAAGCTGGTCGCACAGGTCGTGCCGATGATGAACAGCAAAGAGATTGAGCAGCTGATCTTGGCGCACTATGAGAGCGAATCACAAACGCTTACTGCCGATACAGAAAGTAACCTGCTTAAACTAAAGGAGCTTGCAGGCTTACAGACTCCAACCGAACAAACACGGTGGGCAGAAATCGTCGAGATCTTCCGTAAGAACAATAAGCACGGCGGGCTTGGTAAAGACGAGAAGGTCTTTGCGCAGCTGCTGTCCTTCAACGAGAATCTTGAGGGGATAATAAAGGCTATTCAAAACAAACATTAAACAACAAAAGGGGCGTGCCCCTTTTGTTGTTTAATTACCATCGCCCTCCTGCGCCCCCGCCGCCAGAAGATCCACCACCGAAGCTTCCGCCACCACTACTGGACGAACCTCCGCCCGACCAACCACCACCAGAAGATCCGCCGCTACTGCTTGTGCTACGTGTCTTCTTGGGAATCGTTTCCGTACCAATATCCTCCTTATGTTTACAAAAAGAACATCGATTAAATAGCTGACGCAGCCCAGTACTGCTATAGGTTGCTGCCTTCAGTGTCTTAGAATCGCGCAATTTATACGTCTTAAAACCGCAAGAGGGACACACGGCATGGCTTGACTTGCCATCCCAACTCAACACACGTCGTTCCTTGGTCAGCTTATTGATCCAAACCTCATAAAATTTGGTTTCCAGCGACTCTTCTTTAAGCTGTCCTGCACTCAAATAACTTTTGAAAGTCTTTAAATCCACCACATCCCTGTTTTGCCGTTCCCAGTTTCCACTATCATCGGGAGCAGCAAAACGTACTGCCGTCTTTCGATACTTCCGCAACAAAGCAAAGAAGCTAAATAACATCAAAGGAGAAAACAGGTAGGACACTATTGCTGCCCGTTGGAATCGTTGGAGCGCTTTAAGTTTGTTTTCCTCGTCGAGAAACGACTTTTTGATTTGACCCCGAATTTCGTAGATCTTAAACAAGAGCACATAGCTCCCGCAAATAGCCAACAGGTATGGAATTCCCGACGGTTGGAACAGCCTTTCCATATCGTTGAGGAACACCGCGAAAAACAACATCAAGAATAGCAAGGTAAAGCCCGCAGCAGGAATACTAAGCAACACATAAACGAACCAGCCTGTGCAGCCTTGTTTCTTTTCATATTTCAGCGCCCCTTTCCACTTCCCTCCCGATCGATCTAACCAAAAATAGAGACCAGCATACAGCGCAATGACGAACAGAGCCAAGAGAAAATTTTCATTGCGAAAACTCACATAGGGCCTAGCTTCCGGCATCATACGCTCCAATTCGGCCTGCACATCATCGGCCAATAGGGCCTGCTCTACCGCTCGTGATACCTCCAATACTCCAGCATCGTAATCACCGTTTCGAAAATTCGGCACAAGATACTTCTCGCCCATCCGATGCACATATACATCCGGAAAAATTCCTTCCAAACCATAGCCCGAGACGAACCGATATTCACGTCGATCTTTTGCCACCACGAGCAACAATCCGTTATCTGCGCCGTCCTTGCCTATTTTCCAACTGTTAAAAACCGATAGCGCAAACTCAAAAATATCTAACCCTTCGAAGTCATTGATTACTACAACAGCATACTCACTGCCCGATCGTTCTTCAATAGCGCGGGATATCGTGTTGATCTTCTCCAAAGTACCTGCTGAAAGAATTCCATCCGGATTACTGACATAAGCATTTTTATCATGCTCCTTGGGGTGCGGGAGTGAAGAAACCGTGTGTTGCCCCAACGCAGGGCTGAACATCCATAACAAAGGCATGAGCAGAAGAAGATAGCGCCGTATATCTCGGCGAAAGATTAGAAGCGTATGCATATGTATTTAATAAGCAGGTATTCGTCTAGTACTGCCCTACAAGAATCGTGCAAGAGCTTGTACTTTATTTTGACAAAAGAACAAGGTTTTGAACTTCGTAAAGTCGCATCAGATTAGCAAGCATTTTTGTAACTTTGTTCTCGTATGTCAGATATTATTCAGTTGTTGCCCGATTCGGTAGCCAACCAGATTGCTGCAGGAGAGGTGGTTCAACGCCCTGCTTCGGCAGTGAAGGAATTGGTGGAGAATGCTATTGATGCAGGAGCAGATAAAATCAAGATTATCGTAAAGGATGCTGGGAAGTCGTTAATTCAAATAATAGATAACGGGTGTGGTATGAGTGTGACCGATGCGCGTCTTTGTTTTGAACGACATGCGACCTCGAAAATTCGTCGTGCCGAAGATCTATTTGCGATACGCACCATGGGCTTTCGTGGCGAGGCGATGGCTTCCATTGCGGCGATTGCTCAAGTAGAGCTAAAAACACGTCGTGTAGAAGATGAGCTGGGCACCATCGTCGAAATTGAGGGATCAAAGGTCGTCAAGCAATATCCTGAGGCTCTGCCCTCGGGAACGACGATATGTGTGAAAAATCTTTTCTACAACATTCCTGCACGCCGTAATTTCCTGAAAAGCAACGCTGTAGAAATGCGACATATCATTGACGAGTTTCAGCGTATTGCGCTGGCTCATCCAAGCATCTTCTTCAGTTTGCATAGCGATGGGAACGAGCTATTCCATTTACCGGGAGAAACGCTGAAACAGCGTATCGTACACCTGTTCGGAAATAGCTATAACCAGCGTCTTGTGCCGGTGGAAGAAGAGACAACCATCATCGCGTTGCGCGGATTCATCGGCAAACCTGAATACGCAAAAAAAACACGAGGAGAACAGTTTTTCTTCGTCAACAACCGCTTCGTCAAGGATCCGTACCTGAACCATGCGGTCATGAGTGCTTATGAAGATATCCTTCCGGCGGAGACGTTTCCGCTGTATGTACTTTTCATCGATATTGATCCTGCGAAGATCGATATAAACGTGCATCCCACAAAAACGGAGATCAAATATGAGGATGACAAAGCGATATACGCCATCCTACGATCGGCGATAAAACGCTCCATCGGCAGGTACAACATCGCGCCGACCTTAGATTTCGATCAAGAGACTAGTTTTGCCAACTTAATCACCAGCAAGCCGTTGGAGGAAATTCAGGCGCCAACCATATCGTTCAATCCTAATTTTAATCCTTTTGAGGATCCTAAATCTTCCGCAAAATTGCGAAGTTCGGCTTATGTAGAGGGCTTTGAAAAGAAGGCAGGCATTCCACAGAATTGGGACACCTTATATCAGATTTCGGAACAGCAAACTGCTGAACAATTGCCGCTTCATCCCGCAGAACCACAAACGCGAGCAACAGCACCTGCGGAGCACGTGCAGCAAAAAGGAAATTCAACGGAAAGTAGAAAGCAATTCTTTCAATTACACAACCGCTTCATCGTTTCTCAGATACATTCGGGCTTCATGTTGATTGACCAGCAAGCGGCTCATGAACGCATCCTGTACGAACAGTATATCCAACAGCTGGAAAATAACCAAGGTACAAGCCAACAAAGCTTGTTTCCGCAAACCGTGGAATTGAATAGTGCCGATTTTGCGTTGATGGAGGATATTCTTCCAGAGATACAGACATTAGGATTCCAACTACGCGCATTCGGAAAAACGACCTTTATCGTGGACGGTCTTCCTGCCGACTTAGGATCGGGCATCAACGAAGCCAAGATTCTGGAGCAACTTTTGGAAGATTTCAAAAACAATAAGGACGCGCTACAACTTAATAAGAGGGACAACTTGGCTCGTAGCTTGGCAAAAAATGCCGCCATAAAACCGGGCACCTCATTGGACAACCAGGAAATGGCCGAGCTCATCGACAATCTGTTCGCAACAGAATCGCCTAGCGTCTCCATTTTTGGTAAACCAATCATCGTCACCATAACCTTGCAAGAGCTTATGGAACGCTTTAATAGAAATTAAGAACAATAGTCTATATAGTTTATTTTTAAAATATGTTTTCGAACCTTACAACAGTCGTTAAAAATCTATTGATAGCCAATGTTATCTTTTTTATAGGCTCACACCTCATTCCTCAGGTAGCATATACATACCTCCCGGCATTTTATCCCGATTCGCCACATTTTTATATCTGGCAGGTAATAACGTACATGTTTATGCATGCTGACTTTGGGCACATATTTTTCAACATGTTTTCGTTGATTATATTCGGTCCTATACTCGAACAGACATTAGGATCCAAAAGATTTATTAATTTTTACCTTATATGTGGTCTAGGCGCGTTACTCTTACATTTCTCCGTGGATGCGTTACGCGTTTTCCAAGCAACCGGCACCTTGTTCCCTTATCGCACAGGACAAGTAATTACGGGCGTTGATGAAATTTACCTAAGTCCGATTTTAGGGGCATCTGGTTCGGTGTTCGGTATTCTACTTGGATTTGCATACCTCTATCCAAACATGCGCCTGATGCTCCTGTTTCCGCCAATACCCATCAAAGCAAAATACTTAGTTGGTGGGTTGATCGTTATTGAATTGTATATGGTCATCACCAAATCAGGAGGGAACATTGCGCACATGGCGCACATAGGAGGAGCTCTTTTTGCTTATTTGATGATGAAATTATGGGGCATTCGTAAAGGATATTAGTATCGAATATGAAAGAAAGCGCATTAAAGACATTTTGGCGGGAGACCTATCAGGGCCAATCACCTGTACCTTTTATTATCTCGGTGCAGGTTCTTCTGTTTGTGCTCATCCATCTTTTTGAGCTGATCCAAGATGTTGGGCTGGTCGATTTCTCATTGTACCATTACGTAAGCAATGAGCTAACGCTACCGCTTTCTTTTCTACAGTTTATAAAGCAGCCTTGGAGCTTACTTAGTTATTCTTTTGTTTATACAGGCTTGCTCAGTCTTATCTTCGACTGCCTGTGGCTATTTTGGATGGGCAACACCTTTCTTAACTTCTTAAACAGAAGGCAATTTTTATTTGTTTACATTTCATCGATTCTTGTTGGAGGACTCATGTATCCTGCTTTAGGTATGATTACGGTGTTTCAAAATAGTACGCAACTGTCTTTTCAAGGCGCGTCGTTTGCGTTAGGCGCGCTCGTTGCCTCGATAGCCACCCTAGTACCTCGCTCGGAAGTTCGCCTCGTTCTGTTTGGCAATGTATCATTGAAAAATATCGCGCTTGTCTACGTCATCCTTTCCGTAATATTCATTGGACTGGTCAACAAAGCCGGCGCAATTACCTTTTTATTTATTTCCCTTTGGGGTCTCCTCTTTACAAGAGCTCTGCAACAGGGCAATGACTTTAGCTTATTATTCCAGCTACGCAAGCGCTCGAAATTGAAAGTTGTTCATAAAGGAAAAGTAGCTACATCTACCTATAGCTACAGACACCAGTCAGACCTACCCAACCAAGAAGAGATAGACGAAATTTTGGATAAGATTTCTGTGGAAGGCTATGAAAGCCTAACTGCACAAGAAAAAGAAGTGCTTTTCAAGGCCAGTAAAGACGAGCGGTAATATGGCAAAGAAGAACATTTTCAGGAACAACCTGGGTTTTTTTAGCAAGATGGTTTTCATTTGCAATATCATTGCAGTATTACTTTTGCTATTAAGCTATGCCGCCGCCTATATTAATCCAAAAACGATATGGCCAATAGCATTTTTTGGACTTGGCTACCTACCTATTTTAGGGCTGAATATCGGCTTTGTATGCTATTGGCTATTGCGTAAACCTAAATACGCTTTATTGATGGCTTTACCGATATTATTGGGATGGAACCTATTAAATCAACATCTTACTTTTCGAAAACAAGAAGCTCGAACTGAAAAACGCGATAGCTCATTACGCGCTATGACCTTCAACGCGCATCTATTCACTGAAATTGACCAGACTCCCGCAACCGACGTCAAAAATGATGTTATCGAACTTATCAAAAATACCAATCCGGATATACTGTGTTTCCAAGAGTTCTTTTCCAAGATAAAAGGTACCAAAAAGATGACGAAACGGATCACGGAGGAAGCTGGATTTCAAGACTATTATTTTGAGCCAGCGATGAAAAGCGAACATGAAGCCTATGGTCAGGTCATCTTCTCTAAATTTCCCATCATAAATTCAGGTACTATTACCAAAAACGAATATGGAATAAACCGTGTTATTTTTGCCGATATCTTGCGAAACACGGATACCATTCGAGTTTACAATGTACACTTACGTTCTTTTGGACTACAAACCGAGGACAAAGAATTTATTCAAAACCCTTCCCACAGTAGCAATGAAGAGCAGGCGACACGAAGAGTGGGCAGAAAGCTAAAGCATGCCTTCGAAGGCCGCAGCAGGCAGGCTCAAGCTTTACGTGATCATATGGACAACACGCACTATCCCATCATCGTCATGGGCGATTTTAACGATACGCCCATGTCCTACAGCGTGAACCTTATCCGCGACGGTCTAAAAAATACCTTTCGTGAAAAAGGTAGCGGTTGGGGCGTGACACACTACGAAATGCTACCTTTTCTTCAGATCGATTATATCTTCTGTAGCCCGAAATTCAACGTGGAGCACTATCAGGTCGTCAAGAAAAAACTTTCCGACCATTACCCTGTTTGGGCAGATATTAAGCTTTAAACCTATACCGGCTATTATAGCCAAGACTACTTGCTTTTGCACAGCATTTTATTCGACATAAAACGGATAATCGGTATACCCTTGTTTTCCGCCACCGTACATTGTTGACCTATCGGCCTCAGTAAGCGGTGCATTTTTTTCAAACCGCTGGGGAAGATCAGGGTTTGCAATGTACAGCTTCCCAAAGGAAACGAGCTTGGCAATACCCTTTTCAAGTTCGGCTTCAGCAGAAATCTTATCATACCCTGCATTAGCAATAACAGTTTGTCGGATCTTACTACCGAAAAATTCAATCTCGTCGTTAGCACCATAATGCTCGGGCGAAGCGAAATTAGAACTGCGCCGCATAAGTTCGACATAGGCGAAATCCAGCTTGTTCAGTTCTTCGATAAGGTGGCTATAAGTACGGGCAGGGTTATCAAATAATATATCGCCATATGGATGGAAAGGAGATAATTTAATCCCTACCTTTCCACCTCCCACCGCAGAAATTAGTTCTTGCATTACCTCTAGTACAAAACGGGTATTGTTAGGGATGCTTCCGCCGTACTGATCCGTCCTTTGGTTGGCACTTTCAGCCAAGAATTGGTTAGGGAGATACCCATTGGCTGCATGTAGCTGCACCCCATCAAACCCTGCCGCTATCGCGTTCCTTGCGGCCTGCCCATAGTCCTTCACAGTCTGCTCAATACGCGAAATAGTCATTTCCTGAGGTATCTCGTAATCCTTCGCGCCCTGTGAAGTAAAGTGTTTCATTCCTCGAATAGGCAAGGGTGAGGGCGCAAAAGGAAGCTTGCCATTCCTGTCTACCGAATGTCCTATTCGACCGGTGTGCCAAAGCTGTGCTACAATTACACCGCCTTTATCATGCACGCCCGCCGTCACCTTTTCCCACGCTTTTATTTGCTCCTCCGTGAAAATTCCGGGAGTGAGCGGACTGCCGGTAGCATCTTCACTGATCCTGATGGCCTCGCTAAGCAGCAGGCCTGCACTTGCCCTTTGGGCATAATATGCTACAGTCATATCTCCCACGAGGCCATTGATGTTTGCGCGGCCTCGCGTCATGGCTGCCATCGCTATTCTATTTTTTAGGCTCACATCACCTAATTGTATTTTCTCTAAAAGTTTCATATTGCCATTTTCTAAAATTGTTGCAATTGACCATAGGCTCGTTGCCATGCCTCCTTTATTAATCATGCTCCCATGCTAACATTTGTGGTCGATAGTCTTCGTCAGCGCCATCTGCGGAAGATATTTTTTTACCAACCTCACCTAAGTGAGATATTTTTGTAATTTTGGCTCAACCGAAAAATAATATTAAGACGACATTGAAGAAGTTATTAGCAACATTGAGTAAAGCAGGTTTCGACGGTTTCCTGTTAATGATAGGCATCATGATTCTGTTGGCCTATTTTGTACCGCAACCAGGCATGATTAAAGAGCCTGTTTCCCTAGAGGAGATTGCCAATGCAGGTGTCTCGTTAATTTTTTTGTTTTATGGCATGCGACTCAGTGTTGAGAAACTTAAAGCTGGGCTTGCTAATTGGAAGATGCACATTATTGTCCAATTGACAACCTTTTTGTTTTTTCCGCTTATCGTCCTGGCCTCTCGCCCCTTGTTCGTCAATACTGACTTCGAGTTGCTTTGGTTGGGCATATTTTTTCTGGCAGCTTTACCTTCCACCGTATCTTCTTCTGTTGTCATGGTTTCCATTGCCAAAGGGAACATTCCCGCCGCCATCTTCAATGCGAGTATTTCCAGTTTAATCGGCGTAGTGGTTACCCCCCTTTGGGTTGGACTGTTCATCGCTTCGGCTACAGGAGATTTTGATGTTACTGATATTGTCATAAAGTTGATTCTTCAAGTCCTGCTGCCTGTCATCATTGGCATCGCCCTAAACGCGCGTTTTGGTGCCACGGCCGAAAAATATAAGAAACAGCTCAAAATCTTCGATCAGGCGGTGATCCTCACGATCATCTACACCTCGTTTTGTAAGTCATTCTCCGAACACCTTTTTGAAGGCTTCACTGCGCTTGAACTTGCCGGGCTTGCCGTAGGAATGATGGTGTTGTTTTTCGCCATATTCTTTTGTATTGGACTACTTAGTCGGTTATTTGGCTTTTCCGATGAAGATCGTATTACTGTCTTATTCTGTGGGTCTAAAAAATCTTTGGTACACGGTACCGTCATGTCGAAAGTGCTCTTTCAGCACAGCACCATCACCGGCATTGTATTGTTACCACTTATGCTTTACCATGCTTTGCAATTGATTGCTGCCAGCATCATCGCTCAGCGTATGGCTAGACGAAAAGAAGAATAAGTTCTTTTAAGGCTGCTCCCTTCAATTCTCGCCTGTTAAATCAAACGGCAACAGGACCAATTTATGTAGGCTGTAATCGGCATTTATTCGCTAGCGCATAGATTCAACATATTGAGTCTCTGCACTAGCGAACGAAGAATGTTACCGATTAATACCTTATAATCGCACTAAAGTGCAAATTCTTTACGAATAATTTCTGCCCCTGCGCTTAAAGCACTTAACTTACCCCGTGCTACGCTGCGAGACAAGGGTGCCATGCCACAGTTTGTTGAAGGATAAAGGTTTTCGATATCTACAAACTCAAGCGTTTTACGCAAGGTGTTAGCAACCTCCTCCGGAGTTTCGATCGTATTGCTTGCCACATCAATGGCACCAACCATTACTTTCTTTCCACGAACCAGTTCGATTAAATTTAAAGGCACATTCGAGTTTTGGCATTCCAGCGACACGATATCAATATTAGACTTTTGGATTTTCGGAAAAATCTCTTCGTATTGACGCCACTCAGATCCCAATGTCTTTTTCCAGTC
>JAAIGF010148997.1_pt1 | contig 13680 bp, 9 predicted proteins | sample 6487441 | NCBI WGS metagenome assembly JAAIGF01 (sample SAMN13974129, study PRJNA590717) | phyllosphere metagenome | biome: pepper field; feature: multiple bacterial spot infested pepper fields; material: pepper leaves; isolation source: leaves from pepper fields | host: Capsicum annuum ... | reverse complement strand
CCTTAGGGGTTATATAATACAAGGAAAAAACTCTATCTCCGACCAGATAGATGTTTTCCTGGGCCTTGTATTCTTTAATTTGCGATTGTCCTTTGCTGATAATCGTGAGTAATAGGAGGGGAAGGCTTAGCGCAATAAACTGTTTCATTTTCTTCGTGTTCAAGTTCGATATTTTAATATAACACTTATAAAGGTTTATTCCCAGCAAAAAATATCATTATACAAAAAGTCCCCCTCATCGTGTTATAATACCCCCTAATGCTCTGCATATATAACGGCATTTTTAGCTAGTTTTATTGATAAATTTTACAATTGATTATTTATTAGTATAAATATGACTGGAGGTGAGGGAAGGCTATCACTTTCGTTGACCTTTAAAGAAGCCCCCTGCTCTGGGGTTCAACCTTTGCTAGTTTTCGTGTCCAAAAGCTTTTTAATATACACTGTGAAAAAAATGTTACGCCGACTATTAACTATGTTTGTTACGTTCTGCTAATTATCATTAATTTTGAGAACAGATAACCAAATATATCTTTCACGTATCAAGCCTTAAGATGATGATTAAAAATAGTCTTCCAGAAAATAACTTAATTTTTTACTGCTGTTATGGGAGATGAGAGTCTTTTAACTGGTCTCCGTAATGGTGATAATAAGGCTTATAATTTTTTATATGAACATTATTACAAGTCATTGTGCATCTATGCTTTTCGCATTGTAGCCGACCATCACTCGGCCGAGAACGTAGTCAATGATGTTATATTTTCACTTTACAAAAACCGAGATAACCTTTCAATTTCAGATATCAAAGCTTATCTGACACGGTCTGTAAGAAATGGCGCTATAAATTTACTCCTCAAGCAAAGAAAACATGTTTCCATATCAATAGATTCTTTAACAGACTCAATTGATATTACACCTAGCTTACGCATTAGCGGTAGCACGCCATTGGATCATTTGCTAGCAAAGGAGCTGAACGATCGAATATTAGCTAGCATAGCATGCTTGCCACCGCTAACCCGAGAAATTTTTAGACTAAGCCGGTATGGCGACTTAAAATATGATGATATTGCCGAGGTACTTTCGATATCTGCGGATGTTGTTAAGTACCACATCAAACGCGCTTTGGCACATCTGCGCAGTGAACTCAAAGAATATTTTTATTAGCAACTATTTCATCGTTTCTCGTTCAAAAGACGATTTAATAGAGGCATACCACATTTGGATATGTATGAAGCTCGGCTATGAATAGTAACTATATGCTAAAAAAATAAAAAAAAATCAAAATTCATTTACCCCCTCGGTCAAATTTATTGTCTTGTTATAAATACAGCTACCAAAATCTAAATGAAACCGGTAAAAATTCTGCCTGCGATAGTTCTTATTATTGCTTCCAGATTGTAAAATGATCCGTTTAGTTTTCGCTCTGTACTTTACTGTGAAAAAATTATTATGAGAGACGATGAAAAGGCATACTGGCATGAGGTTATTTACGATGTACTATCCGGCAACGCTGATATAAGTACGCGCATAAAATTGAACCATTGGCGATCTTCTTCAAAAGATCACGAGCTGTTTTACCAGCAATCCATAACGCTATACACAGATCTTGAAAATGTACTTCCCAAAAATGATTTTGTAAGCGAATCTGCATACGAAGATTTTTTAGACCGTAAAGGTATTACAACGATTGACAAGTTGAGGAGAGTTTTGCCTCTATTAGCCGCCGCCGCCGCTTTGCTGATTGTTTTTTTCGCCGCATTGAGCTGGTACGGCGAGCGCGATAAGGGCTTTGATACTGCTCCCACTGTACTTATCGTTCAAAAAGGATCAAAAACAAAAGCAACTTTACCGGACGGCTCCGTTATTTGGGTAAATTCAGATACCAAACTTGAAATATTGCCCTCGTTCGGCGATAAAGATCGTCGTATAAAGTTGTCCGGTGAGGCGTACTTCAAGATAGCACATGACGATGCATGCCCGTTTATTGTCGAGGCGTCGTCTTTGGCAGTAAAAGTTCATGGAACTTCATTCAATGTTTCTAATTATCCAAACGATCCGGAAATCCGGGTGGCGCTTATTGAAGGATCCGTTGAGCTGATAGGCGCGGATGGAGATTCTCATTTGTTAAATCCTCAGCAGACGATGCTCTATAAGCGAAAAACCAAATCGTTTGTGCTAAGCAAGTTGAATACCTCGGATCAGAGTGCTTGGAGAGAATCGAAATATATTTTTAAGGACAAGCATTTTAAAATGATAGTGACAGAATTAGAACGAATGTTTGATGTCGATATCCAGGTGCTTGACGATCGCTTACTTCAGCGTAAATTCACTGGTGATTTTGTCCAAAACGAGAGCATCACTGAAATCCTTGACGTTATGGCTTCAGTAGGGGAGTTTACCTATGAGCGGATTGGTAGAAAAATAACAATCGATAAAAAATAAGTGCCAATATAAAAGAATATTAACCTTTAAACTTTTGAAGTATGGAAACCTAAAGAGCAATGATGATTAAAAGTGAATCGGAAGATGTTCCCGCATCCCCCGATTCTGATTGGAGTAAACTTCTCAGTACTAACCTCAATTACTAGCAAATGTATAAAAAATTATGCTGCGGTGGATTGTCATGTCTTAAAAATCGACATCGCAGAACAATTAAAATTATGAAACTAACCTTTCTATTAATGTTCCTTGGCATGTTTGCCGTCTCGGCATCTGTCTATTCTCAAGATGCTGTCGTATCTGTCGATATTCGCAATCGACCTCTTTCGGAACTTATCGCATCAATTAAAAGGCAAACAGAATACTCTTTCCTTTTTGATGCAGAAGAGGTAAACGTCGATCAGAAGGTCACGATATCATCTAAAAAAGTTTCTGTAAAACAGGCTTTGCAGCGAGCGCTCGCCCCGACGGGGTTGACCGCAAGAATGAGTGGAAATCATATCTTGATCGTCAAAGATCAACCGACCATCAGCGTACGACAGCGAGCGCTCCGCGGAGTGGTTAGGGATGCACAAGGTAATCCCGTTTCCGGCGCTACGGTAATCGAACATGGTACGCAGAATTCCGTACAGACGGATCAGCAAGGCATGTTTACACTCAATGCGTCTTCAGCATCCTATAGCCTTTCGGTTTCCTTTACGGGAAAATCAACGATTAGGATGAGCATTCGACAGGATCAACAATTTGTTGAGGTAACGCTACAGGACAATGTAGAGGCTATTGACGACGTTGTAGTAACAGCCCTTGGCATAAAAAGGCAGAACAAATCCTTGACCTATAATGTTCAGCAATTTGAAGCCAAAGAAGTCCGAAATATTCCTGATCCTAATTTTGTGAACAATCTAAACGGTAGGGTCGCTGGTGTAACTATCAATGCTTCCTCTTCTGGTGTTGGCGGTTCCTCTAGAGTAGTCATGCGCGGTGTCAAGTCTATTTCTGGCAATAACAATGCTTTATATGTTATTGACGGTATTCCAATGCCAAACCTATCCAGCGAGCAGCCGGATGGTATTTTTGCAGGGGCGGGACAGACAGGTGATGGAATTTCAAATTTAAATCCCGAAGATATTGAAAGCATATCGGTATTGAGCGGTCCTGCAGCTGCAGCGCTTTATGGTAGTGCGGCGGCTAATGGTGCAGTATTGGTAAATACTCGTTCTGGAAGAAAAGATCAGACAGCTATCTCGTTAACAAATCAGACTACCTTTTCTAGTCCGCTAATTTTGCCAAAGCTCCAAAAGTCTTACGGACCATCCGAGCCTGGTAGTTATTACAGCTGGGGAGAAAAGCTTGATGAAGAATCTTCTTATGATGCAGCAGATTTCTTTAACACCGGCATCAACTTTACCAATGCTATAAGCTTGTCAACGGGCAATGCTAAAAACCAAACTTATCTTTCCGGCGGCTTGGTGAATGCAACCGGGATTATAAATAACAATGATTACAAGCGTTATAATTTTTCCGTCAGGAACACGACTAATTTTTTTAACGAGAAGCTGATATTGGATCTGGGTTTCATGCACGCAAACGTCAATGAACAGAACATGACCGCGCAAGGTCTATATTTTAATCCTTTGGTTCCTGTGTACCTTTTTCCAGCAGGTGACGACTTCGCAAAAACGGAGGTCTTTGAACGATACGATGCTGCAAGAAATCTGAAGGTACAATTTTGGCCTTATGGTGATCAAGGTTTATCTCTTCAAAATCCATACTGGATCACTCAACGTGCCCTGTTCCCAAATCTTAAACAGCGTTACATGAGTAATGCCTCCTTGCGTTACCACCTTAACGAATGGTTGAATTTCTCGGGACGTGTCAAGATGGACAGAAGCAACGATAAGTTCGAACGTAAGTTTAACGCGTCCACAAATATGCTGTTTGCTTCAGAAAATGGATTCTATTCTTTGAATGAAACGCAAACGCAGCAGGTTTACGGGGAGTTTATGGCTAATGTCGATAAATCATTTTTAAATGATGACTTACGACTGATTGCCATACTCGGTACCAACTTAGAAGATGTTCGCTACGATCAGAACATGTTTGGCGGTAAATTGCAAGGTGTAGCCAACCTGTTCACTTACGGAAATGTTGCAACCGCAACCGCTGAAGCCTCCCAGACCGGTTATCGACGCAATAAGCAAGCTTTATTCGCTAGCGCACAAGTAGGATTCAGAGATCGTCTATTTCTTGATATTACCGGTCGAAATGATTGGGCATCAACATTGGCGCTGTCAAATGTAAAGTCTTTCTTTTATCCATCCGTCGGACTTTCTGCTGTGATGACTGATTTACTTCCGATCAAGAGTGATTTTTTGTCTTATCTTAAGCTCCGTGCTTCTTACGCTGAGGTTGGTAATGAACCAAGTCCATTCTTAACGATTCCTACCTACTCGCTAGCCAATGGCTTTCCACAAACGCAAACGAGAATGCCCAATACAGATTTAAAGCCTGAGCGTACACGATCGTTTGAGGCTGGTATAAATTCGACATTCTTCCAGAATAAGCTTAGCGTTGATGCAACACTTTACCGTTCGATGACCTACAACCAATTCTTTGAACCAACCTTATCTGCTTCTTCTGGCTATACCAGTGTCGTTGTAAATGCAGGACAAATAGATAATGAGGGTATTGAGCTAACTGCTAGATACAATCAACAATTAGGCGCGGTGCATTGGAACAGTTATTTTACGTATTCCCTGAACCGCAATAAGATCATAGAATTGTTGCCAAACTGGACTAATCCTATTACAGGGGAGCAGATTTCGCTCAACGAACTCGACATGACAGGAACAGGTAGCTATAAGATGATCTTAAAGGAAGGAGGAAGGATGGGCGACATCTACGTGAATACTCTTCGGGTAGATGAGCATGGTGCTATTTATGTCCATCCAACTGATCAGGTTGTCGTTGCTGAAACCAATGAATATGCTTTTGCTGGTAATAGCAATCCGAAATATAATATGGGATGGGGAAATAATATCGCTTGGAAAGGCTTGAACATAGGATTTCTTTTCAACGCCAGAATAGGCGGGGTTGTAGTTTCCAATACACAGGCAGTCCTGGATGCTTTTGGTGCTTCACAGGCATCGGCAGATGCGCGCGATGCCGGTGGTGTATTGGTGAATGGACGCCCAATACCTACTAAGCCTTATTTCGATGTGGTTGGCGGGGGATCCTCCGGTGGTATTGGATCTATGTATACCTACAGCGCTACCAATGTTCGGCTCGGCGAAGTGACTTTGGGATATGACCTTCCAGTAGCTAAATGGGTGCGAGGTATAAAAGGTGCAAATATATCCTTGATAGCAAAAAATCTTCTATTCCTATATAATAAGGCTCCTTACGATCCTGAGCTTACGGCAAATACGGGGACATATTTCCAGGGAATCGATTATTTTATGTCCCCGAGTCTCCGCAGTGTGGGGTTCTCACTTCGTGTTCAACTATAAACGCTAAACAATGACTAATCATATATCTATACGATACATCAAAGTAATGACACTGTGCTGCATTGCTTCGATAATATTATCTTCCTGTACCAAAAACTTTGAGAAGTATAATACCAACCAACATGAAGCCACTGATGAGATGATGACTTACGATAACCTGAAAACAGGTGCTTTTTTTTCTCAAATGCAGCGGAATGTCGTTCTTTTTAAAGATGGGCAGAATTCGGATTCCGACTATCAGGTCGCGCAAGGACTTACCGCCGATATATACTCCGGATACCTTGCTCCCACGGGTAGTTGGTATGGTGGTGTGCACAACGGATCCTACTACTTTATAACGAATTGGCTGGAAACAACGTTTCGATCTGGTTTTTCCGGCGTAATGCCAGCGTGGCAGGCCATAACCCGAGAGGCGGAGGCACAAGGCCTTCCAGAAATTGCTGCTCTGGCCACCTTGGTGAAAGTACAAGGTATGCATCGCCTAGCTGATGCTTACGGCCCATTACCCTATATAAATTACGGTAGTGGCACACTGGCTAACAACTACGACGGTCTTGAGGAGATATACAATAAGTTTTTTGATGAGCTTGGATCAGCAATCAATATATTAACAACCTTCGCGCAGGCTAATCCTGGCACTAACTTGATGGAACGATATGATCTCGTATATCAGGGAGATGTCCAAAAGTGGATCAAATTTGGGAATTCATTGCGTTTGCGCTTGGCAAATAGGATTGTTTACGCAAATGCCGCTAAAGCTAGGCAAGAGGGGGAAAGTGCAGCGGCAAATCCATATGGATTTATAGCGCAAACCCAAGAACGTGCTTCAATCAAGCACTCTGCTAACCTTGTATATTATCATCCGTTATTTGAAATTGCCTATAATTTTAATGCTGGAGAGGTGCGCATGGGAGCAAGTATGGACGCCTATATGAATGGATATAACGATCCACGACGCGTGCGCTATTTCAGGTCCGCAAGTGACGGAGGATACCACGGCGTGCGGCAAGGGATAGTGACTTCTGTTTGGTCTCCTTATGTAAGTAACCGTATTTCGAATCTTAATGTCGACAATGGAACCACGGAAATCGTTTGGATGACAGCTGCTGAATCTTTCTTTCTCCGTGCAGAAGCTGCCTTGCGAAACTGGAACGTGGGCGGTAGTGCATCTGACTTTTACAAGGCGGGGATAAACGCATCGTTCACCGAAAATTCAGCGTCCGGAGCGGATTCTTACATGCAGAATAATACGGCTATGCCCATTGCATTTACTGATTTCGCAGAAGGTTCTTCCTTTCATGCTCCTGCGCCAAGCAATATCACCATAGCTTGGCAGGATAGCGAGCCATTTGAACGTAATCTCGAGCGTATCATAACGCAGAAATGGATCGCCATGTACCCCGATGGACCGGAAGGCTGGGCTGAGTTTCGCCGCACGGGCTACCCTAAGCTCATTCCTGTAGTTGTAAACAACAGTCCAAACATCAATCGTGAGCTACAGGTGCGCCGGATACCTTATCCGCAATCTGAATACAATAACAACCGCGCAGGCGTGCTTTCAGGAGTAGCAAAATTAATGGGACAGGACAATGGAGGAACTAAGTTATGGTGGGACAAAAAGTAATAATATTTACAAAATTAGCATTTGACATGAAATTTATGAAAAGCAATTACTTCTTCTTGGTTTTTACCGCACTAATAGGTTTGCTGTTTAGCTGTGATACAGAAATTGAGAAAATTGAAGTCCAGAAGCTCAAAACTTATGATGAGCAGTATTTCTCCAACGTGCGGGAATACAAGAAATCAAAGCATCAGATTGCATTCGGGTGGTTCGCCGCCTACGCACCCATTGAAGGAGTTGGGGGGTATAAAGATCCGTCATCTTGGGGGGAGAGAATTAAGGGCATTCCCGATAGTCTGGACATCTGTTCGCTTTGGGGGGGCATCCCAAGCAATGATCCACAGAGCCATCTCTATGCGCCCGTTGCGTATGCCGACCTTCAATACGTGCGAGAAAAGTTGGGTACTCGTTTTGTCGTGCCCACCATCGTGCGGATGAACAAGATAATAAAGTTAAAAGATGGGCGCGACTATGATTTAAGATTAAATCAAAATGATGAGGGGATCAAAGTTTACGCACAGCAGCTGGTTGATGATGTATTGGACTACAATCTAGATGGTGTGGACTTGGACTATGAACCTGAAGGTGATTGGCTGCAGGGGGATAACTTTACGACGATGGTGGAATATATAAGCCAGTTTTTTGGACCAAAGGGTAGGTATCCAGACAAGCTTCTTATTGTGGACTTTTACTCGCAATATCCGCCAGCAGAAACAGAACCGTTCGTAGACTATTTTATTCGCCAAGCCTATACACAGGGGTTCGCAGAGCATTCGGCCTCCAGGCTGCAGGGATACTATAACAGCATTTCCTGGACTGCCCCCGAGAAGTTTATTGTTACTGAAAATCTAGGTAGTTTCTTTGAAAACGGCGGCTCCCCCTTTATTGAGGCTACTGGAAATAGATTGACCACCGATGGTACCCAGATGTATTCACTTGAGGGCATGGCACGGTGGAATCCCACGCAAGGTAGGAAGGCAGGCTTCGGCGCCTTCTACTTCGATCGGGATTACTACAATAAGACAGGCATACCTTATTACAATATGCGCCGCGCAATACAGATTGCTAACCCGGCCGTCCGATAAACATTAACTAGATACATAAGACATGAAAACTTTAAAATATTTAAATATAACAGCGGTTGCCCTACTTTTGTTACTTTTTACTTTCGCATGTTCCGAAGGGGATAGGTTCGATTATGAAAAGGAAGTGGTTCTACTAACTGGAACCGAAGTTAATCCAGTAGTTAGGTTTGTCGTGGAAAATACGCCCTCAACCTTTACTGTAACTGCATCTGCTACCGGAAAGGTGGAAAGCGATATTACTGTCAACTTCGCCTACGATGAAGCACAACTCGCGGACTATAATAGAAAAAATAAAACCAACTTCTATCCCGTGCCCCAAGGGTCAATTACCATGGAAGGGAAAACTGGCGTTATTAAAGCGGGTAGTGCTGCATCCACCGGAATTCAGGTCCGCGTCGTTTCTACCGAGGATTTTGTGGACGGACGTACCTATGTAATTCCTGTATCAATAGAAAACATTTCGGGTGGAAGCATCGATGTACTGGAAAGCTCCCGAACTATTTTTTTACGTATTTCTCGGGTTTCCAATTTCCACTCCCTGGATATGAATAATACAGCCCTTTACAGCAATTTTATTTTTGATGATAATAAAGCGGTAAAATTGGATAAGTACACCTATGAAGTACGGTGCTTTATCAATGATTGGCATACCACGCCAGAGCCGATCAGCAGATTATGTTCTTTTACCTCGAAAGATGAGCAGCGTTCCAACATGCTCCGCTTTGGTGAAAATGGCCAAGCTATCAATTCCCTGCAATGGGTTAACCCTGGGGGTAGCCTTATCTCGAAGACCAGATTCAATACAGGTCAATGGTATACGATTTCCCTGAGTTATGATGGGGCTAAGTTCACCATGTATGTTGATGGCATTCGTGACGGAGAAATGGCGGGATCGGGGGATGTTACCTTTCAACGATTTGAACTCGGCATGTCTTGGGCTGGCTACCCATCTATGCAATATTTCAATGGTAGATTAGCTGAAGTACGTATTTGGAACAAAGCTCTAACAACAGGGGAAATTCAAAATGGAATTTGCGGGGTCGATCCCTCGTCTGAAAATCTTGTAGCTTACTGGAAGTTTAATGAGATGGAAGGCCATATTTTCAACGATGCTTCTGATAATGGTTACGATATGGACTGGTCTAACACGGTGCGTGACAACGCAGGAAATGGCGTTCTCAATCGCTTTGATAAGCGTTCCGCAGTCCGTTGGATATTGGATGAAAGAAATAAATGTACTCAGTAACGCTTTAACGATTTTAATATGAAAAGTTTCTCGCAAATATTTTTTGGCGCTGCACTATTATTTTGCTTTTGTGGATGTTCTACAAAAGAGGAATTTGATGTCAAGGGAGATGCTACCAATAGAATTTTCCTCAACACGCAGACCGCTTACGTTAATAATGTTAATTTTCAGCTCATACACACACCGGTTGGTAACGTCGGTGATCAAATAAGTATTAAAATACCTGTACGATCTACAAAGCCTGCCTCCGGTAATATTTCTGTTCGTATAATGATGGATAATGCGCTGATAGATTCTTACAACAGAGATAACCAAACTTCGTTTAAGGCTGTACCAGATAATCTCGTGCAATTAACCGATGAAGATTTGCTTATCGCCACTGGTAATACTGTTTCGGCAGATTCGTTAGCGCTGAAAATTTCCGACGTAGCTACACTGACGGAATCTATGTATCTTATTCCACTGCGCATTAGTTCGATATCCGGAAACTCAGGAGTGGAGATCAGTACCAATTTAAATACCGTATTCCTTAAAATTTCCTCGCGTAGCACAAATGTCTATGATGCACCTACATCGGTACCAGGAACGATGATAGTTGATCGATCAGGTTGGGAAGCGATAGTGAATCCAATGCCTACTGCTGGGCAAGCAAATTTTATGTTTACTACTAGCACACAGCAACATTGGACGTTATCGCCTTCAGCTGAATGTGATATTGATGTTGATATGAAAAGCGTTAAAAGTCAGATACAGGGGTTACGGATGGTCAGCGCAAACGGTTTTCGTATCATACGTGCCGAAGTGTTTTCGAGTATGGATGGAGTTTCCTATAGTTCGCAAGGGATAGCTACTTTAGTGAATGGCAATAACCAATTCATACGTTTTTACTCGCCCATTACAACACGGTTCCTTCGCGTACATGTGCTGGGTTGGCAAAATGCATCAAATATACGGGTTATACAGTACAACATTTATCAATAATTGATAGCAAGAAGGTGTCCAAAATGGTCACCTTCTTTTTTTTACGTAATTTTTCTTCGGAACTGGTTCCAATGGTCGTTGCGCTAAGCGTCAGTGTTTAAAGCTTTATCTAGATAAGGTGATAATGGCTTTTTTAATTGAATGCTGATCTTTTACGAATTGACAGCTTATTCTTTGGAACTTTTAACCAGCTTCTACAGTTAAGGTATTTACACATGAGGGCAAATTCTACATCTCTCATTTCAACTTTCCTCATTGAGAACTTTATCTATAACCAATGGTACTTAGCTATTCGACTAGAAGGTTAACAAGACATCCAAGATAATTTAAATGGATGTTTGAAAAGGTGTCTTACCGAAAAGAAGCGGACTATTGCTATCGATTTGCTTTGGAGAATCTAGCATTATCTATTTTTGAGCATGCACAAAAATAAGTCCCGAAACTGTTGTTGGTATCGGGAGTTATTTTTTATAAGCTATTTTATGGCGTATTTATAACTTAATTATAACCACATTGCCTAAATTTGCGAAAGCCAATTAGCTTCAAGCTATGCACAGCAATATTAAGGCTTCAGCAGTCGGACTTCAAGTATTTTATGCGTTTGTCCGGGTTCCTTTGCTTCTATTTTAATCGTAAGAACGTTTTCACCATCAAAACTTGCCGGGACGGTAAACAAAGCGACCTTTTCCTCCCTCAAGCCTGTAGTGGTGATCTCCGTCAATTTTCCTACTATTACATCATTCACGAACAGTTGAGTAAAGCGTGCTGTTTCTCCCGAAAGGTATTTTATATACAACTGCGTGGGCTTTTTACTGTCTTTTTTTAGATCATAGCTGAACCAACCTTTGGCTTCTCGCCAACGCACGTCATTGAGTGCCCCGGCAGCGGTCAGCTCTTCTTTTATGAAATGATCTGATTCTGGCTGTTGCTCGCCACAGACTACACGATCCATGGTTTTCTCTGCGAGAGCTAGGGTATGTTTTTCATCCTGTTCTAATTTTTGTTGTATCGTTCGTAATGCTGCTGGCGTAGCTTGTGGCCAATACATGATATATCGGCTGTCATGTATTTTGTAGAAGGGCTCCAATGTCATTTTTACTGCCTTCTGGCCGATATGTAAACCTGATAACGTAAACTGCAACGGATTGCCTTGCTGTATTTCGACTAACTGTTGAATGTCTTGTGGCTCACTGCTTAATACTGGTAGCTCGCCTAATGGAATTTGACGCCCCTGTGCTACGTGCCCCATGCGACTGTCGTCCGCGCAAAGTCCCGGCATGTCCTCAGTTCCCACTCGCGCAGCAAGAACAATAGGACCATAGAGTATGCTGTAATAGTTGCTTTGGTCTGGCAACTGCTCGGTATGTATGCCCATCGGAAGGCTCATAAGCACTTTATCCCCGCTTTTCCAAACGCGGCGGATAGCAATCCAGGTACTATCGCTATCAAATGTGTTATAAGACTTACCATTTATGGTAACGGTAGGCTCATGCGTCAACCACTTTGGTTTGCGTATATGCAGCGTAAATGTAGTATTTTTTACCGGATCAATATGCAGCTCCGTTGAAGCTTGTTCTGGAAAGTTATTGATCTGTTTCACATGAACACCTTTATCTCGCCAATTCAACTGTGAGGGAATAAACAGGTTGACATACAGGTCTTCCTTTGTATGTGCGTAAATCATTTCACCATATTTACCATGGTTTTCCATCCCGGAACCTACGCAACACCACATGCTGGTGTGCGGCTGGGAATATACCCTATAGTGTCCAGGGCGGATTTGTGTGAAATATACAAAGCCGCCATGATCTGGATGCTGTGTTGATAGAATATGGTTGTACAGCGCGCGTTCGTAATAATCTAGGTATTTTCCTTGGGGACTACTTTGGTGCAACATTTTCGTTAATCTCAGCATATTGTATGTATTACAAGTTTCTGGCCCTTCTGCACTATGTATCATTTTGGAAAAATTGTCGATCGCGTTGAAGTGTTCGCTTACGCTGTTACCTCCAAAAGCAATGGAACGATGCTCAACTACATTATCCCAAAAGTAACTCGCTGCAGCATTCCAACTGCTGTCCTGAGCAATGTCAGCGATACGCTTAAACCCTAGCACCTTTGGTATTTGAGTATTAGCGTGCATGCCTGTTAAGTTGTCTTCTTGCCTCAATAGCGGCTTCAGGATGGATTGATGGCTAAATTGCCGAGCCAATTGCAGGTAGGACGGATCTTGTGTGATTGCTGCTACATCTGCAAAGGTTTCATTAATACCCCCATGTTCGCTGCGCAGCATGTCCTGGATCTGCTCCTCGGAGAGTTTTTCCACTAGACGTATGGCCCAATCTGTCATCTTTATGAGCATGTTTTTTGCAGTAGTGTCGCCAGCCAACAGATAAGCATCCCGAAGTCCTGCATAGGTTTTGTGAATATTGTAGAGCGGAACCCATCTATTGTTTAAGCTAAAGTTACCTGCTTTGATATTTCCTGATTGGATTTCCTGCCAGATCTCTTTTCCGCCAGGCACACCGCCGATATAACCATCGCCATTTGCATCTTGGCATTGTTTCCATATTTTTATCATGTAGTCCAGCCTTTCCTTAACAGCGAGGTTGCCGGTAGAAGCGTACATCAACGAGAGTGCAGACAAATAGTGCCCACCGATATGTCCATCCAAGCCTGTGTTTTCCCAATTTGTGTAGCTCGGCTTTTTTACAGGAATCCCAGCTTCGCGAAGAAAGGGTGCCAAAAGACGATCAACGTCCATCGTTAGTAGATATTTTAGGTCTGTAGTTTCAGCCT
>JAAIGF010155543.1_pt1 | contig 13689 bp, 10 predicted proteins | sample 6487441 | NCBI WGS metagenome assembly JAAIGF01 (sample SAMN13974129, study PRJNA590717) | phyllosphere metagenome | biome: pepper field; feature: multiple bacterial spot infested pepper fields; material: pepper leaves; isolation source: leaves from pepper fields | host: Capsicum annuum ... | reverse complement strand
CCCCGACTAACCCGATGCTGAAGATCGTGGACATCGCCGCGGTGGCCGCCATCGCCAAGCGCCATGGCCTGATCGTGGTGGTCGACAACACCTTCGCCTCGCCGATGCTGCAGCGTCCGCTGGAGCTGGGCGCGGACCTGGTGCTGCACTCGGCCACCAAATACCTCAATGGTCACTCGGACATGGTCGGCGGCATGGTCGTGGCCGGCGACAACGCCGAACTTGCCGAACAGATGGCCTTCCTGCAGAACTCGGTGGGTGGCGTGCAGGGCCCGTTTGACAGCTTCCTCGCCCTGCGTGGCCTGAAGACCCTTCCGCTGCGCATGAAGGCGCACTGCGCCAACGCGCTGGCCCTGGCCCAGTGGCTGGACAAGCACCCGGCGGTGGAGAAGGTGATCTACCCGGGCCTGCCCTCGCACCCGCAGCATGAGCTGGCCGGCAAGCAGATGGCCGGCTATGGCGGCATCGTCTCGATCGTGCTCAAGGGCGGTTTCGAGGCGGCCAAGCGCTTCTGCGAGAAGACCGAACTGTTCACCCTGGCCGAATCGCTGGGCGGCGTGGAAAGCCTGGTCAACCACCCGGCAGTGATGACCCATGCCTCGATCCCGGTGGCACGCCGCGAGCAGCTGGGCATCAGCGATGCGCTGGTGCGCCTGAGCGTGGGCGTGGAAGACCTGGGTGACCTGCAGGTGGATCTGGAAAGGGCGCTGCAGTGAGCGGTCGACTGCAAAAGACCTCTTCCGGGCTGGCGCCCTATGCCACTGCCCGCCGGCGTCCATTGGCCGGCTTCCTGCGTTCACCAGTGCAGCATCGTCAACTCATCTTTCGACTCATCCAGCGTGAGATCGTCGGGCGCTATCGGGGGTCTTTTGCCGGCCTTGCGTGGTCGTTCATCACCCCTCTGATCATGCTGGTCCTGTACACGTTCGTTTTCTCGGTGGTGTTCAAGGCCAAGTGGAAGGACTTTGACACCAGTGGAGGCTTTGCCCTGATCCTGTTCTCCGGGCTCATCGTGCACGGGGTCGTCGCCGAGTGCATCAATCGCTCCCCGGTACTGATCACAGGCAACGCCAACTATGTGAAGAAGGTGGTGTTCCCGCTGGAAGTGTATGCATGGGTCACCTTGGGCTCGGCGATGTTCCACGCATTCATCAGCTGGCTCGTGCTGACGATTGCCCAGCTGTGCATGGGTGTCGCGCTTCCGTGGACAGCAATCCTGTTTCCGGTGGTCATGCTGCCCCTGCTGCTCGGGTGTCTTGGTATTTCCTGGTTCCTGGCCGCGATCGGCGTCTACTTTCGCGATGTGGCTCAGATTACCGGCACGCTCGCGACACTGCTGCTGTTCCTGTCCCCGGTGTTCTACGCTCTTGATTCCATTCCCGAGCGCTACCGCCCGCTCATCCAGGCAAATCCACTGACGGGAGTCCTGGAAGCAGCACGCAAGGTGTTGATGTTCGGTGACATTCCGTCCCCAGCGTACTTCGGTGTCGGCCTGCTCGTGGGCCTGCTGATCGCCATGGCAGGGTATGCCTTCTTCCAGAAATCTAGAGATGGATTCGCTGATGTCATCTGATCCGGTAGTCCTGAAGGTCGACGGCGTTTCCAAGCATTACCAGGTCTACGGCTCGCCGCAGGACCGGTTGAAGGAAGCACTGTTCTCTCGTGCGGCCCGTGCAGTGGGGCGCAGTGGCAAGTCCTACAGCCGTCAGTTCAGCGCGCTCAAGGATGTTTCATTCGAGATCCGCAAGGGCGAAACGGTCGGCATCATCGGGCGCAACGGGTCGGGCAAGTCCACCCTGCTGCAGCTGCTGAGCGGCACGCTTGCGCCCTCGGAAGGCCAGATCCTGGTCGATGGCCGTGTTGCGCCGCTGCTCGAATTGGGAGCCGGCTTCAACCCGGATTTCACAGGCCGAGAGAACGTCTTCTTCAACGGCGCGCTGCTGGGACTGTCTGACGAACAGCTGCGCAGCAAGTACGACTCCATCGTTGAATTTGCCGATATCGGCGATTTCATCGACCAACCGGTGAAGACCTACTCCAGCGGCATGTTCGTGCGACTGGCCTTCGCCGTGATCGCGCATGTTGATGCCGATATACTGGTAATCGACGAGGCCTTGAGCGTCGGCGACGCGTTCTTCGTGCAGAAGTGCATGCGGTTCCTGCGTTCCTTCATGCAGAACGGCACGGTGGTCTTCGTATCCCATGACACCGCCGCCGTCATCAATCTCTGCGACCGTGTGGTCTGGTTGTCGCACGGGCAGATCGTTGCAGATGGCGCCCCCAAGGAAGTCACCGCCAAGTACCTGGAAGATCTCTACGCGGTGGAGATGGCCGCTGCGGGTCCTGCTCCGGTGGCCGTTGACGCTCCCGAAAGTGACGTGCAACCGGCCGCTGCTGCTACGACCGCCATCGAACCGGACCACGCAGGCATGGCGCCTCGTGATTTCCGCCAGGATCTGATCAACGCCAGTGAGCATCGGCACGAAATCCGGGTCTTCGAATTCAATGCAGACAAGGGGTTCGGACAAGGCGGGGCGCAGGTCGAGTTCGCTGCCTTCGTTGACGTGGATGGTAACCCGCTGTCCTGGGTGGTGGGTGGAGAGCCGGTCCGGCTGCAGATCCGCTGCCGTGTGAACCAGGTGCTGAGCTCGCCCATCATCGGTTTCGAGGTGTACGACCGCCTGGGGCAGACCCTGTTCGCGGACAACACGTATGTCGCCTCCATTGATCCCCCTCCCGGCGCTCAAGCGGGGCAGGTACTGGTGGCTTCCTTCGATTTCCGGATGCCTGTCCTGCGCGAGGGTGACTACACCATGAGCGCAGCCATCGCAGACGGCAATCAGCATCACCATGTCCAGCACCATTGGCTGCATGACGCGCTTGCCTTCCATGTTCATGCACGTGGCATCTGCCTTGGATTGTTCGGCGCACCCATGCAGCGCGTGCGCCTTGTAGTCGAGCAACAAGATCTGGTATCCGGGTGACCGGCTTCAGCAGCAATCATGTATTGAGGTGACCCATGGCAACCCAGCCTGACGAGCACGTAGAAGATCTCGCATTCACCGGCGAACGGTTCATGCCCGAGGTGGCCGGTCAGATCGCCTTCGAACATCTCCATCGCTATCACTTCGCCGCCAGGTTCTGTGCCGGCAAGCAGGTGGTGGACGTGGCCTGTGGCGAAGGTTATGGCAGCCAGATCCTGTCTGGCGTTGCGGACTCGGTGACCGGCATCGACATCTCGGCCGAGGCCGTCGCCCATGCGGCTGGCCGCTACGGGTCCGATCGCTTGCGCTTCGTCGAGGCGTCTGCTGCCTTGCTGCCATTGGAGGACGACTCCGTTGACGTGGTGGTGAGTTTCGAGACCATCGAGCACCACGACCAGCATGAGGAAATGCTGTCGGAGATCCGGCGCGTTCTGCGACCGGGTGGGATGCTGATCATGTCCAGTCCGAACAAACAGCACTATTCGATCGACCCGGGCTACGAAAACCCCTATCACGTGAAGGAGTTGTTCCGTCACGAGTTGATCGAACTCATCCAGCGCTACTTCCCGCAGCAGCAGGTGTATTCGCAGCGCGTCGTCTACGGTTCCCTGTTGGTCGGTGACGGTCCGGCGGCCTTCGATTCGATCCTGGGCACCGGCCCTGAAACCAGTGAATGGGCTGAAGGCCTCAGCCGTCCGCTCTATGACTTGGTGGTCGCGACGGATGCGGTGCTGCCTGTGCAGTCGTCCTCGTTCTTCGAACTGAAGGTCCATGGAATGGATGCCGGCGCCTTCTACGGGGTGCACTTGCCTGAGCGCGTCCAGAACGCGGATATCGAGGTCCTGCAGCTTCGCGCCAAGGTCGAGGAACTCGAGGCCCAGGCCCAGTCCCATCTTTCCCATCGGGAAGCCGCTTCCTTGGAGGCAGAGGAGGAACTGCGGCAGACGCGCGAAGCGCATCTGGCCGAGATCGAGCGGCTTCGTGACAGCCGCAACGAGGTGCTGTCCTCGATCTCCGTGCTGGGTTCGCTGGTCGATGATGTCCGCCGCGAAGGCGGTCATGATCGGCTGGCCCAGGAACGCAGGCTGGAAAGCCTGCAGAATGCGCTGGATCAGAATCGAGCGCTGGTTGCCGAAGCGGCCAGCAGCCAGTCGATCGACAACGGTCAGTTCAAGGCCCAGCTGGCCGAGCTTCGCCAGCAGTTGACTCAGGCCGTTGCCACCGAGGAAAGGATCCGCGCCCTCGAGCGCATGCTTTCCGAGTCCCAGGAGATGGTGTTGGGACATATCAATGCCAACGGCAGCCTGCGCGAAGAAATGTCCGCTCTGCGTGCGGAAATCGACCGGACCATGGCCGAACGGGATGAGGCAAGGCAGTTCGGGCAGCAGCTGCAGCTGGCCGTAACCGAGCAGCGCGTCATCAGCGAGCACCGCGAACGGGATGTGGAACTGCTTAAGGCGTCACGGAGTTGGCGTTACACTGCATGGCTTAGGAAACTGTCAGGAAGTGCCAGGAGGCACCTGTAAGCGATGCATCAGGGTCAGAAAATGGGAAAACTGGGGGCAGTTGCACGCCGCATGTACATGGCGGTGCCGGGCTGGAATGCGCGGCTTGCACTGAAGGATTTCCTGTTCCGGAACTTCAGCTTCGCCTTTGCCAATACAAATGCCTACCGCCGATGGAAAACCTTCGGCGCAGGGCAGGAATTCGCCGTTGTCACGGCGGGTGCGCAGAAGCCGCCAGCCGCTGCCGCTCCGATCGTTGCCGAAGGCGTGAAAGTGCCCTCGGTGGCGCGCATCTACGCAGACGCCTTCGACGTCGCTGCAGGCGTGCGCGGGTCTGAGTACGTGGAGCTGGCGCCTGCGCTACAGCCACCGACCAGCCTTCGCTTCAAGACGATCGCGTTCTACCTGCCGCAGTTTCACCCCTTCGCCGAAAACGACGCATGGTGGGGCAGGGGCTTCACCGAGTGGACCAATGTAAGCAAGGCCGTGCCACAGTTCCAGGGGCATCGCCAGCCGCACCTGCCCGGTGAACTGGGTTTCTATGACCTGCGCTTGATCGATGTGCTCAAGCGTCAGGCCGAGCTTGCCAGGCTGTACGGCGTTCACGGCTTCTGCTTCCATCATTACTGGTTCTCCGGTCATCGACTGATGGAGCGGCCGGTGGACCAGCTGCTGGCGCATCCGGAAATTGACCTGCCGTTCTGCATCTGCTGGGCCAACGAGAATTGGACCCGGCGCTGGGATGGGCATGAAAACGATGTGCTGATTGGTCAGAACTACACGGCTGACAACGACATCGCGTTCATTCGTGATGCGATGCCGTACCTGTCTGATTCGCGGTATATCCGCATCGATGGTCGGCCGCTGCTCATCATCTACCGGCCATCGCTGCTTCCCGATGCCCGCAAGTCGCTGGATGTCTGGCGCGCGTATGCGCGTGAGCAGGGCCTTGGCGAGCTGTTCATCGCCATGGTCCAGTTCGACGTCGACGATCCGCGCACGTACGGCTTCGATGCAGCCCTGGAGTTCCCGCCGCACAAGGTGGCGCGTGGCCTGTCCAGCATCAACCACACGCTGGACATTGCCAACCCGCGTTATGAAGGCTACGTGGTCGACTACCGCGAGATGGCCGAACGTTCCAGGACCTGGCCGGAAGAGGACTATCCGCTGTTCAAGGGGGTTACGCCCCGCTGGGACAATGAAGCGCGAAAGCCGGGCCGCGGCTACACGTTCGCCCATTCCTCGCCGAGCGAGTACCAGCGCTGGCTGGAATCGGCGGGCGAGTTCGCACTGGCCAAACCTGTGCGTGGCGAGAGCGTGGTCTTCATCAACGCGTGGAACGAGTGGGCCGAAGGCGCCCATCTGGAACCGGACCGTTACTACGGTTATGCCTTCCTGCAGGCGACGCGCAATGTCACCGCGGGCACGGCGAAGCCGCGTGTCGCGCTGATCTCGCATGACGCGCATCCGCATGGCGCGCAGTACCTGGCGCTCAACATGGCACGCAAGATGACGGCCGGCCTGGGGCTGGACGTGCATGTCGTGCTGCTCGAAGACGGCCGCCTGCACAGCCAGTTCGCCGAGTGCTCCACGGTCCACCTGCTGGGCGACCGGGATCCAGCGGTGCTGGCCAATGAACTACGCCAGCTGGGCGTGCGCTCGGTGCTTGCCAATACGGCGGTCAGCGGCCGCATCGTGCAGGCGTTGGGTGATGCAGGTCTTACCGTGGTGTCGATGATCCACGAGCTGCCGGGTGTCATCCAGAGCTACGGCCTGCAGCCTGCACTGGCGGACATTTCCCGTGTTGCCAAGCGCATCGTCGTCGCCTCGGACGCAGTACGCGAAGGTTTGCAGCCCTTCCTCGACCCGGCAGGGCAGGCCAAGGTAACCAAGCTGCCGCAGGGGCTGTTTGCAGCCAACCGCCATCGCGGGAAGCGCAATCGAGACACTGCGCGCGCAGCGCTGCGGCAGCGCTTGGGTCTCAAATCCACGGACAGGGTCGTGTTGTCGGTGGGCTACGCCGATGCGCGCAAGGGTGTCGACCTGCTGGCCGAGGCGTTCACCAGTGCATTCGCCCAGCGACCCGATGTCCACGTCGTTTGGGTCGGTCACCGTGAAGAGGCGGCGTGTGAGGCCGCGGAAAAGGTGCTCCGCCGCCATGGCATGCTGGAGCGGTTCCACTTCTCCGGTCTCGACTTTGACACCGATGACTACTACGCAGGCGCTGACGTCTATGCGCTCGCGTCGCGGGAAGATCCTTTCCCGTCCGTCGTGCTGGAGGCCCTGTCTGTCGAGCTGCCGGTCGTCGCATTCGCAGGCACGGGAGGCGGTGCGGACCTCGTCGCCCAGCACCAGGCGGGCGTGGTCGTGCCGGCACTGGACGCTGTCGCCTATGGCGGCGCCTTGGCGCGTCTGCTCGATGAGGATGCGGTGCGAGCAACGGCAGGTGAAGCGGGACGACGCCTTGTCAATGCCGACTTCTCCTTCCGCAGCTACCTGCTGGACCTGCTGGATCTGGCCGGGCATCGCATTCCGCGTGTCTCGGTGGTGGTGCCGAACTACAACTACGCCCACTACCTGGAAGAGCGCCTGGCATCGGTGTACGGGCAGGACTTCCCCCTGTATGAGGTCATCATCCTGGATGACGCCTCATCGGATGGAAGCCTGGCAGAACTCGAACGCCTCTGGCCAACATTCGATCCGGAGCCGCGCCTTGAGGCGTCGTCGGACAACAGCGGGTCGGTCTTCCGCCAGTGGATGAAGGGCGTGAGCCTGGCGCGCGGCGAGTACGTCTGGATCGCCGAGGCCGACGATCTTTCCAAGCCTGCATTCCTGCGCTCGCTGGTGGACCTGCTCGAGTCCAACCCCCGCTCGGTGATGGCGTTCTCGCAGTCGGAACAGATCGACGAGTTCGGCGAGGTGATGGCTGGCGACTATCTGGAATACACCAATGATCTCTCGCGTGATCGCTGGCGCAGCAGCTATTCGGCCATGGGTTCCGAAGAAGTTGAAGCCGGTCTGGCCGTCAAGAACACCCTGCCCAACGTCAGCGCCGTGCTGTTCCGTCGCGAGGCGCTGCTGCGCGTGATGCAGGAGCACATCGAAGAGATCACTCAGTATCGGATCGCGGGCGACTGGCTGGTGTACTTGCTGCTCCTGCGCGATGGTGGTGTCAGCTTTAATGCCGAATCACTCAACCAGCACCGCCGCCATGGCAACAGCGTGACCATCGGCTCCAAGGCCCAAGGCCACTTGGATGAGATCCGCAGCCTGCACGCCCACGCCCAGCGGCTTTTCCCGTTGAGCGCAGCCACGCGGAGCGCGGCCGCGGCATACGAAGACAAGCTGCGCACCCACTTCGGGTTGCGCAACCATCCGGCTGGGACGGAGTGATTGCATGAGCGCGTTGGTCATCGGTGGCAATGGCTTCATCGGTTCACGACTTGTCGCTGCGATGCGTGCGCGTGGGGAAGAGACGGCGGTGCTGGATCGCTTCCCTGCCCGCACGGACATGGACTGGGCTGGCGTGCGCTACTTTCAGGGCGATTTCCATGATGCCGAGGTACTGGAGCAGGCGCTGCAAGGTGTCGATTCGGTGTACCACCTCGCCAGCTGCACCGTGCCGAGCACTGCTGATGCTGATCCGATCGCTGATATCGAAGGCAATCTGATCGGTACCCACCGTTTGCTGGAGGCAATGCGCATACGGGGCGTGCGTCGGCTCTGCTACTTTTCCTCTGGAGGAACGGTGTATGGCAACCCCGACACCGTTCCCGTTCCCGAAACGCACGCGCTGCGACCGATTTCCTCCTACGGCATCGTAAAGGTCGCCATCGAGCACTATCTGACGATGTTTCAACGTCAGGGTTGGTTGGATCCGGTGATCATCCGTCCCTCAAATCCTTACGGGCCAGGGCAGTCCACGCGTGGGATCCAAGGCGCGGTGGCTGTATTCCTGGGACGCGCGCTGGCAGGACTGCCAGTCGAGATATGGGGCGACGGGGAGACCGTCCGGGACTACGTATTCATCGATGACCTCATTGACCTTGCGCTGTTGGCAACCGAGTCCGGAAGGACGGGCGTGTTCAACGCGGCTTCTGGTAACGGCATCAGTCTGAATGAGCTCTGCGCGGCAATTCGGGTAGCTTCGGGCAAGGCATTGCCCGTGCAGTACAAGCCTGGTCGCACGTTCGATGTGCGATCCATTGTTCTCGACGTCCAGCGCGCCAAGCAGTTGCTGGGCTGGACACCAAAGATCGCGCTGGCGGAAGGGTTGACCCTTGCCTGGCGAAGCATGCGGGACGCGACGGGCAGCTAGATTCGCTTGAATCTCCGCGATGGCATCGCACGGAGACGCAGGTGGATGTACCCAGCAAGCAATCGTTTGGCTTCATCGAACTCAACTCAGTGTGATCTGAATCTGGACTCCAGTCCTCGCATCGCTCGTCTTCAGGTGCGATTCCCTTTCTAACTGCAGTCTCGACGAGCGAGTCTGCGGAATTTTTCGAGTGCCGGCACAAAGGAATGAGCAGAACAGCGTCCTCCCAAACGAGTCAGTTCCCGCTGATAGTGGCTATCTGCGCCACCCTCGGACTATTCGTGTATGTGGCGACTGCCATGATTTCACCTCTCAATGGCGAGGATTTCGCATTGACGCGGGATATGGCCGGCGTTGCGCCGATGGATCGTTTCGGCTGGATCATTGAACGTTCGTCGACACAAATTACGCAGTGGAACGCGCGGCTTGGAGAGCAGCTCGCAATCCTCTGGCTGAGCGTACCTCGGATCTACTTTGTCCTGGCGACGACAGCCTCCCTGCTGTTCTTTTGTGCCGTGGTTGCGGGCTATGGGCGCAGGCAAACGGATCGCGATTCGTTTCTGCATGGCTCAATCTACGCGCTGGCGATGCTCTGGTTGTTCTGGCCGGGTTACGAAGTTTTTTTCTGGACGACGGCTCAAGCGGCCTACTTCCAGCCGATGATTCCCGCCCTTCTGTTGATGTCCTTTTACTTTACCGTCGAGGCAACGCAGAAGCTTGGTGAGTCGAACCTCCGCTGTCTTGTTGCGGTCGTACTGGCGTGCCTTGTTGGCCTGTCGTTCGAGAACGTGCCGCCTGCGCTGGGTGCGGGAATGGGGCTGGTACTTCTGCTGAACGGAAGGGCTCGCTGGCGACTACGTGCAATTCTTCCGATCATCGCACTCGCCGTTGCGTGGGGAACGTTGATGCTGGCGCCCTCGACAGCAATCCGTCGTGCCGCATACGCCGCCATGTATCCAGCCAACCTAGGTGTTGGTCACGTGCTTGAGCGGTCCCATAGTGTTTTTGGCACGTTGATGAGCACAAGCTGGTTGCTCGTGTTGGCAGGGACGGCGGCTAGCGTTTACCTGTGGCGCGTGCACGGATGGCGGCAGCAGGTGGCGCTGGCGTGGGCGGTGTCTTCTCTCACTGTGCTCAGCGTCATTGCCGCGCCTTACACGGAGCCTCGTGCCTTTATTGTGCCGTGGGCGATCTGGTACATGCTCGTTGTCGCTGCTGCCATTCGACTGGTGTCGATCAGCTGGTTCCGCTCGGGTGCAGCGATTGTAGCCGTTGCCAGCCTTTACCTTCCGCTGCAGGCTAATCTCTCATATGTTGAGTTTGCGCGCAGCCTGGAAGAGAGAGATTCCTACATACGAGTCATGTCCAGAACTGAGCGCTGCCAGCAAGGCATTGATGTCGGACATGCTACAAAAAAATACTCTTATAAGTATCTGAACAGTCGCGAAGCCTGGTTCGTCGCAAATCCTGCTTACGTCAGCGCGTACTACGGTTGCAAGGTGCTGCCGCAATGAACAGCAGGCGATGGATGCCTTTCCTGCGATACGCGGTCACTGGTGGCCTTAATACTGCCGTGCACTGGATGATATTTGCGATTCTGGTATGGCTGGGTAATCCACAGTCAACCTCCAACCTCTGCGCGTTCCTGGTAGCGGTCACGTTGTCCTTCTTCCTGAATGCTCGGTGGACATTCAAGACCCGGACCAGCATCAAGCGGTACGTGGTGATGGTTCTGGCAATGGGGACGCTCAGCTTCGTTCTGGGTGCTGTCGCAGATGCGCTCTCACTGCATCCGATCGTTACGATGGTCGGCTTTTCTGCCGTAAGCCTGGTGATTGGCTACCTTATTGCCAGGTTCATTGTTTTCCGGGAGGTCTCTTGAAAATCAGTCTTGTCATACCGGTCTTCAATGAACAAGAAGCCATCCCCATCTTTTACCGGGCCGTGCAGATGCTGCCTGGTCTTGAGGGGCATGATCTCGAACTTGTTTTTGTGAATGACGGCAGCTCCGATGGAACCGAGTCGGTCATCACTGCGCTGGCGGCGGCGGATGCGAAAGTCACGCTGATCAATTTTTCGCGTAATTTCGGAAAAGAGCCAGCATTGCTGGCTGGCATACACGCAGCACGTGGCGATGTCGTCATCCCGATGGATGTCGATCTCCAAGATCCACTGGAGTTGCTTCCCGCCATGGTCGAAAAGTTCCAGGCAGGTGCCGACGTCGTACTCGCACGGCGCGTTGATCGCGGTAGCGATGGCTTCCTCAAGCGAAACAGCGCCAACTGGTTCTACAAGTTGATCAATGCGATTTCAGAAAGTCCTGTAGAGGCAAACGTTGGTGACTTCCGCCTGATGTCCAGGCCTGTCGTTGAAGCGATCAAGCAACTGCCCGAGAACCGGCTGTTCATGAAGGGTTTGTTGAGTTGGGTTGGGTTTTCAACAGACTTTGTCGATTACTCACGACCCGAGCGCTCTGCCGGTGTCTCGAAGTTCAATGGTTGGAAGCTGTGGAATTTTGCGCTTGAGGGAATCACTTCGTTCAGTAGCGCGCCGTTGCGCGTGTGGACGTACGTCGGCAGCACGATTGGATTTTTCTCGATTGCCTACGGGGTCTGGATTGTGATCGACAAGCTGCTGCATGGGAACGCGGTGCAGGGTTACTCCTCTCTGATTGCAGCCATTCTCTTCCTTGGTGCAGTCCAGTTGATTGGAATTGGCGTTCTCGGTGAGTACATCGGGCGCATCTATTCGGAGGTGAAGCGTCGTCCCCGCTACATCGTTCGCAGCACGGTGCAGCATGAGAAGAAGGACTGAACGGATGGAGGCTGGCGCGTACCGTATGCGGGTAATGGGAATGTTGGTGAGCCTGGTCGGAATAGCCGGGTGCTCGGAACAGGTGCCCGAGGTGACAGTTCCGGCCGGGATGGTCCACGGCGAGCAGGCCAGCCCCTCGGCCGTCATCCGAAAGCCGCATGTTGCGCAGGGCTGCAATCTTGAGACGGTCAATGGGCAGCCGGTCGCCTCGTTGCCGGTCCAGGTGTCAAACGGCCAGATTGCATTGAGTGGTTGGATCGCGGGCCAGATCGATGAACGTGGCGTGCTGGTCGGCCAGACTTCGCTTGTGTTTTCTGCGAGTCCCGGGCCCACGGAAATTATCTTCGCCGGAGCGGATGTTCATCACCGTGAGGATGTGGCGCGTTCTCTCGGAGAGCCTGCGTTGTCTGCGGCAGGATTCGAAGCTGTCCTGGATGGATCGAAACTGTCCCCGGGCACATACGCCCTCACGCTGAAGCGAGGCTCGTACGCATGTGCCCAATCATTCAGTCTGCAGAGGGGCAATTGAAGTCGGATCCTGTACGCCTTGCGGGCCACTTCCCGCACTGCGGATTCACTTGTTTCATCAGGTTCGCGCGAGCCTGCCGCCGCGCAGCTTGTCGTACAGACGTTGGCCAGGTACTTCCACGAAGTAATATGTGAAAGCTGCCGTCACTACCACGCAGGCAAGCGTGACCAACGCTGCAGCGGCAAACGCCAGTCCACCGTGCCCGATGTGCGCACCTATTTCTGCGTAGATGCCATGCATCTGCAGGAGTTGGATCAGCGGGAACTGCACCAGATAGGTGCTGTAGCTTACAAGGCCAAGCCAGCGGGTTGCCTTGTTGTCGAGCCATCGCGGGAAACCCGCTATCGACAAGCCGACCATCAACGGCGCTGCAATCGAAAGCAGAACTTCTTCTGGCAGGCCGAACGGTGCGTGCAAAGAGTAGATGGTGCATGCCAACAGCGCCAGGAAAGCAACACCTACGGCTTGGCGCTGCATTGCATTGCGTGCTGTCGGCATGCCAGCACGGCTGAGGTGGAGGATAAGTAGGCCGAGAATGAAGTATTGGCTGTGGACCAGTACGTTGAGTGATGCGAACTCGTTCAACTGGCCATCAAAGCTGTCTTGCAGGTAGCGCTTTGAAAGTGTTGCAATCAGGCACAGCACTACCCACGCGAACGCTGCCGACCTGACAGTCCTGATGGACGAGAGCAGCAGTGGGAACATGAAGTAGAAAAGCCATTCGATAGCGATGGACCAGCCGCCGCCGACGAGGCCGCTCTGCTTGCCTGGTGCAAGCGTAAACAGGAAGCTTCCTGACAGGATGAAGTCGAGCAGAGGTGGCATCGGCTGATCCATGGCCAGCCGAAAAACCACGCCTGTGAGGATCATGAAGTAAAACAGCGGAGCGATTCGGAAGAATCTTTTCTGGTAGAAGACCTTGATCGCTTCGGTACTGCTCATGCGTGAATAGTAGGCATGACCGATAGCAAACGCGCTAAGCACGAAGAACACGCGGACGAAGAAGTCCATCCTTCCGGTAATGGCCGCAGCCGTCTCATTGATCGGGATGCCCGAAAGATAGAGGACGTGAAACATGACCACGCCGAGCGCCGCCAAACCGCGGAGGACGTCCGGCCCGTGGATGCGCTCTTGCGCCTGATTGTTATGGTAAAAGGTGAACCCGTGGAGGAGAAAAGGGCCGGCTGAACTTCAGCCGGCCCTTGGATGGAGGAAGGCCTGTGCGCTGAGTCGTCAGAGCGCCTTTTCCAGTTCCGGCAGGATCGCGAACAGATCACCGACCAGGCCGATGTCGGCGATCTCGAAGATCGGCGAATCCGCGTCCTTGTTGATGGCCACGATCGTGCCGGCATCCTTGATGCCGGTCAGGTGCTGGATGGCACCGCTGATGCCCACGGCCACGTACAGTTCCGGCGCGATGATCTTGCCGGTCTGGCCCACCTGCAGATCGCTGGGCACGTAGCCGGCGTCGACCGCGGCACGCGAGGCACCGACGGCGGCACCCAGCTTGTCAGCCAGCTGGAAGATGACCTTGAAGTT
>JAAIGF010364652.1_pt1 | contig 13717 bp, 11 predicted proteins | sample 6487441 | NCBI WGS metagenome assembly JAAIGF01 (sample SAMN13974129, study PRJNA590717) | phyllosphere metagenome | biome: pepper field; feature: multiple bacterial spot infested pepper fields; material: pepper leaves; isolation source: leaves from pepper fields | host: Capsicum annuum ... | reverse complement strand
TATGAACCCGAATTATCTCGATTTCGAACAGCCGATTGCCGACCTGCAAGCCAAGATCGAAGAGCTTCGTCTGGTTGGTAACGACAACTCCCTGAACATCGGCGACGAAATCGCCCGCCTGCAGGACAAGAGCAGCACGCTTACCGAGAGCATCTTCAGCAATCTGACCAGCTGGCAGATCGCTCGCCTCGCGCGTCATCCTCAGCGTCCGTATACCCTGGATTACCTGCAGCACATCTTCACCGAGTTCGACGAACTGCATGGCGACCGCCACTTCTCCGATGACGCGGCCATCGTGGGCGGTGTCGCGCGCCTCAACGGTCAGCCGGCGATGGTCATCGGTCACCAGAAAGGCCGTGAAGTGCGTGAGAAGGTGCGCCGCAACTTCGGCATGCCGCGTCCGGAAGGCTACCGCAAGGCCTGCCGTCTGATGGAAATGGCCGAGCGCTTCAAGATGCCGATCCTGACCTTCATCGATACCCCGGGTGCCTACCCGGGCATCGATGCCGAAGAGCGCGGGCAGAGCGAGGCGATTGCCTGGAACCTGCGCGTCATGGCGCGCCTGAAAACGCCGATCATCTCCACCGTTATCGGCGAGGGTGGCTCCGGCGGCGCACTGGCCATTGGCGTGTGCGATAACCTCAATATGCTCGAATATTCGACCTATGCGGTGATCTCGCCGGAAGGTTGCGCCTCGATTCTCTGGAAGACCGCCGAGAAGGCGCCGGAAGCTGCCGAGGCTATGGGCATTACCGCCGAACGCCTGAAAGGCCTGGGTATCGTCGACAAGGTGATCGCCGAGCCGCTGGGTGGCGCGCACCGCGACCCGGGCGCTGCTGCCGAATCGATCCGTCAGACGCTGGTCGCTCAGCTCGAGGATCTGTGCAAGCTCGATACCGACGCGCTGCTCGCCCGTCGTTACGAGCGCCTGATGAGCTACGGCATCGCCTGATGCCGTTCTACCCCGCAAGCAGGCCAATCGCCCCGATGGCCGTCATGCTTGCGGGGCCGCTTCACTGAAGTCTCCATGTCTCTCGAATCCGCCGTGCTGGCGCGCCTCGCGGCGTGGCGTAGTGCACCTCTCTGGCGGGTAGCCTATTCCGGCGGGCTCGACTCCTGTGTGCTGTTGCACCTGCTTGCCAGGGCGGCCCAGCGCCATGAGCTGCCGCCAATCCGCGCCGTTCACGTCCATCATGGCTTGCAGACCGTTGCCGAAAGCTGGCCCGCGCACTGTCAGCGGCTGTGTGACGAGCTGGGCATTGCCCTGGATGTGCAGTACGTGCAGGTCGCGCCGGGTGCCAGCCTGGAGCGCGCTGCTCGCGAGGCCCGATACGCAGCGTTTTGCGAACTGATGGTGCCGGGTGAGGTGCTGCTGCTGGCCCAGCACCAGGATGACCAGGCCGAAACCTTGCTCTATCGATTGTTGCGTGGCGCCGGGGTGCGGGGCCTGGCGGCGATGGCGCACAGTCGTCGACTGGGGGCGGGGCATGCCGTCAGGCCGCTGCTGGATGTACCACGCAAGGCGCTTGAGGCCTATGCGGCCAGCCAGGGCCTTGGCTGGGTGGAAGACCCTTCGAACAGCGACAGTGGCTTTGCCCGCAACTTTCTGCGGCAGGACATCCTGCCGCGCCTGGCTGCTCGCTGGCCCGGTGCATCGGCGGTGCTGGCCCGTGCCGCGGCTCACCAGGCCGAGGCTCAGGCCTTGTTGCAGGAGCTCGCCGAGATCGACCTGCAGCGCACACAAGGGCGCTTGGGCGTTCCATGGTTGGACATTGCCTGTCTGGATTTGCAGGTGCTGCGCCAGTTGTCCGAGGCGCGCCAGCGCAATTTGCTCAGGCACTGGCTGGGCGACGAGACGCGTATGCCGGACAGTCGGCACTGGCAGGGCTGGGCCGATCTGCGTGACGCCGCCGCCGATGCCTCGCCGGTGTGGCGGCTGGAAAGCGGCGAGCTGCGCCGTCATGGCGATCAGCTGCTGTGGTTGGGCGCTGAGTGGCACACGCCCTGGTCGAGCCACGAGCAGCCCTGGGCAGAGCTGCGCCGGCCGCTCGAGCTGCCTGGCAATGGCGTCGTGAGTGTGCTCGGAGAGGTTCCCGATGGGCAACTGAGTATCGGTTACCGGCAAGGGGGTGAAGTGCTCGATGTGCCGGGTCGTGGCCGGCGTGACCTCAAGCGCTTGTTGCAGGAAGCCGGTGTGCCCGAGTTCATTCGCCCGCGGCTGCCGCTGTTGCGCCGCGACGGTCAGGTCGTTGCAGTTGCCAATCTGCCGCTTGCCCCGGCTTTCGTTGAGCTGCATTGGCAATTCTCCCCGCTGGTGCAGCCTGTCACGCCGAGGGCACTGCGTTAGGGCTGAGGCATTGTCTAACTAACGGATTCGCAAGGTATTTCCATTGGTGCCATGATTCTGCCGGCAGCCGTTTTCACGTCTCACGGGCTTGCCGTTCTTCCCCCCTAAGGACGTTTCCGGTAGACTACGCTCCCGTCTCTATTCAGGTATTCGCTGCTTCTTCAGAAGCGGTGGATGTTTGCTATTTGCCGGCATGGTTCGCCATGTTTGCTAAGGTGAACCAAGGCCTTCTCTGCTCCCCGGCGGCTCGACCGTCACTGCTGACTTCTTAGGGTTTTTCATGACGCGCTTCATCTTCGTCACGGGTGGTGTTGTTTCTTCATTGGGGAAAGGCATCGCCTCGGCATCCTTGGCGGCAATCCTGGAGGCGCGGGGCCTGAAGGTCACGATGCTCAAACTGGACCCGTACATCAACGTCGATCCGGGCACCATGAGCCCGTTCCAGCATGGTGAGGTGTTCGTCACCCACGATGGCGCCGAGACTGACCTCGATCTGGGGCACTACGAGCGTTTCATCCGCACCACCATGACCAAGAGCAACAACTTCACCACCGGCCGCGTGTACGAAGATGTACTGCGCAAAGAGCGCCGTGGTGACTACCTGGGCGCGACCATCCAGGTCATCCCGCACATCACCGACGAGATCAAGCGCCGCATCATCAAGGGTGCCGGTGACGCCGATGTCGCCATGGTGGAAATCGGCGGTACGGTCGGCGACATCGAGTCGCAGCCGTTCCTCGAGGCCATCCGCCAGCTGCGTTTCGAAGTCGGCGCCAAGCGCGCCATGCTGATGCACCTGACCCTGGTGCCGTACATCGCTACAGCAGGCGAAACCAAGACCAAGCCGACTCAGCATTCGGTCAAGGAGCTGCGCTCCATCGGCCTGCAGCCGGACGTGCTGGTGTGCCGCTCCGATCATCCGATCGACCTGTCCTCGCGTCGCAAGATCGCGCAGTTCACCAACGTCGAAGAGCGCGCGGTCATCGCGCTGGAAGACGCCGACACCATCTACAAGATTCCGGGCATCCTGCATTCGCAAGGCCTGGATGATTTCGTCGTCGAGCGTTTCGCCCTCGAATGCCGCGGTGCCGATCTGTCCGAATGGGACCGCGTGGTCGATGCCAAGCTGAACCCGGAAAAAGAAGTCAACATCGCCATGGTCGGTAAGTACATGGAATTGCTGGATGCCTACAAGTCGCTGATCGAAGCGATGAGTCACGCCGGCATCAGCAATCGCACCAAGGTCAACCTGCGCTACATCGACTCCGAAGACATCGAGAACAATGGCACCGACCTGCTGCAGGGCGTCGATGCCATCCTGGTGCCGGGCGGCTTCGGTCTGCGTGGCGTGGAAGGCAAGATCAAGACCGTTCAGTACGCTCGCGAGAACAAGATTCCCTACCTGGGTATCTGTCTCGGCATGCAGGTTGCGGTCATCGAGTTCGCCCGTAACGTGCTGGGCTGGACCGACGCCAACTCCACCGAGTTCGATATCGCCAGCAAACACCCGGTAGTCGGCCTGATCACCGAATGGCAGGACGCGACCGGCGCTACCGAGTTGCGCACCGAAGCTTCCGACCTGGGCGGCACCATGCGTCTCGGCGCTCAGGATTGCCAGCTGCAGGCCAACTCCAAGGTTCATGACTGCTACGGCAAGGACGTGATCGTCGAGCGGCATCGTCACCGCTACGAAGTGAACAACAACCTGTTGCCGCAACTGATCGACGCTGGCCTCAAGGTCACCGGTCGCTCTGGCGATGGTGCGTTGGTCGAAGTGGTGGAGAGCGCCGACCACCCCTGGTTCGTGGCCTGCCAGTTCCATCCCGAATTCACTTCCACGCCGCGTGACGGTCACCCGCTGTTCAGCGGTTTCGTCAACGCCGCGCTCGCGCACCAAGCTAAGAAGGCCTGACCCCATGGCGCAGAAGACCGTTCGTGTCGGCAAGATCGACATCGCCAACGACAAGCCTTTCGTGCTGTTCGGCGGCATCAACGTGCTGGAGTCCCGTGATCTGGCCATGCGCGCCTGCGAAGAATATGTACGGGTGACCGACAAGCTCGGCATCCCTTACGTATTCAAGGCCAGCTTCGACAAGGCCAATCGCTCCTCGGTGAGCTCCTTCCGTGGCCCCGGCCTGGAAGAGGGCATGAAGATCTTCGACGAAGTGAAGAAGACCTTCGGCGTGCCGGTGATCACTGATGTGCACGAGCCCCACCAGGCTCAGGCGGTGGCCGATGTCTGTGACATCATCCAGCTGCCGGCCTTCCTGTCCCGGCAGACCGATCTGGTGGTGGCCATGGCCAAGACCGGTGCAGTGATCAATATCAAGAAGGCGCAGTTTCTGGCTCCGCAGGAGATGAAACATATTCTCGCCAAGTGTGTCGAAGCCGGGAACGATCAGTTGATCCTCTGCGAACGCGGCTCCTCTTTCGGGTACAACAACCTGGTAGTGGACATGCTGGGCTTCGGCATCATGAAGGCCTTCGAATACCCGGTGTTCTTCGACGTTACCCATGCCCTGCAAATGCCGGGTGGTCGTTCGGATTCTGCCGGCGGCCGTCGTGCCCAGGTCACCGAGCTGGCCAAGGCCGGCATGAGCCAGGGCCTGGCGGGCTTGTTCCTCGAGGCGCATCCGGATCCGGAAAATGCCAAGTGCGACGGCCCCTGTGCGCTGCGCCTGGACAAGCTGGAGCCGTTTCTCGCTCAGCTCAAGCAGCTGGATGATCTGATCAAGAGTCAGGCTCCGATCGAAACCGCCTGATGGCGTTTCCCGGTCTTGTCTGTTTCACCGCCCGGCCTTCAGGCCGGGTTTGTATATCTGCCTGGCCGCCAGCGCGCTGCCGGTAGCTGTTACCGAATACTGCAGTGTGTTTTTCGACAACTTCTGGAGAGCTTACAAGAATGGCAAAGATCGTCGACATCAAGGGTCGTGAGGTTCTCGACTCCCGTGGCAACCCCACCGTGGAAGCGGACGTAATCCTCGACAACGGCATCGTTGGCAGCGCCTGTGCGCCGTCGGGTGCCTCCACCGGTTCGCGCGAAGCGCTGGAACTGCGTGATGGCGACAAGAGCCGTTACCTGGGCAAGGGCGTGCTGAAGGCCGTGGCCAACATCAATGGCCCGATTCGCGATGCGCTGCTGGGCAAGGATCCGGTCGACCAGAGAGCCCTCGACAAAACCATGATCGATCTCGATGGCACCGAGAACAAGGCCAAGCTGGGTGCCAACGCCATCCTCGCCGTGTCTCTGGCCGCTGCCAAGGCCGCTGCCCAGGATCAGGATCTGCCGCTGTACGCGCACATCGCCAACCTTAACGGCACGCCGGGCCAGTACTCCATGCCGGTGCCGATGATGAACATCATCAATGGCGGCGAGCATGCTGATAACAACGTCGACATCCAGGAATTCATGGTTCAGCCGGTTGGCGCCAAGACGTTTTCCGACGGCCTGCGCATGGGCACCGAAATCTTCCACCACCTCAAGGCCGTGCTGAAAGCCCGTGGCCTGAGCACTGCCGTAGGTGACGAGGGCGGCTTCGCGCCGAACCTGGCTTCCAACGAAGACGCTCTGTCGGCGATTGCCGAAGCCGTGGCCAATGCCGGCTACAAGCTGGGCAGCGATGTGACCCTGGCTCTGGACTGCGCGGCCTCCGAGTTCTTTGAGGACGGCAAGTACAACCTCTCCGGCGAAGGCAAGTCGTTCGACGCCGAGGGTTTCGCCGAGTACCTCAAAGGCCTGACCGAGCGCTTCCCGATCATCTCCATCGAAGACGGTCTGGATGAGTCCGACTGGGCGGGCTGGAAGATCCTCACCGACAAGATCGGCGCCAAGGTTCAGCTGGTGGGTGACGACCTGTTCGTGACCAACACCAAGATCCTCAAGGAAGGCATCGACAAGGGCATCGGTAACTCGATCCTGATCAAGTTCAACCAGATCGGCTCGTTGACCGAAACCCTGGAAGCCATCCAGATGGCCAAGGCTGCCGGTTTCACCGCCGTGATCTCGCACCGTTCGGGCGAAACCGAAGACAGCACCATCGCCGATCTGGCCGTGGGTACTGCCGCTGGTCAGATCAAGACCGGTTCGCTGTGCCGTTCCGACCGTGTATCCAAGTACAACCAGCTGCTGCGTATCGAAGAGCAACTGGGCGCCAAGGCGCCGTATCGCGGTCGCGGCGAGTTCCGCGGCTGAGTCAGGGTTCGTGCGGCAGGATGAAGCAATCCTGCCGCGCGGCCTTCCTGGAGCACCACCAGGCACACTGGTGGCCTTGCCGGATACCGATGACGCAGGGAGAATCCACGGATGTCCGCCGCAGCGACCCTTTCCTACCCGAGTGCCTCACCTGTCATGCGTAGTCCTTACTGGCTATTCCTCGTTCTGATCCTCGTGCTTGCAGGCCTGCAGTATCGCCTGTGGGTGGGCGAGGGCAGCCTGGCGCAGGTGACCGAGCTGCAGCAGCAGATTGCCGAGCAGCAGGGTGAGAACGAGCGACTGCTCGAGCGCAACCGCATCCTCGATGCCGAGGTGATGGAGCTGAAGAAGGGCATGGAAACCGTCGAGGAACGGGCTCGCCATGAGCTCGGCATGGTCAAGGACGGCGAAACCCTCTATCAGTTGGCTGAATGAACACACCTGATCTGCCGTCGTTCTGGGCGGTGATCCCGGCCGCCGGTATCGGCAGCCGCATGCGCGCCGACAAGCCCAAGCAATACCTGCAGCTGGCCGGCAAGAGCATTCTCGAACATACCCTCAACTGTTTTCTCGATCACCCCTGTCTGCGCGGGGTGGTGGTCAGCCTGGCCGAAGACGATCCTTTCTGGCCCGCCCTCGATTGCGCCCGCGATGGGCGAATCCATATCGCCGCCGGCGGTGCCGAACGTGCCGACTCGGTGCTCAACGCCTTGCTGCGCCTGGCGGACTTAGGGGCCGGTGTGCAGGATTGGGTGCTGGTGCACGATGCCGCACGACCGAATCTGGCGCAATCCGACCTCGATCTCCTCCTGGCGGAGTTGGCTGAGGATGCGGTGGGCGGGCTGCTTGCCGTTCCTGCACGCGATACCCTCAAGCGCGTGGGTAGCGATGGCCGCGTGCGTGAAACCATCGATCGCTCGGTGATCTGGCAAGCCTACACACCGCAGATGTTCCGCCTCGGCGCCTTGCATCAGGCTCTGGCAGAAGCGCTGGTAGCGGATGTCGCAGTCACCGACGAGGCCTCGGCCATCGAATGGGCCGGGCAGGCGCCGCGCCTGATCGAAGGCCGGGCGGACAACCTCAAGGTCACCCGCCCGGAAGACTTGCACTATCTGGAGCGCCTCTGGCGAGGCCGCCACTGAGTCACCTGCGGGGGGTCAGTTAATCCATTTCTTGGCGTTCTTGCCGATGTTTCGCTCCAGCACCGCGGTGAGCCTGTTCATGGCACCGTCGATGGCCTGCTGCAATTCGCAGGCGTCGTAGGAGACCGACATCGGGTCACGGCCTTTCATGCGCGCTTCGACCTTGCAGCGTTTGTCCTGGGGCCCGCTTTTCAGGGCGTTCTCGTCCGAAAGGTGAATTTCCACCCGGGTGAGGTGCTCCTCGTAGCGCTGCAGTTTGTCGCGCACTCGACCGCGAATGTCAGTCTTGAATGCCATGGAAGTGTCGACGTGCTTTCCGCTGTTGACCATGACCTGCATAACCATGTCCTCGTGCTGGTGGATTCACAACGACCCGAACGGGCCCTCATGGGGTACGACGGAGCACGGGCGAGTGGGTTCGTGGGTGGTTGTGACAATCTATGAGCGTCAGGCCTGCAGGCCGCCGTACTCAGGCGTATTCAGGGCGTTGTGCGAGACCGTAACGTAATGCGTCGATCAACTGCCTGACCTTGGGCGACAGGTGCCGCTGTTGCGGATACAGCGCCCATACCGCGGTATTGGGTGGCTGATGATTGTCGAGCAGCGACACCAGGGCGCCGCTGCGCAGGTGCTCGAGCACGTAGTAGTCCGGCAGCTGGCACAAACCGAGCCCGGCGAGGGCGGCGTCCAGTACGGCCTGGCCGCTGTTGCAGCGCCAGTTGCCATTGACCCGTTGCGAAGCTTCGCGGCCTTCGAGCTGGAAGGTCCAGACGTCGCTGCTGCCGATCAGACAATTGTGCCGCGCCAGTTCCGAGAGGCTGTGCGGGCGCCCATAGCGCTGCAGGTAGTCAGCCGATGCGCACAGGTACATGCGCCGCGGTGCCAGGCGGGTCGCCAGCATGCGAGAGTCCTGCAGGCGGCCGAGGCGGATGGCGATGTCGAAACCGTCCTGAACCAGGTCGAGGGTGCGATTGCTCAACTCGATGTCCACGGAAAGGCGCGGGTGGCGTGCTGCGAATGTGGTGACCAGCGGCACGATGAAGCGCTCGCCGTAGGCCACCGCGCAGGTCATGCGCAGCAAGCCCTTGGGCTCGCCGCCCAGATCGCCAATGGCGTTCAGTGCCTCCTCGCGGGCGTCCTGCAGGCGCTGGCAATGCTGCAGGAAGGTCTGGCCGGCCTCGGTCAGCGCCACCTTGCGCGTGGTCCGATAGAACAGGCGAGTGTGCAGGCGTTCTTCGAGGCGCGCGATCTGCCGGCTTACCTGCGACGATGACAAGCCCAGGCGTTCAGCGGCGGCGGTGAACTGGCCGCATTCGGCAACGGCAACGAATTCATCCAGCCCTTCCCAGCGATTCATGGTGTCTCCCGCATGACTGGTGATTATCCCTGTGGGGCAATAATGTTTTGCATTCTGCCTGATTATCTCCATTGATGGCTCTACTACACTGGCTGCCATCGCAATTCACTTGGAGAGCCCAGCATGATCAAGTCACGCGCCGCCGTAGCCTTTGCCCCCAACGAGCCGCTGAAAATCGTCGAGGTGGACGTCGAGCCGCCAAAGGCCGGCGAGGTGCTGGTGCGCATCGTCGCCACCGGCGTATGCCACACCGATGCCTACACCCTGTCCGGTGCCGATTCCGAGGGTGTATTCCCGTCCATCCTGGGCCATGAAGGTGGCGGTATCGTCGAAGCCATCGGCGAGGGCGTGACCTCGGTGGCCGTCGGTGACCACGTGATCCCGCTGTACACCGCCGAATGCCGCAAGTGCAAATTCTGCCTGTCCGGCAAGACCAACCTGTGCAGCTCGGTGCGCGCCACCCAGGGCAAGGGCCTGATGCCCGACGGCACCACGCGCTTCAGCTACAACGGCGAGCCGATCTACCACTACATGGGCTGCTCGACCTTCTCCGAATACACCGTACTGCCGGAAGTATCCCTGGCGGTCATTCCCAAGGAAGCGCCGCTGGAAAAGGTCTGCCTGCTCGGTTGCGGGGTGACCACCGGCATCGGCGCCGTGCTCAATACCGCCAAGGTGGAAGAGGGCGCTACCGTGGCGATCTTCGGCCTGGGCGGCATCGGCCTGGCGGCGATCATCGGTGCGAAGATGGCCAAGGCCTCGCGCATCATCGCCGTCGACATCAACCCGGCCAAGTTCGACGTGGCCCGCGAGCTGGGCGCCACCGACTTCGTCAACCCGAAGGATTACGACAAGCCGATCCAGGATGTCATCGTCGAGTTGACCGATGGCGGGGTGGACTACAGCTTCGAGTGCGTCGGTAACGTGCAACTGATGCGTGCGGCCCTGGAGTGCGCTCACAAGGGCTGGGGTGAAAGTGTGATCATCGGTGTCGCCGGTGCGGGTCAGGAGATCAGCACCCGTCCGTTCCAGCTGGTGACTGGTCGCGTCTGGCGCGGTTCGGCGTTCGGTGGCGTCAAGGGGCGTACCGAGCTGCCGAGCTACGTCGAGAAGTCGCAGAGTGGCGAGATCCCCCTGGACACCTTCATCACCCACACCATGGGCCTGGATGAGATCAATCACGCCTTCGATCTGATGCATGAAGGCAAGAGCATCCGCACCGTCATCCATTACTGATAGCTGCAAGTGCCAAGCTGCAAGCGAAGAGTGGCCCAGCGGCCGCTCAATGCTTGCGGTTGTTTCGTAGAGTGCGCCTTGCGCACCGCTAACCCCTGGTGCGCAAGGCGCACCACTACGGAGTGGTCATGAGCCTCGAAATCGTTTCCAGCAACAAGAGCTTTGGCGGCTGGCACAAGCGCTACAAGCATCGCTCCACATCGCTCAACTGCGACATGGTGTTCGCCGTCTACCTGCCGCCGCAGGCAGAAAAGGGTGCCAGGCTGCCGGTGCTGTACTGGTTGAGCGGCTTGACCTGCACGGACGAGAACTTCATGCAGAAGGCCGGCGCCCAGCGTATGGCCGCCGAGCTGGGACTGATCATCGTTGCACCGGACACCAGTCCGCGCGGCGAGGGCGTACCGGATGACGCCAATGGTGCCTATGACTTCGGCCTCGGCGCCGGTTTTTACCTCAATGCGACCCAGGAGCCCTGGGCGCGTCACTACCGCATGTATGACTACGTGGTGCAGGAGCTGCCGGCGCTGATCGAAGCCAACTTCCCGGTTTCAGATCGGCGCGGTATTGCTGGCCATTCCATGGGCGGGCATGGCGCGCTTATCTGTGCTCTGAAGAATCCCGGGCGCTACCAATCTGTATCGGCGTTTTCACCGATCAGCAACCCGGTCAATTGCCCGTGGGGCGAGAAAGCCTTCTCCCACTACCTGGGTGAAGACCGTTCGCGCTGGCGCGAATGGGACGCCAGCGTGCTGATCGCCGAGGCCACGGACAAACTGCCGATTCTGGTCGACCAGGGCGACCGCGATGACTTTCTCGACGGCCAGCTCAAGCCCCACGCTCTGGAAGCGGCAGCCAAGGCGGTGGGGCACCCGCTGACCCTGCGGATGCAACCGGGCTATGACCACAGCTATTACTTCATCGCCAGTTTCATCGAGGATCACCTGCGTCATCATGCCGATGCGCTGGCTGGCTGAGGCCTCTGGTTCAACGCATTCGCGGGCCCACAACGTGATCTCTCGTGGGAGCGGGCCATGCCCGCGAAGCGATGGTGAAAGCACAGAGCGAAAAAAGGGCGCTGCAGACCAAATCCGCAGCGCCCTTTTTTAGCGCAGAACGATTATTCGCCCAGGCTGGAACGCAGCATCCAGGCGTTCTGCTCATGCAGGCCGATGCGCGCTACCAGCATGTCATGGGTGAACAGGTCGCCAGCCTCTTCGGCCAGCTCCGCGAACTCGCTCATGCGCCGGGCAAGGGTCTCGTTGTCCTGCACCAGCTGCTTGATCATCTGCGGCGTGGTGCCGTGGGGCGCCTCGTTGTCGATCACGGTCAGCGCGCGGAAGGTTTCCCCGCCGGTAGGAACCAGCTTGCCCAGGGCGCGGATGCGTTCGGCGATCTCGTCGGCGGCCTGGTGCAGTTCGTTGTACTGCCCGTCGGTCAGCTTGTGCAGGCCATAGAAGTTGGCGCCCTGCACGTTCCAGTGCACACCCAGGGTCTTCACGTACAGGGTGTAGCTGTCGGCTACTGCCTTGGTCAGCGCTTCGGCGACTTTTTCGCGAGCACTGCCATCGACGCTGGTGTTGATGCTCAGGCCATCGCCCTTGAGTTTCGACGGCGCGGTCTTCGGCGCGGCTTTTGCCTTGGGTTTAGCGACTGCAGGGTTTTTTGCTACGGCCATGATGTTCTCCATGGTTGCGGGAAATTCTGCTACCTCTTGTCGACTGCTGGAAGCGCAAAAACATTCCCACGTTTTTCGTCATGAGCAACTGCGCAAGGCCGCTCATTGCCAATGGTGGCAGGGCAGGACAGCGTTTTGCTCACCTCTGTCGCGGCCGCGCGTGCAATCTTCCATGCTATTGCCTGCGTCGGTCGCCTTGCAGGCCCGCCTCGGGCCGAGCTTTCGGGTAGAATTGGCCTTTTTGCGAGGGGCATCGGCTCATGCGGATTGGCCATGGTTACGACGTGCATCGGTTCGGCGACGGGGATTTCATCACCCTGGGCGGGGTGCGCATCCCCCACAGGTTCGGCCTGGTTGCCCACTCCGATGGCGACGTGCTGCTGCACGCGCTGAGCGATGCACTGCTTGGCGCCGTGGCGCTCGGTGATATCGGCAAGCATTTCCCCGATACCGACCCGAACTTCAAGGGCGCCGACAGCCGCGTGCTGCTGCGCCATGTGCTCGGCCTGGTGCACGCCAAGGGCTGGAAGGTCGGCAACGTCGACGCCACCATCGAGGCCCAGGCACCGAAGATGGCGCCGCATATCGAAGCCATGCGCGCGCTGATCGCCGAAGACCTGCAGGTCGAGCTCGATCAGGTCAACGTCAAGGCCACCACTACCGAGAAGCTCGGTTTCGTGGGGCGCGAGGAAGGCATCGCCGTACACGCCGTCGCCTTGCTGGTCAGCGCATGACCGAACTGGAACTGCTCGGCCCACGCGCCCATGGCGCACCCTGCGGGCAGGCCGTGCTCAAGGCAACGGCCGAAGATTTTCAGGTCGACGAAGTGCTGGACATCGAGCTGTCCGGCGCCGGCGAGCACCTGTGGCTATGGGTCGAAAAGCGCGGGCTCAACACCGAGGACGCCGCGCGGCGCCTGGCGCGTGCCGCGGGCGTGCCCATCCGGCTGATCAGTTACGCCGGCTTGAAGGACAGGCAGGCGCTGACGCGGCAGTGGTTCAGCCTGCATCTGCCGGGCAAGCATGATCCCGATCTGAGCGCCGCCCAGGACGATACCCTGGCGATCCTCAAGCAGGTGCGTCACAGCCGCAAGCTGCAGCGCGGCGCCCATGCCGCCAATGGCTTTACCCTGCGCCTGACCCAGCTCAAGGCCGATCAGGCCGCGTTGGACCAGCGCCTGCAAGCTATCCGCGCGCAGGGTATTCCCAATTACTATGGCGCCCAGCGCTTTGGTTTCGAAGGCGGCAACGTGGCCCATGCACGGCATTTTGCCGAGCGCGGCGAGTTGCCGGACAAGCGCAACGTGCGCTCGCGTGTACTGTCGGCGGCGCGCAGCTTCGTATTCAACCGGGTACTGGCCGAACGGGTAGCGGCCGGCACCTGGAACCAGGCATTGCCCGGCGACCTGCTGGCGTTTACCGACAGCCGCAGCTTTTTCGCCGCTGGCGAGGCTGAATGTCTGGATCCTCGCCTGGCTGAACTGGACCTGCATCCCACCGGGCCGCTGTGGGGCGACGGTGCTTCGCCCGCCCTGGGCGGCACCTTTGCTCTCGAGCAACGCATCGCGGCGGCCGAGCCCCAGCTGACAGCTTGGCTCGCACAAGCGGACATGGCGCACGAACGGCGCATCCTGCGCCTCCCCATTAGCGGTTTGACGTGGCATTATCCCGAGCCTGACATTCTGCAACTGGAATTCGTCCTGCCGGCTGGATGTTTCGCCACCGCTCTGGTGCGCGAAATCGTCGAGCTTTTGCCGGCAGGGCAGACG
>JAAIGF010202571.1_pt1 | contig 13728 bp, 19 predicted proteins | sample 6487441 | NCBI WGS metagenome assembly JAAIGF01 (sample SAMN13974129, study PRJNA590717) | phyllosphere metagenome | biome: pepper field; feature: multiple bacterial spot infested pepper fields; material: pepper leaves; isolation source: leaves from pepper fields | host: Capsicum annuum ... | reverse complement strand
CTGACTGTAAATCAGACTGCATTGCATTCGGGGGTTCGAATCCCTCACTCGCCACCAGGGTTGTTCGACCTTCTCGCAAAATTTATTCGGACAACTAACAGAGCGAAGAGGATCGCGGTGAAAACCGTGGTCCTCTTCCTCGTTCTCGGGCTCTGAGTGCCGCTCACAGTAAGCCGCGCGCGCGCTCGTAGTGGTGATCGGCGCTTGAGACTGGAGCTCGGGCACGGCGAATAGCTCTCCAGCCGTGAGGCTGGAGAGCTAATGTTCAGGTGTTCAGTTCGCGGACGTGGTGCGGCTAAATACGCAGTTGGGTCTTCGACTTGGGTGGGGCATCGCGGTCACCCGAGTTGCGTCGTCGGGTCTGTCGATGCGTCAGGCGAGTGCGTGCGGGAGTCTTGCGCTGGCGCCGGCTGCGTTCGTCGATGACAGGAACCTCGTCTTGTCCTTCCAGTGCCTGCTCGGCCTTGTGCTCGAGGAACTGACGAATCTTCGTGAGGTTGGCTGCGGCGACGGCGATGACGACGAGTATCGACTTCGCGGTCGCACCGCGCATGCGGAAGCGTCCTGGGTCAGCGAGGCTGTACCCGGAGGCATTTTTCACGAAGCCGTTCGCCGACTCGACGTTGTTGCGGAGGTGGTGGTAGTGATTCGCCCATTCCTCGCTCTGGTACTCGTAGTGCTGTCCGTGGCGGCCGGAGTCCGCGACGTTGAAGGTCGTGGAGTGCAGGTTCTGGCAGACCGCGGGCATGTGCTTCGGGTCGGGTGCCAGCTGGAGCAGTGCACGCCCGTCTTTGCGTGTGTCGACGACATCGGGTTTGAGTGTGCACTTGAGGAGCGGGTTGGGACCGGCCGCCCCGCACTTGAAGGGGATGTTGCCATTGGGTTTCATCGCACCCTTCTCGCGGAACCGGTAGGTGCTTCGAGTTGCGAGGCGGGCTCTCCAGAGGGATTCGAGGTCTCGCTCTCGTTGTTTGCGCTCGTCTTTCGTCAGCGGCAGCTTGTCGAGGTTCTCGATTCCTTCGCGGTAGTACTTCGTCGCGTGGATGGCGTCCTCTGGCGTGTGCGGGTCGTACCAGGTGCCTTCGATGAGGATCGCGCCGTGCTTGTACCCCTGGATGCCGAGCTCGTCCTTGGGGTAGTCCATGAGGAGTTTGACACCAGCGCGGCGGAGCGGGATCTGGAGGAGCTCGGCGTCGCCTGCGGGCATGTAAGCGCGGTCGGTGGCGAGGTGCTCGATGGTGTGACCGCGTTCCCAGAGGTTGTCGACGAGTCGTCGCGCGTTGGCGGCTGGTTCGGCGCTCGGGATATGCATCGTGAAGCCCACCACCAAATTCGGGACGTCGCCCGCAGTTGCTTTCCCGCCGTTGCTGCCGGTGACGGCGAACTCTGCCTCCTGGGCGTACTCGATGATGCGGACCTGCTCCCCCTGCTTCGGGAGGGTTCCCTTCTTGGTGCGCAGGTAGAAGCCAGCGTCGGGCTCGGATGAGACGCGGGCGTGGTCCGGGAGCGCGGCTAGGCGTTCCTTGCCGATGCCGCGCGCGTGGGTCTTGAGCCTGGTCGCGTCGATGGCGAGGGAGATCTTCTTCGGCCGGTACTTGACCGGCAGCATCTTGTAGGTCGCTTCGAGAATCGAGTTCTGAAGAATTTCCCGGCGCCGGCGACGCTTCTCGATGATGTCCGCGTTGTCTTCTCGCCATTTCAGTTCGTCGCGGTACTCGGCGACGGTGAGGCGGCGGTGCCGGTTCCTAAGGGGCTCGGCATCGACGAGGTCGAAGATGCGGGTGGTTGCGCTCCGTGCCCGGTCGTAGATGGCCTCGGGGCGGGTGAAGGCGTTCATCTCGTAGCCGAGGATGGCGGCGGTCTTCGGTGTGAGCCGTTCGAGGAGGACCAGTGTGACGCGTGTGCAATGCATCGGCTGCTGCTCCATCGCGAGGATGAGCCAGACGATGAGAACCGTCCGCATGGAAATGAACGCCTCACGGCCGCCCTTGTAGCTGCGGTCCTGCGACTGCCAGAGGGTCAGAAGTCGGGGGAGGTCCGACTGGTCGATGATGTGTGCAGCCTTCTTGATGGTCAGAGTGTCGATGGGCGGGCGCTTCGTCTCGTCGTGCAGCGCGAGCGAGTCTGCTTTGCGGCTCATGCGGGGTCGCAGACGGCGAGGAGGTCTTTACGGTGGGGGGCGTGCGTCCGGATGATGCGGGCGAGGCTTCTCACGTTCGTGAGACCTGACATTCGTATGAGGGCCTGCGGGCTATGACCTTCGTTGATGCGCGCGACCAGCCAGGTGTTCCGGGCGCGTCCTGCTGTGGGACTCGCGCCGTGCGTGTTGCGAACCGCGTCAAGGACAGCGACGGTGGTGCGAAGGCCACCAGTGGGGGAGACGAGGTAGCCGGGCGTGACCTCGGCAGCTGCCACGAGAAGCTCTCTCCACTCCGGGTCCGCGTGTACCTGGCGGGCGCGGGTGCCGGGGATGTCGACGATGACCGCGTCGCCGGCGGCGCTGACGTGGTCCTTGTGAACCTGAGCGACCTCGCTCGCGCTCAAGCCACACCCGAGGGTGAGGCCGGCGAAGCCTTTGGCCGTGATGCCCGAAAGGTGGTTTGGCTGCCAGCTCGCCCACTCGCGAACCTGCTGGAGGGCCTTCACGTCGTAGACGGGAAACGGGTTCGTCGGGGTGGTGCTGCGCACACCGTTGCCGGGGGTCGCTTTGGGAAGTCCGGCGACAGCGCGGAGCAGGTTGCGCTCTTGAATCGCTACTCGGCTCGACACCTCCGTGGCCCGGTAGAGCTCGTATCCGAACACGAGGTCCTCGCGAAGGCTCGCCCGCGAAATGGGTGCCGCGCCCGTCGAGTACAGCCAGTCAAAGAACCCGGCGAGAGCGATGATGGTTCTACGCGCGACGTTAAGGCTGCGGTACCCGGCGTATTCGGTCGCGAGGGTACGAACAAGCGTCCCAATGGCATCCCAATGGTCGGCTGGTGTGTCGCCGCGGTAGCTCGTGATGTGGTCCGAAATCTCCGTCATGTGTGGGGCTATGCGCCAGACGGTCAAATGAGCGCCGATTTCGGGCGAATGTTGCGTTTCTCGCAATATGTCGTCGCTGATCGCCGAGAAGGCGCAGAATGGGATGGTGGGAGTCGCAAAGTACAGCCCGGCAGATCTCTGCGACCAACCAGGTGCCTTCGGCCGCCGCAGCACTACCTGGGCCGTAGCCCACGCGTCGCCGGCGGCGGAGTCGCGGCGCTCAGCCGCGATGCTGCAGCACCACGTCGCGATGAGTCTGCGCGCATCTCTTCGAGCAAGACGCGTCAGCCAGGAGACTCTTGCGAGGGAGCTCGGCTGGAGTGCCGGCCGGCTCTCGCGAGCAATGTCGGGCGCGGCGCCGGTGTCCGTGGAAGATCTCCTGTTGTTGTCCACGGTAAGCGGCGCGAGCTTCTTGGCGGCCGCTACGGCCGCAGGGGTGATCCGGGAGTCCGGCGTGGAGAACCTGCAGTACTTGCAGGGGTATCTCGAGCATCAGCTGTCACAGGTGCAGGCAAGAATCGCTGATAACGCACGAGCGCATCCATCGACTTGAGTCCCGCCCAATGCAGAAGATCCTGCATTGGGACTCCGGCGCTGAGGTTTCGTACCAACCAGGTAGCCCTCATGCGTTGCGTCGTCGGCCCGATTTCCCGAGCGATGCTCCGCTGCACGAATGTGTGCACGACGTTCTTATGGAATTCGATGCCGGGTCGAAATAGCGATGCGTCCCAATGCTCGGCGCGATTGGCAACTGCGCGTAGGTCCTCGGTCCATTCGCGCGCGACTCTGACGGTGCGGGGACTGTCCCCGTTGATCACCGTGAGGTGCGAGCAGTCGCGATTGATATCCGCCGCGCGCACTCGCGAGAGATCCCTCGTTGGTAGACCTGCGCCTATGCCGAGCGTGATGAGTGCATGAGCTGATCTTCGCGATGCCGGGTCGCGCTGCAATGTTGCCCACGTTCGTAGCTCTTGGATCTGCGCGGCGGAATACGGAGCGGACGGATCCGCGGCGCGCAATCGCGGCAGTGGCGGATCAGTGTCGATGACTCCTAGCGCCTCGCCAACTCGCAGGAGAATGGATCGGTGTCGAGCCATGGTCGAGGGTCGCGAGGTGGGGATCATCGACACGGAGTAGGCGATGACGTCTCGCTTGAAGAGCACCTCCGCTCGCAATGGCATGCCCGATACGAGGTGCGCCCAATGAGCGTGATGCGCTATCGAGTGCGAAATCGCCGCCTCGGGATATCGCACGTGCTCTGCAACCTGTGACACCACGTTCAGCACGAACGGCTTCAGCTCTCTCCACTCGGTCTCCGCGAATGTCGGCGCGTACTCACGCATCATCGCCCGCCACAACGAGGCGATTCAAACGTGCCATTTGCATACAGATGGCGATATACGCACACGAGTCGAAATAACGGCAACTGAATTTGAATGCCGTAAACGGAGTGACGCAGTCTGTCCTCAGATGGAGGACTCAAAGTGCCGCGCGAGATGACCGAGGTGGGATTCGAGCCGCGTGACATGTTCGCGCAGCCGAAGGCTTTCGGCGTGGTGAACGCGACTCCGTCGCCGGCCGATGGAGTGCGTGCCGATGATTGGCGGTACCGCGCTGCGGTAGTGCAGCATCGCTTCTCTCGGGCTGTAAACGACGGCCTGAAACTGCGCGGCCGCCACCGGAGAGAATTTCTCGCCCAGTACGCCGACGTTCGCAGCCTCAGTGTCGGCCGAATGGGCAGAGTGCTTCGAGGCGAGCAGGTCGCGACGATGGCGGACTTGGCGTTTTGGGCCGAGCATTTTCCCGAGGTGGTCGAGCGGCTGCGCGAGTATTTCGACTGGTGGGTCCAGGACCAGAAGCGGCTGGCGGACCTCGAACGTGAAAGGCGCCGATCATGACGCGCACCGCGATCACCGATCACGACGTTTCCCGTTCGGCTTCAGCATGCCACCGGAGCGTAATCCCGGTCTTCCGGGATAGTCAACCTGCCGCCGCATCCTCCGATGCGCAGTCTGAGGAGCTTTGATGGCCTGGGACTCCGATGCCGCGACGCGCCTCGGAAGAGTTCTCCGTGAGCGCCGCCTGGCGATGGGGCTAACTCAGCAGACGCTGTCGGATCGAGCAGGCGTCACGAAGAACCAGATCCAGCTGATCGAGGCAGGGCGCGCTGAGGCGGGCGAGGATGCAGCGCCGTCGAATCCTCGCGTGGCGACTCTCGCGAAGCTATGCGGGGTGTTCGAACTCTCGGTCGCGGATGTTCTCGCGCGCGCCGAGCTGTAGCGAACCGGATGCGATGAGATGCGGTGCGGCGCTCGGCCGGCAGTCATCCGCCGCGGATGCCGGGGATCTCGTAGTCGGCCTCCGGCCCCTGCTGCGCACGACCGGACACGCTGGCGGCAAGGGCGGTGGGCTACGGCTTTCTCTCCTGATGTCCTTAATTTGGGTCACCGCCAGGGCCCCGTACACGACGAGCCGCGTGGCCCCTTATTGGGCAGAACTGCTCGGCAGAGACGACCCCCAGGAAGCCGGCGCACGCGCGATCCGGGACGCCCTGCATGACCTTGCGGATCGCGGGTTCATTCAGCTCCGCAGCGCCGGCCGCGGCTCGAAATCTCTCTCTGCAACGAGTCGAAGCCCGAGACCGCGGATGGGGCGCCCAACCCGTACGTAGCCCCTTATGGGCTCGAGCAGTACTTTCCCATTCCGCGGATGTTCTGGACGCGCAACCTCGCCGGCGAGCTGTCGGGAGCGGGTGTCGCCATGTACCTGTGTGCACTCGCTCTGACCACCACCGACGATCCTGAGTTCTTCATCGCAGGCAGCTTCTTCGATGACCGGTTTGGCATTTCCCGATCTAGTCGCAAGCGAGGGCGGGCCGAGCTGGTCGAACGCGGTGTGCTGACTTACACGGTCGAGAGTTACAACGACCTCCTCACTCACAGGAGGGTGCGAAGGAACATCTACCGAGTCGCCAAGAGGTTCCAGCAACCCGAAGCGTGGGCCGCGCCCGAAGCGGCGGTAGAGGACAAGACCAAGGCGGGGAAAGTAGCCCGACTCCGTTTCAGAGTTCGCCTCGCAGGAGCTCAGCAGCGCGCTGTTCCACCTTTCGGAACGACTGCTCGACATTCCGGTGGTACGTGAGGGCATCCTTCATCACATCGCCCTCCCACATGCCGCCGCGGGTGCGTTTCCCTTCATCGAGGAGCGCCACCATCGCGTCGCTGCAGGCCATAGATTCCTGAGCCGCGGCTATCCGTTCCAGCAGGGTGTCGTCGCTAACGATGAGACGCAATTCGCCTGCAGCTCTCGCGACAGTGAGAGCGTGCTCACGGATGGCTTTACCGCTGTCGGTATTCGGCCACTCGAGCCAGAAGGCGTCATCGCCGCCTGCAGCTTTGTAGTAGGCCGGGACTACCGCGCTGTTCATCTGAGCCCATTGAGTGCCAGCCTCGACGAACGCAGCCAGCAGGCCGCGAGCATCGCGACGTCGATCCTCGCGGCGAGCAGCGTCGGCCTGAGCCCGCGAGTAGCGATGTGTCAGAACCACACCGACGATGCCGGATGCGAGCGTGAACGCTCCCGTCAATAGAGCGACCCAGACGGTTTCCGACATGTCGCGAGGCTAGCTGCAACCGGCGTCCAGGACTCTCAAGAACGCGACGCGTGAGACGGCGATCCGTTGCGGAATCAAACGCCTCGATCTAGTCGGCATTCGTCGACCCATCGCGCGAGCATGCTCATTGCTGCCAATTGTTCGACTGCCACTTGTCGGGGCATCTCGGCGGTTTCGTGGGTCGCAGGGTTTCGGATGGCCAACGAGACACCCTGCGAGAAGTTCAAAAGGCCGCTGGCCATCGAGGTGCTTGTCTGGTGATTGCCCTGACCGTTCCAGCGCAATCGAGGTTTGTCGTCCGTCGCCGGGTCCGGTGAAAAGACCTGTGTCATGAGGCCCTTATCCGACAGGTCCGTTCGGGTCGACTTGTCCTGGATGTGAGCATTCAAGAACGTTGCCGCGCGAGCAACCGCGGCGCGATACTGCTCGATCTTCCATAGCTCCGCGGCGTTGGTCCACACCACGGGGTGAAGATTTTCCACCGGCATCGTCGGCCCAGAGGGGCCGAGGTAGGCCAGGATTTGGCGTCTGTTCTCTAGAACACCCAGAGCCCTCGATATCGCCGTGGTCGTGAAGTACTCCCAGGCGTCGTTGTTCAGAGGATCAATGTCGAACGACTCCCCAGGGAGAACTCTCTCCACGATGCGCCGAGTCACTTCGAGGCCTTCCACCTTCGCGCCGTAGTGCTCCCACCCCTGCTGGTCTAGAACCTCACGGTGGTTCTTGAGGTGCTCGATCATCCATTCGGTGGCGGAATCGTCAGTCATTCGACCAGCCTGGCATGCAGCGCGACCGCTCAATCCGACCGAGCGAGGTTTAGGCGAACGGATTCGATTCGGTTCGTCGGAGGGCGTGTCGCACCCTGTCGCTAGCCTTTCTGTCGTGACGGACCCCTTCGCGCTTCCCGCTTTCATAGTCGGCCTCACCGGTCTCGCTATCGCGATCGTCGGAGCAATCACTGGCATCGTGAGCCTCTGGTGGCAGATTCGCACTCGGCGCCGAGGAGCACACAACGTCCGCGTCACGGTGACAGCCGCACTCCCGATTCCGCCTTTTGGCGACGCGGATTGGCAAGTCTGTGTCTCGCCCGCCAACATCGGGGCCACGCCCGTTGCGATCACCGGCTGGGGGCTAGAGATGCCGAAGAAGCGCGGCACTCTGGTGCAAACTCAGTTTTCGCCGTTCAGCGACAACCTCCCGCACATGCTGCAGCCGGGGACCAGTATCAATCTGTTTTGGCCGCAAGACCACGTGCGGCTCGCAATCCAGACCCATGCGTCAGATCTGACCGCGTCTCAGCTCCGCGCCTTCGTTCGGCTTGGTACTGGTGAAACGGTGTACGCGAAGGGCACGGGAGTCCCTGTCTGAGCAGGTCCGCTTAGTTGGCCCCTGAGTCATGGTCGCTGGCATACGCCGAAAACGATCGTTTGCGGCCCGCTACGCGCGGAGGGGAAGGATGGGCTCCCAGAAAGGTTGGCCAGAACTGAGTTCTGGCGGACGTTTCCGGTGCGCCATGGACGAGGGAAGAGCCCCAACCCGGAAGCTATCTGGTTAGCGGCGCCGATGGAGCGGTGTCGCCCTCAGCTGTCGTCGGTGACTGCGCAATCGTGGTCGCTGACCAGAGTCGGGACGGGTCTCGACGGGAGTCGCGACTGCCCGGATACGGCGCCAGACATCGTCGCTGGCGGCCATCGCGACGCCTCCGAGAACGTCAGCGAAGTCTCTACGTGCGTGAGCGATCGCCTCGATTCGTTCGATCACAAATTCTCCATGGCGGCGGATGATGTCCTCGGTCAGCCCCGCGGCGAGGATGCCGGTGTGCTGGCCAAGACCTCCACTCAGGTCGTCGCGAATCAGGTCGAGGATTCGAATCACGACGTCGAGCGCGCGATGCGGATCGGAGTTCGCCAACCCGCCGTCAATGACCGCGTCCAGCGGCTCGTCCATCTCGTCATCGAAGTCGACTGAGCCGGACTGGAAGGCGACCCAGTGGCGTGCATAGGCGTCAACCGACTCAGGCGGCAGTGAGAACCACAACGTCTCTGACACGTCCCCCATTCTGTGCCACCCGTTGCCCCCGCGGCTCCTCAAGTCTCTTCAGTGGGATTGATCGCAACGGCTACTGGCCCCGCCGAAAACGATCATTTTCGGCTGCGTCTCGTGGAGGCTGCTGGGGTGCTCGCCGGAAACGAGGACCGGAACCCGGGTTTGGCGGACGTTTCCGGTGCTTCTGTGAGAGGTCTGGTAGTCCAGATCGTGTGCTTATGCGGCGGGTCGCAGATGGACTTCGACGCGGCGGTGGTCGTACTCGGCGTACGGCTGCTCGTCGGCCAGAAACGTTGCGTCTCCGGTAATGAGCGCCGCCGCCACGATTCGTTCAACGCCACCGTCGACCAGAACTCGTTTCGTCGCCAACTGCACCTCCCAGCGCGGGACCGGCCCTCGGCATCCGGCGTGGCGCAGACGCCAAAGCGGACTGCGAAGAGCGCTCCGCGTAGTCCGGGCGGCCCACTCAAGGAGGACAGCTTCCCCGTTGTCCACCGTGGTCACGAAATGCGTGACCTCTTCGATCTCCTCATAGGTGTCCTCGTGCATCAGGATGCCTCGCCAAGCCCTCGTGGCCCTGCGGGTCGGTGCCCCACGTTGGGACTCGGTGATCAACAGATCGAGCCGGACATCGAAGTAGATGAGGCGGAGCAACGGCACCCGTTTCAGGGCCTGCTCGATGAAAGTGAACCGTCTGTATGGTCTTGAGACACGAAGCCCGGATGTCCGAACGAATCGCCAAAGCGCTGCTGCATGGCCTCTGACTTCTAGTTGGAGTTGAGGTTCTCCATCGGTGTTCGTTGCAGACAGGAATAGCCCGTCGTCGATGGTTAGAACACCATCCGATGGGTCGTCGTAGAAGATCGCGAGCACTCGGTTGATCACCACAGCGGCACGCACATGCCGCTGTTCGCGAGACAGCGTCGGGTGCTCTTCGCCGGCGTTGTAGGGGGTCAGGTGCTCCAGGTGCAATTCTCGGAGCAGGTTCGTGAGCGCTTCCCGCAAGGCCCGTCGATGACGCCCCTCGGTGTCATCGGTGGGTATGTCGAAGATCAGTTGAAAGTACATTGCGCGCCGGGGACCTGTTTAGCCGTTCTCGCGTCCAGGGAGTGACGCGCCGCGCAGGAATGCCTCATAGCCCTCGCGGGCGTCATCTTCGATGGTGGGGGCGTGGTGGCGATATCGCGCGTCGGTCTGGTCGCGTTTAGGGCCGGATACCCAAAAGCGGTCTCCCGTCTCCAGGTCATAGAAGTTCGCGTCGTTGTTCGCGAACGCCGTACCTGTGACACGCGCAAGCGTCCGGTCTTGGAAGTACGCGGTCCGCCATGTCTTGCTGAAGCGCACACGGGAGATCCAGGCGGGGCCGGCGTCGATATCAATGCCGGTTTTCAGCTGGACGTACATGATGCGTTCGGGCATAGCCAGAGGGTAACGCGCGACACAACTGCGCTCGATCTTCTGCAGCCACCTCGGCTTCACGGCTCGATCCAGCGCACCTCGCGGGCTGAGACGTCCAGCATGGGAAAGCGCGAAATCTCGCGCCACGGGGTGCCGGCGGACGGGTCGTACTCGATGATCTCGTAGCTCCGACCGCATTCTCTCCAACTTGTGCATGGTGCGACGTTTGGGCTCTCGTCCCACGGCATACCTGCCAGCCGGTTGAGCTCTGCCAGTGCGTCATCTCGAAACGCGAACTCCCAGAAGATTTCCTGATGGGCCTCGTCTCCGATGGCGAAGACCGTTCGCCCCGCTCCGCTCATTCGAGCAATCTCCGCCGGTGACGCAGGCGTGGCGCAGTCTTGCCGAAAACGATCGTTTACGGCGTGCCAGCACTGACCCCGCTGTAGGCGGGGTCAAAAACGTTCGCCGATACCTAGTTTTGGCGGACGTTTTGCGGTGCGGTCGGTGACGATGGGTTGGCCCGTGGGTTCAGGGCGGGCTTTGCGCGCTTGGAGTGTTGCGGCCGTGAGAGATCCAATGGCGATGGCAGAAAGGGTTACGGCTGCTGCTAGCAGGCTTGCGCCTCCAAGCCATCCGGCGATCGGGTAGGTGATGAGGAAGCAGGCGTGGGAGAGGGCGAACTGTGCCGTGTAGACGAGGTTCCGGTTCTGCGTTGTTGAGGCTTCGGCCAGCAGCCGGGACGACGGCGTGTTCACCAGAGAGGTGCCCATGCCGAGCAGTATCCAGGTGAGAAGAAGCACGGGCCAGCCGGCTGTGGTGGCGGTGAGTAGCCCGGTGATTGCCACGGCGGCGAGCAGCCCCACGACGATGAGCGTGCCGCCGGCCAGCATGGGGCGGATGACTCCGAACCGGTCGACGATCCAGGGGACGTTCAGCGCGACGACCAGGGAGCCGATTCCGTAGCAGGCGAGTGCGAGGGTGAGGGCGGTGTCGTCGAGGTCGAAAACTCCGCGGGCGTAGACGACGGAGTTGACGAGCACGATCGCGGTGCCGGCGGCGACGATGACGTTGGTCAGCAGCACGAACCGCAGCGTCGGGGTCCGCGCGAACACGCGCACACCGGTGGGGAGGCGTTGCCAGAACGTGTCGGTCGAGGCGCTGGGTTCTCGAGCGGGGAGCTTCGTGATCAGGACCAGGACGGCGGAGCAGGCGAATCCGAGCGCGGTGCCCAGGAACAGGTTGTTGTAGGAGACGACGGTGAGCAGCGCCGCCGCGATGATCGGACTGAGCAGCGCTTCGAGGTCGTACGCGAGGCGGGACAGTGAGAGGGCGCGGGTGTAGTCGCGTGACTCGGGGAGCACGCTGGGGATGAGGGATTGGAACGCGGGCGTGAACGTCGCGGATGCCGACTGCAGGACGAACACGAGCACGTAGATCTGCCACGTCTCCGTCACCATCGGCAGGGACAAGGCGATCGCGAACCGGATCGCGTCGGCGCCGACCAGGACGGCCTTCTTGGGCAGCCGGTCGACGAGGGCTGCGACCAGGGGTGCCACGCCGACGTAGGCGACCATCTTGATGGTGAGCGCGGTGCCGAGAACGGCGCCGGCCGAGTCGCCCGCGAGGTCGAAGGCGAGCAGCCCGAGAGCGACGGTGAGAAGACCGGTGCCGAGGAGCGCGAGCACCTGGGCGGAGAACAACGCCCGATATGTGGGGTTACGGAGTACGCGGATCATGCGTGGTGTCCCGGGTTGTCGTCGACGGCGTGCTCCGCCTGCCGTATCGCTTCGATCACCAGTCGCATGGCGTGCTCGTCGGTCAGCCGGTAGAAGGCCTTGTTGCCCTCCTGGCGGACGCGGACGATCTTGCCCCAGCGCAGCTTCGCAAGATGCTGCGAGACCGCGGCTGGGCTGCGTTCGACGAGCTCAGCGAGATTGTTGACCGATAGCTCCCCCTCACGCAGCGCGAGCACGATGCGGATACGGGTGGCATCGGCGAGGAGGCGGAAGACCTCGACGGCGACGTCGATGTACTCACTCGCGGGGGAAAGGTCATCACCATTTGTATCTACGTGCATACGCAGATAGTAGTACAGGCCATGGATGCCCTGAGTCCGTCACACAGAATGACCGCCCGGACCGAGCGGGCGGGCATTCTGTGTTGTCGAGCAGACGGTGGTTCGCGACCAGTTATGCGCGTCGGCGGCGGATGAGAGTGGAGATGAGGGCGATGAGTCCGGCGGCGACGACCACCCCACCGATCGCCAGGGTCACGATGCCCCAGGTGGGCAATCCGGAGGATTCTTCGGACTCGTGGGCGTCGGCATCTGCGTGATCGGTGTGCCCGTCTTCATGTGCGTCTGCTGCCGGTTCCGCGTCGCCCACCGAGAACGGGATGGTGGAGGAGATGGGGTGCCCGTCGCCGGACACCACCCGCCACTGCACCTCGTAACCCGCATCCGGCATGCCGGTCGTCAGGGGAACCGTGACCGTGGAGCCGTCGATCGTGGCCTCACCGCCCACCCAGTCCTTGCCTGCCTCGTCGACCACGGCGATCGCGGCACCCTCCGGCAGGACCTCGTCGGTGAACACCAGCTCGACCTGCTCCGGGGCAGTCCCAAACTGCTGTCCCTCAGCGGGCGAGCTCGATGCCAAACTCTCGTGCGCGAAGGCGGGCGCAGTGCTGGCGGTGATGAGGAATGCTGCGAGGACTACGGCCGCAGCGCCGCTAAACAGATGTGTATGCCGCATGGGCATCCTTTCGAACAGTTCCCGAGAGTGAGCGGGAACGAGCTGACACCCGACACCAGACCGGTCGGGTCTGCGACGACGCCACAGGTCATCGCGAGGAAAAGTCAGATGCAGAGAAGGAACGGGGGGCCGCGGCGCCGATCCTTAAGAAGCACGCACAACGCTTGGAGCACCCGCACCGCGGGCGCGGCTACCTGCATAGCCGGCGCCGGCGACAGTACGGCGGGTGCCGCGAGGACCGCGGCGGTACGTCGCAGCCAGGCCTGCGCTCCCGCTACGGCCGCAGCGGCTACCAGGATCGAACGCTCGCCGATGTAGAGGCCAGCGATGGTGATCGCGGCCGCTGCCGCGTGCGCCACCCACATGCCGCCAGGGCCGTGCACATGGTCCACAGTCAACGATGCGTCCGTGATCTGCGTCATCGCGTGATGGTGCCCGTGGAACACGGAGGCACCCTCCGGTCCACCGAGCGTGAACATCGTGTGGAAAAGGAGCTGGGAGGCAAAAACCGACGCTGCGAGACGCAGCAGCGATAGCCGTCGGCCGGTAAGAACCGTAGAGACCGCGAACGCCAAGATCAGAGGGGCGAACAGCCCCAACCAGCCGGGGACTTCCCCACCACCCGCAACATGAGACATCAGCGCCACGAAAGTCGCGAATAGCGCAACGAGCACGCCGCGCGCAGCGCGAGCACCCCGATGCGGCCTCATGCATCCATTGTCCCCGACGGCCGCTATCCCTCCCATCCGCCGAAAACGATCGTTTTCGGGTCTATCGCGCCGAGGCGCACTAGGTGTGCACCGGAAACGTAGTCCGAATCCTGGTTTCGGCGGGCGTTTTCGGTTGGCTCCGCGGAAGCATGTTGGAGCCTGGACGACCATACCCCAGGGGGGT
>JAAIGF010316121.1_pt1 | contig 13732 bp, 11 predicted proteins | sample 6487441 | NCBI WGS metagenome assembly JAAIGF01 (sample SAMN13974129, study PRJNA590717) | phyllosphere metagenome | biome: pepper field; feature: multiple bacterial spot infested pepper fields; material: pepper leaves; isolation source: leaves from pepper fields | host: Capsicum annuum ... | reverse complement strand
TCCGCATCCTGGTGGAGCCGATGCCGGGCAAGCCGGCATGGCCGGCGCAGGAATTCGCCCGCCAGGGCGGCAAGGTGCGCGGCTGGGTGCAGGGCGAACGTGACGTCGACCTCGCCGAGGAGCCCAAGCCGGCCAAGGGGAGCAAGAAAGCGTGAAGTTCAGACGTAGACGGCGCGAGCACCGGTGCGAGCAGGGCGAGCGCCACCATGACGAGCAGGATGACAACGCCCGCGGCGCCAAGCGGGTTGCGGAGGAGTCGCAGCGCGACCGAGCTGCGCCGGCGCTTCGTCGAGGTGTCGGAGGAGGTCATGAGACACGCACCTTGGGGTTGAGCCAGCCGTTGAGCAGATCGACGACGAGGTTGACGATGACGACGAGGGCGACGGTGTAGACGACCACGCCCATGACGATCGGGATGTCGCCGTTGACGGTGGCGGTGATCGCGAGCTGCCCGATGCCGGGGATCGCGAAGATGCGCTCGAGGATCACCGCGCCGCCGAGCAGGCCGACGAACTGGAGGCTGAGCACGGTCAGCCCGGCCGGCGCCGCCCCGCGCAGCACGTGCCGCAGCAGGATCTCGCCGTCGCCGAGCCCGCGGCTGCGCAGCGTGCGCACGAAGTCGCGTTCGCGCTGCTGGATCACGGCGCTGCGGATCTGCTGCGCGCTCGCGGTGACGTAGTTGAGCACGATGGCGATGACCGGCAGCGTGAGCGAGGCGATCCACGCATCCGCTCCGGCGCCGGGTGCGATGCTGCTCACCGCGGGGAAGAGCCCGAGCTGCACCGCGAAGATCGTGGCGAGCACGACGGCGACGACGAAGCCGGGGATCGCATCGCCGACGATGGCGCCGACCTGCACGACGCGATCGATCCACCCGCGCTTGACGGCGGCGGCGGTGCCGAGCGTCGTGGCGATGAGGGTGACGAAGATCATGGCCGTGGCGATGAGCGTCAGCGTGACGGGCAGCCGGGTCACCAGCGCGTCGGAGACGGTGATGGGGCCGAACCAGCTGCGGCCGAGGTCGCCGGCGAAGGCGTCGCCGACCCACGAGAGGAATCGCAGCGGCAGCGGCTGGTCGAGGCCGAGCTCGGTCTGCTTCGCCGCGACCTGCTCGGCGGTGGCCTGGTCGCCCACGATGTTGCGGGCGATGCTGGGGCCGTTGGCGAAGAGCAGGGCGTAGGCGACGGTGCAGATGACGGCCAGGAGCAGGACTCCCGAGCCGAGGCGTTTCAGGGTGAAGGCGATCACGGATGCTCCAGTGCGCGTCGGTCGGGGAGGCGGGGCGCGCCGGGCGCCCCGCCTCCCGCCACGGCTACTCGACCGGCGAGTAGTTGTAGATGGACGGGACGGCCTGCTGCACCTGCGGCTCGACGCTGATCGTGTCGGCGTCGTACACGTAGAGCTGGTCGGCTCGGTAGAAGGGCACGAACCAGGCGTTCTCGGTCACGTAGTCGTTGACCTGCTGCGCGAGCTCGGCGGAGTCGTCACCGCCGGTGCGCACCGCCTCGATCATCGTCTGCAGCTCCTCGCTCGTGGAGTCGAAGGGGTTGTAGAGCGCGTCGGTGGAGATCATCTGGTTGATGGCGACCCACGGCTCGCCCTGGAAGAGGTTCCAGATGAGGGTCGCGTGCTGGCGGTCGGCGAGCTCCTGCAGCATGGTCGCGGAGGGCGCGCTGATCGGGCGCACCCGCACGCCGATGTCCTCGAACTGCTGCGTGAGCACGGCCATCGCCGACTCGAAGCCCGGGATCGCGGTGACCGGCAGCTCGAAGCCGTCGGGGTACCCGGCGTCGGCCAGCAGCTCGCGGGCGAGGTCGGGGTCGAAGGGGTAGCGCTCGTCGAGCTCGTCGACGTAGGCGCCGCTGTCCGGGCCGAAGACCTGGTTCGTGACCTCGCCGTAGCCGCGGGCGATGGACTGGAGCACCGTGTCGCGGTCGATCGCGTGGTTGAGCGCCTGGCGCACGCGCACGTCGGCGAGCTCGGGCACGATCACGCCGTCGCGGTCCATGAGCAGCAGGCCGGACCAGTCGACGCGGTAGTCCTCGATGAGGGTGAGGCCCGCGCCGGTCGCCTGGTCGACGGACGGGGCGTCGATGAGCCCCGCGTCGACCTGGCCGGAGAGCGCCGCGTTGAGCCGGGCGGTGAGCTCGTCGAAGGGCTTGAGCACGATCGAGTCGAACTTCTGCAGGTCGGGGTTCCAGTATCCCTCGCGGGCCGTGAAGACGAGCTGCGAACCGGAGACCGTCTGCGCGGTGTCCATGACGTAGGGGCCGGTGCCGACCGGGGTCGAGATCATGGCGTCGGTGCCGAGCGAGGCGGGGCTGCCCATGAGGCCGGCGGCCTGGGAGAGGTAGAACTCGAAGGCGGGGTCGGGCTGCGCGAGCACGACGGTGACGGTGTCGGCGTCGACGACCTCGACCGACTCCATCGCGGCGACCTGGCCGGACTGGCGTCCGTTGCTGTCGCGCAGGTTCTCGAGGTTGGCCTTGACGGCCTCGCCGTCGAAGGCGGTGCCGTCGCTGAAGGTCACGTCGTCGCGCAGCTCGAGGGTGAGCTCGGTGAGGTCCTCGTTGTACGACCACTCCTCGGCCAGCATCGGCGAGTAGGACCCGTCGGGCTCGCGCAGGATGAGCGTGTCGTAGGCGACCTGGTACGGCTGCAGCTGGTGGCCGACGTGCGCCTGGCCCGGGTCCCAGGAGGTGATCTCGCCGTTCGTCCCGAGCGTCAGCGTCGCGCTCGCGCCGTCGCCTCCGCCGGAGCCGGAGCCGCCGGTGCTGCAACCGGCGACCAGCGCGGTCGCGGCGATCGCGGCGACGGCCGCGGTGATGCCTCGTGTTCTCGACTTCATCGTCTTCAGTCCTCTGCTCTTCATCGATACAGGTGGGGCGGGGAGCACGGGACGACGGGGCGGCGCGAGCGTCGGCGGAGCCTTCGTCGTCGGAGGTGCTGCGCCCACCATAGGTCCGAACCCGGTGCACTGCAACCGATTGCCGCAATCGGTTGCCGAATCCGCTTCCGGCGGCTTCCGCGGTGTGCCAGCATGGGGTGATCCCGCAGGAGGGGAGCACCATGACCGATGCCGTCCGCCGCCGCTCGTCGGCCCCCACGATCTACGACATCGCGCAGCAGGCCGGCGTCTCCGCATCGACCGTCTCGCGAGCGCTCAACAAGCCGGGGCGCATCAACGCCGAGACCGAACGGCGCATCCGCGAGGCCGCCGATGCGCTCGGGTACCGGCTCAACCCGATGGCGCGCTCGCTGCAGACCGGGCTCACCGGCAACATCGCGCTGATCATGTCGGACATGACCAACCCGGTCTACTTCGCCTTCGTGCGCGGCGCCGAGCGCGTGACGGCCGAGGCGGGCTCCACGATGCTGTTCGCGGACTCGCAGGAGCGCCCCGAGGTCGAGTCCGACACCGCCGAGCGGATGCTGCGGGTCGCCGACGGCCTCATCCTCGTCGGCTCCCGACTCGACGACGACCGCATCGTGCAGCTCGCGGGCGCGAAGCCCGTCATCACCGTCAACCGCCTCGTCGAAGGCCTGCCGTCGACGACCATGGACGTGATCGCGGGCATCGACCAGCTGCTCGACCACCTCCGCGGCCTCGGGCACCGCGATCTCGCGTACCTCTCCGGACCGCAGACGTCGTGGATGAACGCGCGCCGCCGCCAGGTGCTGGCCGCCGGCGCCGCCGAGCGCGGCATGGTGCTCACCGAGGTGCCGACGAGCGGCCCGACCATCGAGGCCGGGCGCGAGGCGGTCGGTTCGGTCATGACGACGGGCGCGACGGCGGTGCTCGCCTACAACGACCTGCTCGCCTTCGGGCTGCTGCAGGGCGCCCGCGAGGCCGGCGTCGCCGTTCCGGGCGCGCTGAGCATCGTCGGCTTCGACGACATCTTCGGGGCCGACCTGCTCACCCCCTCGCTCACCACGGTGCGCAGCCCCATGGGACTCGTCGGCGAGCACGCCGTGCGCGCCGTGCTGCGCGAGATCGCGGGGGAGGCGCCGCATGAACCGCCGGCCCTGCCGACCGAGCTCGTCGTCCGCGAGTCGAGCGGCCCGGCGCCGCGCTGACCCCGAGGGGCCGCGACGCCGGGCTCACCAGTCGTGGACGGTGCCGTCCGCGAGGCGGTTGTAGGGCAGGTAGGCCCGCTGGTACGGGTACTTGCCGGCCTCGTCGACGTTGAGCTCCACTCCGAGGCCGGGCTTGTCGCCCGGGTGCAGCATGCCGTTCTCCCACGTGTAGGACTGCTCGAAGACCGCATCCGTCTTCGCGCCGTGCTGCATGTACTCCTGGATGCCGAAGTTGTGGATCGACAGGCCCAGGTGCATCGCGGCGGCCATGCCGACGGGCGAGATGTCGGTCGGTCCGTGCATGCCCGACTTGATCTGGTACTGGCTGGCGTAGTCGAGCACCTTCTTGAGGTGGGTGATGCCGCCGGTGTGGGTGACGGCGCTGCGCACGTAGTCGATGAGCTGCTCGCGGACGATCTGCTGGTAGTCCCAGACCGTGTTGAAGATCTCGCCGATCGCCAACGGCGTGGTGCTGTGCTGGCGCACGAGGCGCAGCGCCTCCTGGTTCTCGGCCGGGGTGCAGTCCTCGAGCCAGAACAGGTCGTAGGGCTCGAGGCTCTTAGCGAGCTTCGCGGCCTGGATCGGGGTCATGCGGTGGTGGCCGTCGTGCAGCAGCGGCAGCTCGGGCCCGAACTCGTTGCGCACGGCCTCGAAGACGGTCGGGATGTGGCGCAGGTAGCTGCGGGTGTCCCAGTCCTCCTCGTTCGGCAGGCCGCCGCGCTGGGCGGGCTCGTGGTCGTAGCGCTCGCCCTTGTTGGCCTCGTACGTCGCGTTGGAGGCGATGCCGTAGATCGACTTCAGGCCGGGCACGGCCGCCTGCACGCGGATGGACCGGAAGCCCAGCTCCTGGTGCTCGCGGATGCTGTCGAAGATCTCCTGCTCGTCCTTGCCGGAGGCATGGCCGTAGGCCATGAGGCCGGTTCGGGACGCGCCGCCCAGCAGCTGGTAGACCGGCAGGCCGGCGGCCTTGCCCTTGATGTCCCAGAGCGCCATGTCCACCGCGGCGATGGCGGCCATCGTCACCGGGCCGCGGCGCCAGTACGCGCTGCGGTAGAGGAACTGCCAGGTGTCCTCGATGCGGTGGGCGTCACGGCCGATGAGCAGCGGCACGACGTGCTCGGCGAGGTAGCTGACGACGGCCAGTTCGCGGCCGTTCAGGGTCGCATCGCCGATGCCCACGAGCCCGTCGTCGGTGACGATGCGCAGGGTGACGAAGTTGCGGTTGGGGCTGGTGACGATGACGTCGGCCTGCTCGATGATCATGGTGCTCCTCCAGGGGCGGTACGGCTTCGGGGATGGACTGCGCTCGGACGGGTTCGCGTCGAGCGGATGCGGGGGTTCAGCCCGCGGTCGCGCCGGCGCGCAGTCCGGCGAGCGCCGAGCGGACGGATGCGGCGAAGCCGGCATGCGCGGCCAGCTCCGCTGAGAGCTCGGCGAGCGCCTCGTCCGGGGCGACGGCCGGGCGCTCGGCCGCGATCCAGGCGGCGATCGGATGCGCGCATCCGCTCGCCGTCGCACCCGCGGCGAGGCGCTCGAGGGCGACGGGCACAATGCGCAGGCGCACCTTGGTGACGGAGCCCTGCGCGATCTGGGCGAGGCGGTGCTCGATGCGCGGGTTCTCGAAGCGCTCGAGCAGCGCCGCGCGGTAGCCGTCGAGGTCGAGGCCGTCGGGCAGCGTCGCCGCTGCCTCGTCCCAGAGCTGCTCGACGGCGGCCCGCAGCCCCGAGTCGCCGATCGCCTCGGCGACGGTCGCGTGCCCGCGAGGAGGGCCTGCGAGGGCGAGCAGCGTGTGCGCGCCGTTCAGCAGCCGCAGCTTGCGGCGCTCCCAGGGCTCGAGGTCGTCGACGAAGCGGGCGCCCGAGGTCTCCCAGCGGGGGCGACCCGCCGGGAACCCGCCGCTCAGCACCCAGTCGCTGAAGGGCTCGGCCGCGACGGGCGCCGCGTCGCGGAGCCCCGTGAGGCGCTCGACCGTCGCGGTCAGCTCCTCGGTCGCGGCGGGGGTGATGCGGTCGACGGAGGTGGCGACGAAGGCCACGTTCCGCTCGATCCAGTCCGCGGCGCCGCCGGCCGCGGCCAGCAGTCCGCGGCGCAGGAAGGCGCCGTTGCCGGGGATGTTGTCGCAGCTGACCAGCGCGATCGGGCCCGCATCCGCTCGCCGCCGCGCCTCGAGGGCGCGCAGCAGACGGCCGATGACGGTCGACGGCCGCTCGGCGCCGACGTCGGCGAGCAGCTCGTCGTTCGGCAGGCCGTCGTCGCCGAGGGCGTAGCCGGCCTCGGTGACCGTCAGGGTGACGAGCGCGACGGCGGGGTCGGCGAGGTAGCGCTCCAGGGCCTCGAGGTCGGCGCCGTCGTGCGCCGCGACGATGGCGGTGCCGAGCTCGGCGCGGTCGCCGTCGGCGGCGCGCTCGACGATCGTGTAGAGGCAGTCCTGCGCCGCCAGCGCCTCGGCCGCGGCGGGGGAGCGCACGGTGAAGGCCGCGATGCCCCAGCCGTCGCCGTCCTCGGCGCGCTGCGTGTACCAGGCCTGGTGCGCGCGGTGGAAGGCGCCGAGGCCGAGGTGCACGATGCGCACCGGAGGCGCGGAGCGTTCGCGGCGCAGCTCGGCGGTCACAGCTTGAAGGCCGTGCGCGGCACCGCGTCGACCAGGTCGTCGGCGATGCGCTCCGCGGTCGCGAGGCTCACGCGGCCCTCGGCGACCAGGCGCGCCAGGTAGGCCGCGTCGGAGCGGCGCGCCATATCGTGCCGGGCCGGGATCGAGAGGAAGGCGCGGGTGTCGTCGATGAAGCCCGAGCCGCGGTAGAAGCCGGCGGTCTCGGTCGTCGCCGCCCGGAAGCGCTGGATCGAGTCGGGCGCGTCGAGGAACCACCAGGGCGCGCCGATGTAGACGCTCGGGTAGAACCCGGCGAGCGGGGCGAGCTCGCGCGAGAACAGGGTCTCGTCCATCGCGAACAGCACGAGGTGCAGATCCGGATGCAGCCCGAAGTCCTCGAGCAGCGGGCGCAGGTTCTCGGTGTACTCGGCGGCGAGCGGGATGTCGTGCCCGCCGTCCGGGCCGATCGCGCGCAGCGTCGGCGCGTGGTGGTTGCGCCGCACGCCCGAGTGCACGGTGAGCACGAGCCCGTCCGCGGTGGACTGCCGGGCGGACTCGTACAGGCCGTAGGCGCGGAACCGGGCGGCCTCCTGCGCGGTCGCCTCGCCGGCGAGCGCGCGCTGCAGGATCGCCTGCGCATCCGCCGGATCGGTGCGCAGCGTGGTCGGCGCGATCACGCCGATGTCGACGGAGACCGCCCCGTGCGCGATGAAGCGGGCGCGCTGCGCCGCGAGCGCCTCGAGGTAGGCCGCCCAGGTGACCGGGAGCCCGTCGAGCAGTCGGTGCACCTTGTCGACGAAGGCCGGGTTCTCGGGGTCGAGGTAGGCGTCGGGCCGGAAGGTGGGCAGCACCCGGGTGCGCACGGCGGAGGCCTCGGCGATGCGCCGATGCGCGTCGAGCGGGTCGAGCGGGTCGTCGGTGGTGGCGAGCACGTCGATGCCGAAGCGCTCGAGCAGGGCCCGCGGGCGGAAGCCGGGGTCGAGCAGCGCCGCGGCGATGCGATCGTAGGCGTCGTCGGCGGTGCCGGGCGAGAGCTCCCGCTCGAGGCCGAAGACCCGCCCCAGCACGTCGTTGATCCAGTAGCCCGAGGCGGTGCCGGCGAAGCGGTGCCAGTGCTCGGCGAGCAGACCCCAGACGGCGCGCGGGTCGGCGGTCGCGCCGCCGAGACCGAGCTCCTCGTGCCGCACGCCCGAGGCGTGCAGCAGTCGGTGCACGTAGTGGTCGCCCGCGATGAAGAGCTGGGCCGGATCGGCGAAGGGCACGTCATCGGCGATCCACGCGGCCGGCACGTGGCCGTGGGGGGAGAGGATCGGCGCGGTCGCCACGCGCTCGTAGAGCCCGCGGGCGACCGATCGGGTGGCCGGATCGGCCGGCAGCAGCCGGTCTGGATGGAGGAACGCCATTGTCGTCACCCGCTCATCGTGCCCGCCGTCGGCCGATTCGTCAATCGATTGCCAAAAGCGGATGCCGCCGCTAACGTCGCAGTTGCCGCAACCGCCGGCGACCGCCCCCGACGATGTGGAGCCGACATGCCCGAGCGACCGGCCGTCCTCCGCGTGGGCCTCGTCGGCTGCGGCGTGATCGGCCGCACGCACGCCGAGGTCGTCGCCGCGCTGCCCCGCCTCGAACTGGTCGCGGCGATCGACGCGCGGCCCGAGAGCGCGGCCGCCGTGGCCGAGCAGCTCGAGTCGCTCGGCGCGCCCCGACCGCTGATCGCCGGCAGCCTCGCCGAGGCGCTGGCGGCCACCGAGCTCGATCTCGTGGTCGTCGCGACGCCGAGCGGACTGCACGTGGACGCGGCCCTCGAGGGCCTCGACGCCGGGTGCCACGTGCTCATCGAGAAGCCCGTCGACGTCGACCTGCCGCGCGCCCGACGGCTGGCCGAGGCCGCCGCGGCGGCCCGCTCGCGCGGGTTGCACGCCGCGGTCATCAGCCAGCACCGCCTCGACCCCGCGAGCGTCGCCGTCGACGACGCCGTGCGCGCCGGCCGCCTCGGGCGGCTCACCTCCGCGGTCGCGAGCGTGCCCTGGTGGCGCAGCGACGAGTACTACGCCTCGGCCGGCTGGCGCGGCTCCTGGGCGCTCGACGGCGGCGGGGCGCTCATGAACCAGGGCGTGCACACCCTCGACCTGCTCATCGCCGTGCTCGGCGAGCCCGTGCGCGTGACCGCCGAGATCGCGCGGCTGGCCCACCACGGCATCGAGGTCGAGGACACCGCCGTCGCCACCATCGTCTTCGCGGGCGGGGCGCTCGCCGCCCTGCACGCCACGACCGCGGCGCACCCCGGCGGCCGCACCCGGCTGCTGGTCTGCGGCACCGCGGGCACCGCCGTGATCGAGGGCGACGAGCTGGTGCGGCTGCAGCTCGCCGACGACGCGCCCGTACCCGAACCCGGTGACCCGGCCGAGGGCCTGCCGCTCGAGTGGGCGCGCGGCCATGCCCGCCAGTACCTCGACCTCATCGACGCCATCGACGGACGCCGCGACCCGGCGGTCACCGTCGACGACGCCGTGCTCGTGCTCGCGACCGCCCGCGCCGTGTACCTGGCCGCCGCGCTCGGCCACGGGGTCGCCGTCGCCGACGTGCTCGCCGGTGCCCACGACGAGGTCGGCGTGGCCGCGGCCCTCGACCGCACCCGAACCCCTGAGGAGGGAACCGCATGACCCACCCGACCACCACCTGGAGCCTCTCCGGCTTCGGCGACGAGATCGACGCCGATCCCGACGTGCAGCTCGACGTGCTCGCCGAGATCGGCGCCTCGCAGATCGAGGTGCGCAGCGCCTGGGGCGTCAACGTCGCCGACTTCGACGATGCGCGCACCGCCCAGCTGCGCGCCGTGCTCGATCGGCGCGGCTTCACCGCATCCGCCGTCGCCTCGCCCATCGGCAAGGTCGACGTCGCCCTGCCGGTCGAGCACGAGGTGGAGCGGCTGCAGCGGGTGATCCGGGTGGCCGACGGGCTCGACACCCCGTACATCCGCGTCTTCTCCTTCTACCGCGATGCGGCGCTGACGCACGCCGACGTGCGCGACGCCGTGCTCGAGCGGATGCGCGCCCTCGCCGGGGCCGCGGCAGCGGCCGGCGTCGTGCTGCTGCACGAGAACGAGAAGGACATCTACGGCGACACCCCCGAGCACGTGCTCGACCTCGTCGAGTCGGTCGGCTCGGGCGCGCTGCGCCTGGCCTGGGACAACGCCAACTTCGTGCAGGTCGGCTCGACGCCGTTCACCGACGGCTGGCACCTGCTGCACGAGTACGTCGACTACCTGCAGGTGAAGGACGCGCGCGCCGGCAGCGGCGAGGTCGTGCCGGCGGGGGAGGGCGACGGCGAGCTGCTGGAGACCCTCACCGCCCTGCGCGATGCCGGCTACTCGGGCGTGGCCTCGCTCGAACCGCACCTCGCCTCCGCGCACGAGCTCGGCGGGTTCTCCGGGCCCGATGCCTTCCGCACCGCCGCGGCCGCCTTCCGCACCCTCACCGACCGAATCGGAGTGACCCTCGCATGACCCGCATCCGCACCGCCCTCGTGGGCGCAGGAGTGATCGCCCGCCAGCACGGCGTCGTCATCGACCAGCTCGCCGACCGCCTCGAGCTCGTCGCCGTCGTCGATCACGACGCCGCGAAGGGCCAGGAGCTCGCCGCGAAGCACGGCGGCGCCGTCTTCGCCACGCTCGAGGAGGCCTTCGCGGCCGGACCCGTGGAGCTCGTGGTCGTGTGCACGCCCACCGGCGCGCACGGCGACATCGCGATCGAGGCGCTCGAGCGCGGCGCGCACGTCATCATCGAGAAGCCCGCCGAGATCACGGTCGAGCGGGCCAACCGGATCCTCGCCGTGCAGGAGCGCACCGGCCGGATCGTCTCGGTCATCTCGCAGCACCGCTTCGACCCCTCCACCGAGATCGTGCTCGAGAAGATCCGCGCCGGCGAGCTCGGCCGCATCACCTCCGGGGTCGCCGCCATCGACTGGTGGCGGGGGCAGAGCTACTACGACTCCGGCGACTGGCGCGGCACCTGGGCGCTCGACGGCGGCGGCGCGCTCATGAACCAGGGCGTGCACACCGTCGACCTGCTCGTCGCCGCCCTCGGCCGACCCGTCGAGGTCTTCGGCTACACCGCGACGAACGCGCACGAGCGCATCGAGGTCGAGGACGTCGCTGCGGCGGTCGTGCGGTTCGAGTCCGGCGCGCTCGGCGTCATCCACGGCTCCACCGCGGTCTACCCGGGCCTCGTCGCCCGTCTGCAGGTGCACGGCGACCGCGGCTCGGCGGTCATCGAGAACGACAGGCTCACCTACCTGCACGCGACGCCGGCGGATGCGGAGCGTGCCGAGATCGCGATGGGCGCGCAGGGCGGCGACACGAACCAGGCCGCGCAGTACTTCGACGCGGACGGACGGCCCCAGGTCGCCGGCACGAGCGTGCCCGGCGCGATGGGCGACGCCCACCTCTTCCAGTACCGCAACGTGCTGGCTGCCATCGACGGCACCGAGGAGGTGCGGGTCGGCATCGCCGAGAACCGCCGCGCGATCGCGATCATCACCGGGCTCTACGAATCGACGCGCACGGGTCGCCCCGTCGCACTGGAGGTCTGAACCATGGCGCGCAGCATCAGGGTCGCCGCGAACCCCATCCCGTACTGGGCCCAGCGCGGCAAGACCAGGGAGGTCTTCGACGAGGCCTTCGCCGACTTCCAGGAGATCGGCTTCACCGCGGTCAAGGCCGACATCCCCGAGGGCATGACGGCGGCCGAGTACCTCGACTGGATCAGCGGCTACGGGCTCGCACCGGCCCTCAGCCTCTTCAGCAGCCCGCTCGACGAGACCATCGACCTCGCCGCCACGCTCGAGCAGGCCCGCCGCTTCGGCGCCGCGCAGGCCGAGCTCGGCCTCGACCGCACCATGCTCTCGTCGATGGCCGTGCCCGAGCGGATGGAGCGCCCGGCCGTCGGCGCCGGCTTCGACGAGGCGCGCCTGGCCCTGGCGATCGAGAACGCCGGGAAGGTCTGCGCGGTGCTGCTCGCCGAAGGCGTGCGCCCCCTGCACCATTCGCACGTGGGCGGCGTGTTCGAGACCGAGGCGGAGATCGTGCGCCTGCTCGACGAGCTCGGCCCCGACCTCATCGGCTTCGGGCCCGACACCGGCCACCTGCGCTGGGCGGGCGCCGACCCGGTGGCCCTCATCCGCCGCTACGCGGACCGCATCGGCGGCATCCATCTCAAGGACGTCTACCCCGACTACCTCGACCCCGCAGCGCGCGAGGGTCTCGACTACCGTGCGCTCGGCACCTCGGGTCGTCTCTGGGCCGAGCCCGGCCGCGGCGTGCTCGACCTCGACGCGGTCGTCGCGGCGCTGCCGGAGGACTACGACGGCGACCTCATGATCGAGGTCGACCACCCGAGCGTCGACTCGGTCAAGGAGTCGCACCGCATCTCCTACGAGTGGGCCCGGTCGGCGCTCGGCGCCTGACGCGGCGGAGCCGGGCGGCTGCCGCCCGGCCCTGCGGCGCCCCCTAAGCTCGGCACATGCCGACCATCTTCGACGTCGCCGCCGCCGCGGGGGTCTCGCACCAGACCGTCTCGCGCGTGCTCAACGGCGACGAGAAGGTGCGCCAGCACAACCGCGAGCGCGTGCTGGAGGCGGTCGCCGCGCTCGACTACCGGCCGCACGCCGCCGCCCGGGCGCTCGCCCGTCGGCGCAGCGGCGTGCTCGGCGTGCTGCGCAGCGACGCGGAGCTCTTCGGGCCCGTGAGCATCGCGCGGGCCTTCACCGCCGAAGCGGCCTCCGCCGGCTACACGGTGGCGAGCCTCGCGGTCGCCTCCGAGGCGGATGCGGTGGGCGCGGCCGTCGAGGCCCTGCTGCTGCAGCAGGTGCAGGCGATCGTGCTGGTCTCGCCGAGCGATCCGCTGGCGGATGCGGTGCGCCGCCTGGTACCGAACGCGGTGCCCGTGCTGAGCACGGCCGGCCGCGGTCGCGGGGCCGGGGCCGCATCCTTGGACCAGCATGCAGGCGGTGCGCTGGCGACCGAGCACCTCATCCGCTCGGGTCGCCGCCGCATCGGGCACCTCGCCGGTCCCGTCGAATGGTGGGATGCCCGCGAGCGCGAGGCCGGATGGGCGAGCGCGCTCGCGACCGCGGGGCTCGAGCCCGGACCGGTGGTGGCGGGGGACTGGAGCGCGGCGAGCGGCGCCTCGGCGGCCTCGGCGTTCGCGGAAGCGGGATGCGACGCGGTCTTCAGCGCCAACGACACGATGGCGATCGGGCTGCTGCACGCTCTCTCGGCGCTCGATCTCGCGGTGCCGGGCGACGTCGCGGTCGTGGGGCACGACGACATCCCGGAGGCGCGGTTCCTGATCCCCGCGCTCACCTCGGTGCGGCAGGACCACGCGGCGCTCGGCGCGCGCCTCATGGGCGCGGTCGCCGCGCTGCTGGACGACGCCCCGACGCCCGACGCCCTGGCGCCCGCGCCGGAGCTGCTGGAGCGCGCGAGCGGCTGAGCCGGCCGCCGCGACCGCGCTCGGGTCGCAGTGGATCGGGAACGACCGGGCTGGGGCCGAGCACCCCGCCCTTGCAAGTGTGAGCGCTCACATGCGAGACTGTGGCCGACCCGGGACCCCGTCCGGGCGAGTTCCACGACGAAGGAGTCCGCGTGAGCGCTGTCGATCCTGCCGAGGCCCGTGAGGCGATCCAGAAGGTGCGCGAGGAGGTCGCGAAGCTGCACGACGAGCTCGTGCGCTACCAGCTGGTCATCTGGACCGGCGGCAACGTGAGCGGCCGCGTGCCGGGCACCGACTACTTCGTCATCAAGCCGAGCGGCGTGAGCTACGACGACCTGGCCCCCGAGAACATGGTGCTCTGCACCCTCGACGGCGAGGTCGTGCCGAGCACCCCCGGCAGCGAGCGGGCCGCCTCGAGCGACACCGCCGCGCACGCCTACGTCTACCGCGAGATGCCCGAGGTCGGCGGCGTCGTGCACACGCACTCCACCTACGCCGTCGCGTGGGCGAGCCGCGGCGAGCCGATCCCGTGCGTCATCACCGGCATGGCCGACGAGTTCGGCGGCGAGATCCC
>JAAIGF010028584.1_pt1 | contig 13732 bp, 15 predicted proteins | sample 6487441 | NCBI WGS metagenome assembly JAAIGF01 (sample SAMN13974129, study PRJNA590717) | phyllosphere metagenome | biome: pepper field; feature: multiple bacterial spot infested pepper fields; material: pepper leaves; isolation source: leaves from pepper fields | host: Capsicum annuum ... | reverse complement strand
CTCGCCGCCGACGCCGTCGCGATCGTCGGCCTCGAGCCCGCGCGGGTCGCGCTCGACGGCCCGGACGAGCTCGCTCCCTCGGCGCGCCGGGTGGCCGAACGCGTCGGCGCGTCGGGGCGGCGGCAGGTCTTTCCGCGCGACGGCGGCGACGCGGTGGGAGCGCCCATCGTCGTCGACGGGCGGGTGTGGGGGGCGGTGGTCGCATTCGCCGGATCGGCGCGTGGTCCCCTCGTCCGCGCCACCGGCGACGTCGCGCAGTGGTGCGCGGCCCAGCTCGAGCTCGCCGACCTCGACGCCTCGCGCGCCGCCCTCGCCGAGGCGGAACTGCGAGCGCTCCGTGCGCAGATCAGCCCGCACTTCATCTACAACGCGTTGACGGCGATCGCCTCGTTCATCTCGACCGATCCGCCGCGGGCCCGCGACCTGGTGCTCGAGTTCGCGGACTTCACCCGGTACTCCTTCCGTCGACAGGGCGAGTTCACGACCCTGGCCGAGGAGCTGCGCAGCGTGCACTCATACCTCGAGATCGAACGCGCGCGCTTCGGGGAGCGCCTGTCGGTGCGCCTGCGCATCGCTCCCGAAACGCTCGCGACGGTGATCCCGTTCCTGTCGGTGCAGCCCCTGGTCGAGAACGCGGTACGTCATGGCCTCGAGCCGGGGGAGCGCGGCGGGGTGCTGACGGTGACGTCGATCGACGACGGCACGCACACCGAGATCGTCGTCGACGACGACGGGACGGGGATGGATCCGGCCGAGCTGGCGAACCTGCTCGATCTCGACGCCCCGTCGTCGCACGTCGGTCTGCGCAACGTCGACACGCGTCTGCGCCAGCTCTACGGACCGGGTGGCGGTCTCGTCGTCGAGACCAACGTCGGCGCGGGCACGTCGGTGCGGCTGCGCGTGCCCAAGTCGCAGCCGTTGCACGAGACGGCGTCGGGGTGAGCGTCGACGTGCTCGTCGCCGACGACGAGGCCCCCGCCCTGGCCGAGCTGGTGTCGCTGCTCTCGGCCGACGAACGCGTCGGGTCGGTGCACCCCGCCGCGAGCGGCGCCGAGGCGCTGCGCATCCTGGAGCGCGGGGGCGTCGCCGTGGCGTTCCTCGACATCCACATGCCGGGTCTGACGGGATTCGACCTCGCGCGCGCCCTCGGCGGCTTCCGGCAGCGGCCGACGATCGTCTTCGTCACCGCCGACGAGGCGGGAGCGGTACAGGCGTTCGACCTCGAGGCGGTCGATTACCTGCTCAAACCGGTGCGCACGGCGCGGCTCCATCGCGCGCTCGGGCGAGCGATCGACGCGGGTGCGGCGCCCGGTGCGGCGACCACCGACGAGACGATCGCGGTCACCGTGGGGGCCACCACGCGGCTGGTGCGCCGTTCCGACGTGCGCTGGGTGCAGGCGCAGGGCGACTATTCGCGGTTGTACACCGCGGCATCCGATCATCTGGTGCGCACCGCTCTGTCGGAGCTCGCCGAGCGGTGGGCCGATGCGGGGTTCGTGCGGGTGCACCGCTCGTACCTCGTGCGCCGCGACGCGATCGCCGAGGTGCGCCTGTCGGGTTCGTCGCCGACGGTGATGCTGCCCGAGATCGAGCTGCCCGTGAGCCGCCGGCTGCTGCCGAGCGTGCGCGACGCGTTGCTGCGCTGACGGGCGTCAGGCCGACGGGATGCCGCGGGCCCGGTGTCGGCGGACGGCGGCGCGGTTGGCGCAGCGGACCGAGCAGTATCGCTGGCGGCCGTTGCGGGTGACGTCGACGACGACGCGGTCGCAGGGTGCCGCGCCGCACCGGCCGAGGCGCTCCATGCCGCGGGTGACGAGGTGCAGCGAGGTGCCGACCGAGACGATCGCGGCGAGCACGCGGGGGAGCGTCTCGTCGGTGTCGCGATAGTGCAGGTGCCAGCCGTCGCCGCTGTGATTCGTCAGGCGCGGGTACGCCGTGACCGCGGCCATCTGCGCATTCAGCAGAGCCGCGCGGGCGTCGGGGTCGGATTCATCGACCACGCGCAGCCAGTCGTCGACGACCTCGCGAGTGCGCGTGTGATCGTCGACCCTGACGGGGAAGGTCATCGTCATCCCCATCTCGAGGGTGCGCTCCTCGATACCCGCGCGGTCGGCCGGCCACTCGTTGGCCAGGGACGCGGCGAGGAGGACCGCGTACTCGCCGTAAGGGTTGAGATGCATAAGGGCATTACAGCACGCTGGGTCCATGACCGCCCCTCGGACCCTCTCCCTGCCCGTGACGACCGCTCCCGTCCACGATCACGCGTGGATCACCGAGTCCGCTCATGCGACCAGCGAGGGCCGCGTGCGGTACGTGCGCTGCACCGGGTGCGCTGCGCGGAGGGTCGACTTCGACGCCGGCTTCGCCGTCCCGCCCGCCCCGCTCTCGCGCACGCTGGGGTGAGGGGGCCCCGCCCTCGATCGCGGTCGCCTCGCGCCGTCGGCATCCGGATGCCACCATGGGTGCCGGGGACGCTGTGAAGAGGTGCTGTGCCGAGGCTGCCGTGCCGAGCACCGGGGCCGGGAACGACTGCCGGGAACAGCCGGCCCGAAGATGTTTCGCGTGAGGGGGGTGCCGTGACCGACGAGCGCCGCCGTCCCGTTCGCGTGCGGGTGACCGCGTCCGATGCGGGCCCGCGCGCTCGGCCGGTCACGCGCGGGTTCGCGCTGCCGGGACAGGCGTCGGCGGATGCCGAGACGGTGTTCTCGCGCGGGCTCGTCCGTACCCAGCTGCGCGTCGCGCTGGGCTGCGTGGCCGGGTTCCTCATCGTCGCCGCGGCAGTGGCGGCGGTGATCTTCGCCCTCCCCGCGCTCGGCGACCCCGAGGTGTTCGGGGTGCCCCTGTCGTGGCTGCTGCACGCCTACGCGTTCTACCCGCTGCTGCTGGTCTTCGCCGTCGTCTACGTCCGCACGGCGGCACGCAACGAGCGGCGCTTCCGCGACCTCGCCGACCCCGAGGTCGACGCGTGAACCCCGTCTTCGACCTCGCCGCCATCGGACTCCTGGTCGTCGCGACGGTCGTGCTGGGCTTCGCCGGCCTGCGATTCTCGCGCACGACGAGCGACTTCTTCGTCGCATCGCGCAGCGTCCGCAGCGTGTGGAACGCCTCCGCGATCGGCGGCGAGTACCTCTCGGCGGGAACCTTCCTGGGCCTCGCCGGCCTGGTGCTGCTGGCCGGGGCGGAAGGGTTCTGGTTCCCCATCGGCTATGCCGCCGGGTATCTGCTCGTGCTGCTGTTCGTCGCGGCGCCGCTCCGCCGGAGCGGCGCCTACACGATCCCCGACTTCGTCGAAGCGCGCCTGGAGTCGACGGGTGCGCGCCGGGTGACGAGTGTCGTCGTGCTGGTCATCGGCTGGCTGTACATCGTGCCGCAGCTGCACGGCGCCGCCCTCGCGCTGGGAGTGGTCGCCGCGGTTCCCCCGTGGACTGGCGCCGTGCTGGTCGCCGTGCTGGTCGCCGGCATCGTCGCCGCCGGAGGGATGCGGGCGATCACCGCGGTGCAGGCGTTCCATTACTGGGTGAAGCTCACGGCGCTGCTCGTGCCCGCCGTCTTCTTGCTCGTGGTGCTGTCGAGCGGCGGCACCGACATCGACCCGGCTGCCGTCTTCCCGCCCGAGCGCGGACCGGCGGGAGCGGACGCCTATCTCACCGGGTCGCTGCTCTTGGCACTGTTGCTCGGGACCATCGGACTGCCGCACGTGCTCGTCCGGTTCTACACGAGCCCCGACGGCGCCTCGGCCCGACGCACCACCGTGCTGGTCATCGCCCTGGTCGGCGCCTTCTACGCGGTGTCGTCGACGATGGGTCTCATCGCCCGCGTCGTCGCCCCCGACATGGCGGTGCCCGGGGTGGCCGACACCGTGGTGCTCGCCCTTCCCTCGCGGGTCATCCCCGGGGTGGTGGGGGAGCTGCTCACCGCGCTCATCGTCGCCGGCGCGTTCGCCGCGTTCCTCGCCACCTCGTCGGGGCTGGTGGTCTCGCTAGCCGGGGTCGTGAGCCAGGACGTGTTCTCGGGCTCCGTCCGCTCCTTCCGGCTCTCGGCGGTGCTCTGCACGGCCGTGCCGCTCGCGGTGGCGCTGCTCACCGAGCCGGCCGGGCTCGTCTCGAGCGTCGGGCTCGTGTTCGTGTTCGCCGCCTCGACGCTGTCGCCGGTGCTGCTGCTGGGCGTGTGGTGGCGGGGGCTGACGGCGCGGGGAGCGGTGGCGGGCATGGTCGTCGGAGCGATCGCCTGCGGCGCGGCGCTGCTGGGCGGCGGCCTGCTCCCGGGTTCCGCAGCGCTCTCCGCGCTCTTCGCGCAACCGGCGGCATGGACGATCCCGCTCACGACGGCCGTGATCGTGGTGGTCTCGCTGCGCGACCGCCGTGGCATCCCGTTCCGCGCCGATCGCTTCCTCGCCCGCCTGCACACCCCCGACACCGCATCCACCGGTGCCGCCGGAGGGACGCCGCGCCGTCGCACACGGTAGCGTCGAAGGGACTGCCGGGACGAGGGGAGAGCTTCATGGATGCCACGAGCACCGTCGCCGTCCTCGTCGCCGTCGCCGCGGCCGTCCTGCTGCTGCTGGTGCTGCACGTCTGGTACGCCGTCGGGCTGAGCAGCGTCTTCGCCGCGCGCGGAGCGGAGACCTGGCGCGCCTGGGTCCCCGTGGTGAACGAGGCCGAGGTGTTCCGCCTCGGCGGTGTCGACCCTGTGCGCGCGGCCCTGCTGCTCGTGCCCGGCGTATCGGTGTACGGCCTCGTGCTGAAGGCGACCGCGGCGAACCGTCTGGGAGCCGCTGTGGATCGCGGCGCCGGCACGACCGCCCTGGCGATCGTGCTGCCGCCGCTCTGGGCGACGCTTCTGGCCGCGGCCGATCGACCCGCCGCCGATCCCGCGACGGCCGACCGGGCCACCGACGACCGGGCCGCCGACGACCGGGTCACCGTCGACATCGTCACCGCGGACGCGGTCGAGCTGGCCCCCGCCGATCCGCCGTCGGGTCCGATCGCCGCGATTCCCGGCGCTCCCGCTCCCGGTGCGTTCGCAACCGGCGCGCCAGGATCCGCAGCCGGTCGCCGGCGTCGCTCGTCGCTTCCCGACGCCGAGCCGCCCCGCATCCCGCAGCTGCCCGGTCCGGTCGACGTGCTGCCGGCCGGTGCTTCGGCCGTCGAATCCGGGCCTCCCGCGGACGCGGCGATCGCGTCCGGTGAGACCGGCGCTGCTCCGGCGGCCGATGCCGCGTCGGGGGCGTCCGCCGCCGCCCTGGCGGTCGAGGCCGCGTCCGTCGCGGCTCCCGCGCCGGCCGATGCCGCGTCAACGCCCGGCGACGCCGCGTCCATCCCGGCTTTCGCGCCGGCCGATGCGCCCGGAGGACGCGCCCGCGAGGTCGGCGTCGCCGCCCCTGCCGCGTCGGCTCCGGCGGGCGGGCAGCCCGCACCCGTCACGCCGGCCGCCTCGGCTCGGGTGGGTGCGGAGCAGTCGGTCCCCGCCCCCTCCTCAGCTGTCTCGCCGCTCGAGCGCACCCTCCCTCCGGCGCCGTCGGCGGGTGATGCGTCGTCGGCCACGGCCGCCCAGCCGTCCCCGATGCCGCCGGTCGCCCCGGAGCCGATCGACGAAGAGACGCGCATCGCCCCGCTCCGCTCCCGTCGCCGGGGCGAGTGGGCTCTCACCCTGCCCGACGGCCGCGCCCTCGCTCTCACCGCGCGCACCGTCGTTCTCGGGCGCAAGCCCACCGCCGACGACGGAGTTCAGGCCGTCGCGGTGCCCGACGACACCCGCACCGTCTCCAAGCAGCACGCCCGTCTGGACTGGACGGTGTCGGGGTGGACCATCACCGACCTCGACTCGACGAACGGCGTCACGTTGCTGTCGGACGAGGGCTCCGCCGAGCGGCTGCCGTCGGGCGGCACTGCCGCGGTGACCCCGCGTTTCCGCCTCGGTGACGCAGTGCTCGAGGTGCGCCCGGCACCCCGAGCCTGACGCGACGAGGTCGACGCGGCCGCGTTCTCAGCCGGCTTCGTCGCCGCCGTACAGCCCGCGCCCGGTGGGGGCGGGGCGGCCGGGCACGCCGTCGTCGCGGCGACGCGAGACGAAGATCGCGAGCGCTCCGATCGCTCCCAGGGCGACGAGGGCTCCCAGCCCGATGGCGGTCGCTGTCGTGATCGCCGTGGCATCCGCCCCCGGTCCGATCGTGATGGCGACCGGCTTGTCGGGCACGGAGGCGGCGGGGGCCGACGTGGACGAGGTGAAGGGCGAAGCGGGTCCCCGAAGGCCCGCGGCCGGCACGACGGTCAGGGCGTCGAAGGGCTGCACGATGCCCCATCCCGCGGTGTCGGATCGACGGTCGGGATCCTCTCGCACCGCGGTCACCTCGAGGCGGTACGCCCATTGCGCGGGAGTCTCGTCGGGGAACGCGGCGGCGACGAGTGCCGCGGCGGCGGCCACGTAGGCGCTGGCGTAGCTGGTGGCGGGGGCGTCCGCGGCGATCACGCAGTCGCCGCCCAGTGCGGACGCCGAGGGGATGAGCTGTCCGGGCGCGGCGAGGCGTACGTGCGGGCCATGGATGGTCGCGTCGGTGACCTGTCCCGAGACGTCGGCGGCGGCGACGCCGATGGCATCCGGGAATCCCGCGGGATAGCGGGCGCCGTCTTCTCGATCTTCTTCGACCGCGAGAGTCGAATCGCGGTTGCCGGCACTGGCGACGACCAGGCTCCCGCGCTCGGTCGCGTAGGTGACGGCCTCGGCAAGGGCGGTGTCGGGTTGAGCCGTGCTCATCGACACGTTGATGATCTGCGCACCCCGATCGGCGGCGACCCGGATGCCTTCGGCGATGCGGGCGGTGCTCGGTCCGAAACCAGCCTCGACCTCTTGATCACCCGTGCCCGCGTAGACGCGTACCGGCAGAATGCGGGCGTCCGGGGCGAGACCCTGCACGCCCGAGTCGGGGATCGTCCGCGCGGCGATCTGGCCGGCGATGATGGTGCCGTGGCCGAAGGTGTCGGTGCGTCCTGCGCCGTCGGTGCCATCCGGAACGAGGTTGACCCCGGGGTCGACGACATCGTCGAGGTGCGGGTTGGGGGCGACACCCGAGTCGACCACCGCGACCACCACGCCCGCGCCGCGCGTGAGGCTCCAGGCCGAGGCGCTCTGCAACCGGCCGAGCGCCGGCGGTGCGTCGGCGATGCGGGTCGAAGCGGTGCACTCGCCGGTCGCCGACGCGGCGGATCGGGCGCCGGATGCCACAGCCCCCGATGACGCGGCCCCCGATGACGCGGCGAGGGCGGCGCCCGGTGCGACCTGCGGTGCGCCGATGAGCGCGAGCGCGAGCATCGCGGTCACCGCCCGACGGCGGCCGTGGCCGGTCATCCCGCCTCCGTATCGGGCGTCCGCCCGGCCGCCTCTTCGCTCAACGCCGGCCCGGTACGCAACAGCGCGGTCCACCCGTCGGTGACCGCCCCCACATCGCCGGTGCCGTAGCCGAGGCGCGCGATGGTCTCATCGGTGGCGGCAGGGAGCGGGTACGCGGTCCCCGTGGCATCCACGAGCGTGAGCAGGCTCGAGCTCTGCGCGCCGTTTCCGCCGGCGAGGACCAGTGCGCCGTGGCTCGGCTCGACCGTCACTCCGGCGCTCACCTCGACCGCGGTGCTCTGCGTCGACAGGGCAGTGTCCGCCTGACCCTCACCGGGGACCAGCGTCGCGCACGGACGCTGCCCAGCGTCGATGACGTCGAAGCCGTCGCTCGGCCACTCGTCGCCGATGGGGCGCGGAGAGGTGGCCAGATCCGCGATCTCGTCACCGGTCACCTCGACGACCTGGCCCTGCAGCTCCCGGCCGCTGCCCAGCTGGTAGAGCTGCCAGGCGAGGGGGGTCAGCGAGCTCAACACCCCACCGGTCTGTACGAGGTAGCGCGCCTCTTCGGCTGTGCCGGTGGCGCGGATCACGTCGCCGACGCGCAGACCGGTGCCGGCGACGGGTTCGCCGAACGCCGGGACGATGATGGGGGTCAGAGCCGTCCCGGCGGTGAAGAGGTCGAGCCACGCGGCGGGGACGGCGACCGGATCGAGCGCGGAGACCCCCACGGCGCGGAGGACGGCATCGGTGTCGGTGTTCGACACCGCGAAGCTCCGGCCGCCGAGGACGACGTGCAGGATGTCGTCGACGGAGACGACCGCCGCGCGATCGGTCGCGGGGGCGGGAGCTCCCGACGATGCCAGGCGCACGTCGAGCGACGCCTCGTCGACGACGCAGGCGCTCCAGCCCGTGTTGAGCAGCCCCGATGCCGGGGGGAGCTCGTCGGGCGCCCCCGCGATACCGAGCGTGTCGCCGACGGGGGTGCCGTCGAGGGTCTGCTGGTCGGTCGAGATGACGCCGAAGTCCGTGGCGGGCAGTAGCAGGCGGGCGCTGGCGGTGTTGATGACGGGGTGCAGGACGCCGTCGACGGTGACGAAGCGCGCGCCGGTGTCGGAGACCAGCACCAGTTTGCCGTTCTCCCACCCGTTCGGCAGGCCCGGTCGGATGAAGCCGTAGAAGACGCCGACCAGCACGACGAGCACCGTGAGGGCGATCGCGGCGATGACCGCGCGCAGTGGAGAGGTGGGCTGCAACTCCTTGCCGCCGGGCGCTCCACTGACGAACGCGGTGAGCAGTCGACGGCGGGAGAAGTTCTGCGCCTCGATGAGGTCGCCCTTGGTCGCCATCGGCTCAGGCCAGCCCGGAGGCGATCACGGCGAGCGGCAGCAGCGACGCGAGCACGAGCAACTCGGCCGTGTCGGCGAGGCGGATCAGCCGCAGACGTGTCTTCGGGGAGAGCAGCGTCACGGTCACGACGGCGACCGTCGCGACGGCGAGCACGACGAGGATGGCCACACGCAGCTCGGGTTGTGCGATCGAGGCGGTGACTCCGGCCGCGACAAGGCCGAGGGTGCCCGCGGCCATGACGGTGACCACACCGGCGCGCGCGAACGTCCGCCGGGAGGGGAACATCATGCCCGCGAAGGCGAGCGCGCACAGCGCCGCCCCCACAGCGTCCTGCGCGGCGACGATGGGCGTGGCGGCGAGGACGACGAGGGCGAGGGCCAGTCGCAAGGCGATGAGGATGCGCTTGCCCTGCGCGACGCGCTCGGCGACGTCGGCCGCGTCGATCGGGTCGGGGTCGCTGAACACGTCCACATCGCTCTGCGGTGCGAACACCCGGAGTCGCGTGGTGCTCATCGCGAGCCAGGGCAGAGCGCCACCGAGGGTGGCGGCCACGCCCACGGCCAGCGCGTAGACGGCGGGAGCCGGGAAGAACGCGGCGAGGGTGGCGGTGACCCCCAGGATGCCGCCGGCCGCCAACGGGGTCAGCTGTGCCTCCCCGCGATCGGGCAGCACCGCCAGGGCGACGCCCGCCACGATGAAGGCGGCCCCGCCCGCTGCGGCGATCGGCCAGCCGAACGGCGCGGCCGAGGCGGGGACGACGAGGTAGGCGGCGACGGCCGCGAAGACCGCGGCGGCGACACCGAGGCCCTGGCCCGCCTCGCGTTGTCCGAGGCGCGCGACGACCGCGGCCACGACGAGCAGGACCACGGCGCCGCCGCCGGCGACGAGCGCGCCGAAACCGAGCGTTCGTCCCGCGGCGAGCAGCAGCACGGCGCAGACGCCGAGCAGCGCGAGGCTGACCGCGAGGGCGGTCCGGGCGTTGTCGCGGGTGGTCCAGGGGCGGTTCTGCTGCGCCGTCGCATCGATCACGGCCTCGACGATGTCGTCGTACACGCGGGGCTGCGCCACGAGGCCACCGCGCACGAGCGTCAGCACCTCGCCGTCCACGACCCCCTGTGCGGCGGCACCGCGCGAGGGATCGAGCTCGCTGCCGTCGGCGCGGTGCAGGCTGTAGCCGGCCGAGGTCATGGAGGGGTCGAGTACGCCGAGCGAGCGGGCGAAGCCGGGGAGGAACTCGATGAGGGGCACCTGGGCGGGCACGCCGATGTCGAGTCGTCGACCCTCGCTCTGCACCGACAGCCGGAGCAGCGCGCGCGTCGCACCGATGGTCTCCGCCACCACGGTCACCCCTTCCTCAGCGGGGCTGCACACCCCCGCGATCCGCCCCGGTCAGCCTACCGTCGTGCGTTCGACGCCTGCGTGCGCGGGGCACCGTGGTCGTGGACGCCCGTCACGGAAGCCCCTCGATGGAGGAGGGGCCGTCCCAGCGAGCGAGCGTCGCCGGACCGATCTCGCCACGCGCGGAGGGCGTCGATGCGTAGAGCGCGATGAGATCGGCGAGCACCACGGGGTCGCTGCCGAGGTCGCGAGTCGCCCACCGGGCGGCTCGCCCGTCCGTGGCGCGCACGGTCACGTGCGTGCGGCCGACCTCGGCGTCTCGCACCTCGTCCCATGCGGCGACGAGGTCGTTGCGTGGGATGCGCAGACGCACACCCTGGGGTGTGAGATCGAGCGAGTGTGCGGCCGGGGCGCCGAAGATCGCACGTCCACCGCCGTACATCAGCAGCAGGGCGAGCACGGGGACCAGCACGATCGTCAGCACGGTCAGGCGTTCCGAGGCCGTGACGAGGGCCCAGAGCCACGCGCCCAGCATCACCAGACCGATCGGCGCCAAGAGCAGCAGGGGGATCCGGATGCCGGGGGCCCCGCCGAACCGCACGCCCTCGTCGGTCAGCTGGGCACGCACCACACCGCTGCGGGGGAGCAGCATGTGGGCGAGGAGCATCCACACCCCGCACGCGAAGGCCGCGAGAATGCTCACGCCCAGGAGCGACACGGCGGCGACGCGGTCGAGCGTCAGGGACAGGCCGAAAGCCACGAAGATCGCGGAGAGGAGCACCACCGCGGCGGTCGGACCGAACAGCTGTCCGCGCGGGGGCTGCCAGCGGGGGCGGTCGCCCACGGCGATGATGCGGATGGGGCCCGTCACCCGAACACGCTCTTCCACGCCCTGCCCACGTTGTGACCGACGTCGCCGAAGAACTCTCCGGTGTTGTCCCAGGCGTCCTCGGCGAAGTCCTTCGTGGCATCCCACCCGTGTTCCAGACCCGCGTCGATGCTCTCGCGGACGTCTTGCGGAACCCAGTTCTCGTACGCCCAGGAGGCGCCCGCACCGACGGCGATACCGGCGCCCGCGACAGCGGCGGCCGTGCCCCACGCCGGGAGCGTGATGACTCCGGCGGCGACCAGGCCGGTGACGGCCAGACCACCCGCGACACCGCCGGCGATCTCGACCGCCGTCGACGACGGATCGTCCTTGTCGTTCAGGGCGGTGCCGAACTCCCAGATGTCGACGCCCCATTCGACGATGGGAAGCACCTTGCCGGCCTTGCCGAGCTTCGACACGTAGTCGTCGAACTCCTGCGCGGTGGCGCGCAGATCGGTGGGGTTGGCCGCTTCGGCCGCGGCGCGCACCGCGGGATTACCCGACCGCAGGCCGCGGGCGACGCCGTCGGCCTCGGCGCGCAGGTCCTGCGCCGTCTCGCGGAAGTGCTGGGCGTTGAGCTCCCACTGCGATTTCGTGTACTCGAGGTAGGTGTCGGTGACCATATCGCTCGCGACCCCGGGTGCCCCTCTGAGCCCGTCGAGGATGCGCGTCGCCAGGTCCTTCTCGGCCAGCGCGGCGACGAAGGCGTCGATGTTCTCGGCCACCCAGACTTCGAGCTCACCCCACCACGAGCCGACGTCCTCGGCGATGCGGTTGTAGAGCTTCACCTGGTCCTGGAACGCCTGCCAGTCGTCCCAGTAGGGGTCGTCGCGTGAGGTGGGGCACACCGGCACGAGGCAGACGGGCGGGGAGATGATCGTCCCCGACACCGGGATGCCGTTGTTCGCGGCGTTCTCGCGATGCGCGGCGAAGTCGCTCTCCATCCGCTCGAGCTGCCCCGCGTAGGAACGGAGCTTCTCGGCGGCGTCGCTCGCGGCATCCCGCGCCTCGGTGCTGGCTTCGTACAACGACCCCAGGATCGAGGCGTACGCCGCGCCGGCCTCGCCCCACCACTCGCTGCGCGCGCCGATGGAATTGGTGGAGGCGTAGAGCGACGAGCCGTCGGCGCCGTCCTTCAGCTGCGGATCCAGCCACTCGGCCGCCGCGCGCACCTGCGCCGGATCGCCGAGAACAAGGGTGTCGATGGTCACTGCTCGTCGAGCTCCTTCTGCACCGGCGTGAGCTGAGCCACGAGTTCGTCCTCGTGCGCGTCGACGTCGTCGGCGATGGCGTCGACGGAGAGACCCAGTGAGCCGTGCACGCGCCGCAGTGCCTCGACGAGTCCGCCGACGTGCGACATGATCGCGGCGACCCCGTCCGCGGCGATGCCGCCGTCGACGCTCGTCGGCATCGACCCCAGCCGGGTCTCCAACTCGGTCGCCGCCTCGTCGTGCTTCGATGCGAAGACGCGCAGCGTCTCGGGATCGAACCGCATGTCGCTCACGCGATGGCCCCGTCGCGGCGGAACTGCGTCGGAATCTCGAGATCGAAGACGACCACGTCGAACGGTTGCTGCTGCTTGAGCTGGCCGAGTCCTTCGGTGCGCAGCAGCGTCCAGGGCTGCATCGGACCGGCCAGCTCGAGTAGACGGTCCAGCGCCGTATACGCGAGCAGGGCGCGGCGTCCGTCCCGCAGCTCGCGCACCTCGACGCTCTGACGCTCCGGCGTCGACGTCGCGGTGAGGGGCAGGTAGACCACCGGGGGGACGACCGTGGGCGTCTCGGGGACGATGTTCGACATGGGGTTCCTTCGGGGTGTGCGCGCGACGCGGTTCAGGAGAAGCGCGCCGCCGAGGCGCGGTCGGTGCTGACGTAGTCGTCGGCGATGCCGTCAGTGGCGCGGGAGATGCGCGCCAGCGCGTCGTTCATCTGCGCCAGCGTCGCCGTCCACTCGCGGTGCGCGTTGTCGTAGGCGACCTGGGCGGAGCCGTCCCACTGACCGCGCAGACGCGCGGCCTCGGCATCGAGGCCCTGCAGGGCTGAGGCGATGCGCGCGCTCTCGCCGCGCAGTCGAGCGGCCGAGGCGTGCAGGGCGTCGGGAGTGACCCGCAGATCCGTCATGTCAGTGTCCCCCCAGCATCGTGCCGAGACCTCGGATGGTCGTCCCGTGCTGCTCCTCGTTCGCCTCCTGGTCGCTCGCGGTCGCGCGCAGCGCGCCCTCGAGCCGCAACAGGACGTCGTTCAGGCGCCGCGCTCCCGCGGACCAGTCCTGGACCAGCCCGCTGTACGAGGTCGCCGCGTCCCCGGCCCAGTGGGCGCGCAGATCGTCGAGTTCGCTCAGCACGCGACCGGCGCTGTCGGCGATGTCGGTATGGGCACCGGCCACCGCTTCGGCGCCGCGGCGCAGTGCACCTTCCGCCGCAGAGATGCGGTCAGACATGTTCTCTCCTTCGCATCCCGGTTCGGGATGCCGTGTTCTCAGTCGTCGTCGCGAGCGCCGGATCCGGCGTTCTCGGAGCGGGGCCCGATCTCTTCGTCGTCGTCGAGTCGCGGGGCGATAGGGCCGCCGAGGCCGCGCGCCTGATCCTTGCGGTCGTCACGTGCGCCGGTACCGCCGCCCATTCCGCCGATCCCGCGGCCACCCGCCGCTCCCGCACCCACGCCGCGCGAACCCGCGCCGGCAGCGGTCGAGCCGTTCGAGGCGGCGCGCCCGCTGGTGTTCGCTCCACCGGGGGCCATTCCGGTGCCTGTTCCCGCTGGGCTGAGCCCGGCGCGCATACCCGCTCCACGAGCGGCGCTCTGGCCGGTGCCGACGGAGCCTCCGGCTCCCCCCACGCCCCCGCCGCGCACG
>JAAIGF010291117.1_pt1 | contig 13746 bp, 15 predicted proteins | sample 6487441 | NCBI WGS metagenome assembly JAAIGF01 (sample SAMN13974129, study PRJNA590717) | phyllosphere metagenome | biome: pepper field; feature: multiple bacterial spot infested pepper fields; material: pepper leaves; isolation source: leaves from pepper fields | host: Capsicum annuum ... | reverse complement strand
GAACTGCTGGCCACCCAGGACCGCATCATCAAGGGGTTCCCCGAGGTGGCCTCGGTCTACGGCAAGGCCGGGCGCGCCAGCACCGCCACCGACCCGGCGCCGCTGGAGATGTTCGAAACCACTATCCAGTTCAAGTCACAGGAGCAATGGCGCCCAGGCATGACTCAGGAAAAACTGGTGGAGGAGCTGGACCGAGTGGTGCGGGTTCCTGGGCTGACCAATATCTGGATACCACCGATTCGCAACCGAATCGACATGCTGGCTACGGGGATCAAAAGTCCGATTGGTGTAAAGATTGCCGGCACCAATCTGACGGAGATTGATTCCGCGACTCAAGCGGTCGAGCGAGTGGCCAAGGGCGTACCCGGTGTCAGTTCGGCTCTGGCCGAGCGATTAACCGGTGGACGTTACATCGACGTGGATATCGACCGAGAAGCCGCCGCCCGATACGGACTGAATATCGCCGATGTGCAGTCAATCGTGGCCGGCGCTATCGGCGGTGAAAATGTCGGCGAGACCATTGAAGGGCTTGCACGCTTCCCTATCAACGTCCGTTACCCTCGGGAGTGGCGGGATTCGCTTGGCGCTTTGGAGCAGTTGCCAATTTACACCCCGCTAGGCAGCCAGATCACCCTTGGCACAGTGGCGAAGATCAAGGTCAACGACGGGCCGCCGATGCTCAAAAGTGAAAACGCACGGCCTTCAGGCTGGGTGTACATCGACGTGCGCGGCCGGGACATTGCCTCCGTAGTCGCCGATTTGCGCCGGCTCGTCAGCGAGCAGGTCAAGTTGCAGCCCGGCATGAGCCTGAGCTACTCAGGTCAGTTCGAATTTCTTGAGAGGGCCAACGCACGACTAAAACTGGTGGTCCCTGCCACGCTGCTGATCATCTTCGTGCTGCTTTACCTGACATTTGCCCGCTTTGACGAGGCCCTGCTGATTATGGCCACGCTGCCATTTGCCCTCACGGGCGGTGCATGGTTTCTTTATCTTTTGGGATTCAACCTGTCGGTTGCCACCGGGGTCGGCTTTATCGCCTTGGCCGGCGTTTCTGCCGAATTTGGCGTGATCATGCTGCTCTACCTGAAAAATGCCTGGGCCGAGCGTCAAGACCTCGGTGACGACACAGAACGCGAGTTAATGGCCGCGATTCGTGAAGGCGCTGTGCAGCGCGTTCGACCCAAGGCCATGACCGTGGCGGTGATTATCGCTGGTTTGTTACCTATACTTCTGGGAAGCGGTACCGGCAGCGAGGTGATGAGCCGCATTGCCGCCCCGATGATTGGCGGTATGGTCACGGCGCCCTTGCTGTCGCTGTTTGTCATTCCAGCGGCCTATCAGCTCATGCGCCGCCGAAACCTATCCGCTGAGCTTGGCAGGGACTGACGCGTAGAAAATGTACAAAAGGGGCTGCACTTGCAGCCTCGTTTGCTCTGCACAGCTCGTTTTCATCAGTCCTGTTCGCGATGTGTATTGAAATTAGCGAGTTTATGTCTTTTGCATAAACTCGCTAATTTCGATACATACGCTGTGGTCAGTGCCATGACCCACCAGCACTTGCCTGAGAACGAACGCTGCCACCACTGTGTTTCGATGACCCAGAAAAGCATTCTGACTCAAAGCCGACTCAGCATTCGTCACCCACAGATCTCTCTTGAAATTGAGGCAAATGACCTTAATATGATCTTATCTTGCCATCATCGTTTTCAATCATGGATGTTTCTCGGGGGTAGGTCGGAATGGCAGAACAAGAAGACGCTAAGCCCGCAAGCGGGCGCTTCAACACAAATGATGAGACGAAGCGGATCGTATGGACACAGACCGCTGGTCATTGTGAACTGTGCGGTACGGATCTGACGTTCGACTATCGTGCCGGCAAGCCAATGAGATGGGGCGAAGTGGCGCATATTCTGCCCGCCAGTCCCAAAGGCCCTCGGGGACGCGCCGATCATGATGCTGAGGCGCACACAAACGATACCGCTAATCTGATGCTCCTGTGCCCAGGTTGTCATGACAAAATTGATCGTGACGCAGATGGGTATCCTGAAAATGATTTGAGTGGTTTACACCAAGCGTACCTGGAACGCATCCGACTCGCCGCAACGACCCCCGATGGTGGTAGAGCCATTCCTCTCATCGTCCAAAGTCAGCATTTTCAGACAATCAACGATATTCCCGTTCGCGATCTGTTGACTGCGATGTCCGCCGAGGGATTAACCGCCTTCGATCAAGGCATCAAAATCACTTTCCCTGCGCCCGGACCACGCGGCCGCGACGCTACCTATTGGCAAAACGTCAAAGACAGCATCCAGTATGAGCTGGAACAGCAACTCAAGCGTCGCGGCGGCACCTACGGCGATTCGCCTGCGCTGGCAGTAGTCGGCTTGGCCGACATCCCGGCTTTGATGATGCTGGGCCAGAGTATCGGCGACCGTTCCAAGCGCTTGATCTTCTCCTTTCACCGCGAACATCGTTTGCGCTGGCCCGATCAGTCCGCCGAGCCGCCCGCTTTTTTGTTTACACCTCCCCCCGAAGGCGACGGGCCACTGGCGCTGGTGCTTTCTATTTCTGCGCAAGTCCCAGTTCGCGACGTGACTGACGCTCTGCCCGGTGCACGTATTGCAGAGCTGGCGATCCCAGAACCAAGCTATGCGATGGTACAGAACCGTCGAGTGATTCATGCCTTTCGCGACGCACTTCAAATACGGCTGAGCCAGCTTGAAGCTCTGACTCCTGACCCTATCCACGTCTTCGCCGCAATTCCTGCGGCATTGGCCATCGAGTTTGGCGCGTTGCTCACAACGCAGCATCAACATACGTACCTGATCTTCGATCGGGACAAAGAAAACCATGATCGGTTTACGCAAACACTGCAATTGGGCTCGGTGGCCCAGGAGGCTAGGTAAATGCTATTGAGCAACGAACAGACCAAGCGCAGCAGTTGGGAATATTTTCTGCTTCGCGCCGCGCGGGAGATCTCGCTGTCGGAAGCGCAGTACGAAAAAATCAATGACCGCTACTCCCAACTGGAAAAAATCCTCTCGGCTTCCGACAACCCGCTGCTCGCAGAGGCCCACATCTTTGTTCAAGGCTCGATGCGGCTGAAAACGACCATCAAGCCAATCCCGGGCGCGCCTGCGGATCTGGACACCATTGATGCGGACGCGATTATCTGGCTCCCTCACGCTCAAGGCGCTAGTGCGAAGGAAGTTTTAGAAGCGATTGAGCAGCGTTTTAGGGAAGGCTCCCGCGTTCAGGAAGAAGTTAAACAGTTACGTCGTGGCATCCGCATCGTTTATGCCGACGAAAATCCAGGCTTCCACATCGACGTCACGCCTGCCCGCGCAATCAACGGAAATGGCGAAGCAAACGGCGAGGGAAAGCTGGAGGTTCCAGATCGGGTCACAGGGTGGAAAGCAAGCAGCCCTATCCCGTACTCGAATTGGTTACAGGTTGCCTCCGCCCAGGAAATCTCTCTGGAAAGCTTGGTAGTTGCCAAAAGCCAGCGAATGCTCGATGCCGCGACACAAGATCCTTTGCCGCATTATCAGGATTACATCGATCAAGATCCCCTGCGTGCGACCATAAAGCTGCTCAAGCGACATCGCGATGAATGGGCCATCACCACAAGGAGCGCTGATACTCGCCCCATATCTGCGGTCATCACCACCCTGGCCACTCACGCATATCTTGATGTCGTGAAGGAATCGCAGTCGAAGCCTTTGGCTCCGCTCGATGCAATTTTGGAAATCGTCCGCAGAATGCCGCAGCACATCGCGCATAGAGGAAACGATTGCTTTGTCTGCAACCCTGCCGATAACGGCGAAAACTTTGCAGAAAAGTGGAATCGACCAGGCGAAGGGCAAGGCTATCGCCAAGCATTTGCCAAGTGGCATGCGGACGCCAGTGCATCCGTATCACTGGGTTTGGAAAGTTTTGAATCCAATGATTCCTTTGCCGAAGCAGTGAAAAAGAATTTCGGTATTGCACCGGCACTCATTACGGCAGTGAACAATGAGATCCCTGCGAATTGGACCATGCCCGGCCGACCGGATGGCACTACTCGAAACTCTGCTTCGATGGGTTCGCTCTTCGGAGGGGCCAGCGGTGGCGCAACCTCTCAGTCGAGCGTAAAGCCAGTTGGACGCCTTGGTTGATCCTATTACGACGCCATTGCAGCGCGGAATCGCCGCACTGCGAAATACCCTAGGTCAGGACGCTGCCGATGCATTGCTCCAGCCCGCACCCATGCGGGCTGACGAAGCGGCGTCCTTTTACTTTCCCTTGCCCATCGATTACACGGGGCAGGAGCGGCGACTGCGTATTGGTTTCCCCTCCAATTTTCCCCGTGGGCTTTTGCGGCTGAACGTCGAACCCTCTCCATGGCTGGTTTGGCCGCATGCCACCAGGTCGGGGCTTTGCCTTCATGGCTTTCAGGAACGCCCCATCATGGGCTCCCCGGAGGTTGTGGTAGAGGACAGCCTTGCTCGCTTGGCACAGATCGTTTCGTTGTCCAAGCTGGGATCAAGCCAGGCAACGCGCGATATCGAATTTCAGAATGAGATCACTACCTACTGGTCTTTTCAGCACGGTCAGTCATTCCAGAACCTTTTACTGTTGGATCGACCTCAGGCTGCCTCGCAGTTGTTTGCACTCAGCGATCCGCGCCGGGCTGTGCCATCCGGTCAGGAAACGGTTTGGTTAGCATCGAACGTAGCTGCACTCAAAGGGCATTACCGACGGGTTGTCGGGCGTTCCGCTGTCATTCGCGCGGCCGAAACTCCCGGTTTTTACGTCAAGCTTCAGACTTATCCGGATATCCGCACCCCGGATCCAGAAGATTTATTGCCGTGGCTAACGCCCCACCTTAAACCCGACGATGCCGAGCAATTGCTGGCATGGTTTGAGCAGAATGGAACATTGGCGAGTCGATGGATTGTTCTGGAGCTTCCAGGAGGGGCAGATGCTCCAACATATTGCCTGAATGTGCGCTCGCTCGGCGTACAGCAGGAGCGGGGGGCAAAGTTTGGCCTGCGTACAGCGCGGCGCCGGCCAGCTATCGCAAATGCACATCCACCGGCGCTCGTCCGGGCAACTACCCTGGACGTGCTTGATCGAGCGTCCATTCTGTCCCGCGATATAAGCGGCACCGCACAGCGCCTGGAAAATGCTCGGGTAGTTTGCGTTGGTGTTGGCTCGCTAGGCAGTGCGGTCGCAATACAGTTGGCACGATCCGGTGTCGGCCACCTTACTCTCATCGATCCTGACACCTTGGTGTCAGCCAATCTGGGGAGGCACGTTCTGGGAGCGGATAGTCTAGGGAGACTGAAAGCGTCAGCGTTAAGGGACAAGATTCTGTTAGATCTTCCGACGACAGAATGCACCGCATATTCGACTTTTGCCGAAGTGGTAATGAGCAGCAAACCAGAAGTGTTCGATAACGCAGATCTGGTGGTGATCACGACAGCAGACTGGCAGTCGGAAGTCACTGTATGGCGAGTCAAATCCAGCGGTGCTCCTTGGGGGCTTGTACAAGCCTGGAGCGAACCGCATACCCAGGTAGGTCATGCGCTATTTGCACCAGCCGGCACCTTTGATGGCCGTCATCTATTCACGGACGTCGGCGATTTCGTGCATAGATTTACAGAGTGGCCGGGAGGAGGTGTTGTTCCGCTGCCCGCCTGTGGGGAGAGCTTCATCCCAGGCGGCTCACTGGGGATGACCAATATCGCCTCTATGGTGTCGCACACGGCCCTACGCGCATTAACTGGCAACATCGCCACTGCATCTTGGATCAGCAGCATTTACAGACCTGAAGATGTGCTGAGCCTGGGAGGCCAATACCAAGGGCCCAAACTGCCAGAGGGGGCGCAGCAAATCCTACTCGAGCGTGGATGGCCGGAAGATAAGGACGAAACGGTATGACGGATATCGCATGGCGCTGGCGATGGCCGGATGTGAATTCCGAGCTATTGGTGTCCCAAGCTGTCGCGGACATCTTGGTTAGTCATCGGCAGGGCCTTTTTGGCGTGGAGCGAGGGGGACAGTTATTCGTCAACCCGGTTGATCCGAAAGGGTTGCTGCTGGCCTTAGCCACGGTGCCCCATCGCGCCGATCGATCAGGCTGGTCTTGGCTAGAGTTGGATGCGGAGCGGTGCCGCCAGGAGATCCAGGCTGCCAACGAACAAGGGTTGCGTCTGGTAGGGTATTGGCATACGCATCCCCAATCCGTTCCGGTGATCTCTCCGGCAGACATCGGCAGCTTCTCCAAATTTGCTGCACGTTACACGCAGGATCTGCCGCGCCCGATAGCCGTTATTGTCGGCAAGTCCGAAAAACCCGAAGGTATCAAGGCGTGGTCGTTCAGGGACGGCAGATATGTTGAGGCCACCTGGGTCAGATGAGCTTTAAGTCCGTGAGGGTGGAAGGCAAGTCAGCGTTTACCTTTACCCGCTAGCATCAGAGCGAAGAGCTCTGCCTGAAAGCGGGCATCATCCAATGCGTTATGGTTCGGCTCGCTGAGTGGCTTCAGCGCAGCGGTCATTTTGGATGATTTTGTTTCCTGCCAGCTGCAACCTACAGCGCCCATAAAGAAGGCCTTCATGTCGATAGCGGTAAAACCAAAGGGGTTGGTTTCCAAGTATTTATGAAAGTAGTAGTTGACGAATGACCAGTCAAACGGTGCATTTAGTCCTACGAAAATGACCTTTTGCCCCGTTTTGCAGGACGACTTCAGCCACTTATCAAATGTCAGCATCGCCTGTTGCGGAGCGAGGCCATCGCGCTCCAGCTTCTCCAAACTCAGCCCCGATACTGCCAGCGCTTCGGGGTCGTGTTTCGGACTGTCAGGTCGTAGTTCAAGATAAATGGACGTTTCAGGTTGGGCTACAAGACAAGCTCCAATGGAAAGCAGACTGTATTCGCCTGGTATAGGCCCAGACGTCTCGACATCGACGGAAACATAAAGCTCATCAGGGTGCATTTCATATCCTTTCGTGTAGTTACCTGATCACGCTCAGGCTTAGCCATGTGAAGGTGGAAAGGCAGGTATTGCCGTTGACCCATTTTTTGCCCTTTCACTCGCTATCTGGCGTTCGAGCAGCGGCAGCGCCTGTCTGTCAGCGGAACGCCGGTTCCTTTGGTCAGCTCTGCGCCCAAGCATAATGATGTGTGTCATTCTGATGGCGGATGAGGGCCGGACGATCATGAGTGAAAACGAGCGTTGGATAGTCAAGTGCCAAAAAACTGAGGACGGTACTGGCGACATCATCATCGATCTGCCTCAAGAGTTGCTTGACCAAATGAGGTTAGGTGTTGGGGACGACCTGGAGCTAATGGTAGCGAATGGCACATTAGTGCTAACGCCCGTGCACAACGCAACATCAGTGCGGCCCATGGTTTCTGTCGTCCTGCGTCAGGATGTCTATCATGCTTATCGCATGCGTCTGGAGAGGCTTCTTCATATCTCTGTCAATGCCTCGGATCTGGACATTCACGACATGATAGTAGCTGGCTTCTCGGTCAGCCTGATTAAAATGCTTTGTGATGATGGAACCTTAAGCGACCAAGAGCGCGACAGAATCATTCAACCCAAAACGCTAAAAACAAGATTGTCAGCCAATCAGCTTTTAACGCTGCCTGAGAGCGATCGCCTTTTCCGGTTTGTACATATTACCGCCATGGCCGAGGTGATCTTCGGTGACAAAGTTAAGGCCAAACAATGGCTTTCCAAACCCAAAGCCCGCTTTTTGGGAGAAAGCCCATCGTCGTTGGTCGCTACAACTTTTGGCACACATTTAGTCGAAGAAATGCTGATTCAAGTGTCGGAGGGCATGTCATTTTGAGCTTCTCGTTCGAATCGGTTTTTGATCGGCAGGAGGTAGTCATGAATTTGGCAGATTATATTTCAGTGCTTTCTTGTGGTGAGAAAATAGACGGATGCCAACTCACCACCCCAGATGCTGTAGCGCTCGCCCGCCTGCATTTCGCTTCCCGTGCCTATTGTCTTGTTGCTGATTGGGCGATATTGGATCTCGACGTCACAACAAGTCAGCGGAAAGCCATTACGGATAGAGAGCTGATTCCTGCTCTCGTTTACGCTTCGACCGTTATCCAAGACAGTAAAGGCCGCTTCGCACCTGGTGATTGGGTCAAAACGACACTGGGTGTTTCCTTCATCCACGACTGCTTGTTTCTAACAAAAAACACCGTTTACGTGCTGATGGGGGCCGGTCGAAGGTTGCGCACAGGTTTAGACATCGCACTGAGCCTGTGCTGAAAACTCTATTCCGAACGGGTGAGTGCCAAGTCGCGCTCGCATAGCGTTTCGGCATGAACGAACGCCGACGCTGTTGTGTCAATCTATGTTGTTACCAATCGGGTACCGTATTTGAAATGTGACGCGCGTGTGTCAGTCTATGTTGCTGTTGTGTGGATCCCGGATCATCCTACAGCCCCCGGTTTACTTGAGGGTCTGTGTCAAACTATGTTGTAGGTAACCATTAGTAGTGGGTTTAGAGAATTAAATCTGTCGCAGGAGCCGGTGAGATTTCGCATACCGGCTCTTGCTAAATCTATAAACTCCCAAGTCCTTTCCAGCCTCGTAGGGCCGTCTGATGCTGTTGCGAATTCAAAAAGACGAGTCCCTGCGTTCGTATCGAGAGATATATACAGTCCCAGACGAATTCCTTAATCCCGGCAATCTGGAAATGGTTATCCAGTTGACCAGCAGTCAAAAAATCCTCGCGAAAACTGTGCTCGCCGTGCACCAGCTTCGAAATGAGCCTTGCGGCATGGCTCCTGAGAAATACGTAGCCGAAATCGACCGAATGCTGAAGCTGCGATACTCCGCCGGAGCCATACGAATCTCCGATTGATTCTTCTCGCCCGGCGTCAAAGCTCGATTCGCCGATATCGACCTCTAGGGGAGAGCGCGCGGGGTCCTACGCTGGAGTCGGGGGCGGGTTGGTGTTTTGCTGGTCGATGAGCTGTGCTTGAGAAATTCGCCAAGTCCAGACAATCGTGGTGAGCATGCAGATGACGGCTACGATCATGGCAATCGTGATTCCTGTAATGCTCAGCAGAAAATCTAATACGCCATCTATATCTGTGTTTTGCCCCATCGTGCGCTGTAGAGCCATGAAGCGAATTCTGGCTGCGATGTCGGCCTTCATTGCGCCGAACGCCTCTTTCTCTATGTTCACATCTGTGTCGCTGGGCATCATCTTGAACGTTGTCTTGTAATGCTCCATTGCCGTGCTGCAATAGTAATTGCGGTTCGCATCATTATTTTTTGATGCATCGATGCAAAGCTCAAGGTAATCAATCGTTCGCTTGTCTTGGTTTTCGGCAAGCATGAAACCGTACTTAGCGTTATGTTCGTTGGAGCTTTTCCGGTACTCACCTAGCAGGTAGGTAAGGTATCCAAGGTAGCTGCCTAAGATGACAATTCCCACGGTGGCCATGAGCAGCACCCTAGTCAGTGCGCGTTTCGAGGCCTTGAGCGTAATCTTTTTGGCTAGCTTTCCCAGAAAGCCTACATCATCAAATCCATCCTTAATGCTGCCCATGTAGTTCCTTCAACAGTTTCGTGCTTATCTTAGGTGGCCGACATTATGTAGTGGTCTAATGATTCCGGACACCCATTTAGGCGAGAATGCTCGCCAGATATAGAGGTGTTTGATGGCCAAGCAACGTCGTTCCTTTTCCGCTGAATTCAAACGCGAGGCCGCAGCCCTCGTGCTCGATCAGGGCTATAGCCATATCGAAGCCTGCCGCTCACTCGGGGTAGTCGAGTCTGCGTTACGTCGCTGGGTGAATCAGCTCCAGCAGGAACGCAGCGGTGTGACTCCGCAGGCTAAAGCTCTGACGCCTGAGCAGCAGAAGATTCAGGAGCTGGAAGCCCGCATCGCTCGTCTTGAACGGGAGAAATCCATTTTAAAAAAGGCTACCGCGCTCTTGATGTCGGAAGAGCACGAGCGCACGCGCTGATTGATCAACTGAGCGCCCAAGAGCCGGTTGATTGACTTTGTGTGGTCTTTGATGTCACTCGCTCGTGCTACTACGCCCACCGTCTCAGACGTCGAACTCCAAACGCTGAGCGGGTTCGGTTACGCAGCCGGGTCAACGAACTGTTTACGCAAAGTCGAAGCGCTGCCGGTAGCCGCAGCATCGTGTCGATGATGCAGGAAGATGGCGAGCAAATCGGGCGGTTCAAGGTACGTGGATTGATGAGGGAACTGGCGCTAGTCAGCAAGCAACCTGGATCACATGCCTACAAACAAGCGACGGTCGAGCGGCCGGATATTCCGAACATCTTGAATCGAGAGTTTGAAGTGCCGGCCCCCAATCAGGTCTGGTGTGGCGATATCACCTACATCTGGGCTCAAGGGAAATGGCATTACCTGGCTGTCGTTCTGGATCTCTACGCGCGTCGAGTTGTGGGTTGGGCACTGTCGAGCAAGCCGGACGCGATTTGGTGATCAGAGCGTTGGACATGGCTTACGAGCAGCGTGGCAGGCCTCAAGGACTGCTGTTCCACTCAGGTCAGGGCTCGCAATATGGCAGTCGCCAATTTCGCCAGCGGCTCTGGCGTTACCGCATGCACCAAAGCATGAGCCGTCGTGGAAACTGCTGGGATAACGCGCCGATGGAGCATGTGTTTCGTAGCTTAAAAACTGAATGGATACTGACCGTGGGCTACATGACGGTTCAAGAAGCGCACCGAGACATCAGTCATTACTTGATGCATCGCTACAACTGGATTCGACCGCACCAGTTCAACGATGGTATGGCCCCGGCTCAGGCCGAGAAAAAGCTTAACGTCGTGTCCGGGATTAGTTGACCACTACAACCCGGACACAGGGGCCTATCGACGTGATCTGTTGAACAGGCTGCTTCAAATTCTGAAGCTACATGCTGAAAGCCATGAGATGACGCTCATCGAGGCAGGGAAGATTTATCAGCGTGAAATGCGGCACATGGGGCGGCCTACCCGGCACAAAAAGCTTATCGGGACCACACTACTGGTCAAGGGGCTGGAGTTCGATCATGCAGTTATCTTGGATGCAGACTCCCTAGATGATAAGGACCTGTACGTTGCTATGACGCGTGGTACCAAGTCCCTTACGATAATTGGATCTGGGAGGTATGTGCCAGTGAGATGATCCTGTACAGAAGCCCCGCATCTTCATCAACGGAGATCGGATCAGCCTGATGAATGACTGACCCAATCTGACTCATTGGTCACTGGATCACTTGTACGTCGGCCCCAAAGAATAGGGCTAATATCTGCTCGAAACACTGGCCGAGAGGTCAGAGCATGAACATAGATATCTCGCGGTTAAGATAGAGGCTGCGAGATCGGAATGAAGTGGTGTTCCAAGGTTTTGAGCAGCGGCTCATCACCGACCACCTTGACCGCCTTCCGGATCTCTGCAGGGCCAACAACAATCAGCTCAAATTTAGCGCTATTGGCGCTTCGAGTTTTTTCAATCCGGACTTGAGCTTCCGCAGAAAGGATGCCACTTGTCCAAAGCTCAAACTGGGGTTTGGGTCCTTTCCATTGGAGGGTATTTTTCAGATAGTGCCTTACCCTTTGGATCCGTGTAGTCAGCCACAGGCCTATCTCTTGATCATCTACAAGGGTACCTGGCGCCATCCCTTTGCATTCGATAAAACGGGCTGAGACACCTTCTTTTACAGCCCAGACATCGACCTCAGCGGTGCCGTCTTCGCCTGAGCAAATTTTGTTGAGCTTAACTTCCCCGGGGAACGTCTTTCTCACAACCTCGGCAATGAGCAACTCGAAAAAAGAGCCCCGCATATTCCCCAAGGTGCCCTCAAGCTTGCCTAGTCTGGTGATGACGTCGTCGAACTTAGCGGAGTCAACCACGCCCTGCACGGCGTCCTTCAAGGTTTTTAACAAATCACGGAAAGCTACAGCTATCTCTTTGCCAAAAAGGGATTCGGGCGTAGCGGGTATTACACCCGCTGACCTCAGCTCTGAAAAAGCGTCGTTATCGAAACGTGTGCCAATCACGATGAACATGACGCGACCCATGTTGCTCAAGGCTTGAAGGGTTCTGACTTTGTGTAGAAATGGCTTTATCGCGATGGCGCTGACATTTTCGGTAAGAAGCACATCGCATGCGATAAACCCAGGTTTCAATTCGCCCTTCCGCCGCTCGGCCAACGCAGTGCTGTAGCTTGGAGCAGTGAGATCCCAGTTGAACGTGCCTACATTAGGCAGTGGATCGGAGACCGATCCGCGTAAAGTGACACTGTTGAAGCTGGCCAAAGCCAAGTTTCTTAACCATTCCTTGATGCTATCTAGCAAAACAGACTCGGCCATCAAGCGTGATCGCACGCCTGCAGTTATCGCGTCCAAATCTGGACGTTGAATCGTCTGTCTGGTTGTTACACAAGGGCCAAGCCCCTGCAGTGAGGTTTCGATCAAGACTCCGGCCTTAATGAGGCGCTGGAGAGCGGCGCTCGACGCAATGTGCCGTTTCTGGGCAATGGGAGCGCCACATGCAATGTGGAAATGATGGGTTGGCATCACTTCGCGACAGAGGACAGCGGCCAATGCTCTTGAATACGTTCCCTCGACTGAGTTGATGGCTTCGTAGAGCTTGTCCCAGTAGTCTTCAGTACCATACTGATCTTTGAGATACACGAACGCCGCGCCGCGAGCGAAGGGCAAGGTGCTCAGGCGTCGCATCTCTTTCGGTGCGCGACTAATGCGCTGGCGAGCTGCATCGGGAGACAATCCATAGTATTTGATCAGGTGACTGGCCAGCGTAGTGCTCAAGCATGGCCCGAGCTCCTGCAGCGCATTGATGATCATTTAGACTCCCCGTACCATGTCACAGAGCGCTATTTATAATTTAAAAACCTCTGCGCGTTAAATGGCATTTCGAGGTTTAGGAAAAAAACGATATGAATCATATAGTTGCGAGTAATGAATTCAAAAAAACTCCAGATTTTCCCGTCACAGCGACTAAAGTTGCGGCTTGATATTGCCTCGTAGAGCGGTGGCAACCCATGATGCTCCGGCTGTAGTGTTTGACCAGGTGCTCATCGCGGTTGAGGGCGACGTGCTGCCTCAACCCACTCTAGTTCCATCGAGAATGACTAAATGACCAAGATCCAATGGCTTTGCGTTTCCAATCCAGATGGGCAGCGTTTTCCTGAATGGCGACGGTCCTTCGGGGTGAGTGAGGGCGGGGTTGTGTTCGTGCCGGCAGCGATGGCAGGTGATGAAACTGAAATGAACGTCGTGCTTTGTGCATCAGGTGATGGGCAGAGCACTGCGGTGTACTTGGATCACCATTTCGTGCCCAGCGACTGGCTGAAGAGTGAGTTTCCGAAGCATCTCGAGTTGATCGAGATGATTGAGGCCCATGCGCAAACAGCTTGGGGTGAGCTCGGTCAGCAATAGCCAGCGTTTAAGCCAAATAGGCAGCCGAAAGTACAAGGCTTATTCTTCCCCCGCCCAAGCTTGAGTTCGCGCTCGAGGTCAATCGGCTGCAAAGCCGCGTAAATACTGGCTGCGACAGATTTAATTAGCTAGAGCTTGTTCGCATAGCACCGATTTTGGTTTCTGCGACAGTTTTGAGCTTTCTCTCCAATAGGCTGCAGGCCGCGAAATACGGGACCCAAATGCGACAGCTTTAATTCTCTAAATTCAGCAAGAAGGAGCATCACTGCTCCTTCTTGCCATTCATTCCTCCACCCCAAAGCATT
>JAAIGF010183698.1_pt1 | contig 13757 bp, 11 predicted proteins | sample 6487441 | NCBI WGS metagenome assembly JAAIGF01 (sample SAMN13974129, study PRJNA590717) | phyllosphere metagenome | biome: pepper field; feature: multiple bacterial spot infested pepper fields; material: pepper leaves; isolation source: leaves from pepper fields | host: Capsicum annuum ... | reverse complement strand
CCAGGAAGGAACAACTATGCTCATTTCTCAAATCAAGGACGCCAGCGGCAAGATCATCGTTGCCGCGCGTGAAGATGGCGGCGAGGCTCGCGCCGTCAACAATGCCGAGTCGGTTTATGCGCTGGCGATGGAAGCTGCCAATGGCGGCAAGTCTCTTGCCGATGTGATTGCTGCCCATGGTTATGGCGAAGCGGTCGATCTGGAGAAAGCCTATTCCGAAGGTCGCTTCCTGCCGCCGATCACGCATCCCGATCCTGCGCATCTGCATCTGACCGGTACGGGCCTGACGCATCTGGGCTCTGCCGCCACGCGCGACAGCATGCACAAGAAGACCAGCGAAGCCTCAGACGACACGCTGACGGACTCGATGAAGATGTTCAAGATGGGTCTGGAGAACGGCAAGCCGAAGGCTGGCGAAAAGGGCGTTCAGCCCGAGTGGTTCTACAAGGGCAACGGTCATGTCTCGGCAGCTCCGGGCGCAGCACTCGTTTCCCCCTCTTTCGCGCTTGATGGCGGCGAAGAGCCGGAAATGGCGGGTATCTACGTGATCTCCGACAAGGGTGAAGCCGTGCGCGTCGGTTTTGCAGTGTCCAATGAGTTCTCCGACCACGTTACCGAGCGGATCAACTACCTCTACCTCGCCCATTCCAAGCTGCGCCCTGCAAGCTTCGGCCCGGAAATCCGCGTCGGCGCACCACCTTCGGATATCCGCGGCACATCGCGCATCCTGCGTGATGGCAAGGTTATTTTCGAAAAGCCGTTCCTGTCGGGTGAAGACAACATGTCCCACACCTTCGCGAACCTCGAATACCACCACTTCAAATACGGCCTGTTCCGTGTGCCGGGCGAAGTGCACGTGCACATGTTCGGCACGGCAACGCTCTCCTTTGCCGATGGCATCAAGCCGGAAGCAGGCGACGTCTTCGAAATCGAAGCCGCCGGTTTTGGTCTGCCGCTAAAGAACCCGCTGAAGGTTGCCGAAGAAGAGACGATTTCGGTTCGTCAGATTTGATCGCCGTTTAGCGCGTATTTTTTGAAAGCCCCGCTGGCAACGGCGGGGCTTTTGCGTCACGGCGACCTCAAGGTTACTTGAGTTTCAGGCTGTTCCTCTTCCCTCGTTTCTGTGCTTGTCACAGGAATCCAGCCAGCCCAAGTCGTTGGGCTGAAAAGACTCATCCCGCCGCGCAGACGCGCATCGGCTGGATTCCTGTCAAGATGACAGAAATGAGGAGAGGGAAACGGCAGCATTTAAAAAGCATCGTGTCGTATACTATGTGAACGAGAAGCCCTCTAATCTTTACTCCAAAGCTTCGCTTCCCCAACCTCTACCGAATTCCCCGCCGGGTCCCTCACATACACAGAGTAGCTGTCGTTCCCCCAGCGCTGGTAATGCTCGATCTCGATGCCATGGGCGATGAAGCGGTCGCGCCAGGCATCCACTTCCTCCCTGCTTCCGGCGCGGAAGCAGAAATGCCCGGCCCCTGTCGTGCCATGGCGAGGGATAGGGTTGTCGGGGTCCGGTATGCGGGATGTTTCGGGATTGAAGACGAGCAGCATCTGTTGGCCGCAGCGGAAGAAAACGAATTTTTCGGGCAAGACGCTCACCACTTCGAGGCCGATAATCTCCGCATAGAAGCGCTCCGCAGCCTCCAGATCCCGTGCGTAAATCACCGTTTCCAAAATGCCCTGTGGCGCTTTCATCAAAATCTCCTTCATCGAAACAGCATTGCGATGTGAAGAGTAGCCGATGAACAGGAGGGGCGCGACGTTTGTGTTACAGCATGTCGCGTTTAATTGTCTTCAATTAAACGATAACGTACATGCGAGAAAATAAGAATCTAAAGCGTGTTGCGGTGAATAGGATTCACCGCAACACGCTTTAGAGTTTTACCGCAGTGACATGCAGCCAATCCGTCGGCCTGTTGTCATAGCCGCTGCCCTTGTTCGAAGTGTCTATCGTCAGCGATGCCCAAGGAAGCTGCTGATACACGTCGCAAAGCCAGTCCTTTGAGGGATAGTTGTAGAAACGGTCAAAATCATCACGGCCTTCGGCTTCGCCTGCCTTGTAGCTGGCATAGAAGACGCCCTTGCTTTTCAGCGCGGTGTGAATGCGCTCGATGATCGAAGGAAGGCTGGATCTCGGCACATGCAGCAGGCATGCATTGGCCCATACGCCGTCATAGGTGTTCTGCTCATCGATATCTTCGAAGAGCAGCGTTTTCACCGGAATGCCGAGACGGGCCGATGCGGAGCGGGCCATTTCCGGTGTGCCATCCGTCGGGCGAGCGTCGAAGCCGAGCGCAAGCATGGCTTCGCTATCCTGCCCGGCACCGCAACCAAGTTCGAGGATGATGCCACCCGCAGGTAACGCGGCGAGGAAAGTCTGCAGCCGGGGGGATGCCCCCTTGCCTCTGGCGGTATAGGCGGCAGTTTCTCTGGCATAAAATTCGATCGTGTCGTCGTCTCGGGCTTGGGTCATCAACACAACTCAACTTTGCGACTGGCTTTGGCTCTGCGTCTGCTGCACCGTCACGGAAACGGTCAGGCTTTCGCCGGAAAGACCGACGCGCATGCCGGAAACGGGGGCGCAATCGCGGTAGCACAGGCCGTTTGCGATGCGCACATAACGTTCATCCGGGCAGATCTTGTTTGCCGCATCGAAGCCAACCCAGCCGAGGCCCGGAATATGCGCTTCGCCCCAGGCGTGGGTCGCCACCTGTTCGGCCACATCCTCCATCATCAGATAGCCGGAGACGTAGCGTGCAGGAAAGCCGAGCAGGCGCGCGGCGGAAAGGAAGATGTGGGCGTGGTCCTGACACACGCCTCTGCCAGCTTCCAGCGCCTGTTCCGCCGTCGTTTCGGTGTCCGTGGTTCCGGGTTGATATTCCACTTCCAGATGGATCAGCGCCATCAGTTCGTGCAGACGCTCTAGCTCGGTGCTGCCGGAACTCTGACGGGCCAGTTCGCGCACCAGCTTTCCCGGTTTCGTCAGCGGCGTGTCGCGCAGGTAGAGCCAGAGCGGTGCGTTGCCCAGATGCGGGCCGAAGACGCCTGCCTTGTCTTCCGTTTCCACCTCGCCACCCGCAACCACTTTCACGGCATGGCGAGGGCCTTCGGTTTCCACAAGCTCGACCCGGTTGCCGAAATGGTCGTCGTAACGCACTTCCACCGTCGCGCCTTCCACGGCCACATCCCAGTTCAGCACCCGTTGCGTCGGGCCGCTGGCAGGTGTCAGCCGCAGGCGCTGAAGCGAATATGGCACCGGCTCTTCATAGAGATATTCGGTTGTGTGATTGATCTTCAGACGCATAAGCCCTGTATCCCCGTGTCTTCCCGCTTACTGGTAGAAGCGGTAGCCTTCCGTGATTTCCTGCCCCAACTGGCCATTCTTGTGAACGAAGACCTCCAGAAACTCGTGCAGACCCTGATCCATCACGCGGTTTATGGTGGTTTTGTTCAGCGTGGACAAAATGGCTTCGGATGTCTCATGCGCCTGATGGCGCTCGCCATAATCCTTGGCCAGATAACCGAGATTGCTGACGATCTTTTCGTAGCAATAGGCAAGCGAACGCGGCATGCGCCCGTTGAGAATGAGGAAGTCGGCAATATTGGCGGGCTTGTATTCCGCATCGTAAACCCAGCCATAGGAGCGGTGGGCCGAAACGGAGCGCAGAATGGATTCCCACTGCGCATTATCCAGCGAAGAGCCGACCTTTGCCGCCGCTGGCAGCAGCACGTAATATTTCACGTCCAGAATGCGTGCCGTGTTGTCCGCCCGCTCGATGAAGGTGCCGATGCGGGAGAAATTATAGAGATCGTTGCGCAGCATGGAGCCGTGGAACGCGCCGCGCACCAGCCCCGCCCGATGCTTGATGACATCGATGACCTGCGGCAGTTCCGCAGGCTTCAGGCGCCGCCCGAGCAGGCCTTTCAGCTCGATCCAGAATTCGTTCGTGGCTTCCCATGTTTCGCGCGTCAGCGCGGTTCGCACCATGCGCGCATTGTTGCGGCCCGCATCGATGCAGGACATGACACTTGACGGGTTGGTCTTGTCCCGCAGCAGGTAATCGATGGCATCGGCAGATGTCACCTTCTCATTGCCTTGCAGAAACGCCTCGCGGACGCCTGCGCTTTGCAGCACGCCGTCCCAATCCTCATCCGTGCTGCCGCTGCGCGTCAGCGAAACGCGAAGTCCGGCGTCGATCAGGCGAGCGATGTTTTCAGCGCGCTCAATGTACCGGAACATCCAGTAGAGCCCGTTTGCAGTTCTTCCCAGCATGGCTCAGTCCTCCAGTACCCACGTATCCTTGGTGCCGCCGCCCTGGCTGGAATTGACCACGAGCGAGCCCTGCTTGAGGGCAACACGGGTCAAGCCGCCGGGAATGATCTTCACCTTGTCGGAGACGAGAACATAGGGGCGAAGATCCACGTGGCGCGGAGCAATGCCCTTCTTCACCATGATCGGCACTGTCGAAAGCGAAAGCGTTGGCTGGGCAATATAATTGCCGGGGCGCGCCCGCAGCTTTTCGGCAAAAAGCGTGCGCTCCTTCTTGGTTGCCGTAGGGCCAACCAGCATGCCATAGCCGCCGGAGCCGTGAACTTCCTTCACCACCAGATCGGCCAGATTATCGAGCACATATTTCAGGCTGTCCGGTTCGGAACAGCGCCAAGTCGGCACGTTTTCCAGAAGCGGCTTGCGGCCCGTATAGAACTCGACGATTTCCGGCATATAGGAATAGATGGCCTTGTCATCGGAAATGCCGGTGCCCGGTGCGTTGGCAATGGTGATATTGCCCGCGCGATAGACATCCATGATGCCCGGCACGCCAAGTGCGGAATCCGGGCGGAAGGTGAGGGGGTCGAGGAAGTCGTCATCGACACGGCGGTAAAGCACGTCGATGGCCTCGTAACCTTGTGTCGTGCGCATCTTCACCTTGCCGTCCATCACGCGCAGGTCGGAGCCCTCCACCAGTTCCACGCCCATCATATCGGCAAGGAAGGAGTGTTCGTAATAGGCGGAATTATAGATGCCGGGGGTGAGGACAGCCACGCGCGGCTTGCCCTTGCAGCCGGGAGGTGCCAGCGAAGCCAGCGACTGGCGCAGCAGATAGGGGTAGTCCTCGACGCGCTGCACCTTGTTCTCGTGGAAAAGCTCCGGGAACATCTGCATCATGGTTTCGCGGTTTTCCAGCATGTAGCTGACACCGGAAGGCGTGCGGGCATTGTCTTCCAGAACGTAGAACTGGTCCTCGCCGGTGCGAACGATATCCGTTCCGACAATGTGCGTGTACACGCCGCCGGGTGGCCGGAAACCGATCATCTGCGGCAGGAAGGCCTCGTTCTTCTCGATCAACTCACGCGGAATGCGGCCTGCGCGGATGATTTCCTGCTTGTGGTAGATGTCATCCAGAAAGGCGTTGAGGGCGATCACGCGCTGCTCGATGCCCTGCGCAAGCTTGCGCCATTCTCTGCCGGAAATGATGCGGGGAATGATGTCGAAGGGGATGAGTTTTTCGGCGCTGTCTGCGTGGCCGTACACGGCAAAGGTTATGCCGGTTTTTCGGAAGATGTTTTCCGCGTCCTTGGACTTCTGGATCAGGTGCGCCCTGTCCTGTCGGCTGTACCAATCGTTGTAGTTTTCGTATGGGCTTCGCGGCGTCGAGTCCGCATTTATCATTTCGTCAAATGCCAACTTTGGGCTCCCCTTTTTTCACATTTGAATACAACGCCAGTGCCAATGCAAGCCGCATGCGTGGTTCACGATCCAGATTTTTTGATTGGTTCGGTTTCCCGCAAACCGACTGAAATTAAAGCAGTCTTTTCCACTCCGCTCTAAAATGCGGCAGGAGGGCAAAGGTTTCACCTGCAAGTCATGGATGATGAAGGATTTTTTTGCGCGTTACCTGCTCTTCTGCTTAAAGTTTCAGCGACGGGGCCTGAATTTTACGGTCTGCTAAAATCAGAAATTCTCAATCTTCCGTTGGCCGGGCGTGAAACGTTCAAATCCGGTCCGCGGGGAAATGGCGGGTCACTCAACTTGGAGGCCGCTCTCGCCTTAACCTTTGGCCTCTGCAATTAGAGGTTTGTTAACCATAAAATTATACCCCTTGTTAAATCGAAAGATTCGTGAGGCAGGGGGTAATATGTCGATTTCGCGTCGTGGTGTCCTGTTTGGATTGCCGCTGTTACTGGCTGGGTGCGCGAGCACGAACTTTGCCGGTCGGCCACAGAATTATGCGGCTTTGCCGGATGAAAGATTTCCGATGCCGGCGATGTCGCTTGAGAAGATCAAGCCGGAGCTGCGCCGTCAGGAAGTCGCCTATGAGACGACCCATCCCGCAGGCACCGTTGTCGTGGATACGCCGGCGCGCCGCCTCTATTACGTTCTCGGCAATGGACGCGCCGTTCGCTATGGCGTCGGCGTCGGTCGTCAGGGTCTGGCTTTGAAGGGCAATGCCTATATCGGTCGCAAGGCCGAGTGGCCAAGCTGGACGCCGACCCCGAACATGATCCGCCGCGAGCCGGAACGGAACCTGCGTTTTGCAGGCGGCATGCCGGGCGGTCTCAACAATCCGCTGGGTGCCCGCGCGCTTTATCTTTACCGCAATGGCAATGACACGATGTTCCGTCTGCATGGCACCAACCAGCCGCAGTCCATCGGCCACGCCATGTCCAGCGGCTGCATCCGGATGCTCAACCATGACATCATCGATCTGTATCAGCGCGTTCCCGTTGGCGCGCGGGTCATCGTTCTGCAGGCCTGATCGATCAAATAAACGCCTTGATCGGGCGTCAAGAGCGTTTTCTTAGAGTCTGTTTGGAAACTCGGCGGCGGAGAGCCGGAGAATGATTTTTGTGTCCTGCAAGGAGAAGATCGTAGGCGATATCCTTTGATATCGGCAAGATTTTTGACGCAGCAGGGCGCGAAAAGCATCACCGGATCGACCCGTCCGAGTTTTTAAACAGGCTCTTAATAAGAAAGCGCTCTAATACACGCGCTTGGACCTCAATCGAAGGTATTCGCATGTGCCGTTTTCTGGCCTATTCCGGCTCTCCTGTCTGGCTCGATTCGCTGTTGATCGAGCCGGAAAGCTCGCTGATCAGCCAATCGCTCGCTGCCCGTGAGGCAAAGACGGTGGTCAATGGCGATGGTTGCGGGATTGGCTGGTATGGCGAGCGCGGAGAACCCGGCATTTATCGCGGCATTCTGCCCGCATGGTCGGACAAGAACCTCACATCGCTCTGCCACCAGATTCGAGCCGGCATGTTTCTGGCCCATGTTCGTTCCGCCACCACCGGCGGCGTTTCCATGGCCAATTGCCATCCCTTCGGTTTCGGGCGGCATCTCTTCATGCATAACGGCCAGATCGGCGGTTACGAGAAGGTCAAGCGCGCCATCGAGGCGCATATTTCCGACGATGTCTATTGCTCGCGCGCCGGAAACGGCGACAGCGAAGCGATTTTCCTGATTGCCGCCGGTCTCGGTCTCGACAAGGATCCGGTGAGTGCCCTGGCGCGCACGCTTGAGATTTGCATGGATGTGGTGCTTCGCGCGGGTCTGGATCAGCCGATCCGGTTCAGCGCCATCCATGCCGATGGCAACACGCTGCATGCCTTCCGCTGGTCCAGCGACGCCCGCCCGCCCACGCTCTATTGGCGCAATATGGGGGAGGGGATTGCCATTGCCTCCGAACCCTTCGGCACCGGCGGTGAAAAATGGGACATCGTACCCGCCAACACGGTTGCAACAATCGTTGATGGCTCCATCAGCTTCAAGCCTTTTGCGCCTGCCTATCAGGGCGAAGTTCTGATGACGGCCTGAAAAGCACTTCGGCTGGTTGTCGGCATGAAAATAATTCTCGCCCAAGTGCCTGAAGAAGAGTATTCTTCAGGTTGCGTTGATGCAGTTTCGCCGCATAATTTATTGCTTTTTCAACCCTGTAGAGAATTGATGATTTCTTTATTAGGTTTCTGCGTTTCGTTGCCGGGAATGTGATTTTCGATCCGTCAATTTGCTGATTATCGACGCTCAAGCAAACTTCAACCAGGGCCAACGACTCATGTCGCTATTTGATAAACTGTCTCGCTACCAGCCTTATGCTCTTGCAGCACTTCGCATCATTGCCGCTCTTCTTTTCATCGAGCATGGCACGCAGAAGCTGTTCGGCTTTCCTGCTTCGCAGATGGAAGGTTCTCTTCCGACGCTGCTTCTCGTTGCAGCTCTTCTCGAGCTCGTCGGCGGCATCCTCGTTCTCGTCGGCCTCTTCACCCGCCCTGCGGCTTTTCTTCTGTCCGGTCAGATGGCGGTTGCCTATTTCATGGCGCATGCCCCGAAGAGCGTTTTCCCCGTTCTGAACGGTGGCGATGCGGCAATCCTGTTCTGCTTCATCTTCCTGTTCCTGGTCACATCCGGCCCAGGTGCATTCTCGGTCGACAAGCGCTGATCGACGTGTAACAGACAAGCCGGAGCGCATGGCGTTCCGGCTTTTTTATTGTCAGTTGGGAAGAGCTTCCAGCTGCCGCTTCGAAAGCCAGCCCGCAATCTTGGCCTGCAGCAATTCGGGGCTTATCGGCTTGGATATGTAATCATCCATTCCTGCCGCAAGACATAGATCCCGATCCATCTCCAGCGCATGCGCCGTAACACCGATGATCGGCACCCGAGCATCGTCATCCCCGGCACTTTCTTCGATCTCGCGAATCGCCCGCGTTGCCTGATGGCCATTCATCACCGGCATGGAAACATCCATCAGAATGAGCGAAGGCTGGTCGTTCCGCCAGGATTCGACCGCTTTCTTGCCGTTTTCGACGATACGAAAACGCAGGCCGGATTGCTGGAGGATCTGGGTGAAAACGATCTGGTTCACGTCATTGTCTTCCGCCACCAGAACATCCAGTTGCGATGGTGTTCCGGGAACGGATTTCTGCGGTGGGGCAGTTTCACGGTAGGGAGTAGGTGACGCAGGCGTTGCTGATTTGGGCGCACTCACCGTGCCCATCATGTCGCCCGACCGGCGAATGCGGGCGCTGCGAACCACATCGTTGAGCGTCTTGCGCAGCAGGCGTGCCCGCACCGGTTTCATCAGATGCGCCTCGATCTTCGTATCGGCAGCATCCTCATCGCCGGCATCGAGAGAGGTCAGCATGATGATGGGTATGTCGGTGAGCGTCGGGTTGCCGCGCATCTTGCGGGCCACTTCGAAGCCGTGCATTTCGGGCATGTGATAATCGAGGATCACCGCATCCGTTTGCAGTCCCAGTGCCGCCGCCTCTTCCAGAATGGCAAGGCCGATGGCGCCGCTTTCGGCGGCGCAACAGTCGATGTTCCAGCTGCCCAGTTGTTCGGTCAGAATGTCGCGATTGACCGCATTGTCGTCTATGATCAGCACGCTTGGCCGTTGCGCATCCATTGGCAGATACACGGCCTCGGCGCGCTTTGCCACGATGGGAAGCGGCAGGGTGATCGAAAAGGTCGAGCCTTTGGAAACTTCGCTCTGAATATCGATCTTGCCACCGAAGAGGCCGACCAGCCCGACTGTAATGGCAAGGCCGAGCCCCGTGCCCTCATGTCGCCGCGTGGATGAGCTATCCACCTGACTGAATTTCTCGAAGATCGTGTCCAGTTTGTCTCTGGCAATACCGACGCCGGTATCTTCCACAACGAGTTTCAGCAGCAGTTCCGATTGATCGGTCGCTTCCGCGCCAAGCCTGATCAACACATGGCCCGTCTCGGTAAACTTGATGGCGTTGCCGACGAGATTGGTCACGATCTGGCGAAAACGCGCCGCATCGCCATCAACGGTGTGCTGCATGGATGCATCGATATTGACCAGCAGTTCGATGTTCTTTTCCTGCGCCTGAGCCGCCAGAAGCGAAGCCACATCCTCGATGGCTTCGACAGGATCGAACGGCGCGCTGCGCAGCGACATCTGGCCTGCATCCATCTTGGAGAAGTCCAGAATGTCGTTGATGATGGTCAGCAGTGCATTGCCGGATTTGACGATGACGTCGGTAAACGTCTTCTGCCGCGTATCCAGCCGGGATTTGGACAGCAGTTCCGCCATGCCGAGAATGCCATTCATCGGCGTGCGGATTTCATGGCTCATATTGGCGAGAAATTCCGATTTCGCGCGATCTGCGGCCTCGGCCCGTGCAAGCAGGCCTTCCAGCTCCGCCTCACGCATCTTCATGTCCGTTACGTCGGTGACGATAACGAGCCAATATTTACCGGCGCTGATCGTGGTTTCCAGATTGAGCCACCTGCGACCATCGACATGGATCAGCGATGAAAAAGGTTCGCCATTGGCGACGCTTTCCTGCCAGTAGGCAAGCGTTTCCGCTGTCTCGGCCTCGCTACCGAAATCGCCGCGCGCCGCGCAGATATCGAAGAACGGAAGCCAGCTTTCCCCAGGTGCCAGCGAGGCGGCGGGAACATCGAACATGCGGGTGATCGCTTCATTGGAAAGAATGATCTTTCCGTCTTTTACAAGCGCCAACCCCTGCGCCATGGCTGTCGTGGCATCGCGCATATATTCGCCAAGGCGCTGAACTTCCTCCTGCGCCTCGGCAATTTCACGCTCACGGGCGCGAACTGCCGTTCTGTCGGAAAAGGTGATCAGAATGCGCCCGCCCGCGATCCGCGTCTTCGACAGCAGAGTGCATTTGCCGCTCTTGCTTTCCACTTCCCGCGAGGTCCGGCCCTCTATCGACTTCAGCTTGGCGAGACGATCCCGATACATCTCTTCGAAGGTGATGGTGCCGAGATCGTAGAGACCGCTTTCATATCCAAGCTGGAGATAATCGCGGTAGGGCTTGCCCGCCAGATCCGGCTGGTCCGGAAGCTCCCAGAGGTCGTAAAAGCATTGATTGGCGTATTCTATCGTCAGGTCCGGGCTCAGCAGCATGACGCCGACGGGCAGGGATTGAAGAACATGGAGCGTGCCATCCGGCAGACTCGCGCCGTCGCCCGCCATAGCCTGTGGCCCGGATGGCTCGGCAATCGAGGATGCGTCGCCAATTGCCTCGAAGCGCGGCATCGTCTCAAAAACTTCGTAGAGGTAGATCTGCCCTTCTTCATCGATGAAGCGTTCGCAACGAATGGCGTGGCTCTCGTCCAGAAGACTGCTTTTGCAAGTGGCAATTTCATCGGTGGCGAAAACGAGACAGCGGCGTTCCTTGTCTTCGCGGTCCACATCCTCGGCCTTGTTGAAGATCACGCGGCTGGTGCGCCCAGGCATGTCCTTTGCGCTTTTGCCTGCGAAGCGCGCATAGGCATCATTGACGCAGACGTAACGCAACTGGCTGTCTTTGACGCAGGCGGGCAAATCCAGCGAGAGCACACCCTCGCAAGCTTTTTCCAGCAAACCGCCTTCGTTACTCAAACCGCGCTCCAAAGCTTCAAGGTAATATACGTGGAATCAATGCCTTTATATTGTTGCTAGGCTAAGAGAGAAGATGATGAAAAACCATGGGTCGGGGTGGCTTTTCACGCTTTTTTAACTATGAAAATGCACGGGCTCAGGCGCCAAATCCAAAGATTTGCTTGACTTTCCGTCATAAAGCGACCACATGCCACTCCAAGCTTTCACCTTCGACAGCCGCGTGAGCTGTAGCGTCCACTGAAAATATACGCACGCATGAAGGAAAAGCGCATTTGATACGGAGCTTGGCGCAGGTCGCCAGCTCTTGAGCGCAGAAAGTCATTTCAACCTACAAGTTCCCAATTCACGCGGGGTTCTTGACGCCAGAACAACCGGGCAGCATGGCTGAACCGGATAGAAGCGTTTTGGCGCCCCGAAAGGCGATATAATTGACCAGTTTTAACGAACTCGGCCTCTCCGAAAAGCTCGTGGCTGCTGTTACGGCTCTTGGATATACAACTCCTACTCCCATTCAACAAAAGGCCATTCCATTTCTGCTGGAAGGCCGCGATGTCATCGGCCTCGCACAGACAGGCACCGGCAAGACTGCCGCTTTCGGCCTGCCGATCATCGAAATGCTGATGAAGCACGGCGAGCGTCCTGCAAACCGCACCACCCGCTGCCTCATCCTTGCGCCCACGCGCGAGCTGGTAAACCAGATCGGCGAGAGCCTGCGCGCCTTCGTTCGCAAGACGCCTCTGCGCATCAACCAGGTCGTTGGTGGTGCATCCATCAACAAGCAGCAGCTTCAGCTGGAAAAGGGCCCGGATATTCTGGTGGCCACCCCCGGTCGTCTGCTGGACCTGATTGCCCGTAACGCGATTTCGCTTTCCAAGGTCACGCATCTCGTGCTCGACGAAGCCGACCAGATGCTGGATCTCGGCTTCATTCACGATCTGCGCAAGATCTCCAAGATGGTGCCTGCAAAGCGCCAGACGCTGCTTTTCTCGGCCACCATGCCGAAGGCGATTTCCGAGCTCGCGCACAGCTACCTGACCGAGCCTGCCAAGGTCGAAGTCACGCCTCCGGGCAAGGCTGCCGATAAGGTGGAACAGTATGTTCACTTCGTTGGCGGCAAAAACGACAAGACGGATCTCCTGAAGAAGTCCCTGACGGAAAATCCCGATGGTCGCGCCATCGTCTTCCTGCGCACCAAGCATGGTGCCGAGAAGCTCTACAAGCATCTCGAGCATGTCGGCTTCAAGGTTTCCTCCATCCATGGCAACAAGAGCCAGGGCCAGCGCGAACGCGCCTTGAAGGGCTTCAAGGATGGCGAGATCAAGGTGCTGGTGGCAACGGACGTTGCCGCACGCGGTATCGATATTCCCGCCGTGACCCACGTCTTCAACTACGATCTTCCGGAAGTGGCGGATGCTTACGTTCACCGCATCGGTCGTACAGCCCGCGCAGGCCGTGATGGCATCGCCATCGCATTCTGCGCTCCGGATGAAACGCGCCTGCTGCACGATATCGAAAAGCTGATGAAGATCGAAATTCCGGTCCTCTCCGGCGAGCGCCCGGAAGGTCTCGCAAGCCCGACCCGCGGCAGCGGCAATCGCGGCGGTCGTGGAAATGGCAATGGCAATGGCAATGGCAATGGCGGTCGTCGTCAGGGCGGCGAGCGCGGCGAGCGTTCCCATGGCGATCGTCCGGCTCGTGGCCACAGAGAAGGTGGTCGCGAGGGCGGTCACCGTGAAGGCGGCCATCGTGAAGGTGGAAGGCGCAACGGAGATTTCCGTGGCCAGCGCGCCGGCGAATTCGCTCCCGTAGAACGCGACAACGATCTCGAAGTCACGTCGGACTTCAAGCGCGCCAAGGTCGACGGTGCGCCAGCCGGAAAGCCCGCCGGCAACCGCAATCATCGCGGCGGCCAAGGTCGCCCAGCCCGCAAGTCCGGCTCTTTCGCACCAGCCGGTCAGGGTCGCCCCGCCGGCAACGCCGGTCGCGGTCGCAAGCGCGGCTGATCACTTTCTGATACGTAAAAATGAGCAACGCCCGGATGAGAGTCCGGGCGTTTTTGTTTTGAAAAGCTGCGAGGAAAAGCTGACGCCTCACCTGAAAATCTATGACTTAGCTAAAGCTAAGATCATGATTTTTCTTCCTCTCCCCCTGTGGGAGAGGATAGAAAACCTCGACTTCGCAAAGCGAAGTCCTAGGTTTTCTTGGTGAGGGGTGTCCACTTCCCCCCACCCCCGTCATCCTCGGGCTTGACCGAGTCGAGCACGCGCCGTGCGTAATACTTCGAGCGCCAGGGCAGCACGAAGCGCAGCCAGTCGTGCGGGTACCAGCGCCACCCGGGCAGGCGGTGGACGGTGAGGTCGGCGCCCTCGATGTTCT
>JAAIGF010081643.1_pt1 | contig 13759 bp, 14 predicted proteins | sample 6487441 | NCBI WGS metagenome assembly JAAIGF01 (sample SAMN13974129, study PRJNA590717) | phyllosphere metagenome | biome: pepper field; feature: multiple bacterial spot infested pepper fields; material: pepper leaves; isolation source: leaves from pepper fields | host: Capsicum annuum ... | reverse complement strand
CATCTGGCGAATGCCGCTTATTGGTTTGATAGCAAATCGGGCAATTGGATTTCCAGCACCTTTTATATGGAAGCGTTGCCCAATTGGGTAAATAAATTCAACGGACAGGATCTAGCAACAAAATACATAAAGCAAGATTGGAATACGCTATACCCGATCGATACGTATGTTAATAGTATTGCCGACGACAATATCTATGAAGGCACTTGGCCGGGCGAAGAAAAACCTGTATTCCCAAGAAAGACCTCCGAATTAGTCAAAGACGCGGGTCTAGAGTTAATCAAGACTATGCCACAAGGCAATACTTTCACCTTGGATTTTGCGAAGGATGCGATTAAAAATGAAAAATTAGGCAATAATCCCGATGCGCAAACGGATTTCCTTTGCGTGAGCTTGTCAGCAACCGATTATATTGGCCACCGCTATTCTCTTTCCTCTGTTGAGATTGAAGATACATACCTACGATTAGATCAAGATATTGCCGAATTTTTAAAGTATCTGGATGACACCGTGGGCGAAGGGAATTACACCTTCTTCTTAACTGCAGATCACGCGGTATCGTACAATCCATTGTACTACACCGATCAAAAGGGAAGCGGCGGATATTTATTCGCTCGTCAGATCCAACGCAAGCTGAATAGCGAACTGAAAGAAGAATTAGGCTTAGATAATTTGGTCATTAGCCTAACCAATTATCAAGTTCACTTGAACAACACCTTGATCGATTCGCTACGTATTGATCCGCAAGCGATCAGAAACCGCATCATCAAAACATTGAATAAGGAAGAAGGAATCGCGTACGTCATCGATCTAGAAGGCAATCAAAACATGTTGCTGCCAGCGCCGCTGCGTGAGAAAGTTATCAACGGTTACAACCGCAAAAGAAGTGGATCTATACAAATTGTAGTCGAGCCACAATGGTATGCCGGAACTCCACGTTCGCCAGGCACAACGCACGGCGTGTGGTCACCGTATGATTCGCATATTCCACTGATATTTATGGGCTGGGGAATTCAGCAAGGGAAAAGCAACCGACCGGTAGAAATCATCGACATTGCTCCGACCATTTCCTCTTTACTGCATATTATGGAGCCAAATGGTAGTATCGGCAAGCCGATCACCGAAGTGCTAAACCATTAAAAAAGAAAGCCTCCATCGAAAACGATGGAGGCTTCACACATGTAATATTCAAACACTATCGACCAATTATATTTAACCGTTAGGGCATCAATACGTGATCAATCACATGAATCACGCCATTAGATTGATGTACATCAGAGATCGTAATTTTAGCGTCTCCACCTTTGCTATCTTTGATATACAAATCTTTACCCTTTTTCCACACAGTCAATTTCTCGCCTTGTACCGTGGTCAATTCAGCTTTACCATCTTTATCTAACATTTTCCAAATGGCTTTGCCGTCTAATTTTCCGGCCACGACATGGTAGGTCAAGATATTGGTAAGCGTTGCTTTGTTTTCTGGCTTCACTAAGTTTTCTACTGTACCTGCTGGTAGCATGTCAAACGCAGCATTCGTAGGTGCAAAAACGGTGAAAGGACCTTTACCTGATAATGTTTCTACTAATCCAGCCGCCTTTACTGCTGCCACCAAAGTGGTATGATCTTTAGAGTTAACGGCATTTTCAACGATGTTCTTAGAAGGATACATCGGCGCGCCGCCCACAGTGACTGTTTTCTCTTTTTGTTGTGCCTGCACATCTGTTGCTTGGTGCGTAAGTGCTAATGCTAATAATGCGGCACTAAATAATGTTGCTCTTTTCATGGTAGTATGATTAAAGTGTAAATTTTTAAACTTCTTTCTCTCATCTACGACAACTTCCAAATCTTGGATGTAAAAAGATTCACTTTTTTTACTTTTTCTGAGCAACTGCCTTAGCATCAGGCTCAAAATCTAAACTAATGGAATTCATACAATAGCGTTTCCCCGTTGGCTCGGGCCCATCATCGAAAATATGTCCTAGGTGCGATTCACATCGACCACACTGTACCTCGGTACGCTCCATGCCGTGGGAATGATCCTGCAGATAAATAACGGATTTTTTGCGTACAGGTTCATAAAATGAAGGCCAACCACAGGTGGAGGCAAATTTGGCATCTGCCCTAAAAAGTTGATTACCACATACGGCGCAATAATAAGTTCCAGGAGCATCCAGATCTGTGTACTTTCCGGTAAAAGCGCGTTCGGTAGCGCCCTCACGCGCTACGGCGTAAAGATCTGCTGGAAGGATTTTTTTCCACTCCGTGTTGGACACCTTTATTTTCTTGGTATCTGTACGACTATAGTATGGATTGTTTTTCGATTGTGCTTGCACCGTTCCTATAGTAAAAACCACAGCAAGCAGCAACAGTACTGTCGCTACCGAATTTGAATTACTTACTCTCATATCTTTTCCCTTTTTATGTATCATATACGTACACCTATTGGATAAGGTTTTCGGCTATTGGTTTATTCCGAAAGAAATTTCCGCTAATACTTGATTTGTAATAAGTAATGCATACATTTGAGTCAAATACAATTTGATTGAGCCCCATTACACATCTTTCCGAAGAAACACTAATCAGTTTGCTCCAAAAAAGAGATCGCCGAGCATTCAACTATCTTTATGATAGTTACTCTGGTGCACTCTATGGTGTAGTGATTCGTATCGTCTTGCACAAGAATTATGCGGATGAGGTGATTCAAAATGTATTTGTAAAAATTTGGAATAACATCGAGCAATTCGATGAACAAAAAGGTCGTGTATACACTTGGATGCTGAATATTGCCCGCAATGCGGCCATTGATTACATCAAATCTAAGGGAGTAAAGAACGAACAAAAAAACCAATCGCTTCCCGATGTCGTAAATAGGTCTGAGAGTTCGAATTATGCTGTGACAGAACCTCAAGAAAAAACGGATCTGATTGGACTTCAAGATGTGATCAACAAATTGAAGCCAGAATGGAAAAAGCTGATTGATTTGGCTTACTACCAAGGCTATACCCAAAAGGAAATCGCTGAAGAGTTAGATTTGCCTATCGGAACCGTGAAGACCCGGGTGCGAGCAGCACTGTTACAGCTGAAAGTAGTATTGAATGAATATCAATAATAGCAGTGGACATTAAAGAATACATATCGTCAGGAATTATAGAATCGTACGTTCTAGGCATCGCTACCGAAGAGGAAGTGAGCATACTGGATTGTGTGCGCAACAAACATCCTGAAGTAGAAGCAGCGATCCGAGAGGCAGAGATCTTATTGGAGGATACGGCGTTTCTGCAAGCGGCTGTACCGCCTGCCGAGTTACGGGAGACGATATGGGCCAGTATTGAGCAGCAAGAAAACAATAAGCCAAACCAATCTTCTGTAAGTACAGAAGAAAATACAGAAGCTCCTGCCGTGACGAGTGCAGTATCAAATCGCCGTGTGATCCAATTTAGTCCATTGGCGATTGCCGCTACTGCTTTATTAGTTTGCAGTGTAGGTTACAATGCGTATCTATATCAGCAACGTACCGCCACAGATGCCGCGATGGCACAAATCGAAACCAAAAACAAATCTTCGGAACTACTCTTGGCCGATGCATACAAAAGCTTAGATATGTTGCAAAATCCTGCAGTAAGCATGATTTCCTTGGCTGGCGTAGAAACCAACCCGCAGTTGAGCGCTGTGGTACTTTGGAATAAGGAAGAAAGCCAAGTATATCTTATGGCCGACAAGTTACCCCATGCACCGGAAGGTAAACAATACCAGTTGTGGGCATTACTTGATGGCCAACCAATTGATGCAGGCATGGTTCCTTTGGAAAAAGGGGATGTAATGCATGCCATGAAATCCATCTCGAATGCCCAAGCATTTGCGATCACATTAGAAGATAAAGGTGGTAGCCCAACACCTAATCTTGCGGAGCTACGTGTGATCGGACAAATCTAGTTTCATTTCTTTGTTGGATATACAAAACTCCATTTTATGATAGAATAGGAGTTTATCACGATGTTTTACATCTTGATGCCTAATACCGCTATAAGCGATCGTATTAGCTTTTGCACTTCACTTTATTTATTAGGATCTGCCGCTGCCGTAATAAACAGCAAAAAGGTCTGTTTCGTTTCGAAACAGACCTTACACTTACATCCCCCTCCCAATAATCGAAATAGATACAATCTATATACTATAATCTTATAGTCTATATACTAAAATCTAGATACTATAAATACCCTTATGCTTGAATGAAAAGCGAAGCGATATCCAATACAGCTGGTGCTGTTAATGGTTCGTCGAAAGACTGTGTAGCAATAGCTGGTGTAAATCGACCACTCACACCTGTTAGCGTGGTAATATCTACTCCACCTTGTGCTACATTATCTTCGCCAGCATATACTGGATCTACTGCCGCGCCGATTCCAGAATCATTCGCTCCTGTAATCCAAGGTTTTTGGTTTGCTGCTGCGCCACCGCGTGCTCTACGCATAGATCTCACATGTGCCGCATGGCGTGCTTCCACAGAGTGGATTTGCAAAGCTGCCGTCAAAACGACGCGATTGCCCTTCAAAATACCAGCTTGACCTTTGTAAGCGCGTACTCCTGTATCTTCAAAAGCTTGCGCCAGCGCCAAAAAGGTATCGTAATCACTGAATACATTGGCAAAAGCACCGCCAGCGGTGAAGTCAAAATTAGGCTTAGCAACGGCATTTGACCCGAGCACACCTTTTAGAAACTCTACGTGCGCCACTTCGTGATCGCGAATAGTAACAATTGCCTGGCTCGGCGCGCCCGATGGAATCAAACCACCGGTGCTTGATCCGATCGTATAATATTCTGCTTCCAGATACTCTAGCGTCAGTGCATAGTTCAATACACCATTTACATCGGTCGGTGCAGATTGTCCGTATGCTTTATTGAATAAAGCGGTAACGGCTAATGGCAATGCAGCCAAGGATACTTTTTGTCCTAGATTGAACATATTGCGAATCGCCTGACGACGTGGGCTGATTCGTTCGTTGAACTCAGGATCCACCTGAGAAATTGACTCAAAAATATTTTGTAAATTCATGACGTTCTGTGTGTAGTTAGAAATTAATAAGTTGGTAAATCGCGTACATCCACTTTCGACTTGATGAACGGTGCTGCAGTTTGCAAGACTTTGGTCGGACTGTTAGAAACATCTAAGCCATTGCTATCAATCACCTCGCTATTCGCAAATGATCCATTGCTAATTAAGTCGCGGATTACCGCAGCATGGCGTGCTTCTACAGATACGATCTTACCAGCCAGTAAAAGGTATTGCTCATCTTTGATTAACCAGCCTGCACCATTGTATGCAGATACACCTAAATCTTCAAAAGCCTTAGCTGTTCCTAAAACGCTATCTCTGCTGGAGAAGTTGACAGCAGAGAAATCAAATTCTAAGGAATTGATTGCTCCTCTGCCCAATGCCGCCTTAAAGAACTCGCGGTGTGCTACCTCATGATCGCGCACATCGGTAAGCAATTGCTTTTCTAGATCAGACATTCCGGAGAAAGGCTTGTTGGCCACTTCAATATAAAAAGCAGCTTCCAACTGCTCTAGAGCATAAGCGTAATTTAATATCGCAATATCGCCGCTCCCAAAATAGAAGCCGCTACCGTTCATATCATCTGGGCCATCATCTTTGGCGCAGCTAGCAAAATTAAGTAAGGCAACACCAGCGAGACCGCCACCAGCTAATTTCAAAAAATTTCTTCTTTGAAGTCCTTTGCTTGTATGATCGGAGTCCTCCGCATACAATTGGTCTTTCAATGCGTTTGTTTCTTTCATGACAATATATTTTAGTTTTAATATGATAGTTTTATGACATGTACGACTAAACCACTGAATCCGGTTTTTCACCTATGTAATTATTTTCACATTTGTGGGTTTGCGCTAGTGTGAGGGCTATATTTATTTTCTAATTTATGTGGTTAGCCCGGTTTTTTTCGTACCGGTGAATATAAAAGAGCAGCAAAATTGACAAACCAAAAATTGGTATTAATGGTTAAACATGTATTAATTTGTATAGACAAAAAGAGATAAACATGATAGCAACAAAAGGTTATGCCGCTCAGAAAGCGGGAGAGAAATTAGCAGCTTGGGATTTTGAGCGCAGAGATCTGGGTCCAAATGACGTGCAGTTCGATATTTTATACTGTGGTGTATGCCACTCCGATTTACATCAGATCCGTGATGATTGGTTTAAGGGGTTGTATCCAATGGTACCCGGGCATGAAATTGTAGGACGCGTTGCTCAGGTTGGCGATCAGGTTAGTAAATTTAAAGTAGGTGATCTAGTTGGCACTGGATGTATGGTGGATTCCTGCGGTCACTGCGAAAGTTGCCAAGACGGCGAGGAACAATACTGTGCAGAGGGCAACATACAAACCTACAATAGTGTCAACAAATACACCGATGGAATGCCTACATATGGTGGTTATTCTAAAACAATCGTGGTCAAAGAAGAATTCGTATTACGCGTTCCTGAAAATTTACCATTAGAAGCTACAGCGCCATTATTGTGTGCAGGTATTACCACGTATTCTCCGCTTCGTCACTGGAAAGTAGGTAAAGGAACTAAGTTAGCTGTGCTTGGTCTTGGAGGCTTAGGCCACATGGCTGTCAAGTTTGGCGTTGCGTTTGGCGCTGAGGTAACGGTATTGAGTACTTCCGAAGGCAAACGCGAAGATGCGAAACGTTTGGGCGCACATCATTTCATCGTAACCACGGATAAAGAGCAGTTCAAAGCCGCACGAAGATCTTTTGATTTTATACTAGATACCGTAAGTGCCGAGCATGATATTGCGGCCTACATGTCACTACTTAAGACAAATGGAACTCATATCTGTGTAGGTGTTCCATCGAAACCAGCACAGATTCCACCATTCTCTTTGATTGGAGGAAGAAATAGTCTTAGCGGATCGTCTATTGGTGGCATTGCCGAAACACAGGAGATGCTTGATTTCTGCGGTGAACACAACATTGTTTCTGATGTAGAGGTTATAAACATAGATTACATCGATCAAGCCTACGAGCGAATGGAAAAAAATGATGTTAAATACCGCTTTGTAATCGACTTAGCATCATTATAAAAGCACATATAAGTGCCTAATTTTAAAAAATAACGTATAATCATGTCCATATTATTTAGCCCAATAACTATAAAATCCATAACGCTAAAAAACCGTATTGTGACTTCACCGATGTGTATGTATTCATCAGAAGATGGCTTTGCTACAGATTGGCATTTGGTGCATTACGGTACCCGCGCGATGGGCGGCGCTGGCGCCGTGATGCTAGAAGCTTCTGCAGTACGAGCAGACGGACGGATATCCGTCGGCGATCTCGGCATTTATAAAGATGGCCACATAGAAGGACTTTCTCGTATTGCCAAGTTTATAAAGGATAATGGCGCAATTCCTGCGATCCAACTGGCGCATGCTGGTCGAAAAGGTAGTACTTGGGTAGCTGGTGATCAAAGTAAAACATTGCATACCGAAGCAGAAGGCGGCTGGACTTTGCTGGCGCCTTCCCCGATTGCCTTTTCTTCGCACACGCCTACTCCTCGAGAGATGACCGTCGAAGATATTCATCAGCTACAGCAAGACTTCAAAGCAGCGGCCAAAAGAGCGTTGCAAGCGGGTTTTGAATGGATAGAAATACACAGTGCGCACGGTTATTTGATCAACGAATTTCTCTCTCCGTTATCTAACAAACGTGACGATTCTTATGGGGGAAGCATCGAGAACCGTGCTAAATTTCTTTTGGAAATCCTGAGCGCTGTGCAAGAAGAATGGCCAGCCGATCTTCCCATATCCGTACGTATTTCGGCGACAGATTGGTCGGATGAAGGATGGACGATAGAAGATTCCAAATGGCTGACAGAAAAACTGATTACGGCAGGCGTGGATATTATTGATGTATCCAGTGGTGGCGTGATTGGCGGCGTACACATACCCGTTGGTGCGAGCTATCAAGTGCCATTGGCAAGCGCTTTAAAGCAATCTATTGGTAACAAGGCGGTGGTCAGCGCAGTTGGTATGATTACTAATGCTCAACAAGCGGAAACAATCTTGGTAAATGGTGATGCAGACTTAATATTCTTTGCTAGAGAATTATTGAGAAACCCATACTTCCCATTAGCTGCGGCCGCTGAGCTGGGCGAAGAAGTAAATCCGCCCGTACAATACAAGCGCGCTTTTGTCTAGCCGTGTATTCGCGGAAGAGGCGATGGCTCGCTTATGTGATACGGGATTATACGCAATCATGACGAAAAGTAAAACTAATTAAGGTTATGATTGTCGTTATACGGAGATACGTTAAAGGATAAAAAGTATATGCAACAATCAACTAGAGAGCCGTTAGACATTTTACACGATTTGGTCGAAATCAATAATGATCGCATCGAAGGATATAGCAAGGCGATCGAATTGCTACCTGGCGGTCAACATACCGATCTACGCAGCATATTTGAAAAGTACCGCGATCAATCTGCTGATTTTAAAACCGAGATTGCACCATTGGTCTTGCAGATTGGACAAGACCTGACAGAGCATACTCGCCTCAGTGGAAAGATTTTTCGTGCATGGATGAGTTTGAAAACGACCTTCTCTTCCGCAGATCGGCTTAATGTGCTTGAATTAGCGGAACAGGGAGAAGAAGAATTTGATAAAGTATATCAAAACTTCTTGGACCATGAAATTGGAGATGATAATCCTATTCGTGAGATGCTATTGCGACAAAGTCAAGATCAAAAGGCAGCTTACGATCATATCAAAATGTTGCACGACAATGCCAAAGTTAATGTGTAAAGTCATCATTGGTTTTTAGGCAAAAGAAAAACAGAATACAACCTAGTTTTTCTCAAAATATTTAGCTCGGTGATCGGCCTAGTAAAAAATTATTAGGCCGATTTCTTTTGTATATGCCATAAAAGCCTCTCTTATTCCGCCGTATCCGATTAAGCTTGCGAGTTAGGAATTTTCCCAGAAAATCCTTACCTTTGTATCAACACCTCAAGATAGTCCAGCTAGACTAGCTAGGACACGGGATTAGTCAACAAACATCAAGAGTTGACGATTTCATTATTGTTTCACTTAAATCCATATATGTCAAGAAATCAGCTCACATTCAAAAAGAAAGAACGCGCTAAAAAGCAACAACTAAAGAAAAAAGAAAAGTTGGAGAAGCGAGAATACAATAAAGCGAACAACAACAAAGGAAAAGATTTAGAAGAAATGTTTGCCTATGTTGACGAGTTCGGTAATATCTCGAACACTCCACCAGAGACAACCTACAAATTCAAGGAAGAGGATTTGCAGCGTCCTGCTGACCCTACAGAAGTAGAACACTTCGGTAAAGTTTCTTATTTCAATGATGCCGGAAGATACGGTTTTATTCGTGACAACGAAACGAGTGAGACAGTGTATTTCAACGATCGCCTAGCGGGCATCGATCTTAAGATTGGTGACAAGGTGAAGTATAAATATGCGCGCAGCAAACAAGGTAATCAAATCACCGAAGTCGAGCTACAGAGTTAACCCTTCGTTGGTTGCTCATCAGATGCATTACAATGCCTCTGCTATATAAAACATAAAGCCCTGATAAGTACGATACTAATCAGGGCTTTTCTTATTGCAGATACTTAGTTATTTGCCTTCTTCGATCTGAAATCCGATCAATTTCTGAATGCTTTTGAGCACGCTTCGCTCCTCTTGACTGCAAAACGATAGCGCGATCCCTCCCTTGCCGGCACGGCCTGTACGACCTATTCGGTGTACATACGTCTCTGCATCGGCAGGCAAATCATAGTTGATCACATATGGCAGCTCATGGATGTCAATCCCGCGAGCGGCAATATCCGTTGCAATTAACAAACTTATTTTGCCTGCTTTAAAATCTCCTAACGCCTTCTGACGGGCATTCTGCGATTTGTTACCGTGGATCGCAGCGACAGTAATGCCATGCTTAGACAGTTTTTTGACCAAACGATCAGCGCCATGTTTTGTACGAGTAAACACTAAACATTGCGTGATTCCATTACTCTTTACCAACTTTAGTAGAAAATCAACTTTATCCGTCTTTTCTACAAAGTAGATAGCTTGCTTTACAGTCTCTGCTGTAGAAGAAACGGGCGATACAGAAATCTCTTTGGGCTGCTGTAAAATAGTTCCGGCAAACTTGCGAATAGCGGAAGGCATGGTTGCAGATAAGAACAAGGTCTGCCGCTGAGCAGGTACTTGCTTTAGAACACGTTTGATATCGTGGATAAACCCCATATCTAACATATTATCTGCCTCATCCAATACCAAATATTGTACTTGGTTCAATTTTACCAAACCTTGGGTCATCAAATCGAGCAGACGACCTGGCGTAGCTACCATAATATCTACACCACGTTTGATAGCATCTACTTGTTTGGACTGAGATACACCTCCAAAAATCACGGTATGTTTCAAATTGGTAAACTTACTAAATAACGCAAAGCTTTCCCCAATTTGGATACTCAGTTCGCGAGTGGGCGCCAATACCAACGCCTTTATACCACCGTGATTAGAGCGAGCAGCTTGGCTAAGTAGTTGTACGATTGGAATCGCAAATGCAGCAGTTTTGCCCGTTCCGGTCTGCGCACAGCCAATCAAATCATTTCCTGCAAGGATTACCGGAATCGCCTGCTCTTGTATGGCAGTAGCCTGCGCATAATTCACCTCTTTCAAGGCTTTTTTTATAGGATCAATTAATCCTAATTCATCAAATGTCATCTATTTCTGTGGTTGAACATTGAACCCAATCTCCGCCAGATACAGCAAAAGATTAGGACATCAAATCATGTAAATTCGACTGTCGGGCTAGATATGATGTATCCCCTGTTTGGAGAAGATACAAAGCATAGGTAGAGCCTACATCGGCCACAAAAGTAGGGATATAAATATGGATATTACAATATTAATCCACACTACTAATCGTCGCAATCATTTCATGCGTTTTTTGTCTGATTTTGTCTGGAAAATCCTTCAAGGCATCGTCTTTCAGTGCATACAATCCTTGTTCTTCGTACATATCAGGTTTGTAGAAGCAGTCTCGCAAAGAGCTTACTTCCGAATCCTGATTTTGAAAATAAGATTCAAATTGAGAATCAATCGCCTCCACTAATTTATCTAGTTGTTCTTTGGTGATGCTATGTGTGTTCATAATTAGTAAACAAATAAATGCAGCAAGTGGTTTTTTTATCGGGCAACTTAGCGTAATAATTACGTCTGTAAGCAAATTGAAAATTCAGTTTATTGTTCTACCTTTATAACCTATCTATAGGTATGGCATTAAACGAAGTTCTCTGTGAGAACGAACCAATCCACTTAGTTGGGCAGATTCAACAATTTGGGAAACTAATTATTCAGAATGAGCATCGAGAAATCGTCGCTCTAAGTGAAAACTGGAATAGTTATATCCCAAACCAAGACTTGACCTACTTCCTAGGCAAGCCCATGGAGCAGTTTGTTGCGCGCCTCGAAGAAATTGATCAAGAACCTCTGCTATCATTTATTGATGCTATAGCACCTACTTCCAGTGATCGCCACGTCATGCAGATGGAGCTTGGAAAGCAAAATCATATCGTAAAGGCTTATCGTGTTCATCAAAATCTTCATATTGAGTTTGAAGAGGTGGGTGATGTCAATGAGCATACTTTACAGTTGTCCTCTTATTCGAAGAGGATCAATCAAGCTGGCGAGCATGTTTGGAATGCGCTCTGCGAAAATATTCGATCTATTATTGGTTACGATCGCGTTATGATTTACCAATTTTTAGAAGATAACAGTGGGCAGGTGATTGCAGAAAGCAAGCGTAGTGATATTTCTTCGTATTTTGGCTTTCGATTTCCCGAGTTTGACATTCCAAAACAAGCACGAGCATTATACTTACAACATCACGTGCGACAAACGTCGGACATTGATGCACCAACTTATGCCCTCTTGTCCAATCAACGGGCGGCATTCGATCTAAGCACGTGTAATCTACGCGCGCTTTCTCCTATACATCTACAATATCTTAAAAATGCCGGAGCACAAGCAAGCATGAGCTTCTCGATCATTGTACAGGATAAGTTGTGGGGTCTGGTAGCTTGCCAGCACAGCAAGCCCATTCATGTCGATTACCCAAAGCGTAGTCTCGGACTATTTTTAACCGAGTTTGCCGTAAACAAACATCTTACCCTTTCGCGCGAACGTGATCTGGAGTCCGATCGTAAGATTGCATCTTTAGAGCTCAAACTCAAAGAGAGCACGCTGATTAAAAGTGATGTATTGACCGGTCTACGCGCTTCCTTGCCAGAATTGGCCAATCTTATCGATTCGGATGCCATTGTGGTGGTCAATAAAGATGAATTATTGTTGTACAATACCACCCTAGATAATAATCAGATTCTGGAGTTGCATCATCTAGTCTCCAGCACGACAGATAAATTGGTTTTCGAAGATCATTGTTTTGCGATCAATTATCGCGAACAACTACCCTTTGAATTGCCATTTGCAGGTCTTTTACGGGTAGATATTGATCTTAGTCGTTCATTTAGCATCTACGCCTTGCGCAACGAGGTCGTTACCGAAGAAGAATGGGCAGGTAATCCAGAGAAGATCATGGAATACGATGCAGAAGAGGATCTGTTTAGGCCGTCGCCACGACAATCCTTTGCCGCTTGGCGAAAACAGATTCATCATACCGCGCCGCAATGGAGTAGCGAGCAAGTATCTGCTTTAAAACGGATTCGACAAATCGTACGAGAGAGTATACTTCGCAAATCGGAAGAGATTAATGGTCTCAACCAAGAGCTTATACAACTTAATAACGCCTTGGACACGTATTCCTACACGGTTACACATGATCTTCGCAATCCACTATCCTCTATCAAGCTGACAGGCCAATTCCTTCAAAAGAAATTGGGCAAGGAAAGTGATTTGGTAGAGAGAGGGGCAACCAATATATTGGACTCGGTCGCCGTTATGGAAAACCTGATGGAGAAAATTTTCGAATTCTCGCGAGCAAAGGTGTACCAATACGAACCAGAATGGGTGGATGTGTCTGTTTCCATTCGCAAAATTATTCAAGAAAATATAGAGCGATATGGAAATAACAATGTACAGATAGAAATAAAAAGCTTACTACCACTATACGGTGAGAAAACGTTGTTTCACCAGATCTTTGCCAATATCATTGGCAATGCGATCAAATACAGCAGCAAATCAGACAAAGCGATTGTCTGCATTGAAAGTTACAGGCGAAATGATTCTATATATTATTGTATCTCCGATAATGGCATTGGAATCGGCGCGGATGAATTGGCAAACATTTACGATGTCTTCAAACGCATGTCCAATTCTTCCGGTTTCGAAGGTACCGGTGTGGGTATGGCCATTGTAAAACGTATTGTCGAACGACTACAAGCTAGCATTGAGGTAGAGAGTGAACTGAAAAAAGGCACAACGGTGCATTTGACTTTTCCAAATGCAAATATTCCCATCGAAATGTTGCCGCCAAGTATACAGGCCGGCTAGTGAGCCGGTCTGATTTTTCAACCAGATCTTAAAAATCTTCGTCGGGCAGTATTTCTGCGACTCGGCCAATACTCCCATCTTCCAAGCGTACTTTGATGCCGCGGCTATGGTATGGGGCGGAGGTGAGCAAATCTTTCACAACACCTTCTGTGAGCGTGCCACTGCGTTGATCTTTTTTTAAGATAATATTGACCAATGTTCCT
>JAAIGF010389776.1_pt1 | contig 13767 bp, 10 predicted proteins | sample 6487441 | NCBI WGS metagenome assembly JAAIGF01 (sample SAMN13974129, study PRJNA590717) | phyllosphere metagenome | biome: pepper field; feature: multiple bacterial spot infested pepper fields; material: pepper leaves; isolation source: leaves from pepper fields | host: Capsicum annuum ... | reverse complement strand
ACTCTTATCAACAACAAGGTACGGTGGAGGACCGATCGCCACAACCCGAGCCGGAGAGAACACCGTGACCACTCACCTCGCCGTCACCGGCGTCTGCAGCGCCGAACGCCGTCGTTACGCCCGTCTGTGCGTCATCGCCGGGCGCCACCGCTCCCTCCGCGTCGTCGATCTCGCCAGCGACGCCGACCCCGCTCACGTCCACGCCACCGTGCACGGCATGCCGTCGCTCTGCGTGCTCGATGCCCGCCACGCGATCGACGACCTGCGCGACGAGGCGCCGCTGCGTCGGGCCGTCCCGCACGGAGACGGGCGAGCCGACGTCGGCGCACGCGCGCGGTTGGCGGCGCAGCTGATCGAGGCGGCGAGCGCCGTCGTGATCGTCAACTGGGAACGGATGCCGACGGCCGACCTCTCGATCCTCATGGCGCTCGCGTCGCACCTGGCGCCGACCGCCCGCATCCGGCTCAGCCGCGGCGTCGTCGACGACCTCTCCGCGCTCGGTTTCGGCACCACCCTCCCCCTGCGGGACGCGGGCGACCGCGCCGGATGGACGCGTGCCCTCAACGGCGAGCACGATCCGTTCCTCACCGATCGGCGCGTCGCCACGATGCGCTACGAGCAGTTGCGCCCGTTCCACCCCGGCAGGCTCGTGCTGGCTCTCGATCTGCTCGATTCCGGCTCGTGCGGACTGGTCGTGCGATCGGTCGGGGTCTGCCGTCTCGCGACGCGAGCCGCCACCCCAGCCCGATGGGAGCAGGCGGGTTCGGGCATGTGGATCGATCCGATCGAGGCGGGTCACGGGCTGGACGACGTCGGCCAGGACATCGCCCTGACGGGCATCGACCTCAACACCGCCGCTGTGCGGCACGTCCTGGATGCCGCCGTGCTCGACGACGCCGAGCTGTCGGCGGGCCCGATGGCCTGGCGACGGCTGCCCGACCCCCTGCCCGAATGGAACGTGGCGGTCGGGTCCGAGGACCCGACCGCCGACTGAGCCGCTGGGTGCGGTTCAGACCCGTCCGCGACGATGCGCGCGCCGGCGGATCGCCGTGAGAAGCGCACCGCCCACCAGGAGCACGAGAGCGATCCCGGTCACAGTGGCGGTCGTCGAGGCTTCCCCGCCGGTCGCAGCGAGATCGCGACGTGAGCCGGTCCCGTCACCCGCGCCCGCCGCCTCGGGGTCGGCCGCGCCGGTGCCGCCGGACGGAGCATTACCCGCGCCACCGCCGGTGTCGCCGCCGCCCGTGCCGCCGCCCGCGCCCGGGTCCGACCCTCCGCCCGAGCCGTCGCCGGGGTTCTCGGGCTCGGCCGCGGCGATGACCGTGAACAGCGACACCCGCGAGTCGTCGACGGCGCCGAACGGATCGCTCGTGCGCACGTACCACCCCCGCTCACCCTCCTCCGCGAGCGGCCATGCGGCCGAGAGGATCGAGCCGCTCGCGACGTCCGAGAACGTCGCGATCTCGGTGTCCCCCAGAACCTCCGCCGAGAAGGCGTCGGTGCCGAGCGTTCGCGTGCCGGGCTCGATGCGCAGCTGGTCGTACGTGAGCGCGAACTCCTGCTGCGAGTAGTCGCCCGCCCCCGCCGGGCCGAGCAAGCTCGGCTCGTCGGAGTTGTACACGTCGAGCGAGGGCGAGTAGGTGCGCACGAGCATCTGCCGGCCCTCGTTGTCGAAGTGCAGGAGACGCAGGAACCCGAGACCGCCCTCCGGGAGACCCTGATAGTCGAACAGCATCGAGTACACCGTGCGGTCCAGGGCGCCGTCACCGTCGTCGTCGAATCCGTCCTCGCGCAGGAACGCGTCGTGGTAGTGACCCGAGAAGACCATGCGGACGTTCGGGTTCGTCGCGACGACCTCGTCCATCACCCGCTGCGGGATCGCCCCGAGCCCGCCCGTGGTGAGGATGAACTCGTGCTGCGCGATGATCGCGACGCGGTCGGGGTACTGCGCGAGCACCTCGTTCATCCAGGCGATCGAGGCGTCACCGGGAAGCCACCCGGTGTAGAGCATCAGGAAGTCGATGCCGCCCGCCGAGATGAGGTCGTAGTGACCGCGGTTGTCCTCGAAGCTGCCGCCGTACCAGGGGTTGCCGGCATAGCGGTCCGCGCCGAAGTACGCACCGTAGTTCGAGTAGTCCTCGAGGTGGTGGCCCACATCGTGGTTGCCGGCCAGCACGCCGTACGGCAGCCCGGCCTCGTCGAGGCGGCGGTACTCGGGGTCGGCCCGCTCCCACTGCTCCATCACGTCGTAGTCGTCGATGATGTCACCGGTGTGGAAGAGGTACTGCAGGTTCAGCTCGTCGCGCCGATCGAGCAGGTACGAGTGGATCGCCTGCTGGTGGCGGTAGGGCTCACCCGGCATGGTGTTCTCGTTGTAGTACTGCGTGTCGGACTCCCAGGCCAGAGTGAAGTCGTAGTCGCTGCGCGGCACATCGGCGACGTTGTGCGGCGTGACCGGAGTCGTCCGGTCGGAGCGGTCCGCGCCCGCGAAGCCCTCCGAGTGCTGGACGAGCATCCGCACCACCCGGCCCGCGCCGTCCGACGCGGCGAAGGCGTAGTCGTCGACCGCGACGACGGCGTCGAGCGAGAACGACTCGTCATCGGCCGCGCTCACGTGGCGATCGACCTCGTCCCAACCCGACCCGTCGGCTCGCTGGACGTAGAGGATGACCGTCGCCCCCGCGTCGGCGTGACCCGACCACGTCGAGCGGACGTCCGAGCCGGCGTCGGCATCGGTGACCGCGACGTCGAACGACTGGTACGGGAACGCCCGGTCGCTCGTGATCTCCTCCGAGACGCCGTCAACGGCGGCGAGGGTGCGCAGCTCGTCGGCCGTCAGCTGCTCGGCCTCGGCGCGGTCGACCGCCCGAGCGTCCTGCACGGTGCCGGACTGCGCGCTGACGTCGCCGTCGGACAGATCGAGCCGGCGCCCCTCGAGGAAGCTCACGTCGAGTACGTCGCCCGTCGGGTCCTCGACCTTCGCCTGCAGGGTCACATCACCCGCTGCGACCTCGGCCCCTTCGGCCGGGGCGAGGACACCGGCGCTCGGCTGCTCCTCATAGGTCGTGAAGGCGGCCGTCCACGTGTCGGTGTTCCCCACGTGGTCGGTCGCGGTGATCTCGACGCGGTGATCCCCGGCCGCGAGGTCGACGGACGACGTCTCGTGAGGCAGCGCGATCTCGACGCCGTCGAGCCGGGCGACGGTGCTCGCGACGCCCGATCCCGCGTCGGCGACCTCGGCGTCGATGACGATGGGCCCCTGATAGGCGGTGCCGTCGACGATCTGCGAGGTGACGACGGGAGCGGTGTTGTCGACCGTCACCGTCCGCGAGAGGGTCGTCTCGCCGTCGGTGGCCGCCACGACGGCGGCACCGTCGGCGCGGGCGGTCGTGTCCCACGAGGCCGAGAGAGCGGCGAACGCGTCGTCGGGCAGCGCGAAGCGCGCCTCGTAGTAGTCGAGCTTGCCGGTGGCCGCCCCCGTGTCGGTGACGCTGTCTCCCATCCGCAGGACCGCCGCGGGATCGTCGTACCCGATGGGCGTGAGCGTCCGCCCGTCGGGCAGGACCAGGCGCAGACCCCGGATCTCGAAGTCGTCGTTGTTCTCGGCGAGGTCGATCTCGGGCGCCTTCTTGGTACCGGCCCACACGCTCACGACGAGCTCGTCACCGCGGACGACGTACTCGACCGGCACCGGGGTCACGATGGTCTCCCACCCCTGCGTGCCGATCTCGAAGATGTTGAGGACGTCGTCGCCGATGCGCACGCCGTTCTTGAAGTAGTAGTTGACGTTCGTCGTGTCGAAGACGAAGCGCGGCTGGTCCTCCAGGGTGGGGGTGGTCTCCACGGCCGCGCCGTCGATCGTCAGCTCGATCGGGCTCGGGTACGCGTCGCCCGCGGCGACGATCTCGGTCGTTCCCGAAACGAACCGGCCGTCCTCGAGGTTGAGTCGGACCGGGTTGGTGTCGACCCCGGCCACCGGAACGCGACGGGTCGACGTCGAGGTGGAGTTCGTGCCGTCGCTCGCGGTGATCGTGTACTCGTACCAGCTCTTGCCGATGAGGTCGGCGGCGTTGACCACGAACGTCACCGATCCGTCGCCCGCGTCGAGGAGGTTGATGCGCGCCGGGGCGGGGTCGACGTCGTTGGCGAGCTGCAGTGTCACGGTCCGCGCCAGGACGTCATCGGTCACGGTCGCGGTGATGGCGAAGTCGGTGCCCGGCTGGATCTCGGCGGCGGTGCCGTCGACGATCGTCGGCGCCTGCGTGTCGGGCGCCACGATCATGAGCCCGCCGGGAACCTGGTCTGGCTGCACGGCACCCGGCGACGCCGGGGCGAGGTCGACGATCCGCTGCGTCGCGACATCCGCTCCGACGGTGTAACGGATCCCCTGGTCGGCGACGGTGTCATCGGCGCCGTCGAGGTTGTACAGCGCGGTGCTGACGTGACGGCCGCTGTTGGTCTCGATCGCGACGCCCCGAGGCGAGCCGTTCGCCATCCCGGCCGAAGAGATCTCGACGAGGCTCTCCCCCGCGACGAGCCGCGAGCCGAAGTGGTCGTTGAAGTCGGCGGCGGTCAGGGCGTCGTTGGCGCCGTTCTTGATCCACAGCACGAGCGTCTCGCCCGCCGGGATCACGACGTCACCGGGAACGGCCGGCCAGACGCTCGACGAGCCCTCGACGGGGTAGAGGTAATCGATCGTGTAGTCGGAGAAGTCGATCGGATCGCTCGAGGCATTGTAGACCTCGATGAACTCGAAGGCATCGGAGCCCGCGACGTTCGCCGAGTCCGGCAGCAGCTCGGTGATCTGCAGCGGCGCGGTGACGACGCTCGGGTCGGGCTTCGGGTCGAAACCGGGCTGTCCCCCGGGCTCCTCTCCCGCGGGCGGGGTGATGGCCTCGGGCGCCACGACACCCGGGGTGGCCGGGGCCGGCTCGGCGAGGATGTCCGTGCCGCCGTCGACGCGCTCAGCGGGCAGGCGGAAGTGCGCCGATTGCCCGGCTGCCGTCGCGGTGCGCCCGTAGGTCGACCATCCGACGGTCTCGTCGTTCTGGAGGATGCGGATGCCGCGCGGCGCGCTGTTGGCCATGCCGGCCTGCCCCGTCACGCGTACGACGGGGGTGCCGGCGTCGGCGCCCCAGTGAGCGCGGAACTCGTCGATCGAGTGCGCGAAGGAATCCACGCTCCCCGCGGTGTAGCTCAGCCAGAAGACCGCGGTTCCGCCGGCGGGGACCACGACCGGATCGGCCACGGTGAGCGGCACGTCGCGGGCACGGTCGGCACCGTCGACGTACGTGTAGGCGAACGAGAAGCCCGCCGCCGCCAGATCGAGGTCGGTCGCGCCGCGGTTGTGGACCTCGAAGAACTCGTAGTCGTCGACCCCGACGTTGTCGGGGGCGATCTCGGTGACGATCAGCGCGCCGGATGCCGCGTCGGCCGCCGTCGGCACGAGAGCGGTGGGCGATGCGAGCGCGGGCGCCGCGAGCGCGAGCGAGAGGGCTCCGGCGGCGAGCGTCGCCGTCGTCGCGATGGTCAGGAAACGGGCGCGTGGGCGCTCAGCGGGCATGACAAGCCACCTTCGGTGCAAGAGGGATGCTGCCGACCGTAGGGACCGCGCACGATCACGGAGTGAACGATCCCTCCCCGCGAGATGTCCGCCCGGTGACGCGCCACGTCATCTCGATGTGCTAATCGCGCGTGGCGTTCACCGGCTGTTCACGGATCGGTGGTGCGCTGGACGGGTGTCGAACCTCGCCGCCGTGTTCGCGGTGTTCCTGCGCCTCGGACTGACATCCTTCGGCGGCCCGATCGCGCACCTCGGCTACTTCCGCGACGAGTTCGTCGAGCGCCGGCGATGGATCGGCGATCGGACCTACGGCGAACTCGTGGCCCTGTGCCAGTTCCTGCCCGGGCCCGCCTCGAGCCAGGTGGGGTTCGCGATCGGCCTGCGCCGCGCGGGACTCGCGGGCGCGGTCGCGGCCTTCGCCGCATTCACCCTGCCCTCCGCCGCACTCATGGTCTGGGCGGCGAGCGGAATCGGGGCCGTGACCGGCACCATCGCGACCGGAGTCGTCGACGGGCTCAAGGTGGTCGCGGTGGCCGTCGTCGCACACGCCGTCTGGGGCATGGCGAGAAGCCTCGCACCCGACCGACCGCGCGGGACGATCGCGATCACGGCAGCCGTCGGGGTCGCACTGGTGGGCGGGCCGTTCGCCCAGTTGGGGGCGATCGCCCTCGGCGCCCTCGCGGGGATCCTGTGGCTCGGCGAGGGGTCCTCCGACTCGGTTGACGCCGCCGACGCGGACGCCCTTCCGAGCGCGAGCACCCGTGTCGGGGTCACCGCGCTCGTGATCCTGACCGGCCTCCTCGTCGCGAGCCCGATCGCGGCTCGGGTGACGGGAGACGGCTCGCTCGCACTGTTCGACGCCTTCCTGCGCTCGGGCGTGCTCGTGTTCGGCGGCGGCCACGTCGTGCTCCCCCTCCTCGAGAGCGCCGTCGTCGGCCCGGGGTGGGTGGATGCCGAGACGTTCCTGGCCGGCTATGGTGCGGCGCAGGCCCTGCCCGGTCCGCTGTTCGCCTTCTCGGCCTATCTCGGGGCGCTCGCGAGCGTCGGCCCGGGTGGCGTGGCCGGGGCCATGATCGCGCTCGTCGCGATCTTCCTGCCCGGCTTCCTGCTGCTCCTCGGTGCGCTGCCCGTGTGGGCCGTCGTGCGGCGCTGGTCCCGGGCACGAGGCCTGGTCCGCGGAGCGAGCGCCGCGGTCGTCGGCATCCTCGGCGCCGCCCTCTACGACCCGGTGTTCACGACGTCGGTCACCCGCGTCGACCAGTTCGCGCTCGCCCTCGTCTGTTTCGGGCTGCTGACGCTCTGGCGCTGCCCGGCCTGGGTGGTCGTGATGCTGGGCGCCGGCGTGGGGGCGACGACGGCAGCGCTGATCAACGGCTGACGAGCGACGGTGCGGAGTGGGCTCCACCCGATGTCCGGGCCTGTTCCTCCGCGCGTTCACGTCGCTCGATCACGACGTTGACGACCCCGAGCACGAGGACGAGGACCGCGGCGATCGTCGGCAGGAGCATCGCCAGCCGGACATCACCCGCCTCCGCGATCGCGCCGGTCGCGGCTGACGCGAGCGCTTGCGCCAGCGTCAGCGCCGATCCGAGGAGCGTCATCGTGGTCGCCGACCGGCCGACGGGGCTGCGGTGTCCCGCGATGCTGAACAGCGTCACGAGCGTCGGTCCGACGCCGAGCCCCATCAGCAGCAGCATGACGATGACCGCGCCCAGCGAGTCCGAAGCGGCGTAGCCGCCCGCCGAGACGGCCAGCACGGCGGCGAAGACGAGCCAGCGGTGACGCAGGGCGAAGCCCGACGGCAGGAGCACCACCGCGAGGGCGAGGGCGGCCGAGCCGATTCCCATGAGGCCGTAGAGCAGCCCGGCCTCGACGTCGTCGCCGGCGGTTTGCGCGAACGCGGTGAGCGAGGTCAGCGTCGCTCCGAAGAAGAGTCCCACGCCGAAGGTGCCCGCGACCAGGACGAGGACGCGCCCGCGCAGCACCTGCGCGATCGGCGCCCGCTCCTCGCTCTCACCGGGGTCGAGGGCGGTCGCGGCGATCCGCCCGCTGGGGTGGAGGGCGAAGGCGGTGACGAACACGAGGCTGAGAGCTGCGGCGATCGCGATCGGGGCCCAGGGCGCGATGACGGCCGCGAGGATGCCGACGAGGAACGGGCCGATCACGAACGCCGTCTCGTCGGCCGCCGACTCGTACGACATGACGCGCGAGAGCGTGCGTGGCCGGTGCTCGGCACCGAGGCGCGCCCGGATGATGCCCATCAGCCGGCTGCGCGACATGGCTGCCGCTTGCGGAGCGCTCAGGCCGATCGCCGCGGCGGCGGTCAGGATGAGCGGGTCGGGTGATCCGGCGGTGACGACGATCGGGAACACCCCGAGCAGGATGCCGTTGAGGATGCCGAGTGGAACGAGCACGCGCCGCTGCCCGAACCGGTCGACGGCGTCGCCGATCACCGGGCCGGCGATGACGACGCCGATGCCGACGGCGGCCGACGTGAGCCCGCCGAGCCCCACCGACCCGGTCGCCGAGACGACGAGGGTGAGGACACCGACGACCATCATCGCGAAGGGAAGCCGGGCGATGAACGCGATCGGGAAGAACGCCCAACCCGTGTGGCGGATCAGGGAACGATCATTCGACGTCATGCATGCCTCCGAGCAGTCAGCTCGTTCTCACGTGCCGCCTTGCTCCGTCAGCAGGTAGTTGCATCGCTTCGTCCGGGCCGGCGCCGCGGACTGCTCGATTCTACCGGCGGAACAGCTCCTCGGCCACGAGCGAGAGATCGTGCAGGTCGGAGACCCCGGCGAGTTCGCGCGCCGAGTGCATCGAGAGGATCGGGATCCCCACGTCGACGGTGCGGATGCCGAGCCGCGTGGCGGTGATCGGCCCGATCGTCGACCCGCAGGGCACGCCGTTGTTCGACACGAACTCCTGGCTGCGCACGCCCGCCGCGTCGCACCAGCCGTTCCATGCGGCGGCCCCGACGCCGTCCGTCGCGTACCGCTGGTTGGCGTTGATCTTCAGGATCGGCCCCGATCCGAGCACCGGCAGTACGACGGGGTCGTGCTTGTGGGCATAGTTCGGGTGCACCGAGTGCCCGACGTCGCTCGAGACGCACCAGGATGCCGCCAGGGCGCGCATCCCCTCCTCGCGATCGGCACCGAGGCCGAGCTGGATGCGCTCGATGACATCGGCGAGGAAGGGACCGGCCGCACCCGAGCGGGTCGCCGACCCGACCTCCTCGTGGTCGAAGACGGCGAGCATCGCGATGTGCCCGGCGTCGAAGCCTCCGGCGGCTCGCTCCAGCGCGACGACTCCGGCATGGACGGAGGCGAGGTCATCCAGCCGACCGGCCGCGAAGAAGACGTCCCCCGCGCCGAAGACCGAGCCCCGGGCGGCATCGGCCGTCACAACGTCGTAGCCGCGGATGCGGGCGGCATCCACTCCCGCCTCGCGGGCGAGCTCGCCGAGCAGGTCGGCGGAGTCGGCGGACCCGAGCCCCCAGACGGGCTGCGTCTGCGTCTGCTTGTCGAGGGCGAGGTGGTCGTTCGCCTCGCGGTCGAGGTGGATGGCGAGCTGCGGCAGGCGGAGGAGCGGGCCCGTCGCGGTGAGCACCGCGGTGCCGTCGTCGAGCACGAGGCGGCCGGCCAGCCGCAGCTCGCGGTCGAGCCACGAGTTGAGCAGCGGTCCGCCGTAGACCTCGACCCCGGCTTGCAGCCAGCCGAGCCGGCCGGTGGTGGGGCGGGGCTTGAGCTTGAAGGCGGGCGAGTCGCTGTGCGCGCCGAACACCCGGACGGGCGTCACCGCGGTCGCCGCTGCCGGCACGATCCACGCGAGCACGGCTCCGTCGCGCACCACGAGGTAGCGCCCGCCCGGTTGTTCCGGCCACTGCTCGTCTTCCGCCAGCGCGGTGAAACCGGCTGCGGTGAGGCGTCGCGCCACCTCGGCAGCGGCATGGAAGCTCGACGGCGACGCGGCGACGAACTCGGCGAGGTCGTCGGCGTGGGAGCGGGCGGCGGCGGTGACGGCGGACACGGTGACTCCTGGATCGTTGAGGGGCTCCCTCGATCGTAGGCGCACCCGCCGCCGCGGCCCGGGCTCAGCCGTTGGCATCGGTGCGCATCGGCGGGCACTCCGATCCCGGCGTGGTCGCCAACTCGAAATGCCACGGCTCGTTGCCGTAGGTCTGGCAGATGCCGAACTCCGAGCCGTACGAGATCAGCCAGTACTGCGCGTCGACCGGCCCGATGTCGATGGCGTCGCCGCTGACGTGACGCGACTGCTCGGGGGTGGCGACGTAGGCGCGGGCGGTCTCCTCCCCCACCGAAGCGATGCGGTCGTCGAGGAGCCACTGCTGATACCCCGCGCTGCGCCATCCGCTCGTCACGCCCAGGCGGATGCCGTCGTCCGCGGCACGCGCCTCGGCAGCGCGCATCGCCGCCAGCAGCTCCGGGTCGATGCGCGAGATGGCCGGCAGGTCGTCATCCCACAGACTCACCTGCACGCCGTCGTCGATGAACCCGTCGTCGGCCGACGGCGTGAAGACCGCGCCCGGGAAGACCGGCGGCATCGGCGGCAGCTGAAGACCCGATGAACCGGCGAGCGCACCGATGGCGGAGGCGCCGAGGGCGACCGCACCCGCGACGGCAACCGCGCCGAGGGCGAGGCGGCGACGGCGAACACGACGGGATGTGCGCGCTCGCGGGCGCGGCGGCACGAAAGTCACCCGCCGTCCGGATTCGGTCGTCGGCAGCGCGAGCGGGCGGGTCGGAACCGGGGCGGAGGAAGTGCTCATGCTCCCAGTGGACGAGAGCGGATGTTGCACCGGTGTCGCCGATTCCGCATACGCCCGCGATACATGCGCCCGCCTATCCTGAGGCCATGCGTGTGCTGATCGTCGAGGACGAGCTCTTCCTCGCCGAGGCGATCCGCGACGGCCTCCGCCTCGAGGCCATCTCGGCCGACCTCGCCGCCGACGGCGATACCGCGCTCGAGCAGCTGGCGATCACCGCGTACGACGTGGTCGTGCTCGACCGCGACATCCCCGGCCCGAACGGTGACGAGATCGCGCGCCACCTCTCCCAGCAGACCGGGGCGCCCCGCATCCTCATGCTGACCGCGGCCGATCGGCTGGACGACAAGGCGTCGGGCTTCGAGTCCGGTGCCGACGACTACCTGACCAAGCCGTTCGCGATGCGCGAGCTCGTGCTGCGACTGCGTGCGCTGGCGCGGCGCTCGGCCAGCTCCGCTCCCCCGATCCGCGAGTTCGGCGGCGTGAGGCTCGATCCCTTCCGCCGCGAGGTCTACCGCGATGGACGGTACATCGCGCTGACACGCAAGCAGTTCGCCGTGCTCGAGGTGCTCCTCAGCGCCGGCGGTGGTGTCATCAGCGCCGAGGCGCTGCTCGAACGCGCCTGGGACGAGAACGCGGACCCGTTCACGAACGCGGTCCGCATCACGATCTCCACGCTCCGCAAACGGCTCGGCGAGCCCTGGGTCATCGAGACCGTGCCGGGTGTCGGATACCGGATGTCGGAACCCGCGCTGTGATCGCCCGCCGCCGCGGGCTCTCCCTGCGGGTCTCACTCACCCTCAGCTACGCCGGGTTCCTGGTCGTCGCGGGCGCGGTGCTCTTCGGCGTCGGGCTGCTGGCCCTGCGGTTCGTGCCGAGCGGCGACCTGTTCAGCCAGTCGACGGGCGGGTGGGCGCCCGGACGCGGCGACCTCACCGACGTCTTCGTCAAGTACGCGTGGTGGGCTCTGGCCGCCCTCCTCGTCGTCGGACTCGTCGGCGGCTGGTTCCTCGCGGGGTGGATGCTCGCGCCGCTCGGACGGGTCACCGAAGTAGTCGGCCGGGCCGATGCCGGAACGCTTCACCGCCGAATCGCGCTGCGCGGACGCCGGAACGAGCTGACCGACCTCGCCGACGCCTTCGACGACATGCTCGACCGGATCGAACGCGCTGTCGCAGAGGAATCGCGGTTCGCGGCGAACGCGTCGCACGAGCTGCGCACCCCGCATGCCGTCATCCGGACGATCATCGAGGTGGCGCGCGCCGATCCGGGCGGCCGCGACGTCGACCTCGTCCTGAGCAGGGTCGCCGAGACGAACGAGCGGGCGATCGCCACGACGGAGGCCCTGCTCGACCTCGCGCGCGCCGGACGATCCGGCCTCGACTTCGCGCCGGTCGACCTCGCAGCCCTGGTCGAGCAGGTCGTCGCAGACGCACGCGACGGCGCGGATGAGGCGGCCCGTGGAGGGTCACCGAGCATCCGCGAGGAGCGGGGGCCGGCCACGGCGCGCGGGAACGCCGCCCTCCTCCGGCAGCTGGTGTCGAACCTCGTCGCCAATGCCCTCATCCACAACCTCCCGGACGGGGCCGAGGTCGCCGTACGCACCCGGACGGCACCCGATGGCTCAGCGCTGCTCGAGATCGCCAACACCGGTCCCGACCTCGATCCGGCTCGCGTCGCAACGCTCACGGAGCCGTTCGTGCGCGCGGGAGACCGGACCCGCGCGGCATCCGACCGGGGGATCGGTCTCGGACTGACGATCGTCTCGGCCATCGTCCGCAGCCATCGCGGCGATCTGCGGATCACCCCGCGTGAGGGCGGGGGCCTGATCGTCCGCGTGACACTGCCCGGCGCCTGACAGCGCCTAGGCCGTCTCGGCCCGGCTCTGACACTCGATGCACGCGGGAGCGTAGGGCACCGCTTCCAGGCGTGCCGGCGCGATCGCGCGGCCGCATCCGACGCAGCGCCCGTACGAGCCCGCGTCGACGCGATCCAGGGCCTCGGTGATCAGGGTGATCGTGGCGCGGTGCGATGCGGCGGTCTGATATGCCACCGGGTCGACGGAAGGAACCGCGCGCGGCTCGATATCCTGCAGCAGCTCGCGGCGTTCGGCGAGCAGCGCTTCGAGGCGCATTCGAACGTCGCTCGACGTCGCGTCGGCGGTCTTTTCCATTTTTCTTCCGTTCTGATTTTTCTGGTGCGCGAAAAACCCCGGTCTCAAGCCTGCAAGGGCGAAACAACGGGGCGGTGACCACCCACCATAGCCAGTCCGCACAGAAAAGCAAGCTGCGCCGAGGCGGCCCGAAAAGCGGATTTGACTTCTTTTTCTTCCGGGCTATGGTCGGGAGTCACACGCCAGCCACGAGGGGAAGCGAGTTCTCATGTCGACCAAGACACCACGCACACGAGGCGACAAAAAGGCGCCGCAATTGTCGTTGAAAGAAAAACGCGCGGCCAAGCGCGAGAAGCAGGAGGACGGCGCGTTCCTGAAGCCCCACAAGGGGTCCTCCCGCTGACACCGCGAGCGCGCATGCGGGATATCCCTTGGCGCATCTCGAATCGATTCGATACACTGATTGACGGCGGCGCTCCGGCGCCGCCGTTGTCGTGCCCGCATCTTCTCGAAGGCCACCGCGATGTCCCGCACCCTCACCACCGGCAGCCCCTGGCGCGTCATCCTCGCGTTCTCCGTGCCTCTCCTGATCGGCAACGTGGTGCAGCAGATGTACCACATCGTCGATGCGGTCGTGGTCGGGCGCTGGCTCGGCGTCGACTCTCTCGCCGCCGTCGGCGCGACCGGCTCGATGCTGTTCCTGCTCATCGGGTTCGCGTGGGGACTCACCTCCGGATTCGCGATCCCGACGGCGCAGGCCTTCGGCGCGGGCGATCACGCCGCGGTCCGCCGGTCGGTCGCGGCCGGCGCCACGCTGACCGCGATGACGAGCGTCGTCCTCACCGTCGTGGCTCCGTTCCTGTCGCGTCCCCTGCTCGAACTGCTGCAGACTCCCCCCGAGCTCCTCGATGATGCGACGACCTTCGCCGTCGTCAGCTTCCTCGGCGCCGGGGCGACGATGTTCTTCAACTACCTGGCGGCGATCATCCGCGCGATCGGCGACTCCCGCACTCCGCTGATCTTCCTGACGGTGGCATGCGTCTTGAACGTCGTGCTCGTCGTGCTGATGGTCGGGCCGCTCGGATGGGGCGTCGGTGGCGCCGCCCTGGCGACGGTCGTGTCGCAGGCGTTGTCGGTCGGGCTGTGCCTCGACTACATCCGCCGCCGCATCCCGGTCCTGCGCATGCGGCGCGCCGACTGGCGCATCACGCGCGCCGACCTCGCCCTGCACCTGCGACTCGGACTGCCGATGGGTTTCCAGGCGTCGATCATCGCGATCGGCACGCTCGCGGTGCAGGT